>Ga0302325_10001395_pt1 | contig 61705 bp, 42 predicted proteins | sample Palsa_T0_2_FD_201948 | JGI IMG/M metagenome (GOLD analysis project Ga0302325, IMG submission 201948) | Peat permafrost microbial communities from Stordalen Mire near Abisko, Sweden - Palsa_T0_2 | ecosystem: Environmental > Terrestrial > Soil > Palsa > Peat permafrost | place: Sweden: Abisko...
TAAGAAGTTAGCTTAATTGGTAAAGCACTATACTAAAATATTAAAAAAAGTTCGATTCTTTTACTTCTTACATGTTAATCTTTTCAATAATATTTATATTATTATCTAATGCCGTCACTTTAAGACGAGATAAATTAATACTTTTTAGTAGAGTTGTTATAATAGCTTTATTTTATTCTTGAGTACTTGTTATACCTAATACGTTTAGTTCTTTAAATAATGGGATCAAATTATTTGTAGGTTTGTTATTTACAACAAATATAATTACATATTTACAATTATTCTCATATTTATTTTTATGTTTAGTTTTTTTATATAAAAAACGTTATTTTATTTTAAATATTTTAAAACAAATATTTTTAGGTACTTTATGTTATATATATATATATCCGTTAATTACCTTTAGGATCTCTTTATTTATTCTTTTATATGTTAGTGCTAATGACATATTATTTGATAATATATTATTAAGTAGTAGTGGAAATCAACCGCCTATGGGGGGTAATTCCTTTCCACCTATAGGTGGAAATCCGCAACCACCTATGGGAGGTGGAAATCCACTACCTCCTCTGGCTCCCGCTCCTCCTCGGGGTGCTACTGCTATGCCATCTGTATTTTTAGATCAAGATGTTGAACCTATACAAGCGCAGCGTTTACGTACTGTACATTCTAAGTTAAGTCAATTATCTATAGCAGTTGAAAATACTAGCCCTAATAAAGGGTTAACTATGAATAGTTCCAGATTGATAAATTTAGAATTCACGCGCGTGGATAGAAGTACGATGGAAAATCATATAGTAAATGTTTATCCTAATATGTACCATCGGTTTAGAACAACTCAACAAGGATTTACATATTCAGGTCCTATGACTAGTGAAATTTTAGGTTTATTTAAGCCAGATACCCTGGCTTAAGTTATTTTAAAATTTGTTTTGTATTCAGATTCTATTGTGAATATATCTATATTTTTTTTTATTCTTATAACTAATACACTATACAAGTAATACATTATTATATTACTTATAGAATATTGCATTAAGTAAAATATAAAGGCTTGGATCGACTCTGTTAATACTTAATGCTAATAATATTTAAAAGAAAAAAATCTATACTAATTTTTAGAATAAACCCATTTAAATTGTTTATAGTACTATATCACACGTAGGTTTTAAATTAGACAAAGATATTTTTTTTTATCTGAATACAAAACAAATTTATAACTAGATAATATTATATTGTTTGTTTTGAATGTTAACTTTTGTATTAAAACATTATTCTTAATAATATTACCATGTAAATTAATATTTAGTTCTTTATATTAACTTAATTTAAGTTAATATAAAACGGCCATAGGTTAATGGTAGACCTTTCGTCTTCCAATCGAAGTGTGTCGATTCGAATTCGGCTGGCCGTATAAAAAAAGGATAAGTTTCCATTGGTAGGGTGAGGTGTTTGCTAAACGCCGTGCTATGCACTTGACAGTTCGAACCTGTCCTTATCCGACTTTAAGTATTATTATCTAGACTGTAATAAAAATATATTAATAAAGAGCATAGTTTAATTGGCAAAATTTGAAGCTTCAAACTTCACTTTCTCAGTTCGATCCTGAGTGCTCTTGTATACACACCTTATTATGCAATACTTTCTTAAAGGGTTCCTTAGCTCAATGGTAGAGCGTATTCTTGATAAGAATATGGTTGAGTGTTCAAATCATTCAGGAATCAACAAATAAAGAGATTTGACCGAGCGGCTGAAGGTGCTTGTCTTGAGTACAAGTTAGTTTAATAAATTACGAGGGTTCAAATCCCTCAGTCTCTGTATAATTTATCTTAATATATAAATACCTATAATTACATATCGTAATATTGATATAAATAAATATCTTATTTTTAAGGAAAATAAAGGGAAGTCTGGTATTTATCGTTGAAATAATTTAATTAATGGTAAAAATTATATAGGATATTCTAAAGATATAAGTAATAGACTTAGAGCTTATTATTCTACTAATAATAATATTAAAATAATAGTAGGAAAAGAAAGTCTATTTTTAAATTAAAATTATCTTTAAAATCTCGTTGTATACCTGTAAAAGTTCTTAATAAATCAAGTAATTTATTGTTTCAATTCTCAAGTATAAATAGTGCTGCAATATATTTTGGCGTAGATAAAAGTACTTTAAGTATAATTTTTAAAACAGGTATTTAATATGATGATTATACTTATAAATACGAAGTTAAATATACTAAAGTATGAATTTATAATTATAATAAAAAATTAATTAACATATTTAATAGTATTAATAAAGTAAGTCAATTATTATTTAATATACCCCTACCACTTTATTTAGATATATTAAATCAGGTAAATTGTATGAAAATACCTTTTATTTTTACAAAACTAAATTAAATTTAATAAAATCGGAGTGTAATATATATATTATAGGCTCATGTTTAGGTAGTAAATTGTCTAAATAAACTAAAAAATTAATAAGTAATACATTAAAAAGTCATTTAAAACTTTTGCCTATAAAAATAACGAATAAACAAATGTTATAAAATGTTTTCCTAGTAATCTGGAAGCTGCTAAATACTTAGGAATAAGTGAAACAACATTACGTAGATATAAAAGTAAAGGAATAAATATTATTAAAAAAAATATATAACAACTAATAATATATATAATAATAAAAGCTATAAATAGCTATTTATTAAATTACGAGGGTTCAAATCCCTCAGTCCCAGTGTAATAGCTAAAAAAGAATAAGATAGGCTAATACTTCTACTAGTTTAAATGGTAAAACATAATATAAAAAATATTCATATCTAGGTTCGAGTCTTAGGAGGAGTAGCGTATGATATGTAACACATATCGGGAATAAAAATAATATATAGGAATATTTTACCTTATGCGAATATAAAGAAACTATGGATGACTGATTACATTAAGAGAGTATTTTTTAATTTGTGTTTATTGTTTTTTTAAGTTAACACATGAGTTCTTATAAATGGTTTGAAATAGTTTTATAAGCAGCTCAAGTAAATTTTAAACAATAAATGAGAGCGTACCTTTAATTTAGTTAAATAATTAGCCCCAGTTATTTTTATAAGTAACTAAAAAATAAGAAAAGGGATTTTGGTTGAATTGGTGTTTTATAGTCCAAACCTTACTAAAGAAAATAATATAGGTTACATTCCTATAAATCGTCATTATATAAATGGGTTTATTGCGGGAGATGGTTGTTTAATGTTAAATTTGGGTAAGCATTTTGATACTATGCATTTATATAGTCAACATAAAAATAATAAACTTTTAATGGAAAGTATTGCAAAATATTTTAAAAATTCAATTCAGCAAAAGTTTATTTAGGTCGTTCTAATTATCTACTAATTAACTTAGGTGGTGTTCAATTATGAGAAAATGTTATATTCAAACATTTTGATAAGTATCCTTTATATGGAACTAAAAAAATTAGGTTAGATTAATTGCTTCTTATAAGAGAATTAAAAAGAGATAATAAACACTTAAGGCAAGTAGGTAGCTTAATAAAATGAAGACCAGATTATAAATAGCGTAGAATAGAAATATGAGAAAATTAGATAATAAATTTTTAAAGGTTATGATCTAAAATCAGATTAATATTACAGGTTGAAGCCTAATGGTTGGGCGCTTTTTTTGGGTAAAAGAATTTCCTAGTTCGACTCTAGGCAACCTGATAAAAGGTTTTAAGTAATCTGATAAAGAATTGAAGTAACCTGAATAGAGAATTAACTTAATTATAATATTTTATTTATTTATAATATTTTATTTGTTAAGGAGTTGTTATGTTAAATTTTGAATAACCCGATAAATAAACTAATGTTAATAATACAAATTATTATAATTTAAATATACTTTAAGTTTAAGAGGGAATTAGTAATGTGTAAGATATCAAGTAGGTATTTTTATACTATTTATTTAATAGTATAAGAAAGTATATAAAGAGACTATTAGGAATACCTAGCTATATATTAAAGAGAGAAAGATTTAAATTTATATTTAATTTGTGTATTTATAGAGAAAGTTAACACATGAACTCTTAGAGAAATTCAATAATAAACGAAGTGAATTGAAATATCTTAGTAACTTCAGGAAAAGAAATCAAACGAGATTCTATGATTAGTGTGAATGAAAGTAGAACAGCCTATATAAATATCAGAATATAATTAATAATATATTGTAATAGAGTAAGTAGTATTAACATTACTAGGATAGTTAATATAAAAACAATCCACTGATAAATTAAAGAAGTAAAACGAGTAAAACTTGTTTGAATATAAAGGGGAACCTTCCTCTAAGGCTAAATATAATATATAAGCGACAGCGTATAGTACTGTGAGGGAAAGGTTTGAAATAGTAGTCTTATAAGCAGCTCGAGTAAATTTAAAATAAAAATGAGAGCGTACCTTTTGCATAATGGGTCAGCAAGTTAATATTAGATGCGAGCAGTAATGCCCAGATAAACCAATTATGAAATAATGAATAAGTATCTAAAATTAGACCCGAAGCCTGGTGATCTTACTACAGTCAGGGTTATAAAAGCCCGAACGGGTTATCGTTGTAAAGATATCCGAAGAACTGTGGTAAGTTAGTGAAAGACAACACTGACTAGGATAGCTGGTTTTCTGCGAAACCTATATAAGTAGGTAATTCAAGTTACATCATAGCAGGTACAGAACTGTGATCTCAGGCAACTTCTATATAATTATTATATGTTTACATATGTCAATTATATAATTTTGCATATATCGGGCAATCGTGAAGATTTTATCGGTGAGTATTCGCACTCGGAAGGGCAATGATTAATATTGAATAATCGGACATAGTACGATAAGGTTGTATGTCTAAAGGGAAACAGCCCAGAACAAGCGTTAAGGTTCCAAAATTATTGTTAAGTGAAATTAAGGATGTTTTTATCCAATACGACTAGGAAATAGGCTTAGAAGCGGTCCATTTTTTGAAGATCTCGTAATAGAGCACTAGTTTAGTAAATTTACATTTACATTGATAATTGCACCGAAAATTTAACGGATCTAAACAATATACCGACACCTTGTCCATATTTATTAATAATTTATATTATTATATCTAATGGGGTAGCAGAACGTTGGGCAAATCTTCGATTTATTCTTTTTAAGAATAGTTATTAGATAACCCTAGTGAGAATGCTGACATGAGTAACGAAAAAGGGGAAACCCTCGCCTAAAGCTTATGGATTTTTGTAAAGCAACGGCCTCTAAGTTTACCAACCTAAAGGATTAAACGATGAGCAAGATCTTTGTTACAAAGTAACAACCTTCTTTTTAAATGAAAATAAAAATTAAAGTGAAGAAGGTTCTGGAAAAACAGTAACAGATTATATTATTTCAACAAACTAAAGAGATGAGCAATGATAGAAGACAAAAAACCGTACCTAAAAACTACCACAAGTAAGCTAGTAGAGAATACGAAGGCGTTTGAGTGAACAATCATTAAGGAACTCGGCAAATTAACTACCGTAACTTCGGAATAAGGAGAGCCATTCCTCCTGATTAATATCGGGTAATGAATAGGAAGCATGGAATAGTGTTGTACGACTGTTTAATTAAAACAAAGCACTCTGCAGTAAGATAATAAATCAAAGTATTGAGTGTGATTTCTGCCCAATGTCGGCTGGTTAACGGATTTGCTAAGTTGACTAATATAAGCTTGGCTTTGAAGGAAACCCCGATCAATGGCGGCCTTACCTATGAGGGTCCTAAGGTAGCGGAATACCCTGGCCGTTAAATGCGGTCTTGCATGAATGATTTAACGATACAACAGCTGTCTCGATGATTGGCTCAGTGAAATTGGAATAACTGTGCAGATACAGTTTACCTCTAGTTAGACGAGAAGACCCTATGCAGCTTTACTGTTGCTAGTTATTGAGTGTGATACTATGAATTTTAGCGTATAAGGTAGTAGTAGCACAATTGAAACACCTTTGTTTAGTATATCATATTGGTAGACAAAGTTTACGTGAAAGTTTCAAAGAAAAAAAAACAAATAATTTTTTTAATTCTTTGTTATAATCATTAACCTTCTTATGAAGGGACAATTGCTAGGAGGCAGTTTATGCGGGGCACAGATCCCATAAAAAGTACCTGGGTGTATCCAAAGTTAATTTTGTAAAGTTATTATAACTTAGTTATGACAATTAAATATACAAATTTGTATATTTTTTTATTTTAGTGTGTTATTTGATGTAGCTTAAGCTATAACTAATCCAACTATATATCTATTGAGTTAGAACTATTATTTTTTTTGAAGTAAGATTTTATCTATATGGAAAATAGATGTAATTAAAACATTAAGAAAATGTATTATATAATTATAATGTTTTTAATAATATTATTAGTATGCTTAATTTATTATAATTTAAGTATAAGAAAATTCACTAATAATATTATTATGATTATTACTTGTCAAGTTTAATGGCTTAATCTTGCTTTACTGTTTGACTTACACGTCTATCAGTCGCGTAAGCGGGGCATATGATCACAAGATGCAGTAAGGAAAGGTCTTGGGTTTTTGAAAAAGCTACGCTAGGGATAAAATTTGTTCTTTATATTTTATGTACATAAATTGTATATAATTATTATAAAATTGGGTTAATTTCAAGAAGAACTTTTTAAGTTAACTTGAAGCGAAATTTACTTAAAGTAAAAACGTTCAACGACTAAAGGTGAGTATAATGACAATATCCTTAATAAAATCCAACATTTTCTTTCTTATGTAATAAAAATAAAATATATATAATATATTTAACTATTTAAATATATAGTTGATTATAATTAATCTTTTTATTTATGAAATAGACTTAACAACAAAAAGGTTAAGCCACTGGCAAATTAAAAAAAAAATAGACCAGTAAAATTTTCTAAAGGTAAACTCCTGAAAAAAAAAGCACAATTATCTTTTAATTTATTAGATAATAATCCACCTGTACTTTTTAAAAAAAAAATAAAAAATACAGTAATTAAACCTTTAACATCTATATATAGTGATACGGGTAAAACAAGACATTTTACGCCTGCGGCTCAAGAATGATTTAATAGTATTTATGCATATAATAAAAATTATATTAAATCATTATCTATTGCAGATAAAAATCTTATGAATTTATTAAAAAGTTATTTTAATGGACAAATAAAACACAAATTACTTAAAATTAAAACTAAACCTATGGCTCCTAGATTTAGACGATTGTCTGCAAAAAGAGTTTTTATAGGAAAAGGTGAATTAAAACATATTAGTTCTAGAGTAGTAATTACTTTTTTTGTTTATAATTCAGAAGGTATGTTTTTATCACATAAAGTTCTGAAATTTATAAATGGTTTATATTTTACTCAAAGAAGATTAGAAAAAAAAGTAACTAAAGATAGTGAAGGAAAAATAATAATAACTTATAATAGATTATTTACATTATTAGAATATTTAGGTTTACGTCAACATTATGAAGGATATCTTTCGTACATGATAAGTACTGTTAATAAATTAACATCTCAACTAGATGTAACAAATAAATATTATAATAGTTTAACTAATTTAGTTCAAGAAAAAATATTATCTAAAGAAGAAAGATTATTACTTTTTAATAAAAAAAATAAAATTTCTTCTTCTAATTATCCTGATTTTAATGTTTATTTAAGAATAGCTAAAGAAGAATATAAAAAAAATTTATATATTAATTTTAAATTATTACAATATAATAAAGTTAAATATACAAGAGTTTTTATTTCAAAACTTCTTTCTCTAGTTCAAAAAATATATAATAAGAAAGTAGAATTTAATATTGTTAATTTGAAAAAAATGCATTTGAATAGTGATATATATACACAAGCTGTATCATTAAAATTAAGAAACAGAGATAATAAATTATACAGAGTTTTAAAAGCTTCTTTACAAAAAATTAAATTACCAATTTTAAGTAAAACAGATGAAAAAGAAAAAAAAAAACTTAATAAAGATGAATTTATTGTTAATAAAATACGTAATAATATAATTAGTACTATGTTTATTAATAATAAAAAAAAGAATAATATTAATGATCGTTTAGAAAATTTATTATTAGAATTTTTTCCTTCAGCTGATGATTTAGAAATTAATATAATTAAAAGATCATCTATTAGAAAACGTGCTATTTCTTTAAAAAGTTATATACTTAGATCTATAAAACATCTTAAATTAAGAGGTATAAGAATAGAAGCTAAAGGAAGATTAACAAGACGATTTACTGCTTCTAGATCAGTTTTCAAAATGAAAAGAAAAGGTGGTTTAAAAAATGTAGAATCATCATTTAGAGGATTATCTGTTATAATGTTAAGAGGTATTGTAAAATCAAACATACAGTACTCTACTATTAGTTCTAAGAATCGTAATGGGGCTTTTGGAGTTAAAGGTTGAGTAAGTAGTAACTAAAATTTATTTGTTTTATAAATATTCTTTATAAAGGGTTAGGGTTTTTCCATATTTTCCATATTTTCCATATTTTTCATTTTTTTCCTATTTTACGTGTTTTGCGTGCTCTCAATTTCGCGTTGCATAAAATATTACATAAAAAGATAAATGAAGAAATAGTCTGAACCATTTTGTGAAAAATGGAAATATAAACAATTTTGTTTATTAACATATTTGAACAGGCTAATTGCGCCAGAGAGTACAAATTGAGTGCGCAGTTTGGCACCTCGATGTCGGCTTGACTTATCCACATGAATGTAGGAAGCATGAAGGGTTCGACTGTTCGTCGATTAATAAGTCACACGAGCTGGGTTAAATACGTCGTGAGACAGTATGGTTTCTATCTTCTAGAGGAAATTAGAATAAAATAAAGATAGCCCCCTCGTACGAAAGGAGCTGGGTATATTAACCTCTGGTTTACCTGTTGTTTATGTGCCCAATATTAATTTAAGTATATGATTTATAAATAAGTTTATAAATTTTATACAGGGATGTTACTTTCACTTAAGTAAATTTATAGCATAGGCACGGCAGGAACGCTATGTTAGTTAAAAATAAGTGCTGAAAGCATCTAGACACGAAAGTTACTTTAAGATATTCTTAAATATACGTAGTTGAACACTACGAGAATTGTAATAAATTGAGTAGCTCATATAATGTTTATTTTCGAATAGAGTCGATATGATACTTTCTTTATTACAGTTTATATAGGCTTTAGCTGAAATAATTTAAATGTTATTAGGTATAAAGTACTAATTATATATATATAACTGAATTTAATTGATATCATGCAGGGGATAAGAATAATATGTTAAGAAACAATTACATACTTTTAACCAAGTCTGGTTAGCATAAAAGTAATGTAGCTGTTTTGTAACCAGCTGAAGCAAGTGCGATACTTGCACTGGACTTTTATTATAAAAAATAATAAAATTTATTGGCCCTATAGTCAAGTGGTTAAGACATAATGTTTTCATCATTACATACGAGGGTTCGATCCCCTCTGGGGCTATAATGATATATATTTATAACAACAAATATATTATTGCGGATTGATGTAATAGTAACATAATTGGCTCATGTCCAGTATATAGAGGTGCAAATCCTTTGTCCGCACTTTTAATAAAGATTATAGCTTAATTTTGTAAAGCAAGCTGTTCATGACAGCTGATATGAGTGTTCAATTCACTCTTTAAAAGTAAGTATATAAATACTTAAATTATTCTAATATAAAAATTAATTATCAAAAAAAAAAAAAAATAAATATTTTTTATTAAAAAATATAATAAAGGGCTATAGCTTAATTGGTAAAGCAAACTGCTCATGACGGTTGAGATGAGTGTTCGAGTCACTTTTGCCCTAAGCATATTTGTTATACATCTTAGTGCTTTTTTATTAATATTAATTACTAATCCAAGTGTTGAAATTGGTAAACAAGATAAACTTAAGCTTTATTGGCTAGCGCTTTAGAGGTTCAAGTCCTCTCTTGGATAGAGCTAATATTGAATACGTCCAGTCGTATTTGATAGTAGATTAAATTAATATTTATAGGCATAATTTAGGGAAAATTTGTTCCTTTTTTTAAGTATTCAAAAAAAATGAAGAATATTAAAAATATACATTATAATATAGTAACTTCTGTAATTAAATATAATAATACTGACCTCTATAAATACATTATTATAAAAGAAAAATGAAAATAAATCGGGTATTTATAAATTAGTTTATAATATAAATAATAAAAAAAGTTATATATGTTCTTATATATCTTTAATAAACTTAATAATTATTATAATTTTAGCTCTCTTAAAATAAAAGTAAAGGGATCAATTATTATATATCGTGCTTTATTAAAATATGGTGATTCAAATTTTAGTTTAGATATTATCGAATATTATGAACCTAGTGTATTAATTGCAAGAGAACAATACTATATTGATCTTTTAAAATCAAAGTATAATATATTAAAAAAGGGGTTAATTAAAAAAAAAATAAGGGGACATAGTTAAACGGTAGAACTGTGACTTTGCAAGTCATTAATTCCAGTTCGAATCTGGATGTCTCCAGAAATATTTTTCTTCTAAAAAAGTTGCATTTATTAAATAAGATAATTGTTATTTGCTTGCTTACTTAATAAATAGCTCGAGAAGCTCAACCAGGTAGAGCGGAACTCTGAAGATGTTTAGGTTGTAAGTTCAAATCTTATCTCGAGCAAAATTAAAAATATTTCTTAGAAAAATAGGTGTGTTGGAATTGGCAGACAAGTTCCACTTAGGATGGAATGATTTTATCATGCAAGTTCAAGTCTTGTCACCTATATTTAATAAATAATTTAATAACTATGCTTTTTAGAGGGTTAGCCTTTTTTTTTATGAATAATAACATTAAAATGAATAATAACATGAATAATAACAATTTAAACTTTAAAAATACATAAAGTTTCTTGAATTACATTATATTAAAATATAATATCTCGTAGACTAATCGGTAAGTCATAAATTTTTGGTATTTAATACTGAATGTTCGAATCATTCCGGGATAATAGTTTAATAATTTAATATGATATGATATATATTATACTTACAAGTATTATGGTGGATATAGTTCAAAGGTAGAACAATCATTTGTGGCATGGTACTTCTCTGTTCGATTCAGGGTATTCACCCTTAAAATCCAAGTTCAATATAAATTATTTTTTATACAATAATCATGAATTTTGATTCATGATTATTAATTTTTTAAATAAAATTAATTTAGCCCGAGTAGTTCAATGGTTAGAACATTAATTTCATGCATTAATAATGAGAATTCGAATTTCTCCTCAGGCCGTTGTTTATTAATATATTAAGCTTAATGGCTTCTTTTATTATATTAAAATTAAGAATAAAAAATCTTTATTATAAAATGTTTCTTTTATTTAGATAAATTTAGTTTATTTTTCAATAAAAACATATTAAATCTAAACATGAATAAAAACATACTTTACAAAAATATTAATTTTCATTTCTAAATAAAAAAAAACAAAAACATTACGATAATAGTTTAATTGGTTATAACTTTAATTTCATGCATTAATAATGAGAATTTATCCTCCGGCTAAAGATAAATTTAAGTTGATTAAAACAATTAAAAATTAAATTTTATTATAAACGTCTATAAAATATTAAGAATATTGAAAATAAAGAATATATTCTTGGTTGTATAGTATATACCGACACCAGTGCATTATGGGAATAATTAAATTAAACTATAAGAAAATGGGGTTAACTACTACTAGTTTAAATGGCAAAACATAATATAAAAAATATTCATATCTAGGTTCGAGTCCTAGGAGAAGTTACTATGCAGCTGTGTATAGTGTTAGTAAAGGTTAACTATTATTTAACCCTGAGGGAAATTAGTATTTGGTATTTTATTTCTATTATGTTATTTATATTTTTATTTGATTTTTCTTTCGTTTTCATTAAATCAGCAGAACAAATTGCAGCTGAATTAGATAAAATTAAAGAAAAATTAGAACAGTATCAGGAAGACGTAGAAGAACTTAGAAAGGTAGATGAACAGAATACTTGAGATGGTGATAATGATTCACCTAATGAGCCAGTTTCAGCTGAAGAGTCTGAACATTGAGCAGAACAATGTTCTAATACATTGAAGGAATTAACTGTCGCAATATTTGAATATTTTAATTAAGCTATTTTTTTTTTTAATTTTTTTTTTAATTAAAAAAAAAAAATTAAAAATATAATTTTTAAAGGTATAACTTTTAAAAATTATATTAAGAAGTTAGCTTAATTGGTAAAGCACTATACTAAAATATTAAAAAAAGTTCGATTCTTTTACTTCTTACATGTTAATCTTTTCAATAATATTTATATTATTATCTAATGCCGTCACTTTAAGACGAGATAAATCTATACTTTTTAGTAGAGTTGCTATAATAGTTTTATTTTATTCTTCATTACTTGCTATACTTAGTTTATTTATTAATAATTTATCTAATGGTATTGGATTATATGGTGGTTTATTTCATACAACTAGTATAACAGAAATATTCCATATATTTATTTTTTTAATTAGCGGAGTTATATTACAACTAACAGCATTTTATCCAAGAAAAGTGTGAATAGCAGAATATTCTTCTTTAAGGAAATTAATTTTATATAAATTTTTATATTATAGGAAAAACATAGCGAATAAAATGGGAGAACAATTTACAATAATAGAATACCCCTTAATATTATTATTTATAATAACAGGGGCTATATTTTTAGTATCAACAAGTGATTTAGTTTCTATATTTCTTTCAATTGAACTACAAAGTTATGGATTATATTTACTAAGTACATTATACCGTAACTCTGAATTAGCTACTTCAGGTGGTCTTACTTATTTTTTATTAGGGGGTTTAAGTTCATGTTTTATTTTATTAGGAACTAGTCTATTATATGCAAATTCAGGTACAACTAATTTAGATGGAATATACGTAATAACTAGCTTAAGTGATTTGGCAAACGATAATAATAATTATCTTTTATATTGATATAAATCTTATTATATAAATTTTTCATTACTTATATTAAGCGTAGGTTTCTTATTTAAAGTTAGTGCAGCACCTTTTCATTTCTGGTCTCCAGATGTATACGATGCTATACCTACTATAGTTACAACGTTTGTTGCTATAGTGGCTAAAATATCTATATTTATTTTCTTCTTAGAATTGGTGCATTATACAAGTAATTCCTTGTTTAACTTCCAGTTTAGCTGAACTTCTAGCTTATTAGTTAGTTCACTACTTTCATTAATTATAGGAACAGTAGTAGGTTTAACACAATTTAGAATAAAAAGATTGTTTGCTTATAGTACTATATCGCATGTAGGTTTTATATTATTAGCATTAAGTATTAATAGCATAGAGTCGATCCAAGCCTTTATATTTTACTTAATGCAATATTCTATAAGTAATTTAAATGCATTTATTATACTTATTAGTATAGGTTTTTCTCTGTATTATTATATAAATGATAGTAATGAGTATAAGCAATTAGTGGATGAAACGCGTTCGCCTATACAATTAATAAGTCAGATGAAAGGTTATTTTTATATAAATCCTGTTTTAGCATTAAGTTTATCTGTTACTATCTTTTCTTTTGTAGGTATCCCCCCACTTATAGGATTTTTTGCAAAACAGATGGTACTAAGTGCTGCACTAGACAGTGGTTATGTTTTCCTTGCTCTAGTTGCAATATTAACTAGTGTTATTAGTGCAGTATACTACTTAAATATTATTAAACAAGTATTTTTCGATAAATCGGAGTACAAAATTAATCCTGAACTAGAAAATATTAATTTACATGGTAATATTATTAAGAATAATGTTTTAATACAAAAGTTAACATTCAAAACAAACAATATAATATTATCTAGTTATTTAACTATAACTATTTCCATACTTACTTTAATAATACTTTTATTTATATTTATACCTAATGAATGATTAAGCATGGCTAATATATTAGCTTTAATTTTATTTAATTTTTAAATGACAAGTACTACTTTTTTCTTTGTCTTTATACCATTATTGGCTATAATATTATTAGCTGTTAATTTAATATTTGCTCCACATAATCCTTATCAAGAAAAAGATAGTGCATTTGAATGTGGTTTTCATTCTTTTTTAGGTCAAAATAGAACACAATTTAGTATTTCTTTTTTTATATTTGCACTTTTGTTCTTATTATTTGATTTAGAAATTCTTTTAGTCTATCCTTATGTAGTAAGTGCATATGTAAATGGTATATATGGTCTAGTAATAATGTTAATCTTTTTTTTAGCATTAACATTAGGATTTGCTTTTGAATTGGGTAAAAATGCTTTAAAAATAGACAGTAGACAAATGATTAGTTTAAATCGAAATACTAAATGATTGTTTTCTGTACAATCTACTATGTTTTATATATTTTTCATGCCCCTTCTATTGATGGTATTTTAAAATTTAAGCGATTACATTCTATTTGTCCAGATGTAGATGAAAATTTAAAAATAAAAAGTATGAGACTTAATGAATTTTGTTCTGAAAATCACTGCCTTATTAGTATAGTTAAACCTACTTTAAATTTAACACCAATTTTAAGTAATAGTGTTATAGATAATCCTTTAGTAGTAAGAAAAAGTACAGCTACTTTAGTAGGGTTTACCACAAGTAGGACAAGTATAAGTAATAATGGTGGTTTAATAATAAGTACACCACCTATATTAAAAATAGCTACTACGTTAGGGCTTACTTCAGGTAAAACAAATTTTTTAAAAAGGGGTTAATTTTAAAAATAATTTTTTAAGTTAACTTTAAGCGAAATTTATTCTTTTTTTTTTCTTATCTTCTAATTCACTATTATAAATAGTCTAAATATTATAAGTATACTGTTATTATTTTTATATTGCAGTATAAGCTGCTTACTGGTTTCTAAATGTTTAGTTTAGAAAAAAATAATAAAAATTATATATATGTTAAATTTAATTTTTTTTAGTTTATTTAATAGTTGTGATGCCCCTAGTCCTTGGGGTTTATATTTTCAAGATAGTGCTACACCACAAATGGAAGGATTAGTAGAATTACATGATAATATTATGTTTTATTTAGTTATTATATTATTTGGTGTAGGTTGAATAATGATATCTATAGTTAGAAATCATACTAATGTTAAATCACCTATATCTCATAAATATTTAAATCATGGTACATTAATAGAATTAATATGAACAATTACACCTGCCTTAATATTAATATTAATAGCTTTCCCCTCATTTAAATTATTATATTTAATGGATGAAGTTAGTGATCCTGCTATGTCTGTATTAGCAGAAGGTCATCAATGATATTGAAGTTATCAATATCCTGATTTTTTAAATGCAGATGAAGAATTCATAGAATTTGATTCATATTTAGTGCCAGAATCTGATTTAGAAGATGGAGCTTTAAGAATGCTAGAAGTAGATAATAGAGTTATCCTTCCGGAATTAACACACGTTAGATTTATTGTTACAGCGGCAGATGTAATTCATTCTTTCGCCTGTCCTGCTTTAGGTATTAAATGTGATGCTTATCCTGGTAGATTAAACCAAGTTTCTGTTCTTATTAATAGAGAAGGAACTTTCTACGGTCAATGTTCGGAAATATGTGGTATCTTACATAGTTCAATGCCTATAGTTATTGAATCAGTAAGTATTGAAAAGTTTTTATCGTGATTAGAAGAACAGTAAGTAATATACTTTTTAAATTATTACCTGTGTCGGCTAAAACCTTATTTGATTGTTATGGTAATAATCACTGGAGTTAGGAGTACTTTGCCCAATACTTTATAAGTCATGCGCCATTTGTTGGTAAATGATTGATGGAAATTATGGGTAACAGTCAGTTATTAACTGCTCAAATGGTAAAACATAATATATACAATATATTAATATATAAGTTCTAGTTTTAGGGTAAGTAGATTAATTTAATATAAATATATAATTATGTAAAAAAAAAGTTTTTTTTTTCATATTTTTTTTTTTTTTCTAATATTCTTGCAGTTTTCAAGGATATACCTTTAAAATAATTAATTGAATTAAGAATAATTAGTGGTATTATATAATTTTTGTTTTTATGTAAATGGAGTAATAATAATGTTTGTTAATTAAATATCTTTAAAGGATAAACAAAGTAGTAATATAAATTTTATATTACTATAATAAATAAGGAAAGTATAAATTGTCGTATACTGGTACTATTTATTGCATAGATTTACTAATCAATGAAACTTGAAATCCGAGGACTAGAATCCCCCTATTTTTTCGGGGATGAGAGAACAAGATAACGGCTTACCGACCCCTGTATGGGATTTAGGGTATACACAGTAACAACTATTGTTACATAGTTTTTCAAGGTTACAGATAGTAAAGCTAGTTAAATTAGAGAGTCTCTGTTTAAAATAATTTAATATTTAATTATATTATATAGACAGATATAAATACTCTTAACCACGAAGATTTTGTTGTGTTTAAGGGGCAAATATACTTAATTTTAGGTATCCCATGCTGGAGGTCAGGAACGCACAACTTGCCTGGTCCTCAACTAGAAGTCTACCTCCGGTTTTATATAACCGGTCTTGTGTAGTATTAGGTGCCGAGTTTGTGTTACGTTAGTACACTTTTATAATTAAAAATAAATGAAATCATATAAACAAAATATAATAACTAGCCTAAGTATTGCTTATAACATGGGTCCTTCGCCTCGAGTTCTTGCATTGAAAAATAAGACAAATAGAAGATCATTACTTAGTTCTGTCACTAGAACTCCTATTATTGGTAACAATAATAATGGTAATAATGGTGGTAATGGTAATAATAACCGTAATATAATTACTTCTTTATTATTATTATTATTTGGTGTTTTAGTTACAAGTCTTTTTGTTTTATTAGTTTTTTATGAAGTTAATCATCTTACAGGGTTATTAGCGTCTTTATTAGAGGTTGGCTATATTTGTTAATTCTTTAACCATATTATATAGTTAAATATAATAATAATTTTTTTTTTCTGTTTATTTAGAGATAGGAAGCCTAATATATAAAGAAATCTAAGGGAGAAAGCATAAATTATATTTAACTTATGATAAAGCCTTTACAAAAAAAAATATATAATTATGTAAAAAATAATATAGAATGAATTTATCCTTAATACTTTTCTTAATCGGAATTTTAGGTTTCGTTTTAAACAGAAAAAATATAATATTAATGCTTATTTCAATTGAAATAATGTTATTAGCTATTACATTCTTAATATTAATAAGTTCACTTAGCTTTGATGATATATTAGGCCAAACATATGCTATATATATAATAGCAATAGCTGGTGCAGAATCAGCAATAGGTTTAGGTATTTTAGTTGCATTTTACAGATTAAGAGGAAGTATCGCAATAGAATATAAATAATGTATTTAGCTATAATTACTTTACCATTATTAGGATCAATAGTATCCGGGTTTTTTGGTAGAAAAGTCGGTGTTAGCGGAGCACAATTAATTACATGTACAAGTCTAATTGTAACAACTTTATTAGCAATAGTTGCTTTTTTTGAAGTAGGTTTAAATAACATACCAGTATCAATAAATCTGTTTAGATGAATTGATAGTGAATCTCTTAACGTTCTATGAGGTTTTCATTTTGATAGTTTAACAGTGTCTATGTTGATACCTGTTTTAATAGTTAGTTCTTTAGTTCATATATACTCTATAGGATATATGAGCCATGATCCACATAATCAAAGATTTTTCAGCTATTTAAGTTTATTCACTTTCATGATGATTATACTTGTTACAGCTAATAATTTTCTATTGATGTTTGTAGGATGAGAGGGTGTAGGTATTTGTTCATATCTTTTAGTAAGTTTCTGATTTACTAGGATAGCCGCAAATCAAAGTTCTATGTCTGCTTTCTTAACCAATAGAGTAGGTGATTGTTTTTTAACTATTGGTATGTTCGCTATACTATGATCATTTGGTAAAAATAAAAAAAAGTTTAAGAATCCCAATAGAATGTGATTTAATTATAATATAACTACTATAGCTTATAGACAAATAAGACATTTTTCTTATAATTCTTCTTCTAATAATATTGTATCATACTTAGCTGGATTAATAAAGGGTGATGGTCATATAGCTGTACATGATAAAAATTCTAAATCTAAAGTTTATCGTCCTAAAATTCTTATAGTTTTTAATATTCATGATAGACCTTTGGCAGAAAAGTTATCTGCTGGATTAAAAGTAAAGTTATAGATAGGTCTAGTGCTGGACATGTTTTATTACAAATATTAGCTAAAGAAGTATTAAAAATTATTAATCTAATTAATGGCCGTATGCGTACACCAAAAATAGAGGCTTTGCATAGAGCAATTATATGAATAAATGAAAAAGATAATAGTTTTATACCAATTTTAGGTTTAGATAAATCATCACTAGGTAGTAATAGTTGACTGGCAGGTTTTACAGATGCTGACGGAAATTTATCTATTACTGTTTATGACCGTAAAAAGAATAGTAAAGTTCTAAGAACAAGTGTTCAAACCTTATTTCGTATAGAAGTTAAACAAAATTATTATAGAGATGTTCTCGCTGATCAAGGTGGGGTTAGTTATTTTAGCGTTATGATTAATATCACTGAGTTTTTTACTGTAAATATATATACTAAAACTAGAACTAAAGATGATAGAGTATATTATGCTTTTATGGCTATATTTCATAATTGACGAGGTCAGGATATAGTTCGAAATTCTTTTAATCGTTTTCCTTTATATTCTTCTAAACATTTAGCTTATAAAGATTGATGTCGAGTTCAAGATTTACATAGAGGAGTTTCTTTAAGTAAAGAAAGTATAGATGAGATAAAACGAATAAAAAATCAATTCAATAGTAAACGTAGAGTATTTTATTTTTCATATTTGGATACCTTAACTTTTTAATGTTGCCGTGGGTAGTAGTAATATTACCTTTATTATATAACTATATGCGGGAAACTCCTAAAGTATTATTATAGATTATTGTGGAAACTCAACACCTTATTGGTTATATATAACCAATATAAAAGTAGAATGTACACAAATAATAAAAATTAAAATAATAGAACTAAAAAAAATATATTTTTTTTTAGTGACAATGGACAATCCGCAGGAAATGAATATTCTCTCAAGAGAATAATAAGATCCTCAGAGACTACACGTTATACCCCTGTATAATTTACAGGGTGAAGATATAGTCCAAGTATAATTGAAAGATTATATAAATATTGAACATTGATTATAGTATAGTATTCTCATTAGCACCTTTTGTTAATGAAAATATAGTTACAATTATTGGTATATGTTTATTAATTGGTGCTATGGCTAAAAGTTCTCAAGTTGGATTACACGTATGGTTACCTATGGCAATGGAAGGTCCTACACCTGTTAGTGCCTTAATACACGCGGCTACTATGGTTACTGCCGGTGTATACTTATTAATGCGTACAAGTCCTTTAATAGAATATAGTTCAACTGTGTTAATATTATGTTTATGATTAGGAGCAATAACTACAGTTTTTAGCTCTCTTATTGGATTATTCCAACAAGATATTAAAAAAGTTATCGCTTATTCCACAATGAGTCAATTGGCTCGAGAATTTTTTAAATTCAGGCATCAAACTATATGCGTAGAAATTGTTATTACAATAATCAATTCGCAGATAACCAAAGCTCGTGATATTTATCACATTAATTATAATCTTTTTAATTCGTTTACCACTATGTGGCTTCATAATATTATGTTTGAAAAACGAAAGGTTAAAATTATCAGTAAGTTAGTAGGAATCTCAGAGGCCATACGTTTGATATTAATCTTTTTAAACTTAAATTTTTTAGGTTTAAACTCATCTATTCTTTCCCCTGTGCTTTATCAAGTATACAATATAGAATTAACCGAAAGTGATAAATTATATAAGTCGTCTTTCAAAATTATAGATAACCCAACTTTAGATTCTAATTATTCAAAATTTAATGAATGGTTAGCTGGTTTAATAGACGGTGATGGTTACTTCATATTAACTAAAAAAGGTTATACTAGTTGTGAAATATGTATGGATGTTCGAGATAAAAAGGCATTATATGAAATAAAATATAAGTATGGAGGATCTATAAAACCAGTTTCAGGAGCTAAAGCTTTAAAATATAAATTACGTAATAAGAAAGGTTTAGTATATTTAATTAATGATATTAATGGTTTAATTAGGAATCCTACTCGTTTATTACAAATGAATAAATTATGTGATAAATATGAAATAGATTTAAAATACCCTAAACCCTTAACGTATAATAATGGATGATTAAGCGGATTTATAGATAGTGATGGTTCTGTATATCTTAATGAAAAATCAGGGCAAATATTTATAAGTATTACTCAAAAAAACAAATTTTTATTAGAGCCCCTTACACATTTATATGGTGGTAGAATAGACATACTTAGTCCTAAAATAGAAGCATTTAAGTATGTTATTTATAGAAAAAATGAATTATATTCACTGATAGATAACTATTTTATTAAGTATCCTTTAAAGACAGAAAAATACAAAAGAGTAAATCTTATAAAAGAATTTTATAATTTACGAACATATAGTAACAATAATAATAAATGCGACATAAATAAATTAAATGCATGAGTTTTATATAAAGATAGATGAGAAAAATATTTAGATTAATAAAGAAATGGTCCAAATTATAATATTATATTATATTAATAAAATTGCTATTTAACTTTTTTTTCTTTATTTTAGTTTAACAAGTAGGTTATATGCCGAGGTTTGGTTTTTTGTACTGTATTTAACAAACAATATAGAACTAGAATTAACTTCAGTATGTACAATAGATAATAATGGAAATGTTTATGAAGGTATTGTAGACACCTTTGATTATTCAGGTTTCTACTTAATAATGTTATATTCCAAAAATGATAATGTAACTGTTATACGGGTAATATCTAGTGAAGGAGTTATAATATATGGTATATTTAAAACAAAACCTATTGAAATAAAATCTTATTATTTTTCTTATAGGATAGTTGTTGATCAAAGTTCATCTGGTCTGGGTTTATATATATATTGAAACTTTATTTCGATCACCTAGTAGGTCACTCTGGTTATGGTTTATATTAAATACGAATATAATCATAGTTACAGGTAATGTTTCCCATATAGTTATTTTACCAACATTTGATAATTTATATAATATAAAGGTAATATTTGGATTGGATTGTATTACATATCTCCACCATAATTCATAGGTTAATATTTTACTAAACAAAAAAAATAAAGAAAAAAATAAATAATAATTAATTAAGACTAATATTATTATATTTAGCAATTGGGAATGATGGTGATAGCAGTAGGTTTATCTTCATATAACATAGCATTATTTCATCTAGTTAATCATGCTTTTTATAAAGGATTATTATTCTTAGGTGCAGGTGCTGTAATTCATGCAGTTGCTGACAATCAAGATTTTAGAAAATATGGTGGGTTAAGACCATTTTTACCTTTAACTTATTCTGTAATGTTAATTGCAAGTCTTAGTTTAGTAGCTTTCCCTTTTATGACAGGGTTCTACAGTAAAGATTTTATATTAGAATCCGCTTATGGACAATTTTATTTTAGTGGTACAGTTGTATACTTTATAGCTACTATAGGTGCTATGTTTACTACTTTATACTCAGTTAAAGTTTTATATTTAACTTTTTTAACTAATCCTAATGGACCCGTAGTTAGCTATAAAAATGCTCATGAAGGTGATATATATATGAGTTTACCTTTAATTATATTAGCTATTTTCTCTATATTATTTGGTTATATTACTAAAGATATTTTTATAGGTTTAGGATCTGCTTTTTTTTCTGATAATAGTTTATTTATTCATCCTACACATGAAATAATGTTAGATACCGAATTTGCTGTACCTACTTTATTTAAATTATTACCTTTAATATTTACTATATCTCTTAGTGTTATAGCTATAATCTTATCAGAATTTTTACCTAAAATTATTATTCATTTTAAATATTCTAGATTAGGTTATAACATATTTGGATTCTTTAATCAACGTTTTTTAGTTGAATTATTTTATAATAAATATATAACTGGTCTTGTTTTAAAATTAGGAGGTCAAACTACTAAGGTTATAGATAAAGGAAGTGTTGAATTATTAGGACCTTATGGTTTAGAAAAAGGTTTAATTACTTTAAGTAGAAATATAGTTAGTTTAGACACAGGTGTTATTACAAGTTATGCTTTATATATTTTAATAGGTCTTATTTTTTATATATTAATTCCTTATTTATCATTGACTGACAATAGTTTACTATTATTAATACTATTATCGCTTTTTTGTATTATTAAAAAATAATATTTTTTTTTTCTTTAACTTCTATAAAAAAAATAGAATATTTTAATTTAATCATGAGAAAATTGGATATAACTTTTGTAATTAGAATGGATTGTATAGAATATTATAGTCTAAATGACGTTTTATTTAATAATTTTAAGGAAAGTGTTAACAATATTTTAGAAAAAGGGGTTGACTTATAATGTATTTGTACATTTTATAGATTTTTTAGGATCAGATAATCTTATTACTTTTAATAATATTTATTATGTTAATAATGATATTAATTCTTTAAAAGATTTATATGGGTTCTTATAGGGTAATATCTATAAAATTATTTGTGATAAAAAGAACATATATTCTTTTACTAATGGTAATGCTAAATTATATTTAATAGGAATCATCGAAAATTCTAATCTTGTTTTAAATGGTTATGATTTCGATGAAGTTGTTATAGGTTAAATTTATCTATAACTTTTAATAAACCTTTAGCATGTAGATGAATAATTATTGGGTATTAACCCCTATCATGTTATTGTATTTAATCCTATGTATCAAGAATTAGTAAATGTAGATATTGAAAGATCTCAACTTGCAGGTTTTAGTCATGATATGAACGAGTTTTTCATGGTACAAGTATTTGAAAATCGTACTCTGCATTATGTATATTTTTTTTTTTTTATTGTTTTAAATTTTACCCCTATTTAAGTATGAATTAGTAATGTGTTAAAAATACACCTGTATATGTAATATAATATTTGCTTACCTTATTACTAAAGTTAAATTCAACTACTAGAATACTTTTTTTATCGTTAACTTCTAGAAAAAAAAAATAAAATATTTTAATTTAATCATGAGAATTTTCAAGAGTCATCCTTTATTAAAATTGGTTAATTCTTATATGATCGATTCACCACAACCATCTAATATAAGTTATTTATGAAATTTTGGTTCTTTATTAGCAGTTTGTTTAATAATACAAATAATTACAGGTGTAACATTAGCTATGCATTATAACCCTAGTGTATTAGAAGCGTTTAATTCAGTAGAACATATTATGCGTGATGTTAATAATGGATGATTAATACGTTATTTACACAGTAATACTGCTTCAGCTTTCTTTTTCTTAGTTTATATACATATGGGTAGAGGTTTATATTATGGATCATACAGAGCACCTAGAACATTAGTGTGAACTTTAGGTGTAGTTATATTTTTATTAATGATAGTTACAGGTTTCCTGGGTTATGTTTTACCTTATGGTCAAATGTCCTTATGAGGTGCAACAGTTATAACTAATCTTATGAGTGCTATACCTTGAATAGGACAAGATATTGTTGAATTTTTATGAGGTGGCTTTTCGGTTAATAATGCTACTTTAAACAGATTCTTTGCTTTACATTTTGTATTACCTTTTGTATTAGCTGCTGTAGCATTAATGCATTTAATAGCACTTCATGATAGTGCTGGATCAGGTAATCCATTAGGTGTTTCAGGTAATTATGATAGATTACCTTTTGCTCCTTATTTTTTATTTAAAGATTTAATAACTATATTTTTATTTATTATAGTATTAAGTATATTAGTATTCTTTATCCCTAATGCTTTAGGAGATAGTGAAAACTATGTTATGGCTAACCCTATGCAAACTCCTCCTGCTATAGTTCCTGAGTGATATCTTTTACCTTTCTATGCTATATTAAGATCTATACCTAATAAATTACTAGGAGTTATAGCAATGTTCAGCGCTATTTTAATATTATTAGCTATGCCGTTTACTGATTTAAGTAGAAGTAGAGGTATTCAGTTCAGACCTTTAAGTAAAATAGCTTTTTATATATTTGTGGCTAATTTTTTAATATTAATGGTTTTAGGTGCCAAACATGTAGAATCACCATTTATAGAATTTGGACAAATAAGTACAGTAATATATTTTTCTCATTTTTTAATCATAGTACCTATAGTAAGTATAATAGAAAATAGTTTAATGGATTTAAGTAATTATAATAGAAAATAGTTTAAATTGATTGAATATAAATATAATAATATACATATAAATCCTAATAAAATTAAAAAAATTTTTATTTATCCAGTCTAAATAAAAAAAAATTAAAAATTTTTTTAGTTTATCGAGTCTAAATCCTAATTAATCAATTAGGCTAAATTAAAACATATTTTTAATTTGGATATATTTAAATAAGAATACCTCCTATTGCTTATAATAAATTATATTATTCAAAAATGCATAGTGCAATGGTATCACATATTGCCAGCTTCCCATCCCCATTCCGTCAATATTTCATTTAATAGAAGTATATCAGGTGAGCAACCTGAAGAGATAGAAAGCAATAGGTCGATAATAAGGGTATTAAATTCAAATATATCTTTATGAACCGAACGTTGATTTTTATCATCAAATGCGAAGGATATAGGAACATTGTATCTAATATTTGCTTTATTCTCTGGATTATTAGGTACTGCCTTTTCTGTTTTAATAAGACTAGAATTAAGTGGTCCTGGTGTTCAATATATTGCAGATAATCAACTATATAATAGTATCATTACTGCTCATGCTATATTAATGATATTCTTTATGGTTATGCCTGCCTTAATAGGAGGTTTTGGTAATTTTTTATTACCATTATTAGTAGGAGGTCCAGATATGGCATTCCCTAGACTAAATAACATAAGTTTTTGATTATTACCACCTAGTTTATTATTATTCTTATTTGCTAGTGGTATAGAAAATGGGGCAGGTACTGGTTGAACTTTATACCCACCTTTAAGTGGAGTACAAAGTCACAGTGGACCTAGCGTTGATTTAGCTATATTTGCTTTACATTTATCTGGTATAAGTAGTTTATTAGGTGCTATTAACTTTATAACTACTATACTAAATATGAGAAGTCCTGGTATAAGACTACACAAATTAGCTTTATTCGGATGAGCTGTAGTAGTTACAGCTGTATTACTATTACTATCATTACCTGTGTTAGCTGGTGCAATTACTATGGTACTTACAGATAGAAATTTTAATACATCATTCTTTGAAGCTGCAGGAGGTGGTGATCCTATACTTTACCAACATCTTTTCTCAAAATTCTTTTTTTGTTTGTTTATATATTTATCTGCATTATACTTTTTATTAATTTCAGTAAAGCTAATTTATGCTTTAAATATCAATTACTTGGTAGAAACTAAGTTAGAAAAAGAAGACAAAATAAAAATATATAATTGCTTTGATTTTTCATATTTTTATCTTAAATATAATTCTTATTTTCCTAATAATCTTACACCTTCCCCTGATTTTTTAACCTGATTTATAGGATTTAGTGAAGGTGAAGGTTCTTTTATTGTAAATAATAGAGGAGACCTTGCCTTTGTAATTACACAATCTACTAGTGATCTTAAAGTATTATATTATATACAAGAAACATTAGGTTTTGGTAAAATTATATCACAATCAGTAAAAACTAGTAGATATGTTACACAAAGTAAAAAGGAAATAGAAGTAATTATAAATATTTTTAATGGCAATATAATATTACCTACTAAAAAAGACAGGTTAGAAAAGTTTATATTAGCTTTTAATATTTGAGCAAATAAAGGTACTATTAGATTAGAACCTATAACAAGTATTAATAATAATATTAAACCTAGCCTAGATAATAGTTGATTAGCTGGGTTTACTGATGGAGAAGGGTGTTTTACATGTTCTATAGGTGAAAAGAAAGGATTTAGTTTTAATTACAGTGTAGCACAAAAAGGGGAAAGTAATTTAGTTGTATTAAAACATTTAATTACCTTGTTTAAGGCGGGTATTGTTAGCAATCATTTTGTTAAAGATGTTTATGAATACCATATAGCTGGGATAAAGGCTTGTCCAAATATTTTCTCTTATTTTGATAAATATTCTCTATTAAGTAAAAAATCCTTATCTTACACTTTATGAAAAAAAATTTATATAGATTTAGTAGAAAAAAGACATCTTTCACCGGAAAAAAGAATACTTATGATTGAAAAAGCAAGAATGATAAATAAATCAAACATACTTTAAATTAGGCTTTTTCCAGGGAAAATGGGAAAACAAGTTATGGTTTAACGTATAAAATAAATAAGTTATGAAGCTATCAGGACAGATGTAAAAATATATAAGATCCGATATAGTAATCTACCATAAACTTAGTTAATGTTTAAATATTACTACTTGTAACTCTTAAATTAAAAGGCTAGATGATATAATCTAGGATTTTTAATATATATTAATTATGTACAATTATATATTTAATATATAAGGAAAAGTTGGTATAAATATTAGCGATACTAGTGTTAACGGTTAATGAATTTCTCATTTAAAGACCGTCGGTTGTTTAAGAGATCGCTACAGACTGGTTCACTGGTAGGTGTCTGAAATGATGCTTAATGTACAGTCGGTTATTCCTTAATATGTTTTTACATATTATGCACAAGCCCGGAGTTATACTACCGGTACCTGGGTTTAATACGAGATAATCAATATTATTGATTCTAAGTTAAATTTGAATAAATGGATTTTTCGGTCATCCAGAGGTCTATATATTAATTATTCCTGGTTTTGGAATAATCAGTACAACAATATCCGCTAACTCAAACAAGAGTGTGTTTGGATATTTAGGGATGTAATAAACCTTAAGCAAGTTTAATTTTGTCCAGCAGTGCCAAACTCCGGGGAACCCCTAAAGCTTTAGTAACCAAAGTCTCTTGGGAAACTAGAAGACCGGCCTGATTAATGACTCAGGGTAAGGTAACATCACTAAAGATGAGTGAAAACGAAATGGGCAATCGCGGATCTAAATCAGATAAAGTTAAATATTATGTCTGTAAAAGAGCAACGAGTAGACGGTACTGAATATAAAAGTTTATCTTTTATATTTAAGGTGTACTCTAGTAGCCTTGAAAGAGGTTTATATCTGAAAGTGTAAATATAAGGATTTAATTTTCCATATAGTAAGATATAATTAAATTTATAAGATAGCTTGGCCCATGAAAATACACATATTAATATTAAATACTTCTATTCTTTTTATTTTTGTTTAAAATTCTTTATTAATTTTTCTTCTATTAAGTATTGCTTTATAAAACAATAATTTTTAATTATTGCGTTGCTATTTTTTCAAATCTCGCGTTGCTAAATTTTCAAATCTCGCGTTGCTAAAGTCTCAAATCTCGCGTTGCTAAATTACATAAAAGAAAAGATAGATGAATAAATAATTTGAGCCATTTTGTGAAAAATTGATAACCTTGAAAATTTGTTTCCATATTTTTATGTACATGAATTGTATATAATTATTATAAAATTGGGTTAATTTCAAGAAAAACTTTTTAAGTTAACTTGAAGCGAAATTTACTTAAAGTAAAAACGTTCAACGACTAAAGGTGAGTATAATGACAATATCCTTAATAAAATCCCACATTTATTCTTTCTCTTTTATGTAATAGACAATAATTATATATTTAATATTTTTAATATTAATAAGATAGACTTAGCCCTCGATTAAAGGTTAAGCCAATGGTAAATAACAAAAAAGACCATAAATAATAATTTATATTTAATATATGAAAAAACCAGGATTAAGAATTAATAATTTACAAAGACCTAATTTTAAAAGTTTAACATTTTTAAATGTTAATGTTAGATTTTTCAGTACTAGTTTAAAAAAACTTGTGGAAACAGATATGATGAAAAAAATAGATGAAATGTTAACAAAATCTAAAGCCTTTGATAAACAAGTCCAAACTTCTTCTGATTTATTCAAAGAAAACCAAAAAATGGGTGATTTAAAAAAAATAGAATGGAATAGATTAGAAGAATTTGCTCAAAAATACATCCGTTACTTAAATAAAGAGAATCAAAAAAAAGTAGAGGAATTATTTAATCAAGGAGAAAGAATGGATTTATTAATTAAAGAAAAAATATTAAAAGTAGATTTGTCTAAATCTGATGAGATAGAAAAATCCCTAAAATTAGTAGATATGTCTTTTGATAGTAGATATAAGGTATTTAATAAATTATTTGATATGTTTAAATTAAGTATTGATAAACAAACCTCCGATGGTACTATTAAAAAAGTAGAAGGAGATGTTTTTAATATTCTTTTAGCTAGAAGAAATCAAGAAAAAGAAATTTTTTTAAACGAAAAGGCTTCTTCTTTTAAAAAAATATACGAAAAAATAAATGCATCAAAAAAAGTACCTGATAGCATAGATAAATTAGATCCAATTGGAAAAGTAACTCCTTCTACTTTTGTAGAAGGTAATATACCAGAAAAAGTACCTTTATCGGAGGAATTGTTAAATATAGTTAAGGAAGTATTAGATATATTTACATAATAAATTCTAAATATTAACAGTATTAATATGTAGGCCGAAGTCTAAAAAACGGGTTTATGCCATGATGTCTATAGGTGTCTTAGGTTTTGTTGTTTGAAGTTTATTTTTGGCTTCACCCCATAGTGATATGGGGATTAATTTAATTTATTTCGCTATATGCTGGAACGGTTTAGTGCTAATTGGTACCTTATACGGTAAAAATTCAATTAGCTATACCCAATCAGCAGGCAATCTGTCCCTATACTCGTTATAAAGTAAAACACAGAGTGCTTCAGAGACTACACGCGAAACATCTTTTAATTTTTTAGCTTTTCGTTTATATTATAAAACATTATTCGGAAATCCAGCGAATCACTCCGATAATTGATTAGCTTGATTCATTGGTTTTGTAGAAGGAGATGGTGCCATTCAAACTTATGGGGAAAGTAAAAGAGTACGTTTTGTTCTTACTCAAAAAGAAAGTGCTATTCTTTACTATATACATAAGTTTTTAGATATAGGTGTTGTAAAGCATTTTCCACAAGGTATAAGTGGAAACAAAAATGATTTTTATAGACTAATAGTCGAAAACCCTTCACAAATCCTTCTACTAGCCTTTTTAATGGTAATTTGGCTATGAATCACAGAATAGAGCAATTATCATTATGAGTGCAAGCTTTAAATAATCGTTTTGGAACTAATACTATTATATATAATAATACTCCTGTTTTACCTACATTACAAGATGGTTGATTATCGGGATTTACGGATGCTGAAGGATGTTTTAATGTATCCATTCCATTTAATAGGAGATATCTGTTAGGTCATGTAATAAAAATGCGTTATTTACTTTATCAGAAAGATAATGTTATCCTTAATAAAATACAGAATCTATTTGGGTTAGGTAAAGTAACTCTTAGAGCCCTAACTAAAGGAGTTTATCGTTACACGGTTACAGGGTTTAAACCTATATGATGTAATATTTTACTTTAAAGTATTTACGTTAAAGACTAAAAAAGCTCAATCTTTCGATAAATGATTAACTATTCATACCATTATTAGTAGTAAATTACATCTTAGTAAGGAAGGACTAGCTCAAATAAAAACATTACAAAAATAGATTAATATTAATAATAGTATGACAAACAAAACAGGATGTGCGCATCCTTAAAAGACGAAGATATAGTCCGATTCTTCTTGTGAGAGGAGCGCATACTTATGCGGATAGATATGAGGAATATTTATTAACATTTTGCATCACATGTACACAGTCGGTTTAGACGTGGATAAACTTGTGTTCACGGGAAAAATCTTGCTATATGCTGGAAACTCTTATATAAATAGTCCACTCGTATTAATTGCGCTCGGAACAATCTATTTATTATATATAAAAAAGATAATAAGACAATCAGCAGGAAACTTTAGTTTTAGTACAAAAGCTACGGCAGTTACTAAGAATACTTATACTAGTTCTAAAAATTTACCTTCTATAACCGAACATGTGCCAAATAAAAAGTATTTAACTGATAATGAGTTCGGCTATTTTTTAGCGGGATTAATTGAAGGAGATGGTTGGTTTGGTTATAAAGAATTACATATTATATTTACAGAAGAAGATACTTCGCTGGCCTATTATATAAAGAAACGTATCGGGCATGGTAATGTTTATAAAATTAAAAATAAAAAAGCTATCAGATATATTTGTAAAAATAAAGCAGGTTTGCTCCTTATTTTGTCTTTAATAAACGGAAAAATAGTAAGTAATTTTAAATATGATCAACTAATTAAACATAATTATAGTGAATATTTTAATCTTTTTATTTTACCACCTTTAAAAAAACTAACTTTAGATAACTACTGATTAGCTGGTTTTACTCAAGCAGACGGTTGTTTTCATATTAGTGTTGTAAAGAGTAAAACCCATAATACGGGGTATAGTATAAGGTTAGAATATTCTTTAAAACAAAATGATAAACTCCCTTTAGAATTATTATATAAAGAATTGCAGAAGGGTAATCTATCTCAATACCATACTAATATTTGGTGTTATAAGAGCACTGGCTTTAAAACAGCTTTTAGCCTTATAAATTATTTTGATAGGTATAATCTTTTTGCAAGTAAATATACTAGTTATCTTAAATTTAGAAAAGTATATATTATGATAACGGAGGGTAAACATTTAGAAGAGAAAGGAGTAAAAAAAATTATAAGTATTGCAACTAAAGGATCCTCAGAGACAAGCACGCAAGAGATTTAATATTTATATAATTTTTTATATTGTTTTCAAATATTAAATCAAGATACTGTCCACAAATATGTATGTTTATTTATAAACGATAAAAATAGATATTTTAAATAAAAAAAAATAGCTTATACGAAGATATGCGTATTTTTACGTTTTTTTTTTATCCTGGTATAATTATTATTATTTTAGGGGTTTTTACTTATTATTCTCCAGATATAAGGCCAACAGCATTAAAAGCCTCTGGTTTTCCTTTAATTATTTTTTGTCTGATTGATAATAGTCTACCCAAACTTATCGATTATACTGAATCCGTAGAATCAGATAGTTGAAAGATTGCACATCCAGCTGCCGAAGCATATTTTAATAACATGTATGATATACCTGCTGATTTCATAATAGGTGGAATTATATTTTTTATCTTTATCCATACTTTAACTTTAATTTCTGATATCCTGAGTATTTTTTTTTTACATATTTAAAATATGCCTCTGTTAAATTAGGTAAAATATTATTAAATCTTTTGTTTGCTATTATAAAAAAGAGTTTTAATTATGTAACTTCAGCCATGCTTAGTGGTGTAAGTACAGCCTTTAAACATGCACGTAGCAGTGCAAGAGATAAATATGATAAATATAGAAATAAGAAATATTTAAATAAGCGTAATCTAAATGCAGCTGGAGGTAGTGGGGATGATCCCTCTAAAAACAACAATAATAATAGTTTACCTAAGGATAGATTAAGTTTTCAGAATCGTTTGATTAATTTCCTAAAATTACTATTAGCCGAAGTAAACAGATTACGTAGGATTAGGCAAGGTTTGTTTGCAGGTGTTATAGGGCAGTCTACCGGTATGGATAGAATAATAGAACTAAAAGCTTTTACTTCCAATTACCATGAAACTATGGTAAGGGAATTTTTTAATCAGTTCACTAATATATCTGAAGCTGCCTCAGATTTTATCCTTAGAACTATTTGACAGGGTGCTGATATTAGTTTTTTGGAAATGTTAGATATTAATTCAGCCGAAATAGCCATAAGTGATTTGGATAATTTAGCATCTAATATTGAATTAATATTATCCAACCTAGATCCTACGTATGTGTTAGATAGCGACACTGACTCTGATGCAATTGATCAGGCTACGCGTGACTCGGGATTATAAATACTATATATATATTTTCTTACTTAGACGAGAGCATATTTCACAGCCGCAACATTAATTATAGCTGTACCAACAGGTATAAAAATATTCTCTTGATTGGCTACATGTTATGGGGGATCTTTACAATTAACACCTTCAATGTTATTTGCTTTAGGTTTCGTATTCATGTTCACAATTGGAGGGTTAACAATCCACTTAGCTCTCCCTTTAAAGATCACCATATGCTGGGAGCTTCTGACAATTATGCTACTTGGGGTTTATTTATTAAACCATCATGTGATAATATATAATTTTGAACAATCAGCAGGTAACCAACCGATATTATTTTTGGTAAATAATGTCTTAGTAGGAACCTCAGAGACTAAACGTGATCCTCGCAATTTATTGCGGGAAGATATAGTCCGTGTAATAAAGAGTTCATTAATACCTTTAAAAATTTCTATTTCAAATTTTATTAAGCCTCGCTTTTACTCTAATTTAACTAATCATTCTGATCTAGATGATCAAATAAGAAATTTAAAACCTGTAAAAGTTTATAACTTACAAAAAGATAGGCTTAAAATATTAAAGAATGAAAAAGATAAACCGGGGGTTTATTATTTTATAAACCAGATAAATGGTCATACTTATGTTGGAAGTTCTATAAATTTAGCTTCTAGAATGAGAAATTATCTTAATAATACTTTCTTAAAAAGTAAACAAAATCTTAATATGCCAATTGTAAAAGCTTTACTTAAATATGATCAATCAAACTTTACTCTTTTAATTTTAGAATATGTTGAAGCTGAATTTTTAACTATTAGAGAAACTTTTTATATAACACATGTAATGCCTTATTATAATGTGTTAAAACAAGGTTATTCTTCTTTGGGTTATAAACATACAGAGGAAACTAAAAAATTACTATTTGAATTAGCTAAAAATAGAAGGCATTCTGATAAAACCAAAGCTTTAATAGCCAGGGCTTTAACGGGTGAAAATAACCCTTTTTATAAGAAAAGTCATTCTATTGAAAGTAAAATAAGAATAATGGAAAGTAAGTCTACTTACCCTGTTTATATTTATAATTCTTATAAAGAGTTATTAGTTATTTTCCCTTCAGCTTCAAGTTTAGCTAAATTAGTTAAATCAAATCAGCCTACATTAGTTGAAACTATAAAACAAAAAACTCTATTTAGAGGTGAATGATATTTAAGCAATATACCATATAATATAAGTGACACGCCTAAAATCGCTAACTGGTGTTCAAAAGAATGTGAAGAATTACTATTAGATCTTAATAAGAATAATTTTATTAAAAAAGCGGTATTTGTATATGATATAAATAGAAATTTTATTGGGAAATATGACGGTGTAATGGATGCTCAAAGAGCATTGAAAATAAATCATTGTACTATAAAAAAATATGCCAAAATAGAAGGTATTTATAGGGATTATATCTTTAGTTATGAAAGATTAATGGATTAATGAACCTTTATTCGTAAGTGGAGTTGTTTTAGCTAACGCTTCACTTGATATTGCATTCCACGATACTTACTACGTAGTTGCTCAACTGGGCCAAAATAATTTATCTTCTTATTTATTGGCTTTGACCATTAATAAATATTATTTTGCAACTGACTATATGCTGGAAACTGTATCATTTGTGTATTGTTTACTATTCATTAATACGTTTTATCTTTATAAACTAGATGTTAGTAGGAATAGTCTTCTTTTAAATAGTGAAAATAACAATACCACAATAAGTAGCCTACTTATGGGTACACAATCAGCAGAAAACTGTAAAGGATTCTCAGAGACTGCACGTCAGTTACCTGATATTGAAGATTATAAATTTTGAAATTGATTCGCGGGTGTAATAGATGGTGACGGTAACTTTGATATTAGAAGAGATCCTTCTAGTAAAAAAAAAGTACTTAAACAAATTAGGATAAAGTTACATAATAGAGATCTTAGAATATTAAGTCGTATACAAGATTATTTACATATAGGTAGAATTAGATCTGATAAAAATAAACCTTATTCTATCTATATAGTTTCTACTAGAGAAAACATGATTTATTTGGTTAAACATTTAAATGGTTTAATTAGATTAAAAGTACCTGTTTTTAAAGAGGCTTGCCTTTTATATAATATAGATTATAAGGAAGCCAATTATAATATAGAACTATATGATCCCTATTTTTCAGGGTTAGTTGATACTGATGGTAGCATAGTATTTAATTATGCAGGAAATAGGATAGAATGTAACTTAGAATTTCAATATAATCAATATACTTCTAAGTTAAATTTTGATAGTACTATATTAAATTCTAAACCATATATTGTAATACGAAAAAAATCATCAGTTTTAGCTGGTCCTAAAGATTTTACATCTATCGCATTCAAATTTCAAAACGTTAACAATATGCTATTTATATATGATTATTTTATGAATAACAGATTATATTCAGACATGAAATTCTATAGAGTCACCAAAATTAAAGGTTTTATAGATATTAGAAAATATAAAAACTCTCCTATATTTAGTTTAGAGCATAAAATATATTCAAACTTTGTGTTAAATTGAATTAAATATGATAATCCCTTATGATATAAAGTACCTTTTACTAAATATCTTATATATAAGGATAAATAGTATATCTATTACAGGTAAAGATACAGTCCACCATATTAATACATATGTATTAATATTTGCATTTCCACTACGTTTTAAGTATGGGAGCAGTATTTGCATTATTTAGTGCATGATACTTCTGAATACCTAAAATATTAGGATTAGATTATAACAGAATGTTAGGTAAAGTACATTTCTGGATATTATTTATAGGGGTTAGACTAAAGGAAAGAAACTTTGAGTTGAAAAATGTATGGAATAGAAACATATCATCTTTGGATACTGAAAAGAGTGGGAATTCACCGTTTTCGCCAAATAATTTTGTCGTTTATTTTGAAAATGTTAAGGAGAGTAAAAGAAAAATTTATGTTGAATTAAGAAAAAAATCAGGAGTATACTTATTCATTAATAATAGAACTAAAGATTTATATGTGGGTAGTAGTCTTAATTTAACTCAAAGAATGACTAATCATTTTTATTATGCCAATTCTAACAAGACTAAAAATACAATATTAAACAGAGCAATGAAAAAATATGGTCTTGAAAACTTTTCTCTAGGCATACTGGAGTTTTGTGCAAAAGATATAATAGTTTCTATAAGTTTAGAACAAAAATGAATAGATTATTATAAACCAAGTTATAACATATTACAAATTGCAGGTAGTTCTTACGGATTTACGCACAATATTAATACTATATTTAAATTAAAAGAATTATTCAAAAAAGAGAATCATCCTAAATTTGGGACGATTACTTCTGAAACAAAAAAAGCTATAAGTGATAGTATTAAAGAATTTTATTTAAATAATTCTCATCCTTCTAAAGGTTTAAAAGGAAAACTTTCTCCACAGTATGGTATAGGTGGAAGTTTAGTTTTCTGTTATAATAGAAACAATGAGGAATTAATATTTCCTTCTATAAACGCAGCAAGACAACATTTTAAAGTAAGATGAACGTTTATAAAAAAAAATATAGATACAAATTTATTTGTTTCTATAAATGATAAATATTGAATAATACAATCTATTCCACGTAATTCTACTCAAAGTTAACTGCATTAGCCCCTTACAATCTTTCTATATGCTGAAAACTCTCATAAAGCTTAAGTACTATACCTATTAACGCTCAGCGTTCTAATGGTAAGTGAAAATCTTAAGTTAATCTAGACAATCAGTAGGAAACCAACGGATAGACTAGTTTATCCTAGTAGGATCCTCAGAGACTACACGAAAGAAACCATATATTTATTATATGGTTAAGATATAGTCCGCTTTGTAGCGTAATGTTACATTCTTCCCTCAACATTTCCTTGGTCTACAAGGAATGCCGCGTCGTATAAGTGATTATCCCGACGCATTTGCAGGTTGAAATCTGATAAGTAGTTTCGGATCAATTATAAGTGTTATAGCTACATGGCTATTCTTGTACATCGTTTATATTCAATTAGTTGAAGGTAAATATACAAGTAGATATCCTTGATTAACACCACAATTCTATAGTGATAGTTTACAAACTTTATTAAATAGAAGTTATAATAGTTTAGAATGAGCATTAACAAGTCCTCCTAAACCTCATGCATTTGTAAGTTTACCTTTACAAAGTTTTCATTATGATATTCAAGTTTAGTACAAAGGTAGTTGACTTTATTGTCTTTTTAAACATTATTATTAAGAATAAATATAATAAAATGATATTAGATTATAAACGTTGAAGGGAAATTAGTAGTGGTATAGTAACTAAAATATAGTGTATAATTATAAAAAAAAAATTTTTTTTTTTACATTTTATAGTAGATTAATATTTATAAAAGGATAATTTTTTTTTTCATAAATTTAAACATTATAATAATACCAGTCTTTAATGTTTAATTATAGTTTTTTAATAAACATTATTAATAATAAAATTCCCATTAGCTTAATGGGTAAAGCGAGATATTCCTAATATCTAGATCTAGGTTCGAATCTTAGAAGGGAAATCATCTTAATGCTTTTTAATTTACAAAACAATGAATTAAATAAATAATTTTAGTATCATTGTTTTTTTTTTATAGAAAGATTAAGATGAAAGTTTAAGAAGAAATATGTATATTATATATTTTTTGGGGGTGAGAATGGTTATAGATTAATATATATATTTATTATAATGTTATAATTGAAAATTTTATTAGGTCCCGTACATGTATACGGTAGTTTGTGGGATTTAATTGTTGTTTGGATTACTACAAGGTATTTTATACGTGACTCGCTGGACCTTAGGTTTACTCTTTGGATAAGGATAATAGGATTTAATAAAAGAAATATTTTATATAAGAATGTTTAATATAAATAATATATTAAGAGATGTATAACTCGATCTATTAAAAATGTACCGTGATATTAACTGCGTCAATGTTATAAAAAAAAATAATAAAAACATGAAAAATTTAATACAAACAACAAAAAACATAATAAACACTATATTAGTTAATTTTACTTTAGCTAAATTTGGTGCAGCATTATTTACCATTACAATGGTAGCTTTAATAAAATATATGATTTCAGGTAATTTATATATAGACTACTGTGAATTTTGAAATAATATGGGGATAGGATTATTGGGTTGAACTTTAAATACAGCTACTATTGGCTGATTATCAGAATACTTAGGTATAAAAGGTATTAACTTTAATTTAAAACAATTCCTTTATGGTTATGATACTATGGGTGCTGGTGATAATTCTTCATCTGATTTTAAAACAAAATTATTTAATGCTATGGAATCAGATGATGGATCAGATCCAACCAAAAACATTGATAAAGGGAAAGGTATAGATAAAGGTTATATTGAAAGTGGTGGTGAAAGTGAAGCCAAGCCTCTGGATAAAGGAAAGGGTATAGATAGAATAGTGCATCCAATACGTCTTGGACCAGGACATTGTACAGAACCACCTTTTGTTACATGATCTAAAGTTTTCCCTGGTGTTGATCCTGCTTCTGTATTCTTCCCTAAGACAATAAACCCAGGTCCTGGGTTTAATGTTCCCGGAGGTGAAGTTCCAATACGTGACGAAATATGTAAACATATTGATTATAACTCACATATACTAAATCAGTTTAAAAAAATGGATTTAAAAACTGCTGTAGAACAAAGAGATAATTATCTAAAATACATACAAGTAGTGGTACAAAAAACTTCATTTGCGCAAGAAGCATTATCAAAAGTGCCTGCTATTCCTACAAATGAGTACGAATATAGACTAAAAAATACAATATTAAGAGATTTGGATAATTTAAGTAAAGCCAAAGTTCGGGCGGAAGCCAAAGCTACTCTTCTTAACTCTAGAATTGAATTTATACAAATTCATAGAAAACCAGATGAATAATATTTATTTTATAGTTTTTATTAAAAAAAAGATAAAAAAATAGAATAATTGCTACATATTAAGCACTTTTTTTACTTAATATGTAGCAATTATTGGTACATATACTATATAAAGTAAGAGAAGTGCTTTATATATATATATGTACTAGGGATATGTCGTAGACGGTTCTACATTTCGATTGCAGATCTTAAATAAGGGGTTCGATTCCTCCGTATCTCTTAAAAAATAGATATTAAAATATAATAGTTCCTAATGATTTAAGAGATGAACTAAAAACAATAAATGTTATAAATATTTATAATTATAATTATTTAACAAATAAAATTTATAAAGGTTTCCTTTGTACGGTATTTTATTATATATGAATATATGATACAAGCAGCAAAGATTATAGGAACAGGATTAGCAACTACAGGTTTAATTGGGGCAGGTATTGGTATTGGTGTAGTTTTCGGTGCACTAATATTAGGTGTAGCTAGAAACCCTTCTTTAAGAGGTCAATTATTCGCATACGCTATATTAGGGTTTGCATTTGCAGAAGCTACAGGTTTATTTGCTTTAATGATGGCTTTTTTATTATTATATGTTGCTTAATTGAAATATAATAAGAAATCAAGCTTTATGAATAAAAAAAAATAATAAATTTTTCTCGAATAAAGAAACTTTACCAGCATAAAATAATATTATCTTTATTATTTTTTTTTATAGATAATTGTATACTTATACAAGTATTATAATAATAACTCTCATTAGCTCAATGGTAGAGCAGGATACTTCTAATATCTAGATCTAAGTTCAAATCTTAGATGAGAATTCATTTTAACGCTTTTCAATTTAAATAATAAAAAAATTTTTATTAAATAAACTAGTTTTATTTTTTTGTTAAAGAATAGATAACTTATAGTATTTAATGATGATAAATAAGAATATTTGCTATAAAAAAGTTGTTTTTAACCTAAATTTTTATTTTAATAAAATATAATAAAAATTTTAAAATATTTTATTTCATTAAATTTAGATCAAAAAAAAAAAAATGTTTTATATACCTACTTTAATTTCTATTATAGAAGTTTTATTAGTAACTGTGCCTGTTTTATTAACTGTAGCTTATGTAACTGTAGCCGAAAGAAAAACCATGGCTAGTATGCAAAGAAGATTGGGTCCTAATATAGTAGGATATTATGGTCTTTTACAAGCATTTGCTGATGCTTTAAAACTTCTTTTAAAAGAATATGTTTCACCTACACAAGCTAATTTAGGTCTATTTTTTCTTGGTCCTATTATAACCTTAATATTTTCATTATTAGGTTATTTAGTTATACCCTATGGTCCTGGTTTAGCTTTAAGTGATTTTAATCTAGGTATACTTTACATGTTAGCAGTTTCTTCCTTATCTACATATGGTATATTATTAGCTGGTTGAAGTGCAAACAGTAAATATGCTTTTTTAGGTTCACTTAGAAGTACAGCTCAATTGATAAGTTATGAATTAATATTAAGTTCTGCTATATTACTTGTTGTAATGTTAACTGGAAGTTTAAATATTACTGTCAACATAGAAGCTCAAAGAGCTATATGATTCATAGTACCATTATTCCCTGTATTTATTATATTCTTTATAGGATCGATAGCGGAAACGAATAGAGCCCCTTTTGATTTGGCTGAAGCTGAATCAGAACTTGTTAGCGGTTTTATGACAGAACATGCTGCTGTTATATTCGTTTTTTTCTTCTTAGCTGAATATGCTAGTATTGTTTTAATATGTATATTAACTAGTATATTATTCTTAGGTGGTTATTTATACGATTATCTCCCTTCTTTATTCTTTTTAATGGAACATATTAATTTTGATTATTATATAAACAATTTACATAATGAAAACTTATTATATTCAGGTCCTTTAATAGAAGGATTATTCTATGGTTTAACTTTAGGTGTAAAATCTTGTATTATGATTTTTGTATTTATATGAGCGAGAGCTTCATTTCCTAGAATTCGTTTTGATCAACTGATGTCCTTTTGTTGAACTATCTTATTACCGATAGTTATTGCGTTTATTATTTTAGTTCCCTGTGTATTATATAGTTTTGAAATTATACCTAGTAATATTTATTTACTTTAGTTATAAATACGTAGTACTTAAAGTATTTACTTGATTATGTTTAGCGTTTATTTTTAAACATAATAAGATCTTCTTAATGAAACTAAGAAGACTATACGTAAATTAAAAACGTTCATTTAGATAAAGCCTTTAGCAAAAAATTAATATAGTACTACTATGTCTAAAAAAAAAAAAAAAAACGCATTTTTAATATTAATACGTTAATTCCAGTTATTTCTATAAATAACTAAATAATAATAAAATGGGGTTAACTACTACTAGTTTAAATGGCAAAACATAATATAAAAAATATTCATATCTAGGTTCGAGTCCTAGGAGAAGTTACTATGCAGCTGTGTATAGTGTTAGTAAAGGTTAACTATACTATTCTTTAACCCTGAGGGAAACTAGTATATGGCTTTTTATTTTGGTTATGTTACTTACACTTTTATTATTAATACCTATGCTAGGTATATTCACAATATCCACAAGTATGTCTTATGAGTTATCCTTTTTAGACATTAAACGTCTAAAAAGGATAGCTTTAACTACATCAATAATTAATCTGTTTATTTCTTTGATTGTTTTTATATTATATGACTTTAGTAGTAATCAATTTCAATTTGTTCAAGAATACCATGAAACAAGTTATTTTGATTTTTATTTAGGTTTAGATGGATTATCTATATATTTTGTTATGTTAACAACTATAATAAGTCCCGTTGCATTATTAAGTAATTGGAATTCTATTAGCGAGAATATAAGATCATATATAATAATAATTTTATTGTTAGAAACATTATTATTAGCAGTTTTTTTAGTACTAGATATATTATTATTCTATATATTTTTCGAAAGTATATTACCTCCATTATTTATATTAATAGGTCTATTCGGATCTAGTAATAAAGTAAGAGCCAGTTTTTATCTGTTTTTATATACACTATTTGGATCATTGTTCCTATTACTATCAATATTAACTATGTCTTCAATAATGGGAACAACTGATTTTGATGCTTTATATAAAACTAATTTTAATTATTCTACACAATTATTCCTATTTTATGGTATATTTATAGCATTTGCTGTAAAAACTCCTACAATATTTTTAAATACTTGATTATTAAAAGCTCATGTTGAATCACCTTTAGGTGGTAGTATTATACTAGCTGCTATTGTTTTAAAACTAAGTTTATATGGTATATTTAGACTTATATTACCTTTATTACCTAAAGCTTCATTAGATTATACGTATATTATATACCTTATAGGTGTTATAACAATTATATATGCTAGTTTTAGTACTTTAAGAACAATAGATGTTAAAGAGCTTATTGCTTATAGTTCTGTATCACACGCAGCTGTTTATCTTATAGGTGTATTTAGTAATACTATTCAAGGAATAGAAGGTGGTATAGCTTTAGGGTTAGCTCACGGATTTGTTTCAAGTGGTTTATTTATTTGTGCTGGTGGTGTATTATATGATAGATCTGGTACTAGATTAATAAGTTACTATAGAGGTATTGCTCAAGTAATGCCTTTATTTTCTATTTTATTCTTTATTTTATCTTTAGGTAATTGTGGAGTTCCTCTTACTCTTAATTTTGTAGGAGAATTTATGTCTCTTTATGGTGTATTTGAAAGATTACCTTTATTGGGTATTTTTGCTAGTTCATCTATAGTTTTCTCTGCTGCATATACTATATATATGTTTAATAGAATAGCTTTTGGGGGATCATTTAGTAAATTTTTTGAAGCTAATATAAGTGATGTTAATAAACGTGAATTTTTTATTTTATTTACATTAGTTATGTTTACTGTGGTATTAGGTATATATCCTGCTCCTGTTCTAGATGGTTTACACTATTCAGTTTCATCTTTAATATATAATAACTAAAGTTTATTATATAATTATAAATTCAGCGAAATTCATGGAGTTTACACATGAAATACATAGTTATTAATTGTACTCTATATGGGATAATAATGACCTTAATTATTTAAATATCCAGTTTAACTTGATTAAACTTCAAGCTGTAAGTGTAAAAACGCCAGGTATTTAGAAGGATTAATTAAATTATTATCTTTATAATTATATTATTATATGAAAAAAACATACATACTAAAAATATGTTTTTTCACATATTTATTTTCAACCTTTTTTGCAATAAAGTTTTTATCTTTTATTAGATAATAATGTAAAAAAAATTTTTTTATTATAACATTGAAACTAAATTTTTTTTAATTGAAATGCCACAATTAGTACCGTTTTATTTTATTAATCAAGTAACTTTTGCTTTCATATTACTTGTAATTATGATATATGTATTTTCAAAATACATTTTACCAAGATTTGTTCGTTTATTTATTTCTCGTATATTTATAAGTAAATTATAGTATAAAAATAAATGTTAAATTTTACAGTTTTATATGTATAATCATAAAGTAAATATTTCAATAAAAATTTTGTCCAAAGTGGAAAAATGTTTAATTTTTCAATAATATCAAGTCCATTAGATCAATTTGAGATACGTAATTTATTAAGTTTGGACGCACCAATACTGGGTAATTTACACATATCATTAACTAACATAGGATTATACTTAACAATTGGTACGGTTTTAATTTTAACATTAAATGTTTTAGCAACTAATTACAATAAAGTAATAAGTAATAGCTGATCAATTAGTCAAGAAACAATATATGCTACTATACATAGTATAGTAACAAATCAAATAAATCCTACAAAAGGACAAATATATTTTCCATTTATTTTTACTTTATTTATATTTATATTAATAAACAATTTAATTGGTATGGTTCCTTATAGTTTTGCTTCTACAAGTCATTTCATATTTACATTTGCTCTTAGTTTCACTGTAGTATTAGGTGCAACTATATTAGGGTTCCAGAAACATGGTTTAAAATTTTTTTCTTTATTAGTGCCAGCTGGTTGTCCTTTAGGTTTATTACCTTTATTAGTATTAATAGAGTTTATATCATATCTATCTAGAAATGTATCTTTAGGTCTTAGATTAGGTGCTAATATACTAAGTGGTCATATGTTATTAAATATTTTAGCAGGTTTTACTTATAATATTATGACTTCTGGTTTTATTTTCTTCTTTTTAGGATTAGTACCTTTAGCATTTATAATAGCATTTTCTGGTTTAGAGCTAGGAATTGCTTTTATACAAGCCCAAGTTTTCGTAGTTTTAACTAGTAGTTATATTAAAGATGCTTTAGATTTACATTAATAAACAATATATTATTGTAAAAAAAAAAAGTAATATTTAGTAGGCTTTTTTCATTAATGTAAAAAAAATGTATTATATTTAAAATGCTTCATGAGCTAACTTTAGAAATATAAAATATTTAGAATATTGTTCTGAGATAGCTTTTGTGATTAACTTTATAATATCTAAAGAGCTTTTAAAGTTAACTTTAAAAATATAATATATTGAGCGTTCTCATAGATTTTTAATAAAAAAATGAAATACAGGTAAAAAATAAAATATAGATTTTTGTGATACTAAAAGGATAAATATTATATTTAATTATAGTGTAGGAAAGTCCGGTGCTTATTAAGCCTGAACATGAAAAAAATGAGTGTTAAGTAAAAACTTGAGTATTAAACAGAAAATAATTAACTTATTTCTATAGTAATAACTATAGCTAAATGTATATATATTTTTTATATTATACAGTAAGATAATGTTAATGAAATTTCAAGCTATAGGTTAAGCCTTATTATAGACTAATAACTATAACAGGACCCGGCTTAATTGTATCCAAAAAAAAACATATATTTATTAAGTTAATAAAAAAGTATAATAATATTATATTCTCTTAAACGTTAAGAGAATATTAGTAATGGTATATATAAGAAAATAAAGTATATTTTTATATTATACCATTTTTAAAATTGAGTTTGATGATGGCTCTGAATGAACGCTGTCCAAGTGCTTGACACATGCTAATCGTACGTTTAATTTAATAAATAGCATATACTATTTATTTCATTAAAAGTGGTGTACAGGTGAGTATATAATGTTTTGGCTGCCTTAAAGTAAGGTTAATAAATACCTTATGATTTACAAATAATAAAGGAAATAAACTTCCGCTTTAAGAGGACAATAAACGTTTCGGATAGGTAGTAGTTAAAGTAATGATTTAACTAGCCTAACATTCCGTAATCGAGACTGAGAGGTCGATCGATCACATTGGGTCTGAAAAAACCCCAATACGTATAGTACAGCAGTGGGGAATATTGGTCAATAGCCTAACGGCTGAACCAGCAACTTGGGGGAATGAATAGCTTCGGCTAATTATACTTGGCTGTTTAATCGGTTACAAATAATTTTTTGAGTTATTTGTGATAGATTATTCAATTTTCCGTGATGGGTTTATGCTACTAAACATAGCGTAGTAAAATTAATTTGCTACTTTTATATTCAGAGAAATTTTTCTCGTAGACAGGTATAAGATCGATTTTATCGAATAAAGTTCTAGATTGTATAACTTGATTATGACAAACATACTTTTTATATGTCTTGACCAAATTACGTGCCAGCAGTCGCGGTAATACGTAGAAGACTAGTGTTATTCATATTTAATAGGTTTAAAGGGTACCTAGACGGTATAATTAGTCTTAAACAGGATACGATTATACTAGAGTTCTATATGAGGAGGGGAGTATTTATGGAGTAGAGTTGAAATTCTTTGATACCATAAGGACTGATAACGGCGAAAGCAACCTTTTATCTAATAACTGACGTTGAGGGACGAAGGCTCGGGTCACGAACAGGATTAGATACCCTGGTAGTCCTAGCAGATAATGATGAATGCCATAGATTAGATCTTTATTTAGTTTATAAATGAAAGTGTAAGCATTTCACCTCAAGAGTAATGTGGCAACGCAGGAACTGAAATCATTAGACCGTTTCTGAAACCAGTAGTGAAGTATGTTATTTAATTCGTAAGTACGCGAAAAACCTTACCACAACTTGAATATTATCTTTAAGATATTACAAGCGTTGCACGGCTGTCTTCAGTTAATGTCGTGAGATATTGGTTAATTCCAAGAAATTAACGGAAACCCTTGCTTTATTTGCAAATTTTAGAAATAAAGCAGTTCACCTTTACAAGGGATATGATAACAGGGGCCAAGACAAGTCATCATGGCCTAAATGTTGTGGGCTATAGACGTGCCACACGTTCCTATACAAAATGATGCAAAAATGAAAATTTGAGCGAATCTAATTAAAATAGGATAAAATAAGGATTGTAGTCTGAAATTCGACTATATGAATAAGGAATTACTAGTAATCGTGAATCATCACGTCACGGTGAAGTTAATCTCAGATAGGTACTTACTACTCGTCAGGCGCTGAAAGAAGTGTGTGCAATAAGTTTGGTCTTTTATTTATTTTTATTCTAGATAATTGGTTCTAGTTTCTTTTATGGAGGATCTTCGTATGCGTGACTTTGATTAGTGTTAAGTCGAAATACGGTTCATGTAGGGGAATCTGCATGGGGTTGATTAATGTAAACAATATAATATGTATATATTTTTAAAAGGACCTTCTCTCTTTTTAAAAATAATATACATAGCCTTTCTTTGGTTATTTGTTTGTATAAATATATATTTACAAACAAATTTAGGTTCGAATCCTAATATTGGCAGATGAAAAATACAAATATATTATTAAAAAAATTATCCATTACAACAGGTTTTATAATAAAACCTATTATTGTTTACACAGATTTAACATTAGGGATAAAGACTATGTTTAAAGATAATAAAGGTAAGAGTGGTGTATATCGTTTAACTAATTTAAAAACTACTCGAATGAAAATTTTAGTCTCTACTAAAACTTCACAAATTGTTTTAATCACAGATACTTTTAATAATGTAACTACTAAATACCTTTCTGCGAAAAGAGCAGCGGAGGCTATTGGTGTAAGTAATTTTACTATAATGAATAAGTTAAAAGGTAAAAACACTAAATTATACAAAAGTAGATACTTAATTAAAGGGTTAAATAAAATAGTATAATCATACTATTTTTAAATCTAATCGTTATTTTCTAAATATAAAATTTGTTAGAAATAATAAAGGAAACTCCCATTATTGGTAAGATGGGTTGAGCTGTAAACTCAATACTAATAAAGTTTAAGAGTTCGAATCTCTTGTTTCCTAGTACGAAATTATTTTACCACACTTAGTTTTAATAATTGTGCTATATAAAAATTTTTTTTATATTTTTTTTTTACTTTTAAATATTGTAGCCTTTATAGCTCAAAGGTAGAGCGAAATACTGTTAATATTTTTATAGATGTTCGATTCATCTTGAGGGCTGGCTATAAAAAGTTTTATAGGCGTGTTGACTTAATGGTAAAGTGTTGTGTTTCGGCCACAAGGATACAAGTTCAAGTCTTGTACACGTTTAAACATATAATTTTTAACTACTTTTTCCTCAGTAAAGTTATAAACAAATTATTATAAAAAAAATTATTTTTAATTATTTGAATTAACTTAGGTAGTTATTTTTTTTTTATCTTTTTAACATGAAAAGATGGTGAGGTATAATTATATTTTTAATGTATAATATTTACATTCTAAATGAAACTTTCACTAATGGTTATAAAGCAGAAGTTTTAGATATTATTTCTTTAGTTGCTATTTTATGTGGTATACTGGTAATTATTAGTAAAAATCCTATTGTTTCTGTTTTATTTTTAATAGGTTTATTTTTAAGTATAGCTAGTTATCTTATGATATTAGGATTGAATTTTATTGGTCTTTCTTATTTATTAGTTTACATAGGTGCTGTATCTATTTTATTTCTTTTTATTTTAATGTTAATAAATGTTAGACTTAGTGAATTATTAAGTAATACAAGTAATAGTATACCTTTAGCTATTTTTATAACTATTTCATTTTATTATCTTGTATATCAAATATTACCATACAGTATTACTTCATTTAATAGTTATACTGTTTATTTATATAATACATTCAACGATATATGATATAATAACAATAGTGATTATTTAAATAAATTTTTTAAATTAAATGGAACTGAACTAGATAATGGTGAAATATCTTTTGTTACTAGTAAAATATGAGATGGTAATTTAGCTGAAACTAGTCATATTACAAGTATAGGTAATATAATGTATACTAGTTATAGTATATGATTAATATTAACTTCTATTATATTATTATTAGCCATGATAGGGGCTATCGTTATAACAATAAATAAAAATAATGTGAATTATAAATATAATACAGAAAATGTGTTTAGAGAAAGTAGTCTCTTTTTAAATGAAAATACCAATAACATGAATAAAAATTAATTAAATCCTAATTGAGTGATAGGATTCTCTGATGGTGAATCATCATTTTCAGTTTCTATTAGCAAAAACAATAAATGTAGTACAGGTTGACAAATAGTTCCAGCGTTTGCTATAGAACTAAAGGATATAGACATATCTTTATTACACAGAATTCAAGAATATTTTGGTATTGGTAAAATCCAAACAATAAAAAATAAAGGCCATGCTGTTTATGTTGTAAATTCTATAAAAGATTTATGTAATGTAATCATACCTAATTTTGATAAATATCCTTTATTAACAATAAAAAGAATAAATTATTTACTTTTCAAAGAAATCATACTTTTAATGAGGGATAAAAAACATTTAACAGAAGAAGGGTTACAAAGAATAATGAGTATTAGAGGTATAATGAATAAAAAAACAGCAATAACTTCTTATACTTACCCCTTAATAGATATAAATGTTCCAGTATTACCTGCACTAAAAACAACTGATGTAACCCCGGAATGATTAACAGGATTTACAGACGCAGAAGGGTGTTTCTTTTTAAATGTAAGAGAAAACAGAAGTAAAAGAGGTTATTGAGTAACAGCAGGTTTTAGTCTTGTACAACATTCAAGAGATTTATTGTTATTTAAATTAATTCAAGAATACTTAGGTTACGGTAACTTGATAGAAGAGAATAATAAGGAAGTAGTTAGATTTAAAGTAGAGAATTTTAAATTAATATCAGAACAAATAATACCATTTTTTACTAAAAACTCTCTACAAAGCAGTAAACTACTAAACTTTATAGATTTCTGTAAAGCATGTGCTTTAATAAAAGAAAAAGCGCATTTAACTGAAAAAGGTATAAATACTTTGAAAACAATAAAATCAGGAATGAATACAGGAAGAAAATATTAATATAAAATTTTAAAGAAATAATGTGCGAGATTATTGTTTTATATTTATAAATAAGGGACATAGTTCAAAGGTAGAACTGTGACTTTGCAAGTCATTAATCCCAGTTAGAACCCAGGTGTCTCCAGCTTGCTCCATATAATAATTATATTTATAATAGCAGTCTATAGGTAAAGGAATACTTAGCAAACAAGGGTCAACCATGGCAAATAAGTTTTTATGTCCTATTTTTTAATATATATAAACTTTTGTTATTATAATCATGTACGATTACTATTTAAAATTTTAGTAATAAATTGTTCTCTATTTAAATCTAGATATAATATATTAGAACCTTGAACACCTATCTTAGTAATAGTATTCATATTATTATTATTAATAAAAAATATTTGCAATCATTTTCATAAGTTTTAATACATTACTGAAGTGATCTAAGTTAATAGTTCTATACTCTTTTAAAGTAAAAATTTTACTTATTACATTACCAACACCTTCTTTATAGGTGCTATTATTACGCGTTAAAGTAAAAATAGTATCATTTACATCTAAAGGGAATTCAAAATTATTAGATCATTCTTCTTTGATAAGTTTTATAGCTAAAATTACCCTTAATTGGTGTTTGTTTATTAATAGGCGAGCAATATGGAGCTGGTATACATCTAGTACTAAGGATACTGGGACTTAATTGTTATGGGGGACTTCCACCTCTGCCAATATTAGTCTGATAACCGTCAACATTGGCAAATAAGTTTTAATATCCATTACCTTCTCTTAAAATATATAAACTTGTGTTATTATACTAATTTACGATGATTACTATTTAAAACTTGATGAATAAATAATACTGAATACATGTCTAAGTAAATAAGATCATAATGTACTTACGCTTTGTGTTGAAGGTATATTAGTAGTGGTATAGATACCTTTTTATATAATAGTAATTTAAGTAATAAAGGTTGGTGGGGTGGCTAACACGGTTGTATTGAGTGCGGTTTAATTGAATAAATTACGGGGGTGACAATAATATTTAGAGGGTACTGCCTCTTTTCTTAGGTATACACTAGTTAGAGTACGTTGTCTCTTTTTAAATAACACAAAAAAAATATACATGAAATACCACAAAAACACGGCATCTTTATTTAAAAAAGGGGATATAAATTTTTCTTCGAAGAAAGTTAATTGTAGTTCAGACAGTAATAAAATTAAACCCCTTATTACTTATGATAATTCTTTAATAAATAAGTTTAATGCTTTAGACGATAACATAGGTAAAAGTGCTATTTATAGATGACTTCATAATATAAATAATAAAAGTTATGTAGGGAGTTCTATAGACTTATGCCGTAGGCTTAGAAACTATTACGATATAGGTTATCTAAACAGAAGAGTACTAACTAGTAATAGTCGTATATATAGAGCCTTATTAGAAGATGGTTATGAAAGCTTTACTTTAGAAATACTGGAATATTGTAATAAAAGTATTATAATTGAGCGAGAACAATATTATATCGATTTGTTAAAACCCGAGTATAATATATAAAGGATAGCAGGCATAGTCCTATCGCCACGTGGTAGTTCTACAACCGTGGTTAATAAAAAAGATGGTTCTATAAAAATTTATTGTTCTATGTATGCTGCAGCAAAAGATATTAATATTAAGTACTCAACAATAATATATTATGCCAACAAGGATAAGTTATTAATAAATACCTATTTAATTACATCTAAAAAAAAAACAACGGCAATAGTTTAATGGTAAAGCTACTGTTTTCCAAACAGAAAATGTGGGATCGAATCCCACTTGCCGTAAAGGAAAGGTTGCCACTGGTAAGTTGAGATTTTTGCTAAAAATTGTGTTATGCACCTGACAGTTCGATTCTGTTCCTTACCGTCAAAGAGTATGGTAGGTGCTATTGTTATAACAATAAAACAAAAAAATTAAATATTTAAAAACAATAAGGGTTAATCTTCTAATTGGTAAGAATCTTTCTTGTCAAGAAATAAAATGTCGGATCGTAGCCGACTTAGCCCGTTTAAATAAAATATAATAAAAGGGATTAGCTTAAAGGTAGAGCAACCGTTTTACACACGGTAGGCTAGGTGTTCAAGTCACCTATTCCTTAATCCTTTTTATGTAAGATATTACATAAATATCAAGGTATTTTTACTAGTGCTAAATTATATACCTATGGTATGCTTAGATTATAATTAACTATCTTATTTCTGATTAAATAATATTAATAAATATATTCAAATCATAAATAGAATAATTTATTATAATTGAACTATATAAATTGAAAATACAAATAAATTACTAACTTAACAAGAAGCAAATTTCAAGCTCATCCTTTTCATTTAGTGTCACCATCACCGTGACCTTTATATACATGTATTGCATTATTAACATTAACAACAAGCGGAGTATTAACAATGCATGGTTTTAGTAATGCAAATATATTCTTAATATCAGCTTTTGTATCGGTTATATTTTCAATGTCTTTTTGATGACGGGATGTTATAAGTGAAGGAACCTATTTAGGTAATCATACATTAGCTGTACAAAAAGGATTAAATATGGGTGTTGCTTTATTTATAGTATCTGAAGCATTATTCTTCTTAGCTATATTTTGAGCATTTTTTCATTCTGCTTTATCTCCTACAGTAGAATTAGGAGCTCAATGACCTCCTATGGGTATAGAAGCTATTAACCCTTTCGAATTACCCTTATTAAATACAGTTATATTATTATCCTCAGGTGTAACGGTTACTTTTGCTCATCATTCTCTGATAGAAGGTAATAGAAAAGGAACATTATATGGTTTAATAGCCACAGTATTATTAGCTTTAGTATTTACAGCCTTCCAGGGTGTAGAATATAACGTATCTTCTTTCACTATAAGTGATGGTGCATTTGGTACATGTTTTTATTTTGGAACCGGATTTCACGGGCTTCACGTGATGATAGGTACAGCTTTTATTGCTGTGGGTTTGTGACGAGTGCTTGCATACCATTCGACTGAAAATCATCATTTGGGTTTGGAGTCAAGTATATTATACTGGCACTTTGTAGATGTCGTTTGGTTATTTTTATTTATTTCAATTTATTACTGGGGTTCTTAAGAAAATTTATTTCTAAAGATTATAGTCATCTTTATACTAATCCTCCTTCAGCTGGTGGTTTTGTAACTTTTACTTTAAATAGTGGAATAACAGTATATTTGGGCGATATTGTTTATTTTTTATCTGATCAGTTAGAACATAGACAAGTTATGCATGATTTAGCAAACTCTTATTATGATTATGTTAGATGTAAAGTAGATAGTTTAAATACTATACATTTAAAAAATAGTTCTTATGATTTCTCTAATTTAAAACCTTTAGTGTTTAAATTAAATAATGTATATACTTTTATACATACGCATCATATAATTAATATATTATCTCCTTTTATTAATATCTTTAATTTTTGTTTACAATATACTCATATATTAGTTCCAGCTATAGTTTTTACATTAAAACCTTTACTTCATACTTTTTTAGATACATTAGAGAATATAATACAAAAATTACTTAATTTAAGTAAAATTTGTTGATATTATTTATTAGAAAATATTATTGAGTTTATTAATCATAAAAAACATCAAAAAATTTTAATTGCGTTGAATTCTTTAATTAAAGAATTTGATATAAGAATAATAAACAATGAAAAAATGGGTTATATATTTCAAGATAATTATAATATTTCTCAAGAATTCCCATTATTTAATGATGCTAAAAGTGAAGCGGAGCTTAATCGTTGATTTTCAGAGTTAGCTTGTGAACAAGATGCTTGTAAAGATATTTTAAACACAATACGTGAATTAGAAGATATTATTTTAACTTATTTTAATAGTAAACATATCGTATATCCTAAGCATTACTTGGATTCTGACTTTACAGGTAATGACGATAGCGAATAACGTTAACAATCATTATTTTTATTCTAAAAAATAAAAATAGAGACCTTAGTTTAATGGTAAAATACGAGACTTTTAATCTTTGTTATATGGGTTCGAGCCCCATAGGTCTTAATAAACTAATTATTTAATGGTATACTTTATAATGGGCTAGATACCATTTTTTATTATATATAAAAAAAATAAAATTTAATAACAGTTATAAGTTAATTGGTAAACTATTCGTCTTTCAAACGATCCTTATTGGTTCAAATACCATAGGTCTTATATGTTTATTACAATAAATTAATTATATATTTAATCTAAACATAAGAAGTTAGCTTAATTGGTAAAGCACTATACTAAAATATTAAAAAAAGTTCGATTCTTTTACTTCTTACATGTTAATCTTTTCAATAATATTTATATTATTATCTAATGCCGTCACTTTAAGACGAGATAAATTAATACTTTTTAGTAGAGTTGTTATAATAGCTTTATTTTATTCTTGAGTACTTGTTATACCTAATACGTTTAGTTCTTTAAATAATGGGATCAAATTATTTGTAGGTTTGTTATTTACAACAAATATAATTACATATTTACAATTATTCTCATATTTATTTTTATGTTTAGTTTTTTTATATAAAAAACGTTATTTTATTTTAAATATTTTAAAACAAATATTTTTAGGTACTTTATGTTATATATATATATATCCGTTAATTACCTTTAGGATCTCTTTATTTATTCTTTTATATGTTAGTGCTAATGACATATTATTTGATAATATATTATTAAGTAGTAGTGGAAATCAACCGCCTATGGGGGGTAATTCCTTTCCACCTATAGGTGGAAATCCGCAACCACCTATGGGAGGTGGAAATCCACTACCTCCTCTGGCTCCCGCTCCTCCTCGGGGTGCTACTGCTATGCCATCTGTATTTTTAGATCAAGATGTTGAACCTATACAAGCGCAGCGTTTACGTACTGTACATTCTAAGTTAAGTCAATTATCTATAGCAGTTGAAAATACTAGCCCTAATAAAGGGTTAACTATGAATAGTTCCAGATTGATAAATTTAGAATTCACGCGCGTGGATAGAAGTACGATGGAAAATCATATAGTAAATGTTTATCCTAATATGTACCATCGGTTTAGAACAACTCAACAAGGATTTACATATTCAGGTCCTATGACTAGTGAAATTTTAGGTTTATTTAAGCCAGATACCCTGGCTTAAGTTATTTTAAAATTTGTTTTGTATTCAGATTCTATTGTGAATATATCTATATTTTTTTTTATTCTTATAACTAATACACTATACAAGTAATACATTATTATATTACTTATAGAATATTGCATTAAGTAAAATATAAAGGCTTGGATCGACTCTGTTAATACTTAATGCTAATAATATTTAAAAGAAAAAAATCTATACTAATTTTTAGAATAAACCCATTTAAATTGTTTATAGTACTATATCACACGTAGGTTTTAAATTAGACAAAGATATTTTTTTTTATCTGAATACAAAACAAATTTATAACTAGATAATATTATATTGTTTGTTTTGAATGTTAACTTTTGTATTAAAACATTATTCTTAATAATATTACCATGTAAATTAATATTTAGTTCTTTATATTAACTTAATTTAAGTTAATATAAAACGGCCATAGGTTAATGGTAGACCTTTCGTCTTCCAATCGAAGTGTGTCGATTCGAATTCGGCTGGCCGTATAAAAAAAGGATAAGTTTCCATTGGTAGGGTGAGGTGTTTGCTAAACGCCGTGCTATGCACTTGACAGTTCGAACCTGTCCTTATCCGACTTTAAGTATTATTATCTAGACTGTAATAAAAATATATTAATAAAGAGCATAGTTTAATTGGCAAAATTTGAAGCTTCAAACTTCACTTTCTCAGTTCGATCCTGAGTGCTCTTGTATACACACCTTATTATGCAATACTTTCTTAAAGGGTTCCTTAGCTCAATGGTAGAGCGTATTCTTGATAAGAATATGGTTGAGTGTTCAAATCATTCAGGAATCAACAAATAAAGAGATTTGACCGAGCGGCTGAAGGTGCTTGTCTTGAGTACAAGTTAGTTTAATAAATTACGAGGGTTCAAATCCCTCAGTCTCTGTATAATTTATCTTAATATATAAATACCTATAATTACATATCGTAATATTGATATAAATAAATATCTTATTTTTAAGGAAAATAAAGGGAAGTCTGGTATTTATCGTTGAAATAATTTAATTAATGGTAAAAATTATATAGGATATTCTAAAGATATAAGTAATAGACTTAGAGCTTATTATTCTACTAATAATAATATTAAAATAATAGTAGGAAAAGAAAGTCTATTTTTAAATTAAAATTATCTTTAAAATCTCGTTGTATACCTGTAAAAGTTCTTAATAAATCAAGTAATTTATTGTTTCAATTCTCAAGTATAAATAGTGCTGCAATATATTTTGGCGTAGATAAAAGTACTTTAAGTATAATTTTTAAAACAGGTATTTAATATGATGATTATACTTATAAATACGAAGTTAAATATACTAAAGTATGAATTTATAATTATAATAAAAAATTAATTAACATATTTAATAGTATTAATAAAGTAAGTCAATTATTATTTAATATACCCCTACCACTTTATTTAGATATATTAAATCAGGTAAATTGTATGAAAATACCTTTTATTTTTACAAAACTAAATTAAATTTAATAAAATCGGAGTGTAATATATATATTATAGGCTCATGTTTAGGTAGTAAATTGTCTAAATAAACTAAAAAATTAATAAGTAATACATTAAAAAGTCATTTAAAACTTTTGCCTATAAAAATAACGAATAAACAAATGTTATAAAATGTTTTCCTAGTAATCTGGAAGCTGCTAAATACTTAGGAATAAGTGAAACAACATTACGTAGATATAAAAGTAAAGGAATAAATATTATTAAAAAAAATATATAACAACTAATAATATATATAATAATAAAAGCTATAAATAGCTATTTATTAAATTACGAGGGTTCAAATCCCTCAGTCCCAGTGTAATAGCTAAAAAAGAATAAGATAGGCTAATACTTCTACTAGTTTAAATGGTAAAACATAATATAAAAAATATTCATATCTAGGTTCGAGTCTTAGGAGGAGTAGCGTATGATATGTAACACATATCGGGAATAAAAATAATATATAGGAATATTTTACCTTATGCGAATATAAAGAAACTATGGATGACTGATTACATTAAGAGAGTATTTTTTAATTTGTGTTTATTGTTTTTTTAAGTTAACACATGAGTTCTTATAAATGGTTTGAAATAGTTTTATAAGCAGCTCAAGTAAATTTTAAACAATAAATGAGAGCGTACCTTTAATTTAGTTAAATAATTAGCCCCAGTTATTTTTATAAGTAACTAAAAAATAAGAAAAGGGATTTTGGTTGAATTGGTGTTTTATAGTCCAAACCTTACTAAAGAAAATAATATAGGTTACATTCCTATAAATCGTCATTATATAAATGGGTTTATTGCGGGAGATGGTTGTTTAATGTTAAATTTGGGTAAGCATTTTGATACTATGCATTTATATAGTCAACATAAAAATAATAAACTTTTAATGGAAAGTATTGCAAAATATTTTAAAAATTCAATTCAGCAAAAGTTTATTTAGGTCGTTCTAATTATCTACTAATTAACTTAGGTGGTGTTCAATTATGAGAAAATGTTATATTCAAACATTTTGATAAGTATCCTTTATATGGAACTAAAAAAATTAGGTTAGATTAATTGCTTCTTATAAGAGAATTAAAAAGAGATAATAAACACTTAAGGCAAGTAGGTAGCTTAATAAAATGAAGACCAGATTATAAATAGCGTAGAATAGAAATATGAGAAAATTAGATAATAAATTTTTAAAGGTTATGATCTAAAATCAGATTAATATTACAGGTTGAAGCCTAATGGTTGGGCGCTTTTTTTGGGTAAAAGAATTTCCTAGTTCGACTCTAGGCAACCTGATAAAAGGTTTTAAGTAATCTGATAAAGAATTGAAGTAACCTGAATAGAGAATTAACTTAATTATAATATTTTATTTATTTATAATATTTTATTTGTTAAGGAGTTGTTATGTTAAATTTTGAATAACCCGATAAATAAACTAATGTTAATAATACAAATTATTATAATTTAAATATACTTTAAGTTTAAGAGGGAATTAGTAATGTGTAAGATATCAAGTAGGTATTTTTATACTATTTATTTAATAGTATAAGAAAGTATATAAAGAGACTATTAGGAATACCTAGCTATATATTAAAGAGAGAAAGATTTAAATTTATATTTAATTTGTGTATTTATAGAGAAAGTTAACACATGAACTCTTAGAGAAATTCAATAATAAACGAAGTGAATTGAAATATCTTAGTAACTTCAGGAAAAGAAATCAAACGAGATTCTATGATTAGTGTGAATGAAAGTAGAACAGCCTATATAAATATCAGAATATAATTAATAATATATTGTAATAGAGTAAGTAGTATTAACATTACTAGGATAGTTAATATAAAAACAATCCACTGATAAATTAAAGAAGTAAAACGAGTAAAACTTGTTTGAATATAAAGGGGAACCTTCCTCTAAGGCTAAATATAATATATAAGCGACAGCGTATAGTACTGTGAGGGAAAGGTTTGAAATAGTAGTCTTATAAGCAGCTCGAGTAAATTTAAAATAAAAATGAGAGCGTACCTTTTGCATAATGGGTCAGCAAGTTAATATTAGATGCGAGCAGTAATGCCCAGATAAACCAATTATGAAATAATGAATAAGTATCTAAAATTAGACCCGAAGCCTGGTGATCTTACTACAGTCAGGGTTATAAAAGCCCGAACGGGTTATCGTTGTAAAGATATCCGAAGAACTGTGGTAAGTTAGTGAAAGACAACACTGACTAGGATAGCTGGTTTTCTGCGAAACCTATATAAGTAGGTAATTCAAGTTACATCATAGCAGGTACAGAACTGTGATCTCAGGCAACTTCTATATAATTATTATATGTTTACATATGTCAATTATATAATTTTGCATATATCGGGCAATCGTGAAGATTTTATCGGTGAGTATTCGCACTCGGAAGGGCAATGATTAATATTGAATAATCGGACATAGTACGATAAGGTTGTATGTCTAAAGGGAAACAGCCCAGAACAAGCGTTAAGGTTCCAAAATTATTGTTAAGTGAAATTAAGGATGTTTTTATCCAATACGACTAGGAAATAGGCTTAGAAGCGGTCCATTTTTTGAAGATCTCGTAATAGAGCACTAGTTTAGTAAATTTACATTTACATTGATAATTGCACCGAAAATTTAACGGATCTAAACAATATACCGACACCTTGTCCATATTTATTAATAATTTATATTATTATATCTAATGGGGTAGCAGAACGTTGGGCAAATCTTCGATTTATTCTTTTTAAGAATAGTTATTAGATAACCCTAGTGAGAATGCTGACATGAGTAACGAAAAAGGGGAAACCCTCGCCTAAAGCTTATGGATTTTTGTAAAGCAACGGCCTCTAAGTTTACCAACCTAAAGGATTAAACGATGAGCAAGATCTTTGTTACAAAGTAACAACCTTCTTTTTAAATGAAAATAAAAATTAAAGTGAAGAAGGTTCTGGAAAAACAGTAACAGATTATATTATTTCAACAAACTAAAGAGATGAGCAATGATAGAAGACAAAAAACCGTACCTAAAAACTACCACAAGTAAGCTAGTAGAGAATACGAAGGCGTTTGAGTGAACAATCATTAAGGAACTCGGCAAATTAACTACCGTAACTTCGGAATAAGGAGAGCCATTCCTCCTGATTAATATCGGGTAATGAATAGGAAGCATGGAATAGTGTTGTACGACTGTTTAATTAAAACAAAGCACTCTGCAGTAAGATAATAAATCAAAGTATTGAGTGTGATTTCTGCCCAATGTCGGCTGGTTAACGGATTTGCTAAGTTGACTAATATAAGCTTGGCTTTGAAGGAAACCCCGATCAATGGCGGCCTTACCTATGAGGGTCCTAAGGTAGCGGAATACCCTGGCCGTTAAATGCGGTCTTGCATGAATGATTTAACGATACAACAGCTGTCTCGATGATTGGCTCAGTGAAATTGGAATAACTGTGCAGATACAGTTTACCTCTAGTTAGACGAGAAGACCCTATGCAGCTTTACTGTTGCTAGTTATTGAGTGTGATACTATGAATTTTAGCGTATAAGGTAGTAGTAGCACAATTGAAACACCTTTGTTTAGTATATCATATTGGTAGACAAAGTTTACGTGAAAGTTTCAAAGAAAAAAAAACAAATAATTTTTTTAATTCTTTGTTATAATCATTAACCTTCTTATGAAGGGACAATTGCTAGGAGGCAGTTTATGCGGGGCACAGATCCCATAAAAAGTACCTGGGTGTATCCAAAGTTAATTTTGTAAAGTTATTATAACTTAGTTATGACAATTAAATATACAAATTTGTATATTTTTTTATTTTAGTGTGTTATTTGATGTAGCTTAAGCTATAACTAATCCAACTATATATCTATTGAGTTAGAACTATTATTTTTTTTGAAGTAAGATTTTATCTATATGGAAAATAGATGTAATTAAAACATTAAGAAAATGTATTATATAATTATAATGTTTTTAATAATATTATTAGTATGCTTAATTTATTATAATTTAAGTATAAGAAAATTCACTAATAATATTATTATGATTATTACTTGTCAAGTTTAATGGCTTAATCTTGCTTTACTGTTTGACTTACACGTCTATCAGTCGCGTAAGCGGGGCATATGATCACAAGATGCAGTAAGGAAAGGTCTTGGGTTTTTGAAAAAGCTACGCTAGGGATAAAATTTGTTCTTTATATTTTATGTACATAAATTGTATATAATTATTATAAAATTGGGTTAATTTCAAGAAGAACTTTTTAAGTTAACTTGAAGCGAAATTTACTTAAAGTAAAAACGTTCAACGACTAAAGGTGAGTATAATGACAATATCCTTAATAAAATCCAACATTTTCTTTCTTATGTAATAAAAATAAAATATATATAATATATTTAACTATTTAAATATATAGTTGATTATAATTAATCTTTTTATTTATGAAATAGACTTAACAACAAAAAGGTTAAGCCACTGGCAAATTAAAAAAAAAATAGACCAGTAAAATTTTCTAAAGGTAAACTCCTGAAAAAAAAAGCACAATTATCTTTTAATTTATTAGATAATAATCCACCTGTACTTTTTAAAAAAAAAATAAAAAATACAGTAATTAAACCTTTAACATCTATATATAGTGATACGGGTAAAACAAGACATTTTACGCCTGCGGCTCAAGAATGATTTAATAGTATTTATGCATATAATAAAAATTATATTAAATCATTATCTATTGCAGATAAAAATCTTATGAATTTATTAAAAAGTTATTTTAATGGACAAATAAAACACAAATTACTTAAAATTAAAACTAAACCTATGGCTCCTAGATTTAGACGATTGTCTGCAAAAAGAGTTTTTATAGGAAAAGGTGAATTAAAACATATTAGTTCTAGAGTAGTAATTACTTTTTTTGTTTATAATTCAGAAGGTATGTTTTTATCACATAAAGTTCTGAAATTTATAAATGGTTTATATTTTACTCAAAGAAGATTAGAAAAAAAAGTAACTAAAGATAGTGAAGGAAAAATAATAATAACTTATAATAGATTATTTACATTATTAGAATATTTAGGTTTACGTCAACATTATGAAGGATATCTTTCGTACATGATAAGTACTGTTAATAAATTAACATCTCAACTAGATGTAACAAATAAATATTATAATAGTTTAACTAATTTAGTTCAAGAAAAAATATTATCTAAAGAAGAAAGATTATTACTTTTTAATAAAAAAAATAAAATTTCTTCTTCTAATTATCCTGATTTTAATGTTTATTTAAGAATAGCTAAAGAAGAATATAAAAAAAATTTATATATTAATTTTAAATTATTACAATATAATAAAGTTAAATATACAAGAGTTTTTATTTCAAAACTTCTTTCTCTAGTTCAAAAAATATATAATAAGAAAGTAGAATTTAATATTGTTAATTTGAAAAAAATGCATTTGAATAGTGATATATATACACAAGCTGTATCATTAAAATTAAGAAACAGAGATAATAAATTATACAGAGTTTTAAAAGCTTCTTTACAAAAAATTAAATTACCAATTTTAAGTAAAACAGATGAAAAAGAAAAAAAAAAACTTAATAAAGATGAATTTATTGTTAATAAAATACGTAATAATATAATTAGTACTATGTTTATTAATAATAAAAAAAAGAATAATATTAATGATCGTTTAGAAAATTTATTATTAGAATTTTTTCCTTCAGCTGATGATTTAGAAATTAATATAATTAAAAGATCATCTATTAGAAAACGTGCTATTTCTTTAAAAAGTTATATACTTAGATCTATAAAACATCTTAAATTAAGAGGTATAAGAATAGAAGCTAAAGGAAGATTAACAAGACGATTTACTGCTTCTAGATCAGTTTTCAAAATGAAAAGAAAAGGTGGTTTAAAAAATGTAGAATCATCATTTAGAGGATTATCTGTTATAATGTTAAGAGGTATTGTAAAATCAAACATACAGTACTCTACTATTAGTTCTAAGAATCGTAATGGGGCTTTTGGAGTTAAAGGTTGAGTAAGTAGTAACTAAAATTTATTTGTTTTATAAATATTCTTTATAAAGGGTTAGGGTTTTTCCATATTTTCCATATTTTCCATATTTTTCATTTTTTTCCTATTTTACGTGTTTTGCGTGCTCTCAATTTCGCGTTGCATAAAATATTACATAAAAAGATAAATGAAGAAATAGTCTGAACCATTTTGTGAAAAATGGAAATATAAACAATTTTGTTTATTAACATATTTGAACAGGCTAATTGCGCCAGAGAGTACAAATTGAGTGCGCAGTTTGGCACCTCGATGTCGGCTTGACTTATCCACATGAATGTAGGAAGCATGAAGGGTTCGACTGTTCGTCGATTAATAAGTCACACGAGCTGGGTTAAATACGTCGTGAGACAGTATGGTTTCTATCTTCTAGAGGAAATTAGAATAAAATAAAGATAGCCCCCTCGTACGAAA
>Ga0302325_10001396_pt1 | contig 61699 bp, 50 predicted proteins | sample Palsa_T0_2_FD_201948 | JGI IMG/M metagenome (GOLD analysis project Ga0302325, IMG submission 201948) | Peat permafrost microbial communities from Stordalen Mire near Abisko, Sweden - Palsa_T0_2 | ecosystem: Environmental > Terrestrial > Soil > Palsa > Peat permafrost | place: Sweden: Abisko...
TTTTTCTCTTGACTTTCTTCGCGAAGAACCTTATATATGAATCACATTGCGATTTTCGAATCGCAAAATTTGATGTTAGGGAGAATCAATCGATGAAGAGCGCAACAAAGAAAGCCGCCCCGAAGAAAAAAGCTGCTCCGAAGAAGAAGAAGTAGCTTGGGCGTGCGCCCCGCAACAGGGGCGTAAGTCAGGTTTAGACCAACGGGCCCCGATTCGTCGGGGCCCTTTTTATTTTGTAGCGCCTTCCGCAACGGCTCCTCCCGCCCTCTGTATCAGCGTCCGGAACGTCTCCCCCATCCCGAACAGCAAGCTCTTCAGTTGTAAACGCCGCCGCACTTCGTCCGCGGGCGTGGACGCCGCGAGGGCCGCCTGGAACTGATCGGGCTCTCCGGCCGAGAGCAGCGTGCGCGCCAGCGTCTCGAAACAAACGGTCTGCATGCCCAGGCGCGCGCCGTGCTCCTGTAACGCAGTGAACGAAACGTGCGCGGTGATGTCCCGCACACCAGGATCGTCCAGCACATCTTCACTGGCATGATGGCGCCGGTAGCTCATGAGCGTCCCGCGCGGGAACCGCACCGACTCGGCCCGCGTGTACCCGTAATCGATGGTGAACACGTATCCATGGAGCGCCCGGGCGATACGTTCCAGCCAGGCGAGGGCTTCCAGGTTCACCTCGAAGAGAGCGCCCTCTTCCGATGGCGGGGGAAAGTAGCGGCGCATATAATCGGCGATCTCTTCACCGGCCGGCTCGCCTGCATGCCAAACGAAGCGCCCGTCCCACGCCACGCGTAACTCGCGAAAGGATCCGTCGCGGTAAGTAATTGCGTGAACGGGCAGGGCGTCGAAGAATTCGTTGGCGAATACCACGCCGCGGAAGCGCTCGGGCAGGGCGCCCTCGGGCAGGGCTCCATCAGCAAGGGCTCCATTGGTCAGATCCAGGGGAACGTATAGCCATTCGGAAAAAGCAGCGGCCATTTCGCGTCTTCCGGCGCCCAGCTCGACGACCGTGAAATCCGACGGCGCACCCATCTCGTGGTAAAGCGTCCGTATGCGCGCGGCCATCAGGATTCCGAAGACCGGCTGGATTTGCTCGGCAGTATAGAAGTCGCCCTGCTTACCGAATGGATCGCGCGCGCGCCGATAGTAACCATTCGCCGGATCGTAGAGCGCCGCCTGCATGAAGCGGTGAAAGGTAACGGGGCCCTGGCGGTGAATCTCGTCGCGTAACAATTCGGTGAGCGGCGTCACGGCTCGACTACCCGGGTCTGCGGCGTGCGGATGAACATCTCGATCAGGTAATCGTGCAGACAATCGTAAAGGTAGCGCTGCAGGGTCCAGGGGAATTGCGAATGGGCGATGTCGCGCGGATGCAGCGGGGCGTAGTAGGTGTGCAGGCCCAGGTCGCGGTTCTTCAACGCGATGACCAGCTCGATGGAACCATTGTGCTCGCGGGCGGAGAAATCCACGAGAGCGTGCTCGTAGCGGGCCAGCTCCGCTTCCACCTTTTCCAGCGCGGTCACGCATTTATGCTAGCGTGAAAAAACAGGGATGTCTCTACCCGCCACCGTGAGGGTCAAGCTCAGCTCGGAAGCCGCCGGGAGCATTTCCATCACGCGGGTGGTGGTGCAGGACCTGCCCGTGCGCGATCTGGTGGAACATATGCTGGGCATCACCGGCAAGGACGAAGCGCGCGTGCGAGAACTGCTGCTGCGCGGCGCGCTGGTGAGTGGAGCGTCCCGCTTTCGCTGGAGCGGATGGGAAGCCGATCTCGCCGGCATTCGCGATCTGCTGGCCAGTTTTCCGGACCACGAGCCCGCGCGGCCCTTCGCACCGGAGCGTTGCGTGCGCGCCGTGCTGCGCGGCGGCCGCCAGATAGTGGAGATCCCGCGCGAGGCGGGCGAACGCAAACCACTGCTGCGAAAAACGAGCTTCTGGGATCTATTGATGCAGACGGCTGCGGCGGGCGAAGTCAAGTATCTGCACTATTCATATAAGGACCGCGCGGACTGTTATCGCCTGGAGCTTTCGCTTGGCGCCGCGGAAAAGTTGCGCGCGGCGGGAGAGATGGTGCGCTATACCACGCTGCGGGAGCAGATTCGCTCGGTGGGATTTGTATGGGCGGAGCTATATGCGGAGCGCGAGGCCCTTACACCAACCGCCGCTTCCGCAACTCGTCCACCGTCACCGCCAGAATGATCACCGCGCCAATGATGGCCTGCTGCAGGTAAGGCGACACACCCAGCAAGTCGCTGCCGTTCGATAGCAGCCCCATGATGAACGCGCCAATCAGCGTCCCCACGACGCTGCCTTCACCGCCATGCAGGCTGCCGCCCCCGATCACCACCGCCGCTATGGCCTGCAATTCGTAGCCATTGCCGGCGGCGGGCTGGCCCGTCATCAGGCGCGAAGCCTCGATCATACCCGCGAGGCCCGTGAGCATGCCGCCCAGCGCGTAGACCGTTGTCGTATCGAACCCCACCGGCACTCCCGCATAGACCGCCGCGTCCGGATTGCTGCCGATGGCATACGCATAACGGCCCAGCCGCGTATGTTCCAGGATGACGTGAGTCGCGAGGGCGCAGACTACCAGCACCCACAGCACGAATGGTACTCCCAGCAAGTTGCCTTCGCCGAGAAACGAAAAGCCCTGCGGGACGCCATGCACCGGCAGGCCGTTGGTGATGATCAACGTCAGCCCGCGGATAATGCCCAGCGTTCCGAGGGTCACGATGAAGGGCGCGATACGCAGGCGCGTGGTGAGGATGCCGTTCACAAATCCCCAGGCGAGGCCGGTCAGAATACCGACGAGGATGCCCACCGGGATCGGCATGCCCTTCTCCATGGCCATGGCGCCGATTACGCCGCTCATTGCCAGAATGGCGCCCACGGAAAGATCGATGCCGCCGGCGATGATGATGATGGTCATGCCCAGCGACATGATGTTGATAACGGCCGTCTGCCGCACCACGCTCGACAGATTGGTCTCGGTCAGAAAATGCGGCGAGGCGATGGCCAGACCCACGAACAGCACGATCAGGCTCAGAAACGGCAACAGACGCTGCATTATGGCGCGACCTCCCGATCGAGCGCGGCATAGCGCATGATTTCCTCCTGGGTCGTGCGTCCGGGCAGCTCTCCGGTGATGCGTCCCTGGCGCATCACCAGAATGCGGTCGGCCACCTGCAACAGCTCCTGCAGCTCTGAACTGACCATTAGGACGGCCGCTCCGGCGCGCGCCAGCTCGTCCATCAATTCAAAGACCTCCGCTTTCGCGCCCACATCGATGCCGCGCGTGGGCTCGTCGAACAGGAACACGCTGGCGTGGCGGAACAGCCACTTGGCGATCACCACCTTCTGCTGGTTGCCGCCGCTCAGGCGCCCGGCCGGCTGGCGTCCCGAAGAGCAGCGGATGCGCAGGCGCGCGATGTACTCGGCCGTCACGCGGCTTTGCGCCGGAGCATCCAGCAGGCAGAAATGACAGATCTCGGGTACATTCGCCATGGTGACGTTGTAGGCGATGGGCAGCCGCAGCGCCAGCCCGGTCTTCTGGCGATCTTCGGTGACCAGCGCGATGCCCGCAGCCACTGCTTCACGCGGCGAATGTATGTGCGCCTCCCGGCCATCCACGAAGGTCTTTCCGGCGTCAACGGGATCGACACCGAAAATAGCGCGGCAGGTTTCGGTGCGGCCCGCGCCGATCAGGCCGGCCAGTCCCACAATCTCTCCCGCGCGCAGCGAAAACGAAATATCGCGCAATTCCACGCCGCGGGTCAGTCCTTCCACGCGCAGCAATTCGCGGCCGGGCGGCAGCGGCTCCCGCTGGTAGATGGCCACCATTTCGCGGCCCACCATGTACTGGATGATACGGTCCGTGGGGATTTCGGCGAGCGAACCGGTATGCACCGTGGCGCCGTCGCGCAGAATGGTAACCCGGTCGCCGATAGCGCGCAGCTCTTCCAAACGGTGCGTAATATAGATGACGCCCATCTGCCGCGCGCGCAGAGTGCGCACGATACGGAAGACTTCCTGGGTCTCCTCGCCCGAGAGCGAGGCGGTGGGCTCATCGAAGATCAGCAGGCTGGAGCCATGCTGGATGGCGCGGCAGATTTCGACCAGTTGTTTGCCCGGCGGGCTGAGACGTTCCACGCGCCAGTCCGCATGCAAAGGGAAATGATGTTCTTCGATCAGCCGCGCCGCCTTTTCGAGCATGCGGCGCCGGTTAACCCATCCGAAGGAGAGGCGCTCCTCGCGTCCGAGGAAGATATTTTCGGCGACGGAGAGGTGCGGAGCCAGCAGCGATTCCTGGTGCACCATGGCGATGCCGATGGCAGCCGCTTCCGCGGGTGCGCGCAGGGAGACTTCGCGGCCCTGCCAACGCATGCAGCCGGCGTCGGCCTGTTCGATGCCCGCCACGATCTTCATCAGCGTGGATTTGCCCGCGCCGTTTTCGCCCAACAACAGATGGACTTCGCCGGCCTCCACGGCGAGGTTGCCGTCCCGCAGGGCGGTGACGCCGCCGAAGCGTTTCTGAATTCCGCTCAGATCGAGGAGCAAGCGAACAGTGTATAACAGGGCAGCGTAGATCGGAGACCAACTAATCGTCGGGGCTGTCGCCCAAATCGGCGGCGCGGTTCTCGAACTTGGTGAACTCGTGCAGGAATACGAGCTCGACTTTGCCCACCGGGCCGTTGCGCTGCTTGGCCAGAATCAGCTCCGCTTTGCCATGAAGGCTTTCGTCGGCGGGCTTGTAGACTTCCTCGCGGAAGATGAAGGCCACCAGGTCGGCGTCCTGCTCGATGGATCCGCTCTCGCGGAGGTCGCTGAGCTGCGGACGATGATCGCCCTGCCGGGTTTCAGGCGCGCGGTTGAGCTGCGACAGCACGATCATCGGCACGTTGAGTTCCTTGGCCAGCATCTTCATGCCGCGCGAGATGCCGCTAATTTCCTGGTTGCGGTTCTCGAAACGGCCGCGGCCGGTCATCAACTGTAGATAGTCCACGATCACGAGGCCAAGGCCCTGCTCGGCCTTAAGACGGCGCAGCTTGGCGTGTATGTCCATCAGGTGGATGCCGGCCGTATCGTCGATATATAAGGGCGCCTCCACCAGGCTCGAAGCGGCCGCCTGCAACTTTCTGCGCTCGTCGGCGCTCAGGTAGCCGGCCCGAAACTTCTGGCTATCCACGCGGGCGGTAGCGCAGAGCATGCGGGTCAACAGGGACTCCTTCGACATTTCGAGCGAAAAGATCGCCACGGTGCGCTTGGCGTGGGTGGCGACGTGGTGCGCGATATTCAACGCCAGCGCCGTCTTCCCCATTGAAGGACGCGCCGCCAGAATGAACAAATCGCCGGCATGGAGTCCGCTGGTCTTCTCGTCGAACCTGGTGAAGCCCGTGCCGACACCCTTGACGCGTTTGCTGGGATCGAGAAACGCGTTGAGGCCGCCCTGGTACTCGTCGATGACCTGGCGCGGGCTGGCCAACCCGCTCTTCACCCGCGATTCCCCGAGCCTGAGCAGCGTTTCCTCGGCGCTCGCCAGAATCTCATCGACCTCTTCTTCGCCCATGAGGCAGCGGTTCATCATGTGCTGCGAGACAAAAATCATGCGCCGCAGCATAGCCTTCTCCCGGACGATGTGGATATAAGCGTCCAGGTTGAGGATCTGCGGCAGGCCGTCGTCGAGCGAGACCAGATAGCTGAGTCCGTCGCAGGATTCAAGTTCGTTGTACCGCATCAGCTCATTGGCTACGGTGACGCGGTCGACGCGCTCTCCGCGCTCGTGCAGCTCGCCCATGCGGGTGAAGATGCGGCGGTGCTTTTCGATGCTGAAGTCGTCGGATTGCAAGTCGCCGGCCGCTTGTATATAGAGGCTGTCATTGAGCAGAATGGAGCCGAGCACGTAACGCTCGGCTTCGAGATTGCTAGGCAAGCCCTTATCGAGGGCGATGGAAGGCGCAGACATGGCGAATGACTCAGCTTACCGGCGCCCGAGCCTCCTGTCGCCTGTTTTTTTCCAGCCGTGTTTTGATCCGCTTAGCCTCTGCATAAAACATGGCACGCGCGCCGGTTGGCGGCCCGCTGTGAAACCGTTCAGAATCAGACAGCGAGAACGCGGTTTCCACGCTTTTGCACAGACAGTCCACAGCATCCCCGGCCAGAACAACAATCGCCTATTCTGTTTTTACCCGATTTCCGTCGGGATTGCAAAGGATTTCCTTTGAAGCACACGCGGCGGACTCTATCGGCCGGAAGCGCGCGCTGAAGTGGCGCAGGAAGGGAGGCTCCTGGGCGATCTCCAGGCCGCGGATTTCATGTTTCCGCTCATTCACTTCGAGGATGGCCTCCACCACATAGTCGATGTGGCTCTGCGTGTAAACACGGCGCGGGATGGCCAGCCGCAGCAACTCGTGCCGCGCCTGGTCGCCGAACATCACCGAGCCGATTTCCACCGAGCGTATGCCCGCGTGGCGGTAGAGTTCCACGGCCAGCGCCTGCCCCGGAAACTGCTCGCGTGGGATATGCGGCAGCATGCGCGCCGCATCGATATAAATGGCGTGGCCCCCTGGAGGCTCTACGATGGGCACGCCACGATCCGCGATGTGCCGTCCCAGGTAACCGGTGGATACAATGCGATAGCGCAGGTAATCCGGGTCGAGGATCTCCTCGAGGCCAACGGCGATAGCCTCCAGGTCCCGCCCGGCCAGGCCCCCGTAAGTCGGAAAACCTTCGGTCAGGATGAGTAAGTTGGTCTCCTGAATCGCCAGGCGGTCGTCATTGGTCGAGAGGAAGCCGCCGATGTTGGCAAAGGCGTCCTTCTTCGCCGAGAAGGTGCAGCCATCGGCCAGCGAAAACATTTTTTGTGCGATCTGTTTCGGTGACCAGTTGGCATAGCCAGGCTCGCGCTGCTGTATGAACCAGGCGTTTTCGGCGAACCGGCAGGCGTCCAGATAGAGCGGAATCCTGTACCGCTGGGTCACACGGCGGACCGCTTCGATGTTGGCCATGGAGACCGGCTGGCCGCCGCCCGAATTATTGGTGACGGTGAGCATCACCAGCGGGAAGTGTTCGGCCCCGTTTTCGAGAATCAGCCGCTCCAGGGCCTCTACGTCCATGTTGCCTTTGAAATCCAGGCGCGCCTGCGTGTCGGCGGCCTCGGGAATCGGCAGGTCCACGGCCCGCGCGCCGGTGAACTCGATATTGGCGCGGGTGGTATCGAAATGCGTGTTATTGGGCACCAGGTGACCGGGCCGGCACATCACCGTGAACAGGATGCGCTCGGCGGCGCGGCCCTGGTGCGTGGGAATCATGTGCCGGAAGCCCGTGAGCGAGTCGATGACGCGCTTCATGCGGAAGAAGCTCTCGCTTCCCGCGTAGGACTCGTCGCCGCGCATGAGCGCCGCCCACTGCGCCGTGGACATGGCGCTGGTTCCCGAATCGGTGAGCAGGTCGATGAGGATGTCCTTCGCCTCGATCAGGAACAGGTTGTAACCCGCTTTTTCGAGCAGGCACTCGCGTTCCTCGCGGGTAGTCTGGCGCAGAGGCTCGACGCTCTTGATCCGAAATGGCTCTATGATGGTCTTCATCTTGATCCGCAATCTCCGCTGGTGGATCGGCGGCCTGCTGTTCGCCTCGACGGTCATCAACTACATCGACCGGCAGACGCTCAGCGTGCTGGCGCCGGCTCTCAAAGACCAGTATCACTGGTCGAATCGCGATTTCGCCACGGTGCTGAATTCTTTTCGCATCGCCTATACCGTTATGCAGTTGGTCGCCGGGCCGGCATTGGACCGGCTGGGGACGCGCCAGGGCCTGTCGCTGAGCGTGGCATTCTATTCCCTGGTGGCGGCCTGCACGTCGTTCGCACGGGGAATAGGCACCTTCCGTATTTTCCGCGGCCTGTTGGGCGCGGGCGAATCGGCGGGCTGGCCGGGCGCGGCGAAAGCCGTCTCGGAGTGGTTCCCCGATAGCGAGCGGGCCTGGGCTGTGGCGCTGTTTGATAGTGGATCGTCGATCGGCGGGGCAATTGCGCCATTCTTGGTTCTTTTTCTGTATCGCACGTTCGGCTCGTGGCGACCGGCGTTCCTAATTACCTCGAGCCTCGGCTTTGTCTGGCTGATCGTGTGGAGGAAGTTTTACCACACGCCCGAGACGCACCCGCGCATTACGCCAGAAGAGCTGAAACTCATCCAGCAGAGCCGGCCGGCCGAAGCTGAAGCCTCCACGTCTCCGCGCCGCCGCGTCCCCATACTCCAGCTCCTTCGCTTCCGCCAAACGTGGGGCATCGTGGCAGGCCGCTCGCTGCTCGATCCTTATTGGTTCCTGATCGCCGATTGGTTTGGAATCTACCTGGTGAGCAAGGGCTTCCGTATGGAGGACAGCGGCTTCGGATACTGGGCGACGTTTCTGGCCGCCGATCTCGGCAACTTTTTCGGCGGCGGCTTGTCGAGCTACTGGATCCGCCGCGGGTGGTCCGTGGGCAAGTCGCGGCGCACAGTAGTGGCGATCTTCGGCCCCAGCATGCTGTTGCTGATTCCGGCGGCATTCAGCTCGCGCTACTGGGTGCTGATCGGCCTGTTCGCCTTCGCCACATTTGCGTACGCGGCCTGCTCAACTATATTCATTTCGCTGCCCTCCGATGTTTTTCAGACCGGCGCGGTGGCCACCGTCAGCGGCATGAGCGGCTTCGGCGCCGGCGTAGTGACGGTGGCGTCCACGGCGCTGATTGGACGCGTGGCAGACCGCATTTCGTTTCAGCCGATCATTATCGTGGCATCCATGGCGCCCTGCGTCGCGGCGCTGATTATGTTTACACTGGTACGACCGTCGAAGAAGCCCGACCCGAGCGGTATCTTGCGGAGCTTCTGATTCACGAGCTTTTGGGCAGTGTCTGAAGGTGCGTTGAAGCTAGAGCCAAGCCTTACTTGATTGGTGGCGGGCTTGTCCAGTGTTCCTGGGATACGGCATCAGTCCATGCCGAGCCTGGCGGTTGGAGCATAAGCCATGTCTCCGCGAGCTTGCCATTCTCGATTCGGTAGGACTGCATTCCTGCACGGGTGCGGTTCTCTCGGGTATTCGCATCAGTCCACTTGAACTCAAAGCGGAACCACGCACGGTCTCCGTGGAACGTGTGGTCGTACACAACGATCCGTATGTCCGGTCGCTCCTGCCGCGTTTTAGCAATCTCCGCCGCGTATGCCTCACGTGTTACCGTGCGGTCGCCCGCCTCGTGGTGCCGGATGTAGTTCGGCTGCACGCATTGGGGGATCAGATCATACCGGCCCTCATGCCAAATCCGCTCCCATCGGTCAAATAGGTCGCGTAAGGTAGTCTCTTCTGACATCGCTGAATGTCCTTGTGCTCGTAGATCAGTTGCGGTCGGGGCCGACGTCCAAAAAGTTAGTAGGAGAATAAAACAAGCACATCGTTTTACCATTAGTACCCAGGATAGCAGGGCCCCAAGAAATCGCCATTACGCGACCAGTTCCAACCACCGGCTTTTTGATTCACACCGCCGCGTGCGAGACAATACCTCAATGGCCGACTTCCGGTTCTGCCTGAATCCGCGCAGCCAGGATCTGCCGCATTGCTCGGCCGTGCTGAACGGGCATGGCAGGCGATACGAGGTCAACGACTATCGCACCACGCTGTCGCTGAAATCGGTGGTGCGCGGCGCGGCGCGCTATGACACACCGCAAGGGCATTACCTGCTCACGCCGGATTCCTTCCTGATCCTAAACGACGGGCAACGCTACTCATTGCAGTTCGATAGCCGGGTGGAGACCGAGACGCTGTGCCCATTTTTCCAACACGGATTTTTGGAGCAAGCCGTTGCCAGCGAGCGCATGGCCGCCGCGTGCCAGTTGGATGATACCGATCTCGCGGCCCCGGCTCTCGACTTTTGCGAGCGGCTCTATCCCAAGACCGGACCGGTGGCGCGCGCGCTCGCCGATTTGCAGGCTGGAGTGCGCGCCCCGCAAGCTTCGGCAATGTGGCTGGAAGATTGTATGTACGCGCTTGCACGAGCGCTGGCGGGGCTCCGCCTGGAGGCGCGCGGCGAGGCTGAGAAGTTTCCAGGCCTGCGGCCTGGCACGCGCGTGGAACTGTACCGGCGCCTCTACCGTGGACGCGACTTCCTAATCTCCTGTTACGATCGGCCGCTGACGGTGGCCGCGGCGGCGCGGGTGGCTGGACTCTCGCCATTCCATTTTCAGCGCATGTTCAAGCTGGCCTTCGGCCGGACTCCCATGCAGTTATTGCAGGAGGCGCGCCTGGAAGCCGCCCGAAATATGCTCGTCCACACCAGCGACGACATTACCAGCGTCTGCCTGGCGGCGGGCTTCGAAAGCCTGGGGTCCTTCAGTTGGCTGTTCCGCAAGCGATTCGGTGTTTCCCCGCGTGCTTTCCGCGGCCAAAGCGAAAACCGCAGGATTCAAGAAGTATTTCCCGGCCCGGCGGCGTAATCTGGCTGCATGACCTGGATGCCGGACACAAACGAACTTGCGCCGGGGGTGACCATTGAGCGCCGCACGACTCTGTGGGTACCGCTGGCGTTGGCCGCCGCGATCTTTCCCGCGCGAAAGGCCCACGCCGCCGAGACCGCCGCACCGCTCGATTGGGACGATTTCATCCGCCTGTGCCCGCCTGACGTTGCCGGGTTCGCTCGCGACGCGTCGGACATGGGCCAGGATACTTATTTGAATCGAATCGCCGCCTGGGCCGTGCGCCTGCGGGCGGCGCCGGATACCAGGCTCGGGGCGTTCGCCGGCCTCGACCCCAAGGTCGAATTCGGCCCCAGCTTTCGCGGCGTGCCGTTCGCCGTGATTCAGTGGCGTATGGCGCCGCGCGCGGTGCTGCCGGCGCATTGCCATCCGCAGGCGAGCGTATGCACCGTGGGCATGGAGGGCGAGGCGCGCATCCGCCATTTCGAAATCCACGGCCAGGCGCCGGCCTTCGATTCCGGCACGAATACTCCTTTCCTGATGCGCGAGACCCGCAGCCAGATCGTCGCGCCGCGCCGCATCAGTACGCTCTCCGCCACCCGTGATAACATCCATTACTTTGAAGCGGGGGATGCCGGCGCGCGCGGTCTCGACATCACCACCGTGTATGGCGGCGACGGGAGCTTCTCGTTCGTGGCGTTCCATCCGGACAAGCCCGCCGATCCGAAGAAGCAACTGTTCGAGGCCGTCTGGACCGGCATGAAACTGTAGCAGGATCGAATATGGCAAACACCAATACGGATCTCTCGTCGGCCAGGATCGGCCAAGCTTCCATCAACGTACACGACCTTGATCGGGCGGTCGAATTCTATCGCGACACGCTCGGCATGCGATTTCTCTTCCAGGCGGGGCCCAAGATGGCTTTCTTCGACTGCGGCGGCGTGCGGCTGATGCTGGCCATACCGGAGCGTCCGGAATTCGACCACCCCAGCTCGGTTTTCTATTTCCAGGTGGCCGACATACAGACGGTCGCGGAAACGCTGAAGGCTCGCGGGGTGCTGCTTGAAGGCCCGCCACATTTGATTGCGGCGATGCCGGACCACGATCTGTGGATGGCCTTTTTCCGGGATGCAGACAGCAATCTATTGGCCCTGATGAGTGAAGTGCCGCGCGCGTAGGCAGTGAGTCAGTTTCAATCGAACAGCCGTTGCTGTTCGATTCTCGGCTCTCGCGTGCGCTCCCGTATTTTTTGGAGAATGGGCGCCGCAATGTATGCCCTTCCGCGCTTCTCTCCAGCAGCGGTGAGCAGTCCATTGTCCACCAACGACTTTAGATCTCTGCTTGCCACGGCATCCGCGACCTCTGCAATCACCCGGTAAGTGGCATTTCGAACCTTATACCCGAATGCGGCATCGGAGAGCGCATAAATCACGCGCTCCGGGAGCCCTCTAGCCTTAATCAGTTGCTCCAGTTCGTTCCAGACGCGTTCCGTTTCCTTGGTCCTCTTCAGGATCGTGCTCGCTTGTGTATGGTGTGCCGTAATGGAAAAATCAATCCATGGCCGTGGGTCATTTCGCGGGGACCACTGCCCTTGTCCGACAGCCGCCAGTACATCGTAGTAGTCTTGCGTGTTCCTTCCAAGGTATTCTTCGATGCTACAGAATTCAGGCTCCAGAATGCCCTCTCGAGCCAAAACCAAAGTTTGCAGGCAGCGCGCCATACGCCCGTTGCCGTCTGAGAAAGGATGTACCATCACGAGATTAAGGTGGGCTATTGCAGCCCTGACCATTGCGGGGCAGTCTTCCCTCGCGTTGAGACGATTGCTCAGGTCCGCCATCAGCTCCGGAACCGATTCGGAGGCCGGACCTTCGTATACCACTTCACCCTTTCGTTCATCGCGAACATAGATGGGCCCGGGTCTCCACCGCCCCGGATTCCTGGTCAGATCGTAATTGATCATCATGAAATGCAGGCTTCGCAGGAACCCGTCTCCATACTCAAAGTGAGGGTCTTCAGCTAGTTGAAGGACATAGGTCATGGCATCCCGATATCCTTTGATCGCCGCCCAGGTTTCTCGTTCGGCGGTAAGCGGTTCTTCGCCGGCAACAGCAGCAACGGCATCCTCGGCGCTCACGTTGTATCCTTCAATACTGTTGGAGCCGCGGATGTTTCTAGCGAACATATTGCGCCGCAATTGGCCTACCCAGCGGTTCGGCGTTCGAAGGGCGTACTTGACGTTTCGCCTGACGCCATCAACCATCTCCAGCGCCTTCTTCTCCCGGTCGTTCAACGATGATGCACAGAAAAGCATTTTATAACTAACTCCAAGTTGGATACTATCACATCCCGAGTCGGTTATCAATCAGTTATCCTATATTTCGCTCACAGCGCGCGGGCAGACGCCAGATAAATCGCGTTTAGCAGAAACTTGAACGTCGCGAAGGGTTGGCCCCGGAACTGCGGCCGGAATGCGAACAGCACCACTCGCCCGCTACCGAATCTCGCGTCGACCAAGGCCGGCTTGCCGAGGACGGCCTTCTCGCCGGAGAGCCATCCGCTGGCCAGAAGATCGTGTGCGGCAAAGCGCGCAGCCACCCGCACTTCGCGATCTCCCTGGTTATAGCCGGGTGCCAGGTTGATCTCGAAAGCCTCGCCGCCGGTGGAAAACGCAATGGTCTCCTTCGGCATGCCGAACGCCAGCGGCTGCGAGGTATCCACCGTCAATCGCACCAGCGATCCCGGACAGGAAAACGGCGCCCCGCCCACATTCAGCAGCGGCAGCGGAAAGAATTGCACGGGCAGATCCGCGGCCGTATCGAGCGCAATCAACGTGCCGCCCTCGCGCACGAACTTTTGCAATTGCGCCGCGCCCGCGGGACCTATGCCGCCGCTGTACTCGGGCCGCTCGACCACCACCTCACCCTGGCCTCCTTCGCGGCGCATCGAAAGCTCACCGCTGCGCCAGCCATTCAGAATCGACGCGGCGGTTTGCGACGCCATGATGATGCTGTCGAAATGCGGCCGCAGTTCGCCCTTGGTGAAATCGTCGTTGTGTACGAGCGTGTAAGGCACGCGATAGCGGTCCAGCAGCCACTCGGTCCAGCCTTCGTCGGAATTGGCGGTCCAAGGCTGATACAGCCCCACACGCGGCCGGCGCAATTCGTATGCCGGCTTGGGCGCGGTCTCGGTCAGGGTCACGCTTACGCTGAACTGTCGCGCGAAATTGTCGGCGCGAGCGGCGTTTTCAACGTAGGCGCTGTCCACCGCGACCGTGCCATCGGAATCCCAGCGCACCGTCCCTTCCCGATCCAGAAAAAAGGCCGTGGCCAGAAATGCGTCGTTCTCGCGATGATCCAGCAGCAGGACCGCGCCGCGGCCCTCGACCGAGCCATGTGCGCGAAACTCGCTCACCGGTTCCAGGTCCGCATCGAAGCGTTCGTCCACGCGATCCACGCTCACGCCCATTTGCATGGGGAGCGTCCAGCCCGTAATATCGTAGGGCTTAGCCTTCATCTCCGGATAGCGCTGCGGCTCCAGCAGATCGATCAGATAAGGGCGGAAGGGTTGCGCGGCGAGAAGCACCAGCGCGCCAGTCGGGTATGGTTTGCCATTCGCGTGGAAAGGCGCGCGCGCCCGCCGTACTTCGATCGCGGCGAGCGACAGCCGTTCCAGAAAATCCCACGCTGCCGGCCGGTCCCACTGCTGCTCGGCGAGCACGTAAGCGTAGGGCCGCCCCGCCGCGCCGGCGGCCATCGACTGCCGGGCCATTTGAAAACTCTTCAGCAGGAAATCCGTGCGGCGCGCGGCAGCTTGCGTCAGAATCGCCATATCCGCCGTCAGCATGTATTCAATGGCGTCCCGCAGGCGCCAACTGCCGCCCATCCAGGGGCGCGCGTAGAACATGGATGGCTCGCGCGTGGCGGCGCCGTTGCCAAACGCCGCTTGAAAATCGCGCGCCTGGTAGATCTTCGGCGTGGCGTAGGTGTTGCCGGCGGTCTCCGTCAGAATGCCGTGCATGTTGTGAAAGGCCGGCGCCGAGCGCAGCCCGCCGTTCCACCAGGCGTCGAATCCGAAATAGGACAGCACGCCGGGCTTGTCCTCGCGCGCGAAACGTTCGCGCATGGCCGCGCCCAGAAGGTTGATGCCTTCCATCACGGCCGCCGGAATATCGGGGTTGAGCGGCTCGGCATAAGGCGGCACGAAAATGCGCGCGGGGAAGGGCGGGGCTTGGTGCTGATTGTAGACGATCTGCGGAAACCATTCGCGGAAGAGCAGCCGCGTGACGTGCCGGGTCTCCTCCAGGTTGAGCATGAACCAGTCGCGATTGTTATCGTGCCCGGCATATTTCTGAAAAAGCCACGGCATCGGCGCCGTCTCGTAGGGCGTGCCAACGTTCTTCTGATACCACTCGGCCACCATGTCCAGGCCGTCCGGGTTGATCACGGGCACCTGCATCAGGATCACGTTGCGCCGGACCGCCTCTACCTCGACGCTGTCGTCCGTCACCATCTTATAGGCGAGCATCGGCGCTTGCTGCGCGGGCGCGACTTCGGTGGCGTGCAGGCCGGAGTCGATCCACACGATGGCCTTGCCCTCTTCGGCCAGCGCCCGCGCCTCGTCCGCTGTCGCCTGCCCGAGCGCCAGCCGCGCACTGATCTGGCGATAGCGATCCAGCTTTTTCAGATTCTCCGGCGCGGAGATGAACGCCACGTACATGGGCCGGCCTTCCGAACTCCGGCCGAATTCCTCGAGACGGATACGGTCGCTGCCCGCGGCGAGCTTATGAAAGTAACTGAAGATTTGAACCGAATCCGCCAGTTTGTAGTCGTCGCCGGGGGTGAAACCGAAGTGCTGCGCGGGTGTGGGGACGGCGGCACGGGCCGCGGCGGCCAGGCAGAGCGCGGCGACAGCAAGTCTTCCGGTCATCGAGTGAAGCAATGATGATATCGCAGCGGCGGTCTGTCAAAATGGATTAGTGCACGCCGCCAAGTTTCGCATCGGCCTCGTTCAGATGGCCTGCTCCGTGGACCCTAACGAAAACTTCGCCAAAGCCATGTGGCGGATTCGCGAGGCGGCGGGCCGGGGGGCGCAGATCGTCTGCCTGCAGGAACTGTTCCGCTCGCAATATTTCTGCCGCGAGGAAAACGCCGGTCTGTTCGATCTGGCCGAGTCCATTCCGGGGCCATCCACCGACGCGCTGTGCGGGCTCGCGAGCGAACTGGGCATTGTCATTGTCGGCTCGCTGTTCGAGCGCCGCGCTGCCGGGGTCTACCACAATACGGCCGCCGTCATCGACGCCGATGGGACGCTGCTCGGCATCTATCGCAAGATGCACATCCCGGACGACCCGCTCTATTTCGAGAAATTCTATTTCACGCCCGGCGACCTGGGTTTTCGCGCCTTCGATACCCGCTTTGGCCGCGTGGCCGCGCTGGTGTGCTGGGACCAATGGTTTCCGGAGGCCGCGCGGCTGGCGGCTCTGAGCGGGGCGCAGGTGCTGTTTTACCCGACGGCGATCGGTTGGCATCCAGCGGAAAAGGAGCAGCTCGGCGCGGCGCAGCACGATGCCTGGCGCACCATGCAGCGCGCGCATGCCATCGCTAACGGAATCTACGTGGCGGCTGTGAACCGTGTAGGATACGAAGGTCCGCCGGAGCACGGCCTGGAATTCTGGGGCGCCTCATTCGTGGCCGAACCCTTTGGCCAAGTGATTTCGGAAGCTCCACACGACCGCGAGGAAATTCTGATTGCGGAGTGCGACCCGCGGCGAATCGAAGAAGTGCGCCGCAACTGGCCTTTCTTTCGCGATCGGCGCATCGACGCTTACGGCCCGATCTGCCGGCGCCTACTCGACTGATGCGGGCAACGCCGCGCGCTCTGGGCTTCCGCATGCCCGCCGAATGGGAGCCCCACGAGGCCACCTGGATCGCCTGGCCGCACAATCGCGACGATTGGCCCGGCCGCTTCACGCCCATCCCTTGGGTATACGCCGAAATCGTGCGCAAGCTGGCTCAGGTCGAGCGCGTGCGCATTCTGATTCAGGACCGGGCGTCGGAAGAAGCCGCCCGCCGCGTGTTGCGCAAGAGCGGCGCCAATCTCGATGCCGTCGAGTTCTTCCACGCCACGACCGACCGCGGCTGGACGCGCGATTATGGCCCGCTGTTCGTCAGGAATCGTGCCGGCGAAGTGGCGCTCACCAACTGGCGTTTCAACGCATGGGCCAAGTACGACGACTGGCGGAACGACGCTGCTATTCCCGGCGTGCTGACCGGCGCATTGAAGCTTCGCGCCTGGGAGCCCGGACTGGTGCTCGAAGGTGGCAGCATCGATGTGAACGGCAAAGGTCTGCTGCTCTCGACCGAGGAGTGTCTGCTCAGCCCCGTGCAGGCGCGCAATCCGGCGCTCAACCGCCGCCAGATCGAGCGGGCATTATGCGACTATCTGGGCGCGCGGCGTATCCTCTGGCTGCGTAACGGCATCGCGGGAGACGATACGCATGGCCACGTGGACGACCTGGCCCGGTTTGTGAACGCCGATACGGTGGCGATCGCCTCCGAGCCGGATCGCACCGACGCGAACTACGAACCGTTGCGCGAAAACCTGGCGCTCCTGCGCAAGCTGCCCTTGCGAGTGGTGAAGCTGCCCATGCCCGCCCCGCTGTTCTTTAACGGCCGCCGGCTGCCGGCAAGCTACGCCAATTTCTACATTGCCAACGGCCTGGTGTTGGTCCCCACATTCAACGATCCCAACGACCGCATGGCGCTGAATACACTGGCGCGCCTGTTTCCCGACCGCGTAGTAGCTGGCATTAACGCCGTCGAGCTGGTCTGGGGACTGGGCACGCTACACTGTATGACCCAGCAGCAGCCTGCGCCGTTACCATCGGAATAAGGCATGGGACATCCGGACAACGATCCAGGACTTGCCTGACTCCGAAACTCGCGCGCGACTATGCGGCCTCGGCGGACCTTTTCACGCAGCCGTCTTCCAGGCCCGAACCGTCGATATCGGGCTGCAGTGGCGAGCAGTATACGCGCAACTCGCGTCCGCAATGAACACAGCTTGCGAATGCCAGTACCTCATCGTTGCACCACGCTCCCAGCTCATGTCCCCGCAACCTGGCGGAGAAAACTGCGATGCGCTCAAGGGCGGCAAGTTGGTCGGTTATAGAATACATAAAACCCTTCCAAGTATAGTGACGTTTACCGGGGTCGCCCGTTGCGGATACCGGTACTGGCCTAGTACGTCTACCTGGTTGAGTATTTTAATTGGTCTGAGCCGCTGCCGCTTCAGAAATGCAGCTTCAGACCAAACTGCATCTCCCTTTGCGGGAGCACAGTTGAGGTAATCACGCCGGCGGCGCCGGGGCCATCGGTATCTCGGGGGCTCGGAATCTCCGCTCATGCTGTCCTCGGGTCTGGAAGACTATTTCCTTGGGACCTATTACTTTAACCGTGGAAAGTATTACACACCGGTCGCGGGTTTAACGCACCTTGTGCCGGAGAAAGAGTTCTCCGGCTATCGCTTTCACCACAACGATCCAGTGTTTTTCCAAAACGGTATGCGGTTAACAATACGTGCCGGAGAACAAATCAATGGAAAGATGTATGGTCCTAAGCCAGGACCGGCCGATACGGTTTACACCACCTATGTTTGGGTCTACCAGTGGTAAACGGCAATGCCCCGTGCGAATTCGCTTAGGACGCTTTCTCCTGTGCATAGGCTGCGTACTCCTCGTACGGGCCCTTGAAGTCTTCGATGTGTCCGCTCTCGAAATGCCAGATCCGCGTGGCGACCTCCTCGATCAGATCGTGATCGTGCGTCACCAGCACTACGGTTCCCGTGTACTTTTGCAGGGCGATGTTGAGGGCGTTGATCGACTCCAGGTCCAGGTGATTCGTAGGTTCGTCAAGCACCAGGAAATTAGGCTTCTGGAGCATGAGTCGGCAGAGGATCAGCCGCGCCGCCTCACCGCCGGAGAGGGCGTTGGTCGGTTTGAGGGCGTCCTCGCCGCTGAACAACATCTGGCCGAGCAGGCCGCGCAATTCCTCCTGAGACGCCTGCGGGTCAAACTCGTGCAGCCACTCAATCGCCGTCATCCCGCGTGTAATCGAATCTGAATGGTCCTGGGCGAAGTAACCCGCGGTCACTTCGTGACCCCACACGACAATCCCGGCGTCCACGTCGAAGTGCCGGTCGGCGCTCTCGATAAAGCCGGTGGCGCTACGAAGCAGCGATTTCAACAGCGTGGTTTTACCCGCTCCATTGCGGCCCATCACCGCGATCTTCTCGCCGCGCGAGACGCTGGCAGTGAAGCCGTTGAACACCTGCAACTCGCCGTAGCTCTTCGCCAGCCCCTTGACCTCCAGCGGATGCCGGCCCGAGGGGCGCTTCATGTCGAAACGGATGTAAGGCCGCTGGATATTCGACTTCGCCAGTTCGGAGGTCTGTAATCGCTCCACCTCCTTCTTGCGCGACATCACCTGGCTCGACCGCGTGCCCGCCGAAAAGCGCGCAATGAATTCGTTTAACTGGGCGATCTTTTTTTCGCGCTGCGCGTTCCCTGCCTCGATACGCGAGCGAATCTGCGTCTTGGCGAGCACCATGTCGTCGTACCCACCGGTGTAGGTGATGACCGTTTCGTAGTCGATATCCGCTATGTGCGTGCAAATGCTGTTCAGAAAATGCCGGTCGTGCGAAATCGCAATCAGTACACCTTCGTAGTGGGAGAGATAATCCTGCAGCCAGTGGACCGATTCCAGGTCAAGGTGGTTGGTGGGCTCGTCGAGCAGCAATGCAGGCGGGCTGCCGAACAGAGCCTGGGCCAGCAGCACCCGCACCTTCTGGCCGCCCTGCAACTCGCCCATACGCCGTTCGTGCAACGCGGATTCCACGCCCAGACCGTCGAGCAGCACCGCGGCATCGGCCTCCGCCGTGTAGCCGCCTTCTTCGCCTACGATGCCTTCGAGTTCGCCCAGTCGCATGCCGTCCGCATCCGTGAGCCGGTCGTGCGGCTTGGCATACAGTACTTCGCGTTCTTCGAGCGCCCGCCAGAGTGGCGCATTTCCCATGATGACGGTATCGATCACGCGAAATCCGTCGAAGGCGAACTGGTCCTGGCGCAGCACGCCGAATTTCTTCGGGCGCGAGACCGTCCCTTTGGAGGGTTCCAATTCGCCGGCGAGAATCTTCATCAGCGTGGATTTGCCGGCGCCGTTGGGACCCGTGATGGCATAGCGTCTTCCCGCAAGAAACGTGCAAGTGACGTCTTCGAACAGAATTCTGGCGCCGAAGCGCATGGAGATGTTTTGAATTGAAAGCAATGGATGTATTTCTATTATAGCGTAAGTCCCGGCCTACTCGCTTCGTAGATCCACGTCGACGGCCTGGCCTCTTTCGATGACCTGCGATGTGAGCTTCCTTCCTTCACGGATAACTTCCACCTGTAACTTCTCCCCCGCCCGGCCGATGGTGATGTCGAAGGTGGCGCCGAAAGCGTGGATGTCTCTCAGGTTTGCGTGGTCCCAGCCGGATGGCAGGCGGGGATTGAGTTGGAAGGAGCGGAGCCCGGTAGGGCGGATTCCGAAAAGGCCTTCGGTGAAGATGCGGCAGTACAGGGCGCTCTCCGCGGCGAGATGCCTTTGGTTGCCTTCGGGCCACGCTTCCACAGGGTAAGGCACATGCTCGCCCAAGAGGCGGCGGCGCGAGTACTTCCCGAGGAACTCCACGGCACGGTCGGTTTCGCCGGCAGCCAGCGCGCCGCGAAGGCCGTACAAAGTGGCGCGGTCCCAAAAGGTCTTGGAGCCGGCTTGGCTGGCGAGGCCGTCGTCGGTCCACAGCGTCGGCGAGAAGAGCGCGTGAATAACGCTCTGCTTGCGATCGAAAATGCCCACGGTCAGCGGAGTGCAAATCCACGCACGGAGCACATCGTTGCCCGCGTAGTAGCGGTAGGCGTCGAAGCCTTGCACTCTGGCTCCGAAATAGCGCTCGATGGCGGCGTGCATCCCTTCGGCCTGCTGGGCGAACTGGCGCAATTCGGCTTCCGGCCGCTTGAGTTCGCGGCCCAGAAAGACGGCCGAGTTGAGCGCATCGTAGTACAGCGACGAAGTGTTGAGATTAGCCTTGCCCGCTGGGAAGCGGCCCTCTAGTTCGTCGCTATCGGAGGCCACCACACCATCGCCGTTGACCTTACGACGGCAGTATTCCAGGCACCACGAGATGAGCTTCCACAACTCCTCGGCGGTGTGCCGGTCGCCGTAGGCCAGGGCGAAGCGTGATGCTCCGTAGGCGATCATGGACATGTCGCCGCGGTCCCCGGCGCCGTTCCAGAAGCTGGTCCCCTCGGCAATAATGGAGCTGGGGATGGGCCTGTAATCCGGGTTCATGTAACGGGCGAATTGGCGGAATGCATTGATGGCAGATTCGTTGGCCGTGGCGTCGCCGAGGAAGGGGAAGAAGGGATTGGCGTACTCGGCCTGGTCGTTGGCCCAGATGGCTGCGTAGTAGGCGCCGCCGCCGGGGCCATGCATCAGCCCACCCTTGGTTTCGTAGATGCTCTCGGTGGTGCGGATTTTGGCGAAGGCAAATTCGGTGTTGAGCACCGGATCGGGAGTCTCCAGGCGGAGCTTGGAAAGGAAGCTCTCGATGCGGTCGCGGCGGCCTTTTTCTTCGGCCGCGACATCGAGGACGGGCTTGGTAGTGCCGGCTTCGCGGGCTGTGAACGCGACGGCGAAACTGGCACTCTCGCCCGGTTTTAGGGTTTTGGTACCGGCATCGAGGACCTCAGCTGAGATGACGTATTCGCCCGTGACTCCGCGGGCGGCGCTGGTGCGAACGATCTTTTGAGTGCTCTCCACTTCGACCGCCGCTTCGTGTGTGCTGCCGTTCGTGAAGGTGTACTTTTCCAAGACCAGTGGGCTAGTGGCGGAGGGGAAGATGGTGCGGCGCAGCGTGACACCGTTGGCGCTGCCGGGGGCGCTATCGATGGTGACGAGGCCGCGGATGTGTACGGCGGAGACGACCTCGGTGGCTACGGCGCGCCCGGCGATGAAGAGGCGCGGTGCGGAGTCGTCCGCGAAGGTGTAGCTCAGGCTGGCGTGGGTGTCATTGGGGATGGTGCGGAGGGTGGGGAAGACGAGCTGGCGCGTCAGGCCGGGCGAGCCATCTTCGCGCACGCCGTAGGTCAGTATGAGTGAGACCTTGCGGCCGCTCATTTCGATCTGGTCCTGATGGGGCAGGCCGCCGCCCCGAACTTCCCAGGTGATGCCGCCATCGGCGTCGATCTTCCAGCGGGATGTGTCAGGGGCTTGCGCCCGGAGCGCGGCAGGTAGAGATAAAGAGCACGCGAGGAGAAGAACGAGTTTCATACTACCGCTCCAGCGCATACGCAAGTCCGACGAGCCGACTTATGGCCACATGAGTGTCATAGTGAATCATATGCCCGTGACAATCGAAAACCAAGTCGTCCTCGTGGTCGGAGCTTCGAGCGGTATCGGCCGCGAAACGGCCGCGCTGTTTGCGCGAGAAGGCGCTCGCGTTATGGCCTCCGCTCGCCGCGAGCAGCGTTTGCGCGAATTGCAGGAGTCCCTGGCGCGCGAAGGCCGAACCGTGGAAACACTGGCCGCGGATGCCGCGGACGCATCACAAATGGAACACCTCGCGCAGCGCACGCGCGAGCGCCTTGGCGAAATTGATGTACTGGTGTTCGCCACCGGAACCAACGTCCCCGATCGCTCGATGAAGCGCCTCACCACGGAGATTTGGGACACGATGGTGAGCGTCAATCTCAACGCCGCTTACTACATTACCAGGGCGGTGCTTCCGGCCATGCGGGAGAGAGGCGCCGGCCATTTGATCTACATTTCCTCGGTGTCCGGACTCTTCGCCGATGTCTCTGGCGCAGCCTATCAGGCTGCCAAGCGCGGTCTGCTTGGCCTCGCTCACGCGATACGCGTTGAGGAAAAGGAGAACGGCATTCGGACTTGCGTGGTCTGTCCTGGCCTGGTCGATACCGAGATACTGGACCGCCGTCCAGTTAAGCCATCCGCCGAGACCCTCGCGAAAGCGCTGCGCCCCGAGGACGTGGCGGAAACGGTGCTTGCGGTCGCCAGACTGCCCCCTCGCGTCTGCGTTCCCGAGATGCAGGTGGTGCCGACATATCTGTAAAAGATATGCTGTGAAAGGGTTCTTCTTGAGTTCGAGGCTAATCCGTTGGCTGGCTTATCTCGGCGGCTGGACTTTGTTCGCGCTGTTCTTCATAAGCGAGGATGCGGGGCGTCTTCTTTACCAGGGCCAACCTGTCCCGTGGCGCGGCTATCTCGTGGTCTGGCTGACAACCGCATACGCTTGGGCTTTTCTCACTCCATTCGTCTGGTGGCTTGCGCGCCGCTTGCCGATCGAGCGAAAAAACTGGTGGCGCAGCGGCGGAATGCACCTCGTGTGGAGCGTATGTTTCGCGCTGATCGAAGAGGTTCTGTTCGCGTTTATCACGCCGTTCTTCGGCCTGCCCTGGTTCCGACGAACCTTCGTCGCAACCTTCCGGGCTGTCGTGCCGATCGACTTCCATTTGAACGTGATCATTTATTGGCTGATTGTCGGCGTTCAACACAGCGTAAGCTACTATCGCAAGTTCTTCGAACGTGAACGATTGTCGGCGCAACTCGAGTTGCGCGCGACTCTGCTCGAAAGTCAGCTCGCACAGGCAAACCTGAGCGCACTGAAGATGCAACTGCATCCCCATTTTCTGTTCAACACGCTCCACGCAATCGTGGTTCTGGTGCGTCAACATAGTGATCCGTGCCTGTCTGAACGAAGGCTCGGACGGTCCATCGATCTGGCCGTGGGTCCGTTCGGGAGCGTTTACCATGCCCTCGACGCTCTTCGAAGCCTTCGCGGATTATCGCAACATGGATCGAACGATGAAAGCCGGCGACGTCGTCCGGCTCGACCTTGGTTGTGATTTCCGAATGTACAAAGGCGATTTTGGCCGTACCCTGCCGGTGTCCGGCCATTTTGACGAAGGCCAGACGGAAACCATGGCGCTGTTAAACGGGGCCTATTTAGCGGGTGTGCAGGCCATGAAGCCTGCCGCAACTCCCGACCAGGTGCACCAGGCGTTCCGACGCTACGTGGAGGCCCATCAGAGCGAGCTGCGTACTCCCCTGGCGCGCGAGGCAGCTACGGAAGCGCTCCAGGCTCCGCGGCAGCCTCTGCATGGATTGGGTGTAGATATGGCGGAGGGAAATCCCAAGGTGTTTCGCGAGGGGAACGTGGTGTGCTACGAACCGGCATTGGTCGCTCAAGACCAGGCATATTTTGTCGAAGATACGATCCTTATAACGCGCGATGGCCATGAAATTCTGAATCCTGCGTTGCCGTACTCGCCGAGCGATCTCGAGCGGGGGATGGCGAGCCGGCGGCCGTAATGAGGGCAAATCAAGAGGCGGTTTATACTGGAGCTGAACGTACATGGCTCCTCTCACCCGGCGCAACGCACTGGGCCTTCTCGCATGGCCGTTTGTACGCCTCCATGGCCAACAAGGGATGGCTTCCCGCGGCGTAAAGGCGTCGCCCCGCGGCAAACCTTCCGGACTCCCCTTCCACGCCCGGTTCACCGATGTGGCCCAAGAGGCCGGACTCCGGCAGACGGTGGTCTGCGGCCACCCTACGCGCGCCGATTACGTGATCGAAGCCATGAGCTGCGGGGCGGCTTTCTTGGACTATGATAACGACGGCTGGCTCGACATTCTGGTGCTGACCGGCTCCCGATTCGGCGATCCGCCGCCCACGGCCTCCAAGCGCCTATACAAAAACAACCGGAACGGCACCTTTACCGACGTGACGGAAAAGGCAGGCCTCTACCGCACAGGCTACGAGTACGGCGTGGCCATCGGAGATTATGACAACGACGGTTTCGACGACCTCTTCATCACTGGCTGGGGCCAGAACACGCTCTACCACAACAACGGCAATGGCACTTTCACGGATGTAACCAAAGCATCCGGACTGCTGAATCCCCTGCCGCGCTTCGGCTCCGGCTGCGCGTTTCTGGATTACGATCGGGATGGCAGGCTCGACCTGTTCGTCTCCAGCTATCTGGCCTTCGATATGCAGACCGTGCCGCGCGCGGGCGCCTCGAATAGCTGCAGCGTGGCAGGGTTATTCTGCGGGCCGCGCGGCTTGCCCTATGGCCATCATTCGCTTTATCACAACAACGGCGACGGCACGTTTACCGATGTCACCGTTGCGGCCGGCATCGGCAAGGTGGAGGGTGGCTACGGCCTGACGGCGGTGTCCGCGGATTTTGACAACGATGGGTGGCCGGACATCTACGTCGCCTGCGATTCCACGCCCAGCCTGCTCTTTCACAACAACCATGACGGGACCTTCACCGAACAAGGTCTGGAGAAGGGCGTGGCCTTGAGCGAAGACGGCATGGAGCAGGCCGGCATGGGTGTGGGCGTCGGCGATCTCCGGCTGGACGGCAACCTGGACATCGTCAAGACGCACTTTTCGAACGACACAACGGCGCTGTATGTGAACAACGGCAAGGGCAGTTTCCGGGACATGACCATGCGGTCGGGCCTGGCCGTGGAGACGCGCTATGTGTGTTGGGGCATCGTGGCGGCCGACCTCGACAACGATGGCTGTCCGGATCTCTTCTGGGCCACGGGCGGCATCTATCCGGAAGTGCGCGAGAACTATAACACTCCCCGCGTAGTCTTCCGGAACCTGGGCAAAGGACAGTTCGAGGAGTTACTGGGGCAGGCCGGACCGGGAGTGGATGCGCCGCACTCCAGCCGCGGTTGCGCCGCGGGCGATTTCGATAATGACGGCGACGTGGATATCCTGATCGTCAATCACAACGAACCGCCGTCGCTGCTGCGCAACGATGTCATCGGCGGCCATCATTGGATCAAGGTGAAGCTGACCGGAGTACAATCGAATCGCAGTGCCATCGGCGCCCGAGTTACTGCGCGCTATGGCGACAAGACGCAGGCGCAGGAGGTGCTAAGTCAATCGTCCTATTTGTCCTGTAGCGACCGGCGGCTGCACTTCGGGCTCGGGCAGATGGCGTCGGTAGACCTGGACATTCGCTGGCCGCTCGGGCAGATCGAGAAACTGACGGGCGTGGCGGCCGATCGACTGATCCATGTCACGGAAGGCTCCGGCATCACACGCGCGGAGAAATTGCTTGGATGACTCGGGGCATTATACTGTCGCTGTGCGCCGTTGTCTGCGTGGCGCTGCTAGGGGCCCAGCGCGCTCCGGTTGAAGAGGCGTGGGCGCTGCTGGCCAAGGGGCAGCGGCAGCAGGCCATCGCCCTGTTGCGTAAGATCATCCGGGACAACCCGCGCGACGCCGACGCACGGCTGCTGCTGGGAAGTGTGCTGCAGGAGGAGGGCGACCGTGGCGAGTCCATCGCGCAACTGACGGAAGCCGTCCGGCTGCGGCCGCAGTCCGCCGAGGCGCAGAATGCGCTGGGCGAGGCGTTCAATGCTTTTGGGGATGCGAAATCCGCGCGGGCGCCGTTTGAGAAGGCCGTCTCACTCAACCCTAAGTTTGCGCAGGCGCGCGTCAACCTCGGGCTGATCTTGCTGCAGGGAGGCGAGATGGAAGCAGCCGGCGTGCAACTCGATCGCGCCATCGAGTTGTTCAGGCGTAGTGCGGACGCGGCTTATGCCCATTATCTGCGGGCCAAGGTCTGTAGCGACAAGGGCGAGGTCGACAAGGCTGCCGCGCATTTGAAGGAGGCCGTCTCGCTGCGGCCCGATTTTGCGGAAGCATGGTCGGACTTCGGTGAGGCGCGCAAGACTTTGTTGGACGAAGACGGCGCCCTGGCAGCATTTGAAAAAGCGGTAGCGCTGGATGCGGGCGACGCCGTGGCGCAGACCCGCCTGGGCGAAGAATATTTGAGCCAGGCGAAGGCGCATTTGGCCGTGGCGCACCTGCAGGAGGCCGTTCGGCTCGATCCGGACAACCAGAGTTCGCTGTACAACCTGCAAGCCGCATTGCGCGAAGACGGCCAAACCGCGCAGGCCGATGCGATAAAACAGAAGCTCGCGGAGCTGCTGCATAAGAAGGACAGGGACGACCAGAACTCGGTGACCGCGATCCAACTGAACAACCTGGGGGCGGATCTCGAAAAAGCCGGCGATCTGCGTGGGGCGCTCGAAAAGTACCGCGCGGCGCTCAATCTGTATCCCGAACATGTGGGTCTGCGGGTGAACTATGCGATTGCACTTCTGCGGCTGGGCCAGTGGGCTCAGGGCCTGGCGGAATTGCGCGAAGCAGTGCGCAGCGACCCTGGCAATGCCTTACTGAAGGCGGCTTTGGATGACGCGCTGCGGCAGGCGCCGGTGGAATTCGGAGGGAAGGGGCAAGCCGGGAAGGCGCCGAAGACGGGGACGCGGTATTGAGACAAAAAAGGGCGGCGAGTACCCCGCCGCCCCTAATGAAACAATCAGCCTGCCGGGCTACCAGAGTATCTTGAAGCCTAGTTCGAGCTGACGTCCGCTGTTGAACGCGGATGTTGCCGCCTGAGCGCCAAACGTGCCTCCGGGAGAACCCTGATACAGCGCTTGCCCGAACGTGGAATCGTAAATGTTAGTGTCCGGATCGCCGCGGTTCAACTTATTGAGAGCGTTGTAAGCCGTCATCTTGAGCTCGGCGCGGACTCTCTCGATAATGTGGAAGGACTTCGCCAGGCTGGCATCCAGGTCCCAGAATTTCGGACCCGTCAGACAGCCGTACTGCAACGGATTGGTGCGCAATACGTAAGTGTTCGCCGGAATCGGCGAGAAGGCCGACGTATTGAACCAGTGATCCGGCGTAGGATTCGATACACACGGATTGCCGGTTACGATCATATTCGCGAATTGCGGGAAATCGCCCGAAATATATTGCAGAACCGGCGTGATCTTCCAGCCGCCCACTAAGGCGTCCACCACCCTGGGAGCGTTGTTCAAATAGGTGCGCCCTTTTCCGAACGGGAACTCGTAGGTGCTGACGATGTTCATGCGGTTACGGGGCTGGTTGCTGTCCTGCCACTGGAACGTGTTGTTGTAGTAGGTCTCGTCGTTGAAATTGTTGATCTGCGACTTCTCATTGATATACACGTAAGTAAACAGGAAGTTGAATCCATGGCTGAAGGCCTTCTGCGCCTTCAACTGGAGATTGTAGTAGCGTTCGCCCGCGCAGCACACGCCGATCTCGTACAGCGGCCCGTATTGTGGACGCGGCACCAGCAGGGACCCCAGGGACACCGTCTGTTGGTTATACAGCGGGCCGTTGTTAATGGTCGTGTTCAGGTAATGATAGAACGGGTTGGACACGTTCTGGGCCAGATAGGCGGGGTCGCTTGCGTACTGTTGCTCGATGGCGGGGTTGATGGCGTTCAACTCCTGCGTATAGTGCTGGTGGCCGATATTCATGAAGAAGGTGCCCGAAACTACAAATCCGCCCCGCAACTGGCGCTGGAGGTTAAAGTTGAAGCGGTCGTTGTAAGCCTTCTTAAAGTTCTGCGGATACCAGAGCAGATTCTCTCCTCCGATACCGACGTACGGCCCCAGAGCTTTGCCGTTGATCGGACCAAAGTTCGGAAGCAGCGGATTGGTCGCCGGATAGGGGTTCGAGAGCGTCTCTTGCGGCACACCTTGTAGCGTCGGCGCCGCAAACTGGTACCCGGTCATGCCGAAGAAGGGTGGCTCCAGGAAGTTGACGTCTTCGAATCCCGCGATTGGGGCCGCCGTAAAGTTATACTCTGTCGGAATCACGTAGCGGGCGTATCCGATGCGCAGGGCGGTCTTGTCATCGATGCGGATGGCTGCGCCGACTCGGGGCGCTAGTGCTAACGACGGCGGGTTCCACATGCCCGGGTGGCTGGCGGTGGTAAACTGCCATGCGCCGGTCCACTGGTAAAAGTTGCCTCCCACCAGCGAAGTGGCCATAGATGGCATGTTCGGCGGGTTGGCTTGCATCGCGGCGATGGGAGTCGTCAGATTCATGGCTTGCGAAAGAAAGTGATCCGCGTCTGCCCATGCCGGTTCGTACTCGTTGCGCAAGCCCAGGTTGAGAGTGATTCGGCGGCTTACTTTCCAATCGTCCTGAATGAACATGCCGTAGAAGGTGTTGATGGAGATGGGCACTGGCCCGCCCACCATTTCCGTATCGCTGCCAAGTGCGCCAAGCAGGAAAGTGGCCCACTGGTCGCCGTTGATCGCGGTATTCGGGTTAGAGTAGGTGCCCGCTGTGACGGACGTATCGAAGAGGAACTGCGAGGTGTTCGATACATACTCGGGGCCCCAGGTTCTGCGATACTCAACGCCGGCCTTGAGATAGTGCGAGCCGCGCTGTTGCGAAAGCTTTACGCTATAAGCTTCGCCCTTGGGATTTTGATTCCAGTAAAAACCCCGCCCGCCGAAATTGGTGCCGTTAATGGTCAGGTCGGGATAGTAAACCGGAGTGCCAGGGGAGTTGGCGAAATAAGGCTCGTACCACTGATTGCCGCCCCAGAAAGCGCTCCAGCCGCTGGCTGGTAGGGGCGTCGAGTTGTAGGCGTCCAGCACGCTATCGTAGTCGGCGTGCATATCCAGGACCGTCCGCGCATTAATGGTCCAGACAGCATCTGCGTTCAGTTGGGTGCCATTGCGAACCGTTCCCGTCGGCTGAAACAGTGGAGAGTCGTTGGGGGTCGGGTTCGAAGTAATATCCGTGGTGTGGTAGTGTCCCGCGTGAGCGAATATTTTGAACTTGTCGCTGACGTTGTAATCCAGGCGATCGGCCCAGTTGTAGTAGTTCCAGGCGTCGGTATAGCCCTTGGAGAAATTGTTCACGCCCGTGATATTCTGACCGGGATTGTTGGCCGGCCAGAATTCTTTCATGAAGTTCGCCGCCACCGGGTCGAAGCGGCTCGCCGGGATGATATTGCCTGGAAAAGGCGTTGCCGTAACGGTGCCGTTAGCGCTCGTTACCGTCGTCCACGGATCGTAAACCGTGCGGATGACTGGCGAGCCGTCCGCGGCAAGACCGTAGGACTGCGAGAAATTCCCCGCCGCCTCGAGGGGAGTCGGCACCGTGACCACATAACTGCTGGGATTGCCCACTTTCCAGTACTCGAAGGCAGCAAAGTTGAAGACCTTGTTCTTCCTGATCGGGTTCCCCAGCGTGCCTCCCATGGTGTTCTGGCGCTGTGCGTTGGCGCTGAACGTGGTGCGGTCGGCTTCGGCGTCCGCCCACGGATACCGTCCCAGGTAGAAAGCGTCGCCATGCCACTCGTTAGTGCCCGCCTTAGTGGTCATGGTGATGACGCCGCCGGCGCTGTGGCCTTGCTCGGCGTCCACGCTGTTCTGCGAGACCGTCACTTCCTGTACCGCATCCATATTAGGAGGCAGGCTATATTTGTGCCCGAGACCCACGGGGCTGCCATCCACCTCGAGGTCGTTTTTCAGGTTCGTGCCGCCGCCCAAGTCCACACTATTGGCGGACCAGGACAGGAAGGGCAACACTTCACCGCGTGTATTGATCGCCTCGGGAAACAACAAGCTCATCTTGAACGGATTGCGATCAAAGCGCGGCGCCTCCGCTGCCATGGTGGAGTCCAGCGTGAGATCCTGGTTGGTGGAGTTGAACTGCACGTCCACCGGAGTTTCGGCGACCGTAATGCTTTCCTGCACGCTTCCGGTTTTGAGAGTCGCATTGACAGTAATGTCCGCGCGCATCTCCGCCGCGATGTTTTCTTGAATGAACTTGCTGAAGCCGGCCGCCTCTATGGTGACCGTATAGTCGCCCGGTTCGACGAGATCGAACAGGTACAAGCCCGTATCGCTGGTCTGCCGGACCACGCGAATTCCGGTCTTGGTGTTCAGCAGCGTTACGTTCGCGCCCGCGATGGAGGCTTTGCTTTCGTCTGTGACGACACCCTCAATGCGCGCGCGATCCTGCGCCAACCCCGATGTGGCGAAGAGTACAAACAGCCCAATGGCTAACCCCCACGTGGGAGAAAACGTACGTTTCATTTTTTTAGACCCCTTTCAAGTTCCACGAAGAACCCCGCTTACTCGCCCTCTACCCGAGCTCGCGGGTGGGATTTGAGCGCGAGACAACCCTAACTATCGCAGCTTCCCACTCTTTTGTGTGACTTACAAAATGTAGGACGTGTTCGGCCTGAACGCAAGGGAAATGCCCGTGTTTTCTCGCCGCACTCACGTGAATTCACGTGAATGACATCCTAAAATCAGCAATTTGGAGACCGCCGCCAGGCGGCCCGGTCAACGGTCGTGGATTTTGTTAACGCGTGGTAGTATGCTGTGTGAAGTACTGGGTTTTTTCTTCCTGCATCGCGAAGGAGCTTCGCTTTGAGTGAATTGCTAAGCCACTCGGAGCCCATCATCACGTCCGCGCAAGACGCACGTTGGGCGCTCGTCCAGCGCGTGGCCTCCAGCCGCCACCTGCTGAAGGCGCCGCAGCTTCGGGAGATCCTTCTTTACCTCTCCCGCCGCGTGTTGACCGACAATCCCACCGCCATTAGCGAACAGGAAATCGGCTGCAAAGTTCTGGGACGGCGGCCGGATTTTAATCCGAACGAAGACAATATTGTGCGGGTGCAGGTCCGTCACCTGCGCAAGAAACTGGAGGAATATTTCGGCTCCGAGGGGCTCGAAGAGCCGGTCATCCTTACCATTCCAAAGGGCGCCTATCTCCCCCACTTCGAGCCCCGCTCCGCGCAGCCCTTGCAACCAGTGGCAGCGGCGAGCGCCGATGCCGAAACGCCGGCCCAGCCGGTGGTGGCGGTCGCCCGGACAGGGACGTCCGCAAATTCCGCGCCGTCGCGACGGACAGCCATCCTGGTCGCGGTGGCGCTCGCGGCGCTGGTTTTCATTTCGCTGATTTTGTGGAGGCAGAAGGAGGCGCTGCGCCGCGCGCCGGCGGCGGAGGAAAGCCAGTCGCCGCCCGCGCGGCCCGATCCGCTATGGTCCCGAATCTTCGCGCCCGGGCGGCAGACCAGTATCGTAGTGGCCGACACCTGCCTGGTCATGGTGCAGGATCTGTTAGACGTTGACATCCCCCTCAGCGAATACGTGACCGGCGGCTATCCGCTCAAGCTGGTGCCGTCCGTTCCGGATCCGCAACTGCGAGCGGCTCTGCAACTGATCGCTTCCCGCCAGTACACCAGCTTCGGCGACACCAATATATCCGCGAGATTGATGGAATTGAGCCGCCGGTTTGGGAGCCAGACGAACCTTCGCTACTCGCGCTATATGACTCTCCGGGAATTCAAGATGGGGAACTTTGTCCTTATAGGCAGCCGGCGCGGAGTACCCTGGGTGCAACTGTTCGAGCCGCAGCTAAACTTCTCCATGGAGGAGGATCACGCCAGCCGGCAGTTCTATTTTCGCAACCAGGCGCCGCTGCCCGGAGAACAGGCCGTCTATGGCATCACGCGCGACAGAGGCAACAACCAGCAGACCTACGCGGATATCGCTCTGCTGCCAAATACGTCGGGTAGCGGAGTGGTGCTGGTCCTGTCCGGTATCAATATGGAAGCTACCGAGGCGGCCGGCGAGCTGGTCACCAGCCCCGAATTCCCCGCGGTTCTGGCCGGATTGCTCAAGTCGCGAGCAGGGCAACCACCGGCATCTTATATCGAGATCCTGCTGCAGGCGAAAGCCATGGCGGGCACCACGCAAAGCTCCAAGATCGTCGCCCATCGTCTGCTTTCGGGACAGAGGCCCTCTTCTTGAAGCCTTCTTCGAGCACGCGCTCCGCCGCCGCAACCAGCGATTCTCAAAACTTGAAGATCGCGTCCATCGCCAACTGAAATTGGCTTCTCCGCGTCCCGTTGTCGTATGCCGGCGCATCGAAAGAGTGGTCGAACCTGAGTTCGGGTCTCAGCAGAACCGTGGTCCCTACCCAGTGTCCCCACATCAGAGTCTCCTCCGCGTAGGGCGTCTTGAAGCCGGTCCGCTGACCCTTCTCGTCGTCCAGGAAATCGGCGCGAATCGAGATATAGTTCTTCGCCGAAAACTGTCTTTCCACGTAATTGACCATGGCCCACTCCGGGGCAAAGCAGCGAATCTGTCCTTGAGCGCAGAAGGCGCCGTAAGTGCCTTTTTCGGGCAGAACCGGTCCGAAAACGCTCGGCACGTCCTTTTGGTACATGTACCAGGCTTCGGTCGCCATGTGCCATGAGCCGTTGAATTTGTGGTACCAGGTGTTGTCGAACATCTGCAGGTTGTTGTAGGCGTACCTGCCGCTGTTGATACCGTTGGCGCAGGCATAAACATTATCGTTGCCGTTGTGGAACGTGTGGCTAACGCAGGCAGTGCCGGACGGCCGCGCGTCGGAAGTCCAGGGGGCCACGTCGTGGCTGGCCGTGAGCCCCCACTGCAGCATCCAGCGGTCATTAAGCTTGGCGGTAGCGATGATACCCGTGTCAGTGAAGGGATCGATGCTGTATAACAGTGAGTGCGTGTACACGTAGTTATTCGGCGCTAACTGCGCTTCGATACCTGGCACCGAAATGAATCGGCCCACCCTTATGTTCAATCCGTCCGCCACCTGCGGAACATACAGATCGAAATATTCGAGCACGGGATCGAAGCCGTACTGACGGTGTTGCTCCAGCAGTTGCTGGCTGAAATAGCCCTCGTTCGTGGTGAAGCGGTAGCTGGTGCCATACAACCCGCTGAGATGGAAACCCCAATCGATGTGCGTGGTCTGCACGCTGTCGGGTATTCGCTCGATATAAAGTACGGCTTGGTCGAGTTCCATCCGGTTGGCGAAGATGTCATAGGCCGACGGGAGGTTCGAGTTGTGGGAAGTGCTGAGATTGAAGCTCGGCTCCAACCACCCGTACACCTTGACCCTGCTGTCTTCCCAAGCCTGGCCGTTCGCGCCGCCATAGAGGGCCTGCATGAGCGGAGGCACATTGGTGTCCGGGGCGCCGATCTCCGGGGAGCCGCCATAGGACCAGTCGGAATTCGGAAACGGCGGCGAATTCAGAGGAGACGGCGGCACGCGGCTGGGCGGTTCGGGCCCGCTCGCCGCCGTCCCGCTCCAGTCGTCGGCATAGGCCTTGTACAATCTTTTCAAAAACCCCGGGGGTTGGGCCGGAACGCCGAGGGTAATCTCGACATTCAGACTCTGCCCGCCAGCCAGCTCCACCGCAATGCTGGACGACGGGGCACTGCCCGGCTTACTGGCCGTCAACTGGTAGCGGCCCGGTTTGAGGTTTCCGATGACAAAGGTTCCATCTGCTCCGGTCAAGGCCGTGCGATCGGAGTTTTCCACCACGTTGTGCGCGACAACACGGGCTTCCGGCACCGGCAGGCCGGCCGGTCCTTTGGTGATGCCGCGTAGAACTCCGGATGTCGATTGCCCGTGCAGCCGAGCCCCCGGAACTAGCGCTGCAATCTGGAACGCGATCCATGCCGTCAACGCGGCTGGCAGTAAACGCCAGCAATTCACATGACTTGGGTAGGGCAGGATGTTGGCTCCTTGGTCCGATTATCCTATTTCTGGGGAAGCCCCAGCCTCGTGTTTGGCCGGTACCGCTGTTGGCCGTGCTTACGGGGGGACATGGCCAGAGCCGACTGGCGCCATTGGGAACAGAGTTAGTCTTTGGCAATTCAACCGAAATAACAATTTTGACTGTCTGTTACGCGAATAACCGCACCGGCGTATAGCTCGGCGTCGACATCCCTGCCGAAGTGCTAAGGTCCTGGACCGTGCTGACATTCCGGTCTTGACCACACAGCATGCGGAGACGATTTCCCCCAGGCCGCTCGAACACCGCGAATGGGTCTGTGCTGTAGGATTACAGGCGGATTCCGAAAGGGTTCTTCGGTATACTGCCCAGGTAGCCGAGACCTTCCATGGGAATCTTTTGCTCATTCATGCAATTTCGTCCAGCGAGCCGGGGCTGGCTGTTCAACTCGACCTCGATGAGCGCATGCAGTCCGCTGAAAGGCAGGTGGCAGCTCACCACCGCCTCGAGGAGCTGCAAAGAAATGCGGGCTCGCATGCGAATCAGTATCGCATAGGTCCGATTAAAGACGCACTGATTGAGGCGGCACTCAGGTCGCAGGCGGATCTGCTTGTCATCGGGAGGAGCCCACAGGCTGGCGACTTAGGTCGCCTGCGGGATCTTACTTATGCAGTGGTTCGTGATTGCACCTTGTCCGGTGCCGAACGTTTGAAGTGACGACTGCCGCGGCCGACGTGCTGTTGCCGCCTTTCCATAATGTCAGACCATATCAAAAAGTATATTTGATTGCAAACTGCAGGATGCGCGGAGCCACGTCGCCCAGGAGCTGGCCAAACGTGGGGTCCTGTATGTTGGTGTCCAGGTTAGGAACGTTGAAATTCACATGATTCGTGATGTTGAAGAACTCAAACCGCAACTCGAGCTGCTGCTTTTCCCTGATATTGAAACGCTTGCTCAGCGCCGCGTCGATATCAAAGAAGGCGGGACCCAGTAGCGAATCCGAACCCGAATCGCCAAATGTGCCCAGCCCGTTCGGAACGAAAGCACTGGGGTTCAGCCATTGCAGGGTACTGGTGTTTCTTACGTAAGGATTTCCGACTACATTCGGACGGTCCAGTCCGATACCTGTCAGAGAATTATCGATGCCCGTGAAAACGGAGAACCAAGTTCCGGTGTGAATCGAAAAAATAGGCGCGAGCTGCCAGTTGCCCAGCAGCCGGTTGGCCCATGCATTTGCAAAGTGAGGCGATTCGAGAACGAACGTCAGGTTGAAGGTGCCTCGGAGGTCGAAGCCGCAATTCCCCCGCTCGCCGTTTCGGTTGTACGGATTCTGCGTTTGCGGACCGCCCAGATCACCCTCGGCATCCGCCTCACTAATGCAGTGGGCCCAGGTATAATTCGCCAGAATCGAGTAGTGATCGCTAAAGCGATGCTCCGCCTTAAGCAGGAGTCCCTCATACTCAGCATTGGCTCCGTCATCCGCCTGATAAATGTCCGAAATCAACGCGCCGGCGACGGGGTTTTCGAGGTAGAGTACGCGTCGTTGATTAGTGTTAGAAGTCGTGGAACAGGGAGAGCCACTGCAGGTTCCCGGGATAAAAACACCCGGGTCGACATCCTCCCCGGTCCAGATGTGGGTGCTCTTATTGCCGATATAAGTCCCCGATACCAGCCAATTATTAGCTAATTGCCGCTCATAACTAACATTCCACTGATTCACGGAAGTCGGGTGAGCGTGCAAAGGATAGTTATAGTATTGACCCTCTGGGGGAAATATCTGATTCTTGCTGGGCGGCGAAGGTGACGGGAACGGGTTGCCGCCCGGGTATCCTAAGAAGGGGTTGGTCAGGCCTCCCGCCGGGCTCGGCAAATCGATGGTGCTGGCCCATGGAGAGTCCCCGGTCTGGTCCTCCTGGTAGGCGGTTTCCATCGTGTCATAGAAAAGGCCGTAGCCGACGCGAATGGTCTGGCGCCCGCTCCCTGTTGGGTCCCAAGCCAGACCCACACGGGGCTCGAAGATCGCATATCGTGGGAAAGCGGAGGCACTCGGCATCCCTGGATCGCCCGGAAAAAATAAGCCCGGCGGAGCGTTGACATACTGGTTTGTCTCGGTGCCCGCGGCGAATGCCGCCGCATCGAAGTGTTGCATGCGGTCGAACTTTTCGCGCTCGGGCAGGTAAGGTTCCCAGCGCAGACCGAGCTGAACGTTGAGCCGCTTACTTAGCCGGATATTATCGTGGACGTAGGCGCCAATGTAACTCTGCCGGCCATCGAATGGCTGGAGATTTCCCTGCTCAAAATAGCTGGGCAACCCAAGCATGAAATCGGCCAGCGCATCGCCGGAGGACTCCCCGTTGAAGGTCACCGAGCCATTGGCTATGACGTAATTCCTGTAATTGAACTGATAATGAATCAGGTCCACACCCAGTGAGATGTGATGCCGGCCGCGGACCATATCCAGGTCATTCGCGAATTGATACGAGTCCTGGTCGAGAATGGCGGGCGCGCAACTGCCGCACCCTCCGCCGAAATAACCGTTAACCGCGATATCCATATAGTTCGGCGCCGCCGAGTACATATTCACGCCGACGTCTGTCAGGTTAATGAAATCTGAAGCCGGTCCACGCGTGACGGCAAGCCGCGTCCAGGTGGCATGGACGGAATTAACCGTGGTGGGATTGATCGAATAAGTGTCGCCAATCGTGACCGACTGGCTGCGGTCCCTGACGCCGCGCTGGGTGGTAAGCAGCAGGTCGTTGTCGAACGCTGCCGGACTCTTGTAGTCGGCGAAGAAGTAGCGCCCAAACAGATTGTGCTTGGCGCTCTGGTTCCAATCTGCTCGACCGATATATTGGTTCTCTCGCTGCGGTTCCGGAATCGCATAGGTCACCTCGCCACACGGATTGGTTGAGACGGGCAGGTACGAGGCGAGTTTCAGAGCCTGCTGGTTGAGCCGGGAGGCAGGGATGATATTATTCGGGAACGGATCTCCGGTGGTTGGGTCGATAATCGCGCGAGCAGTGCCGCTCGACTGGCAGCCGGCCGATTCCAACTGGCTGAAGTCGCCACCCAGCACCGCCTGCGTAGGCACGTGGGCGATCGACGAGGGCGGGGCGGTCCTTATGATCATCCCCTGGTAGCCAAAAAACCCGAAGATTTTGTTCTTCCTAATCGGCGCTCCAATCGTACCGCCAAACTGGTTCCTTTTTAGGGTGTCGGGCGTAGCCGCAAAGAAGTCGCGAGCATCGAAGTCACCGTTGCGTACGAATTCGAACGCATCACCGTGGAATTCATTAGTTCCCGACTTAGTCACTACGTTAACCACAGCTCCGGCGTGCAGCCCATATTGCGCCGTAAGGCTGCTGGTCTGAACGCTGAACTCCTGAATGGCATCCGGAAACGGGAAGGGGAGATTGACGTTGGAAAACGTGTCCATGTGCTCGCCGCCGTCCAACAGATAATTCGTCCCGTTGGCCTGTCCGCCTGCAACCGAAATGCTATCCGCGCTGAAATAGTTTTTGCTGCCTGTTAAATCACTCATTCCATTCGCCGGCCCGATGTCGTTCGCCCCGCCCGACAGCATGACTAGTTGTGTGGCCAAGCGGCCATTCAACGGCAGGTCGACAACGTTCCTCTGGTCGACTACCTGCGTAACGGCAGTGGTCTGTGTCTCCACCATGGTTGCATTCGCGGTTACCGCGACTTGCTGCTTGATCTCTCCAACGGTCAGCGTGACGTTTAAGGTGATATCGTTGCTGACCTCGAGATGAATTCCGGTCTGGAGATAGGTACTGAAGCCGCTGGCTTGTACCTCGAGCTGGTAGGGCCCCACCGGGAGATTCGGCAGCACATACGCGCCATCCGAGCCGCTGAGCGTCGTGCGGACCTGCCGGGTGGCGTTCTGGGTAGCCGTGACCTTCGCGCCCGGAACCGCTGCGCCCGTGGAATCTACAACCGATCCGGAAATTTGTGCGCTCGCCACCGCCTGACCCGAAAGAGGCGCTGCGCACGTCGAAAGCAAACAACCCGCTAAGACGCTTCCCGCAATTCTTGTCACCGGTATCGATCCTCCTTTGAATTTTAACTATGAATACACCGAACCAAACGGCCGTGTCAAGGATTCTTGTGCAGTCCAGCGGAAGGCGAGCTAACGCGGACCGGTCTGAGTCGTGATGGAGTGTTCGGGCCGTCGGCGGTGGCGAACGCCGGAATATTCTGTTGCTCACAGTCGGCGCGTTGATCGCCAAGCCCAAAAACGCTGGCGTTGCGCCGATGGTGGAGCGACCATCGCTACCTTACCAAGATGCTATCGTCCGTGTGAATGCGTTCCGTCCTGGGAAGTCCCAGATTATCCTGTCCGAAGCCATACTGGTTTGCGACGAGCTTAAACCATTCTTTCGGCTCCCACAGAAGCTGCCCTCCCAAGCTAAGATGGCCATTGTACCTGGCGTAGGATTGCCATCCATTGATGAGCCAGGGCTCGATCTTCAGCTTGTTAGTGGGGAACCATGCGATTACCATGACCAACGGTAGTACTTGGATGCTGTGTGATTGCGATGCTTCGAAGTGACCCGAAGGGGCATCAAGCTGGCGTTGGACCCAGTTTCAGTGGTCCAACCCCAACCTGCTTCTACTTCCCGTCCTGTAGAATCGTCTCATACTCATCTTGCGGGCTTGTCCTAAAAACTAGGGAACCACCGAACAATCCCAAATCGCCAATACGCGATATCACTCGGACCCACCACAACAGCTCCACTGGGTTAAGGGTGTCGTTAGCGGTTGGAGAATAATAGGTTCCATTGAGAATCGCGTCTTAAATAAAATTCTTAGGAACCCGGCCGGAAGATGTGATGGATTCCCCACAGGAAACGTGCCGCGAAGGCCAATAGCAGCAGGCCAACCAGACGCAGAAACAGCTTCTTGCCCCAGTCACGCGGCCCAACGGATGGGGAGAGTCCGAAACTCTCATTCACCAGGTTTCCGAAGCGCCTCGGCGCGAGCACGATAAACAGTCCGACGCCGGCCCAGCTGCAGAGCATCAGAAAATAGACCAGGAAATGGCTGCCGCACGGAGCAACTGTAGCTCTCCTATGTCTGGATTATAGGCCCGTAATATATCGAGCGGCGAACCTTTGCGAGTGCTCTCTAAACTCTCCGGCGCGGGTTTGCGCAGGCGAACTGCATGACGAAGATGCTCAGATCTACTCTGCAGTACCACTGACACGGGTCTTTGGGTCGGTATTCGATAATCAGGCAGATACGCCCATCCGATCCACCAACTCCACCACCAGCTTCTTGTTCAGCGAGGGGATGACGAGAAAATCATAGGTCTCCAGGCTTTTACTCACCGGAAACTTCGCCGCTTGAATGCGGCGCTAATCGCAGCAGAAACTGTTCGAAGGTGGCTCCTTCTTGAGCGCACGGTTCGGCTAGTTTGGGATACGCCCGCACCATAGTCGGCAAGCGGAGCAGTTTCAGGGAATGCTCCCACAGAACTCGAGGCGTCCATTTAGTGGACCTCCGCAGCGAGCAGCACCTGGTAGTCGGCGGCCCGCGTGAGCGCGACTTCCGCCGTCGGCAGATGCGGATAGTTTTCCAGGTCCAGTTGCGGCGGCCGCCGTTCGATCGCGCACAGTACCAGATGCTTGAGGGCATCGAAGGCTATGGCCGGGAGACACAGTGCCCTTGGCGGTCGCCATCGGTTAAAATCGATCTCTGAATGAGCGATAATCTACTAAGCAAGATGGAGGTCGTGCCACTGCTCAACCAAGCCCAGACGATCGCACCAAAACAAGTCGTTAAGGAGCGCCGCCTCACTCTCTGGGTAACGGCGCGCGAAGCCTTCTGGGTTGCACTGGAATCCTTGCGGACCCACAAGCTGCGCTCGTTCCTCACCCTACTCGGCGTGGTAATTGCCACCACCACTCTGATCGTGGTCATGTCCATCGTCAACGGTATGAACCTCTACATCGCGGATCATATCGCGAACCTGGGCGCCAACACTTTTGTCCTGCACCAGTTCAAATGGGCGCAGGGCTTCGATGCATTCCTGAATGCCCGCCGCCGCAACAAGCCCATCCGCATGGAGGATTACGAGTTTCTGAAAGACAATTTGCATGGGTATCAGGAGATCGGGGCGATGGCTCAAGTTTCTCCGAGTCCAATAGCGAGATATAAGAGTCAGTCGATCGACGAAGTCCAGCTGCAAGGCATGACTGCCAGCTTTGTCGATATCGGCCGCGAGAAGGTAGCCAGCGGACGCTACATCAGCGACAACGACTATCACCACAATGCGCGGGTCTGTGTGATCGGTCAGGATTTGGTGGAAAAACTGTTTTCACAAGTCGATCCTCTCGACAAGGAGGTGTCCCTGGATGGCCTCCCGTTCCGCGTCGTCGGCGTAATGGAAAAGGTCGGCAGCACCTTCGGGCAAAGCCAGGATAACTTCGCGTTCGTGCCCCTGACCACCTTCCGCAGTATAGGGACTACCCGCCCGGAGCTCTTCGTTTTCATCAAGGCGCCGGACGCCCGGCATATGCTGGAGCTGGAGGACGAAGTGCGGGCCCTGATGCGCGTGCGCCGGCACGTCCCCTACAGCGAGGACGACACTTTCGGCATCAATGCCTCCGATACCCTGATGAGCGCCTGGCACAATCTGACGGGCACCATCTTCGCGGTTACCATCGGGCTGGTGGCGGTATTCATGGTGGTGGGCGGCATCGTCATCATGAATATCATGCTGGCCAGCGTCACCGAGCGCACGCATGAGATCGGCATCCGCAAGTCCATGGGCGCGCGCCGTCGCGACATCCTGTGGCAGTTCATCATCGAATCCGGAGTGATGGCCGGCATCGGCGGTATCTCAGGCGTGTTAATTGCCACCCTGATCGCCAAGCTGATCAATATCGTCTTCACCGCTTCGGTCCCGCTCAGCGCGGTGATCGTGGGCGTGACGCTTTCTACTACCGTGGGCCTGTTTTTCGGCATCTACCCCGCCACCAAAGCCGCCCGTCTCGATCCCATCGAGGCGCTGAGAACGGAGAATTGAAGGATGCGATAGCGCGGAGTCCAACTATGCAAGCCTACCGTCAACATGTGCGCGAGAACCTGCTGCTGGCGTTCGATACGCTTCGCACTCACAAGTTCCGGTCTTTCCTCACCGTCCTCGGAGTGCTCATTGGCACCACCACGGTGATTGCCGTAACTTCCATCATCGCCGGGCTCGACAAGCAACTGGTGGATGTAGCCCAACAGTTCGGCACTCGGACACTGTGGATTTACAAGATGCAGCTCGGCGCGCCTCACCAACTGACTCGCGACGAGCGCCTCCGCAAGCCGCTCAGCTACGAGGACGGCATGGCTATCAAGGAGCAGGTTCCTTCGGCCGAGGCCGTTTCCCTCGAGCTCTTTCGCGACATGGGAGATTTCGGCCTGCCGCCCGTCACCGCCCGATACAAGGGCCAGGATATGAACGATGCCCTGTTTGTCGGGGTTACGGCCGAACATCTGCGGCTCATCAACGCTACGCTGTACGAAGGCCGCTTTTTCAACGACGTCGACGACCTGCATCACCGCGATGTCGCCGTGATCGGCAACGGCGTACGCGAGAGATTTTTCGCGCACGGAGATCCCATAGGCAAGACGATTCTGGTCGACGGACACAGCCTCGAGATCGTCGGCACACTCACCAAATTCAAATCTTTCCTGGGCGACGACCAGAACGACAAGGCCGTTCTGATCCCCTATGGCACTTTCAAGAAGACGTACCCCGAGGCCAAGGATAACTTCCTCTGCGTCCTGGTCCAGCAGGGGAAGATGGAACAGGCCAAGGGCGAGGTGACCGAACTGCTGCGCCGCCGGCGACATGTAAAGCCCACGGACCCCGACAACTTTGGCATCTCCAGCGCCGAGTCGGTAATCGAGCAGTTCCGGCAGGTCATCAGCACGGTAGCTGTGGTCATGGTGGTGATTTCCTCCATTGGATTACTGGTGGGCGGTATCGGAGTGATGAACATTATGCTGGTGTCGGTTACCGAACGGACGCGCGAAATAGGCGTGCGCAAGGCGATCGGCGCCCGCCGCAGCGATATCACCTGGCAGTTTCTGCTGGAAGCCATGACCCTGACGGCTTCCGGCGGCATTATTGGCATCGTAGTCGGATGGCTGCTCAGCCTGGCGATCCGTACTTTTGTCCCCAGCCTGCCCTCCACCGTCCCGCTGTGGTCTGTCGTGGTGGGTTTCGTGGTCGCCACCGGCACTGGTCTCTTCTTCGGCATGTGGCCCGCTTTGAAAGCGGCGCGTCTCGACCCCATCGCGGCCTTGCGCTACGAATGAGGAAGAAGCGTTCCGCCGCCTCCGCGCCGCGGCGCCTAAGATCGTCAACGTTCCACAACGGAACGCCCGCGGCGCACGACGTCGGTCAGCGGCCGCAGATCGAGGATGCTCTAACGGAGGTTTGTCAGTTTTGTCGTAATGTACGAGTCCACATCGAGCCGACGGCTGGTAAGACGAAGTGGAATCCGGTAGTATCGACGCCCGAGCCGTCGGAGAGCTGCGGTCCCGAGGATTAATTAGTCGATGCCTTCTGACTACAGCCCCCGCTGGCACCCTCCTGCCCAAGTTGGGGAGCCGAGTGCGCTGCTCCCGCGACAGTCTCGTGTGCCGGCCACGTCCGGCACTCTGGGCGCCTTCGCACAGGCATTCCAGGTTCAAGTGGATTTCAGCTTCAGCCTGAGAAAGGATAGCACCAAGGAAATGACGCTCTTCGAAGTGGCCAGCACACTGGCAGCTTGCGTTTAGCAGGCTGCGGCAAAACGGGTCTAATTTACTCGCTGAGCGTTTTGGGTGTGTTTTTCAGGTTAGAGACTTAAGCGGGGAGTGACCCACCAAATAGTGGGGGTAAGAGTGAGTCGATCTTTCGAAGGCATAAGTGACTCCAACGGCCCAGTAGGTGCCAACTCTGCCTGTTCTGGTCCGGATTTTCCCCGTTTTTGTTAGGGCGAAAAAAAGATGAACAGTCCTGCCTGATGCTGCGCGACATCGCGGTGCGGCTCGCTACGGGAGCGCCCGAAGGGCCGTGCAGGGACGCATTGAAATGAGCGAAGCATTGGTCCGATTCACCTCTCCGCTTTCCCGGCGGTGACAGCCGTATTGAAATTTATTACGTAACCGTTGTTAAATATCAAATCCGATCGCCGCGCCGGTTCGTTTACCTGTTAGAGGTGTATCATGCAGCGACGGTCATTCATGGACGGCGCCCTCTGGAAATCTAAAGGATGGTCTGTTTGCGGCATCGCCCTGGTTTCCTTTGCCGCCGGATCGCTCATTACTGCCCGCCTGGCGCATATCAACCAGGTGAGGGCCGATAGCAATCGCGTTTTCGAGCTTCGCGTTTATCATGCCGTGCCGGGCAAAGCGCCGGCGTTGGAGTCACGGTTTCGCGACACGGCTTCAAAGCTACTCGCCAAACACGATCTGAAGGCTGTGGGTTACTGGGTACCCGAGGATGCTCCCGCCTCTGACAACACATTCATCTATATCCTGGCTCATCCCAGCCGCGAGGAAGCGAAAAAGAACTGGGAGGCGATGTTTGCCGACCCAGGATTTAAAGAGATGATGAAATCCGAGCAGGCCGACAAGCTGGTGGAAAAAGTGGACTCGACGTATATGCATCCGACGGATTTTTCGCCGATGAAGTAGTAAGACGAAGGACAGGCCGGACGCCCGTCCTACTAATTGCGCCTCGGCGGCGCTGGCACATCGCCCGCGTCACCCAGCATTTCCCACTGTTGTAGGGCAATCGGCACATTGCCGTTCTTCCAAACGAAATCATGGAAGCGGCGGACGTCGAAATTCTCTCCTTGCTTACGCTTGGCCGCTGCCAACATGCGCAGTATCTGTATCTTGCCGATCTGGTAGGAGATCGCCTGGCCCGGTCCACTGGCGAAGAAGGCCGCTTCCTGTAGCGCCGTGGAACGGTCCATGGGCACCGTTTTCTCTAAATACGCGGCGCCCTGCTCGATGGTGAACAGGCCCAGCGCGAGCTTGACGTCCACCTCCACTCGCAGGGCGCGCAGCCGCATGAAGTTGTAGATGATCTCTCGCGTCCGGGGGCTGTCGTCGAAATACCCGGCCTGCAGCATCATCTCTTCGGCATAGAACCCGATTCCCTCATTCGCGCCGGAGTCATAGAAGTGTCGCCGGATGGGATCCTCGTGCGCCCAGCTCAGTGACAACTGGAAGTAATGTCCGGGCACCCCTTCATGCACCAGGATGGGTCGGGGGTCGCGGGCTGTCGCCAGCGCGAAGTATCCGAGCTGCGGAGACGGCGGGCGCACATAGCTGACGCCATTCTCCTTGAGGCGCGATGGTCCGGTAAGGTCGTCGGTGACGCCGAACTCAAGCGCACTGAGGTAATCGGGCAAAGGCTGATTGCGGTAGTGCTGCATCCATTCAGGCACAGTCAGCAGGTTCTGGGCTTCCAGGAAGCGGCGGACGGCGAGCTCCTCTTTATACTCGCGCGCAATCTGTTCGTCTATATTCGGGAAGAGAGCCAACTGGGCAAGACCGCGATTCCGATTTTGTTCATAAGCCTCAAACGAGACCGCGCGCTCCCACTCCTGACGGCCCATGGACAGCAGTTCCTCAGGGGTGAACGGCATCAGCGCGACGTTCCGAAGGAAGAACAGGTAGGGCTCGCGACCCACCGCGGTTTTCACGGGCAGTCGCGGCAAACGAGCCGTCAACCAGCCGCGAAAGTCTTCCAGCGCAACGATCGCCTTCTCTATCGTGTCATGCGCGGTTACGGGCGTTTTCGCCATGCGCACGCGGATGTCTTGCAAACTCTTGATGGCCAGCTCGGCGAATGGCCGGGTCATGATCTGTCCCGCCGTCAGGTTTGTTTTGGCGTCCGCGATCGTTCGAGGAATACGCTCCAGACGCTGTTCAATCATGAGTGCACGCTCGGCGGTGACCGGCGGAGGCGCGATGAGGGCATCGAATACCGAGCCCAACGTCTGATCTACGTAGAACCCCGGATTGCGAAGCCAACCGCGTTCGATGTCGAGTTCCCAATGAACCCGCGCGACCGCGGAACCTATTAGCCGGTAATCTACCTGCTCGGCCACTGAGCCTGTATGTGGATCGAGTCTGCTCCAGCGAGACTCGAAACCAGCTAGCGCACGGCGCCGGGCTGCGATGGCGGCGGCGGACCAGTCGGGCAAAGCGCTGGCTGGCCGTTCGATGCGGGGGATATCGTCGCCTGAAAATGGTTGCGTCGCGGCTCGCCATGTCCAGAAATCTTGGGCGAGGGTTTGCAGGTTGTCCGCGCCATAGGAGCAAGTGATGAAGAACAACGGGAAGACGACGAAGAAGCGGGACATGTTTCTATTATGCCGGAGGCGAGGCTGGATCTCGGCCCGCACACACCGGCGGGTTGCGGAGCGTTCTCCCGTGGCGGGCAGTGCCGCTGTCTAATACGCGGGAGAGTCGCTTGCGGGAAATGACTCTTCTAAGGCTTCGTCGACGGCTTGCTCCGTGCCGCGGCGGATTTCCTCTTCGGCTTGGAGCCAGTCGTCGAGCTCTGAGCCCGACTGATTGCCGCCTAGGACGTAGAGTTCATACGCCCGGCGACGGATGCGTTCTTCGAGGGGCAGCTTCTCGATTGAGGTTTCCTTAGCGCGTGCGGTTCCTGGCATGGGGATCGCCTCCGACCAAGAGGGTAGCACAGCAGGTGCTGGTGTGGGGTTTGGCGGCAAGCGCTTCAATTCAAATCCGGTTTGCAAGGCCGGATCTCATCGCGGGGCGGTGGCTGACCTCGGCCAGTTTGGTGCTTTGCGGCTAATGGACATTTGTTAGGCCGGCTGATACCAAAGGACTTGCTTCTGGCTAATGGCTTGCCCTAACCCCGATGGAGATCAAAAATGAAAAAGGGATTGTTGATTCTGACAGTTGCGCTGATGACCCTGGCGCCGATGACCGCTTCGGCCGCTATCCGTGGGTTTGTGGGTATAGGCGGCCCGTATTGGGGACCCTATTGGGGGCCAGCCTACTACGGTTACGGCTATCCTGCCATAGGTCAAGTGAAGCTGGATACCAAGGTGAACAACGCCGAAGTGTTTATCGATGGCGCCTTCGCGGGCACCACGCACCAGGCTAAGTCGATGAACCTGCGTCCCGGCACTTACAACATCGAAATTCGGGAAGAGGGCCTGACGAAGTACGCCGAGCGGGTTTACGTCGTAGCTGGCAAGACGCTGCACCTGCACCCCCAGTTGTGACGGTGCCAGCGCGGATACGAAACGTCGGCGCGCGGCCTTAAGCGCCTCTTGCCGGAGTGCCCTTGCGGTAGGCCAGATTGCCCAGATGGGCCGCGCGCGCGGCAGCCACCGCCGATCTCACATCCGCATTAGGAGTCTTTCGGCTACGCATGCAATCGAGGAAGTTTTTCACGTGGTCCACCGTTCCGTCTCCGAGCGAGCGCATAGCGATCTCCGGCTCCGGGTACTGTGTTTTCTCAAAGGGCACCACACGCTCCGGGTAGACCGCAAAGCCGTCACGGTTGATCTTCAGCATCGCGCTGCTGCCGCGGAAGATGATGTTGCCGCCCTCCAGCGAGCCCACCAGGGAGCCGTTGTAGACCACATCGAAGCCTGGATACTCATAGGCGGCGTTGATTGTGTCGGGACACTCAAACGCCGGCAGCGCGTTCCGGCCGCCCATCGTCTGCGCCATTTGCGGCGACTCCTGGCCCATGTACCAGTGAATAACATCGCAGAAATGGCTGTATAGATCCGTCAGGTGGCCGCCGCCAAAATCCCAGAACCAGCGCCATTTCGTAAAGCGCAGCGCATCGAATGGCTGTTCCGGCGCCGAACCGAGGAACCGCTTCCAATCCAGCTTTTGCGCGTCTACCGGGGAAGCGCCGCCCAGCAGGTTGAGGTAATCCTGATACCACGAAGCGAGGACCAGCGTAATCTTGCCCAGTTTGCCACTCGCCACCACCTCCCGGCCGGCCTGGAAATGTTCCCAACTCCGCTGTTGATAGCCCACCTGCACCACCTGCCGCGAACCGGCCATGGCTTTCTCCAGCCGCTCACCTTCTTCGATCGTGTGGCTGACGGGCTTCTCCACATAGACATCCTTGCCGGACCGGATCGCATCCAGCGTCATCGCAACGTGCCAGTGGTCCGGCGAGCCGATGATCACGCCATCCACGTCCTTGCGGTCGAGCACCTCACGGTAATCGACATACTCAGCACTGGCGCCGGGCGCAAGCTTTTCCTTCGCAGCCAGGCGGCGCGGTTCATACACGTCGCAGAGGGCGACGATCTCGGCGCCTGCCTTGCTTGCCAGGCTCAGCAGATAGGAACAGCGGCCCCCGGTGCCCAGTCCGGCGACTCGGATGCGTTCATTCGCCCCCAGAATCCGGCTGGTGGAGAGCGCCGTCAATAAGACGGAGTTGCGCAGAAAATCGCGGCGGTTGTCGTTCATGGTGATGGTCTCCTACTGGAGCATGTTAGCGCGGTCCGCCATGCCGCGTGTTACGGGCCACGCGCCGCCGTCACAATTGTCATACAATACAACGGCAATGCCCGTTAAACGCCTGCCCATGCGCGAATCCGTGATTCGCCGCACCACCATTCTCAGCGCGAAACTGAATGCCGTGAATCTCTCCCAGGGCTTCCCCGACGACGACACGTTTCCCGAGCTGAAACAGCTCGCCGTCGAAGCGATCGCCGGCTGCAATCATCAATACACCGACCCGTGGGGATCTCCAGTGCTCCGGCGCGCCATCTCGAAAAAGCTCCTCGCCTTCAACCGTGTCGAGGCTGATCCCGACTGCAATATCGTCGTCACCTGTGGAGCGACCGAAGGAATGATCATCGCCATGGAGGCGCTGATCGAGCGCGGAGACGAAGTGATCGCGTTTGCTCCGATGTACGAAAATTACGTGCTGCAATCGATCGCATCCGGAGTGCGTTTGAAAACGCTCGAAGTCTCCGAACCCGACTTCGCGTTTACTCGGGAACAACTGGAGGCCCTTTGGACTCCGTTGACGGCTGCCATCCTGCTATGCAATCCCTGCAATCCGACGGGCAAAGTCTTTCGCCAGGAAGAGCTCGAAACCATCCTCGCGTTTGCCGAGGCCCATGACTTGCTCATCTTCTGCGACGAGACTTACGAGTATCTGGTGTGGCCCGGCCACAGGCACATCAGCATCGCATCGCTGCCCGGAGCCGCGGCCCGTACGGTCACGGTGACGTCCATGGGGAAGACTTATTCAGTGACCGGTTGGCGCGTCGGATACCTGGTGGCGAATGAGTCGCTCACCGAAGAACTGCGCAAGATGCACGATTTTCATACCGTGACGGCGCCGCATCCCTTCCAGATAGCGCTCGCCAACGCTCTCAACCTGCCTGAGTCGTTCTACGACAGGCTGCGCGCCGAATACCTGGCGCGTAAAACCATCCTTTGCGATGCGGTTCGTGCGATGGGGATGACGTATTACGAGCCGGGCGGCTCCTACTTCCTGTGGTGCGAGTATTCCCGCATTTCGTCGGAGGACGACACCATTTTTTATGAGCGTCTGCTGCGCGAGTGGGGAGTCGCCGCAGTTGCTGGGTCGGTTTTCTATCCTTTCGCGACGAGCAATCCCAAACGCTTGCGCCTCACATTTTCGAAATCTCGAGCGACTATCGAAGAGGCTGCCCGCAGGTTGACGCGCGAATCGTCACCGTCCGGTCATAACCCATGATAAAAGATGATAAAAAATGATAAAATGTGGCCAGTTGGAGGATAAGAGATGGCTGACTGCTCCAGACGCAATTTCTTGAAGGCCGGACTCGCCGCGGGTGTACTCACGGGAACCGGAAGCCTGCGCTTACGGGCGGCGCGCGGGACAGCTACGGATTGGATAACGCTTGGAAAGTCCGGCGTCAAGGTGACCCGGCTCGCATTCGGCACCGGGACCATGAGCGGGCGAACCCAGCGGGAACTGGGACAGGACCAGTTCACCAGGCTGGTGCGCTACGCGTACGACCGGGGCATTCGCTTCTTCGAGACCGCCGAAACATACGGTGAGATGCACCAGATGCTGGGAGTGGCGCTGAAGGGCATTCCTCGCGATAACTACCGGCTGATGTCCAAGGTGACGACGCGTGAAGGAGTGGATCCGCGGGAGAAGATCGATGAGCTGCGCAAGCTGGCGAATACCGATTACTTCGATGTGATGCTGATGCACTACCAGCATGTGGCTACCTGGCCTGCGGACACGGCGCGGTGGCAGGACGGGATCCTGGAAGCGAAGTCGAGGAAAGCCGTGGTGGGGTACGGCGCGTCGGTGCACGGGCTGCCGGCCTTGCGCCGGGTCCCGGGAAATCAGTGGCTGGAGATTGCCATGATCCGGATGAACCACAAGGGCACCCGGATGGATGCCGAGGATTACAACACCAACGGGCCGGGGAATGTGAGTGAGGTCGTAACGCATGTGAAGCAGGTCCGTACGGAAGGCATGGGCGTGATCAGCATGAAGCTGGTGGGAGAAGGTGCGTTCACCAACCGTGAGGACCGGCAGGCGGCGATGCGGTTCGCGTTCAACAATGCGGCCGTCGATTGCGTGACGGTTGGTTACAAGAATACGGCGGAGATCGACGAGGCTATTGAGAATTTGAATCTGGCGCTCGCATAGCCGGCTTCTCCTTTTCGGGCATGGAACCCGATCCCAGGTTACCGGCGATTTTCGTCGCTTCCTCGATCGCCCGAGCCAGCACCGAACGAATCTTACCGTCTTCGAGCATCAACAACCCGCCGATGGTGCAACCCGCTGGTGTCGTCACATCGTCTCGAAGGGCGGCGGGATGGCGGCCCGTAGTCAGTACCATCCTTGCTGCTCCTACGGCTGTCTGTGCTACCAGTATGAGCGCTAGTTGACGCGGTAGCCCAACCCGAACGCCGGCATCGGCGAATGCTTCCATGATCAGATACTGATAGGCCGGCCCACTGCCGCTGAGTGCCGTGATAGCGTTGAAGTAGCTCTCTTCAGCCGGCAAACATTTTCCCACTGCCTCGAAGACTCTCTGGGCGCGTGCCATGTGATCCGCCGACGCGTGAGTCCCGGCGCAGATCACGGTGATTCCTTCTCTGACAATGCACGGCGTATTCGGCATGGCGCGAATCCAGGGATTCCGGGTTCCCAAGGCCGACTCCAATTGAGCGATGGTGGTTCCAGCCATAATCGAGATCAGCAAGGTGTCTGGCCGAAGGCCGGCCTCCTTCAAGGTGCCGGCTACACTGGCCGCCTGCTTCGGCTTTACACAAACAAGGATCAAGCCGGATTGGGAAACTCGGCTCCGGCAGTCTGTCACCACAGGAATTCCGAGTTCTTCCGAAGCGGCGTCGCAACTACTCCGCGACTTTGCGGATGCCCAGGCTTGCTCGCGTGAAATTGTTCCACTGTCGAACAGGCCATGGAGAAGCGTTCGGCCCATGACCCCCGCTCCGATGACCCCCAGCGTCTCTCCGGCGGAAATGAGATAGGGCTTCTTCGAATCGCTCATGGGAACATGCATCACTAACAGTCTCTCACTATAAGACGATATGGTTTTGTTCGAAATCGAACATAGCTTCTGAAACTGCATAGACCAGGAAGCATCCAAAGGACATTGTCAACGTTTGACCGCACACAGATGTGCAAAGGAAGGATACGATGCCATACGTAACTGTAGCAAAGGAAAACTCCGGCAATATCGACCTTTATTATGAGGACCACGGTTCGGGTAAGCCGGTTGTCCTGATCCACGGATATCCGCTCAACGGTGCTTCCTGGGAAAAGCAGGTCGCGGTGCTATTGGCCGCGGGTCACCGTGTGATCGCCTATGATCGCAGGGGATTCGGCAAGTCCAGCCAGCCGGCCAACGGCTACAACTACGACACCTTCGCCGAGGACCTGCACAACCTCGTGACACACCTCGAATTGGCGGACTTCGCGCTGGCTGGCTTCTCCATGGGAGGCGGCGAAGTGGCGCGCTACTTGGGGAAGTACGGATCGAAGGGCGTGAGCAAGGCGGTATTCATCTCGTCGGTCCCACCCTTCCTGCTGAAGACGCCGGACAACCCTGAGGGCGTGGATGGTAGTGTCTTCGAGGGGATCAAAAAAGCCGTCGCCGCGGACCGTTACGCGTTCTTCACCGAGTTCTTCAAGAATTTCTACAACACGGATCTCTTGCTGGGCAAGCGTGTCAGCGAACAGGCCGTCCAGGCCAGCTGGAATGTCGCGGCCGGGGCCTCGGCCACAGCCAGTCTCGCTTGCGTGCCCACGTGGCATGAGGACTTCCGCAAAGATCTGACCCGTGTCGACATACCCACCTTGGTCATTCACGGCGACGCGGACCGCATTCTACCTATCGGCGCGTCGGGACTTCGGACCGCAAAACTTATCAATGGGGCCCGCTTAGTGGTGGTGAAAGATGGGCCCCACTGCATCACCTGGACGCATGCGGAGGAAGTGAACCGAGAGCTGGTCAGCTTTCTTGGGGAAGGCGCCGGGAACGTGCGCCACGCCTCCAACTAACTCGCCGATCACGAGTACCGGCGGATTATATTAATAGCTATGACCACCATCGGGCTCATCGGTGCCGGGCACATTGGAAGCCAGATCGCGCGACTCGCGGTGGCAAACGACTACGACGTCGTCATCAGCAATTCGCGCGGGCCAGAGACTTTGTCCGCGCTCATTGCAGAGCTCGGACCGAGAGCCCGCGCGGCGACTGTCGTCGATGCGGCAAACCGTGGAAACATTGTCGTCGTCTCGGTGCCGCTGAAGAACTACCGAGCGGTTCCGGTCGGGCCTCTGGAGGGCAAGATCGTGATCGACACGAACAACTACTACCCCGAACGTGACGGCCACATCCCCGTGCTTGACAATGAGTCGACCACCACTTCCGAACTTTTGCAGGCGCACCTGCCGGCCTCGAAGGTGGTCAAGGCTTTCAACCATATTTACGCCGCCCAGCTCACCACCGACGGAAAACCGGCTGGCGCGAAAAATCGTCGCGCGCTGGTCATCGCCGGCGACGACGAAGGGGCCAAGGCTACGGTCACCCATCTGCTCAACCAGTTCGGCTTCGATACGGTAGACGCGGGCCCGCTGCGGGAGGGGTGGCGCATCCAGCGCGATACCCCCGGCTACGGTCCGCGTCGCACGGCAGAGGAACTGCGTCGGGATCTCGCGGCCGCCAAGAGGTACGCGGAGCGGTAAAGTCAGGTTTCTTAAGTCTGCGATGCGCTATCGCGGCGGCAGTTCGCGCAGCTTCCGGCGGGCCTCGACCTCCTCATCGGTCAGACGGGCGTCATAGATCGAGCGAGGCTCGATGGTTCGGGCAACGAGAGTAGCGGTACCCACGGCCAGCAGCAGCGGAACGATAAAGGATCGATCCCGTCCGGTCAGTTCCATCATCAGGACCACAGTCGAGATGGGGCCTTGCGTGGTGGCCGCGAGCACCGCCGCCGCGCCGAGCAGGGCGAACAGTCCGGGCGGCACACCGGGCCAGAACCAGGACCAGGCATGCCCCAGCACCGCGCCAAGCATTGCTCCAACTGTTAGAGAAGGCGTGAACAAGCCGCCGGGAGCGCCGCTGCGGACGCAGAGCACGGTCGCTATGGGCCGCAGCGCAAGCAGGATTAGAAGCAAAGATGGCGCTGCCTGGTTGGTGAACGCAAGTTGCGAGATGTCTTTACCGTTGCCGAGCAGCTGCGGGAATGGGATCGAGACCGCGCCAAGCAGCCCCAATACCAGCACTGGAGCCGCCAGCCGACGCCATCCGTCGGGCTTGTTGCGATCGGCCCAGGTGACAGCCCGAACATAGAAGACCGAAACCACCCCCGCAATTGGCCCGGCCACGAGCGCCCACAGCACACTCGAAGCGGAGCTGGCATAAGCAGGGATGAGATAGGTCGGCGCATCGGGCAGCGCCAGCCACGAGACGGCGGTCGCAACCACCGAAGCGACGAGGGCGGGCAAGACATACCTAAGCGCCAGGACCCCGCGCATCACTTCGAGGGCGAACAGCGCGCCACCCAACGGTACGCCATAGGCCGCGGCCATCCCGGCTCCTGAGCCGCAAGCAACCAACAGCCGGCGTTGTTCGTCGGACAAGCGCGCTTTGTCCGAAAAAAAGTTCGCCATCACCGCGCCCGCCTGTTTCGGCGCGCCTTCGCGGCCGAGCGCCGCGCCCATGCCGACGATGACCACTGAAAGCACCGCGCTGCCCAAAGTCCGCAAAGCCGGCATCCGCCCGGCATGGAACCAAATCGCAGCCGTGGTGTCAATTCCGTTACCGCTGGACAGACGCCTCAGCACGATTTGCCCCGCGCCAGTCACTACGCCCGCGCCGAGCAACACGAGAATGTGCCGCCACGCTCCGGCCTGCCGGGCGGCGGCCAACAGATCGGTGCCGGAGCCGTTCCACATCAAGCGCTGCACCACTTCCAGCAGCCGGGTGAGCGCTACCGCCGCTATGCCCGTACCGATACCCGTGAGCACCACCGCCAACCAGAAGGGGCCCGCGCCGGGACGGGCAAGTGTCGATGGTATCGCGTCACCGCCGGATGGCATTTGAGACGACATCAATGTTAGTTATACCAAGGGGCATCGAATCTCGCCGCTGAGCAGTTTGGAAAGCTTCGCTACGACCTTCCCCATAGAGGCCGCGCCGACGCGATCGCCTTCCGTTTTATCAGTCTTCTTGCGGCACAGTATTCAGTAGCTCAGCCTCTGGAACGGCCAAATGGAATGACTTGCCGCTAAGTCGGTACAGCAGGAAACCAACCAGCAGGCACGAAGCGATACTAATTGCGGCGTCCATTCCGAGGCTGCCGGCAATGCCGCCCTTTGAGTAACCGCTGCCGTCGGCGACCATCATATAAGTAATTGGGACGTACGTGGCCGCCGATAGAACCGTGAAAGCGGTTGCGGCAAGCGGATTGTTTTGGCCAATAGTCTCAAACATAATCCCAACTTGAATCGAAAAAGCGAACGCCTGGAAGAGATATTCGCCTACGAGGCCGAGGGTAAAGGTCATAGGAGTGTGCGGCAGAAAAATCAGGCTCAGAGTAAAGAGGCTGCCTAAAATGCCGTCAGCGAGATAAAGAAAGAGCAGCGGCCGCCGCTTGGCGATAATCGGAAATAACAGGCATCCTAAAATACCCGGAAAGAAGGCGCCCGCGCCGCCGGCCAGACTCACCACGCGCGCCGAGGCGTGGAAGTCGCCGCCGAGACCTCCCAGAAGGTTGGTCAGCGCGAAGGAACTGCAAGGAGAAACAAGGAGCACCAGCGCAATCAGTACTTCGCGGCGGCGCAGCAGCGCTAAGACTTCGCGGCGGAACGCACCGAAGCTTTCGCCGGCCAACTGCTTGTCCGGGCCCGCGCAAGGGATGAAGAGGAAAATGGCGGTGGGAAGAAAAACTATTGCGCCTAGAAGACACGCCGCCAGCCAATCTGGCAGATGCCTGGCCAGCTCGCCTCCAAGGACCGATGTCACGCCAGTGCCGGAGATAACCGCGATGTTGACCCACGCGCTGAGCTTGTTCTTGTCTTCATGACGGCAGACTGTCGAAAGCCAACCGCAGAGCGCTGTGGTGAAAAGCATTGCCGCCGCCACACTCGCAACCAGCGCGGCTTCGAGCACGGCGGGACGCTGCAGGTTCATGAGCGCGACAACGACAAGAATCGACGCCAGTGCCGCGAAAACTGTTGCATACCAACGCCGGCTGAACCAGACATCCAGCATCGGACCGAACACGACCGGCCAGAAATTAGAAGACATCGCGGCAGCCGTGATTACGGCGATGGTTGACTCGGAAACATGTTGTGCCGCCAGCAACTGGGGCACTACGAAAAACGCGATACCGCTATTGAGTCCCACGCTGGAGTTAGAGAGACCCATCAGCCAGACAGGCGGGACGCGTTGGTTGAACTTCAGGCAGACCTCCAGGATTCTCCCATGTTACACGGCTTTGCCAATGTGGCTTGCCCTGCTCAACGTGTCGCACCCGCCAGCTTATCCGCATGCTCTGCGGTTCCTGCTGTCCACCCAGGCGCCGGACGGTTCGTGGCACGTGGTCTCTCGCTTAAAGCCGCCGGCTCCGGTGAGTCCGCCGTATTTCGAAACGGGTTATCCCTACGGTCACGACCACTCCATCTCGGCGATGGGTGGATGGATCGTGGGCGGTCATGGCGCTGGCGCGTGCGCTCGGGCCTGCGCGGAGGAGCGAGGTGGTCACCGACGTAAGGCCGAGCCCGGAGCCGCGGGTCGAAACAGTGCTGTTCGGCAGCACAGCCAATGCTGGCCATGCCGAATCTGGAAGAAGCGAAGCCGCTGATTGAGCACGGAGCGAAGATCAACGCGCGCTCCAAGTCGCGGTTTTCGGCCCTGATGGTGGCGGCACAGTATCCGCAGTCATCGTCGACGATACGGCTTCTGCTATCCCAGGGCGCCGAGGTGCAGATGGCTAAAGGCGCGGGCAGACCGCTGTTCAACGCGACGCCGCTGATGCTCGCCGCTGGTGCACTCAACGCGGAGATTATCAAACCGCTGCATGAGGCGGGAGACGACATCAACACCAAGATGGTAGTGGTCGGCCGGTTCCCGAATACGCCTTTGCTGCAAACAATTGGTTTCGGGGACGTGACCGTGATTCGGGCATCGATCGATTTTGGCGCTCCGGCGTTGGTCGAGCTGCTGTTGAAGTCGGGTGCGAATCCGCAGGCCAAGACCAAAGAGGGGTTGAATGCCGCGGGGTTGGCGAAGAAGTACGGGTACGTACAGCTGGAGAAGGCGCTGCAGACGAGAGTCTTTGCGAGTCAGAGATAGGTGCAGGTTCCAGTCGAACACGAGTTTGGCCGCCATGAAACTCATCCGACGGCGATCAGACTCTCTGTCGTTCGGAAGTAGAGAACACCCTGTGATATAGCGGGCGTCGCGTAACACGGCGCACCCATGCGATTTCGGGAGATGATCTGGAATTCCGGTCCGGCTTTCAACACATACACGTCGCCATCTTCCGAAGTGCAGAATACCTTGCCGTCCGCGGCCACCAGGGACGCATAGATAGACGCGTCAGGGCTCAGGCGCTCTTCGTATATCTTTTTTCCCGTCTTCGATGCAAAGCAGCGGACCACACCGTTCGTGTTGCCGAAGTAGATGTAGTCGCCATACACGACGGGAGTGGAGATATAAGATCCGCCCTGCCATGAATCCCAGATGATCGCGCCGTTCAACGTGGCTTCATCGGGCGGTGAGATGTCACCTCGGGCGTCCGGCCGAACGACGAAGATGGGCGACTTGCCGCCATGCGCGCTGGTAATGTAGATCCAACCATCGGCCATGAACGGGCTGGGGATGGGGTTGTCTCCGCCGCCGCGCAAGCGCCAGATTTCCTGGCCGGTCTCCAAGTCGTAGGACGTGATCCATGGCCAGCCATTGGCAATCACCTGAGTGCGGGATTCACCCGCGCAGATCAGGGGAGTGCCCCAGCTTCGCTCGCACACGCCCTTGCGGGAAACACGCCAGAGATCCCTGCCATCCGACAGACGCAACACTGTAATGAAGGGATTTGCAGGGTCGTCACAGAGCAGCGCCAGACGGTCCTTGTAGATGGAAGGGGAACTACCATACCCCCAGCCGATGCCGTACTTGCTGATGTTGATGACTCCCAGATCGCGGCTCCACAGCAGCCGGCCATCGAGGTTGTAACAATACAAGCCCTCGGAACCGAAGAAAGCGACCAAATGTTCGCCTTCAGTTGTCATGGTGGTATTGGCGTGGGTGGCTTTCTCGTGCCGGGTCGCGCGGGGCGATGCGTTGCGCGCTACCTTCTGCCAAAGCTGGCTCCCGGACTGGCTGGCGTAGCAAAGGACCACCCAGCTCTGCTCCACGTTGTCTTCGGCGGCGGTCGGCTCCCCACTGGTGGGCCCAACTCTCAGAGGGGCCTTGCCGAATTTGCGAATCGCGGAAGGCAGATAAATGCAGTCGCGCCAGATGATGGGACTGGAATGGCCGAGACCGGGGACTGGCGCCTGCCAACGAACGCCCTTCACGGAACCGGCAGCAGAATCGGCGTTCCAGGAAGCGCGGACGGGGTAACCGTCGGCGACGCCCCGCGCACCGGCTCCACGGAAGGAAGGCCAGTCACGTTCTGCGCCCAGGGCCGCTACTGGAAGGGTGGCCGCGACTTGCTGGAAAAATCGGCGGCGGGTTAATGGCATGCAAGCTCCGTGACCCTGCGCTCGAATTATTCTACTAGAATGCTGGCGACAATGCTCACAATGTCCGGTTTGGCAAGGAGCCTCTATCGCGCACGGGCCAGAAGCGCTGGGGTTCCGGAAAGGGCAGTTGTTTTCATCGCGTCCGCCGCAATCTCGAAGGACCGCAACCGCAGAGCATGGTCATACAGATCCGACGTGAAGATCAGCTCATCCGCTGCCGTCTCCTGCAACAGGTGGCTTAACTTGTGCTGAACCGTCTCGGGGCCGCCGATCACCGCAACAGTTAACCGCGATTCCACCAGGAATCGCTCCGCCTCGCTCCAAACTCCGTCCATGCTCTCCACGGGAGGCGGCACGTAAATCGGCTCGCGCCGGATCAGCTTAAGGTGACGCTGCTGCGCCGACGTGGCCAGACGCTTCGCTTGCGCGTCTGTTTCCGCAGCCACGAGCGGTACGCCGACCATTACGTATGGCCGGTCAAGATATTCCGAGGGTTTGAAACTGGCGCGATAGACTTCGATCGCCTGCATCAGCAGTGCCGGCGCGAAGTGGCTCGCAAACGCGAAGGGTAGTCCAAGAGCCGCGGCGAGTTGCGCGCTGTACGTGCTCGAACCCAACAGCCACACTGGAACATTCGTCCCAGCGCCGGGAAAAGCCACCAACCGCTGGCCCGGTCGAGCCGGCGCCAGGTACCCGAGCAACTCACTCACTTGCTTTGGGAAATTCTCTTCGTTGGTGTCATAGCGCAATGCCCGCGCAGCCACATCATCGGAGCCCGGAGCCCGCCCTACGCCAAGGTCAATGCGTCCCGGATACAGTGTCTCCAGCGTCCCAAACTGCTCCGCAATCACCAGCGGCGCGTGATTCGGCAGCATAACACCGCCTGAGCCGACTCGAAGCCTCGACGTTTGCGCGGCAATGTAGCCGATCAAAATGGACGTCGCGGCGCTGGCGATTCCCGGCATGTTGTGATGCTCGGCGATCCAGAAACGTGTGAATCCCCACTGTTCCGCGTGCCGCGCCAGGTCAAGCGTATTGTGAAACGCTTCCGCGATAGTGCCTCCTGCACGAACGGGAGCAAGGTCGAGGACCGAGAAGTGCGGTTGGCCGAGGGCTGTCATTACTAGTTGGATGTTCTGATGTCGGCGGCGGGTGCAGCCGGCTTCGACCCTCCTGCCGCCGGTTCCACTCTTCCTGAACAGCTGTCGCCGAGAGACTTCAGTCGGTCGCGTGGCCGCCGACGGGCACTACTGTTCACTTAGTTGAGACACCGTCGAAAATCTCTCACACCTGCGTCGTAGCGGCTGGCGGCGTTACGGGTTTTCATCCCCTTTGGTGGCCCGCAGGGCCATGACGTACAGGCCGGAAGGCCACAGTTCCCGCCGATCTCGACAGCAGGCCCATCGAAAAGCGGCGCCGGCCCGATGCACCCGGTAGCAGTATAATTCACACTGTGTGGAGGTGGCGATGGAAGCGCAATTGGATCTCAGTTCGGTGGCCGGGCACGCGGCCGCGGTCGAGTGGATCAGGAACAACGTCGTCTTGCGGTCGGAGGAAACGGCCGGCATTCTGAAGCTGACTGTAAGCCTCGAACCGAATGGCCACGCCGTGACTCTGTTCATGAATGCGGCCGACCATTACATCATGGGCTTCCAGGGCCTGGATAAGATATATCTCCTCAGAGACGATCACCGCGATGAGTTCAAGAAGTTGCTGATCTCGCGCAAGTTTGCGGCCGCCGACCAAGTCGACGATGAGCTCGTGCTAGGGGCTGATCACAATTCGCTGCGAACGCTTCAGGAGCGGTTCACAAGAGCGGACCTGGTTGGAGCGGCGCGACTTGCCCGGTTTTCCAGGAGCAAATCGAACTCCGAAGAAGTACGCCGACCCCTGTCTCTGCTGATCTGCATGATCGCCGAATGTGCGCGCCTCAGATCCATGGAATGGACCTTCCGGGGCATCTACGAGAACCTGGACCGGCCCGTCAGGGCCGATGAGGCCATTCAATCGTGGAAAGATGCCGTTGACATAGTGCGTTTGGCGAACAAACATTTTCCAACGTATCCAAGAGTATACGCCGTAGAGAAACTCGCCAAGCGCGCGGCTGAACTGCGCACGTTGTGGGACCAGATCGTGCTGGCGGTCGGTCCGTTCGCGAATGAGAAGGCGGCCAAACAGCAAGTGATCGATGGCGTGCCGGCGCTGGGGCGCTGGGGCGCCGTGGCTTACCAGGTACAGCGGTTCGCCGATATGTCGGGTGAACTCTCAGTCGATGGGCGGAAGGCGACGGCTGAAGAGATCTCGTTTATCATGACGGCTTGCCAGAACGAGACAGCGCTCTATGCGGCGCGGGAAGGCGTGACCGATCCGCCCTTATCTCAATCGGCACGCGCCCGAGGATCGGCCCTTTGAAGGGCCTCACATTGAAGCGGCGCCGGCGTGTTCGAAAGCCGCGTACAAAGTCGAATTGCTGTGCCAGATCGGATAAACGTGCTTTCCGAGTTCTTCGAGGATATCCGAGGAGCTACTCGGCTCGAACTCCAGCCTCGCGAACGGAATCGAACTGCGCGGACTTCGACGCGTTTGGCGGCCACGCGATCGACTGGAAGCGCGTACACCACTGTCCATCGCCCGGAACCCGCTTTTCAGCGCCCACGCTGTATTCCGTATTATCCGCGGGAGCACCGCTGGCCCTGCTGGCAGCTGTCTTGGCGCCCGCCCACCCGACTATCTCAGCTTTCCCGACCCAGTTTTTTGGGACATTACGTGCCAAAGCTCGAGTTTGGCGCGCATTCGGAGCGAACACGGGGACTGAACTATGTTCTCGCACCGTTGGACAACTCGCCCAGCTCACGCTCACAACCACCCTTATGAAGCGGTCGCGGGCTTGGCCCGAACTTCGTTTTGAAGCCTGATTACCTTCAGAATTAGCCGCAAGCTAAGCCGTCCAATGCGAGCCTTCCGTCAGATAGTGCGAGGCGCAAAAAGCGATTTTCACGGCGTTAAGGCTCTGCACGTGTGAAATTGTACAAAACTAGTGATGCCTATCGGAGGCCAGCCCATGGAACGGTGAGACCATCTCGTGCCCAGCACACGTATTTTGGCAGAGCGCTATGCTGGGCAAAACTCAACGTCGGACGGGCGTTTGGAAGACACGGTTGTGCCCTGCCCAATTCAGCCCAAGTTCACTCCCGTCCGCGTGGCCGGTGGGTCCGGGAGCGCTTATCTCAACCATACTTTCTCTTCTACCTTTCCTGAGCTCAACCGGGGCGCTGGCTCAAAATACGCGCACCACTCCAAATTTGACCGACATGAGTGTTGAGGAATTGATGTCGATCGATATTGATTCCGTCTACAGCGCCTCCGGCTTCAAGCAAAAAGTCACTGAAGCGCCCGCCTCCGTCACCATCATTACGTCCGAAGAAATCCAAAGATACGGCTACCGGACTCTTGCCGACATCCTAAGGAACGTCCCCGGCTTTTATGTCAGTTACGACCGCAATTATAGCTACTTGGGGGTGCGAGGTTTCGGACTTCCGGGGCAATACAACAATAGCATCGCTTTGCTGGTTGACGGCCACCGACTCAACGATAACATTTACGACGGAAACCTGATTGGAACGGACTTCCCGATTGATGTTGACCTGATTGAGCGTGTGGAAGTCATCCGCGGGCCTAATTCTTCCCTTTATCTCGCCAGCGCTTTCCTGGCGGTCATTGACGTCATTACAAAACGCGGGCGGGACTTGCCCAAGGTAAGCGCGGCGGGCAGTGTTGCCAGCTACGGTACCTACGAAGGCCGCGTCAGCTATGGCAATACATTTAATAATGGCTTAGAGCTGCTTCTGTCCGGCTCGTTCTATGATTCCCACGGCCAGGATCAGCTCTTCTTCCCGGCATTCGACAGTCCCGCTACCAACAACGGCATCGCGGTAAACGCAGACGACGACGAGTTTCACCAACTCTTTGCCAATGTCTCCTGGGGCGCCTTCACGTTGCAGGGAGTGTTTGGATCCCGTGACAAGGGGATTCCAACCGCGTCCTTCGGAAGCGTCTTTGACGTTACCGGAACTCGAACCATCGATGCGCGCGGCTACCTCGATCTGGACTACGAACACCCGCTTGGTCGTGGATGGAACCTTACCAGCAGGACGTATTACGACCTGTACAATAACGACGGCACTTATGTGTATGATTACTCTGCGTCGGGTGGACCTTCCCGAGTGCTAAATAAGAACTTCTCCCACGGCAAATGGTGGGGCGAAGACGTAAACTTGTCCAAGCAGGTGTCTGAAACGCAACGATTGAGCGTCGGCGCCGAATTCCAGGACAACATTGAGCAAAATCAAGGCAACTACGACGTTCAGCCCTTTGTCGATTATTTTAGTAACAGCAGAACCTCAAATATCTTTTCCGTTTACGCTCAGGATGAAATTCACCTTCGCCAGAACCTCATACTGAATCTGGGCCTTCGCTATGACCACTATTCGGAATTCGGCGGCACCACGAACCCGC
>Ga0302325_10001397_pt1 | contig 61668 bp, 55 predicted proteins | sample Palsa_T0_2_FD_201948 | JGI IMG/M metagenome (GOLD analysis project Ga0302325, IMG submission 201948) | Peat permafrost microbial communities from Stordalen Mire near Abisko, Sweden - Palsa_T0_2 | ecosystem: Environmental > Terrestrial > Soil > Palsa > Peat permafrost | place: Sweden: Abisko...
TGCCGAAAATGAAGACGCACCATTGGTCGGGTGTGACCCTTTCGCTCAAAAACATGTTTGGGATCGTGCCGGGCAGTTGTTACGGGTGGCCGAAGAACATCCTTCATTGGGCCGGCATCGCAAACTCTATTCTGGATATCAATAGCGCCGTGCGGCCTCATTTAGCCATTGTGGACGGGATCACGGGAATGGAAGGCAACGGCCCCATCCAAGGCACACCTAAGTCCTGCGGTTTGCTAATCTTAGGGAATGACCCCGTCGCCGTGGACGCGACTTGCGCCCGAGTGATGGGCCTCCGCCCGGAGCGGATCGACTACTTACGTCGTGCAGGGCTCTTGCTCGGCCATCTCCACGAGGAAAAGATTCTCCAAATCGGAGAAAAACCAGAACAGGTGCAGACCTCTTTCGCGGTTCTGGATGATTTTCGCCATCTCTCCATTGGACTTAAGTCAAACTGAGATGGAACACCGCTTGCTACCTCGTTGGTCCTCTGCGCCTAGCAGAGGGTTTGGTGTGCCGTTTTGAGATGGCGCATTTCGTCTGACGATTGTCATTTGACGATTGTCACTCGAAGATGCCTCGCGGCTCACGCGTGCAATGTCCTCAGCTTGCCAGCTGAGTGTGTCAGTGCGGATGAGCGCGAATTTTTTCGAAAAAAGTAAACTATCGATGCCAGCACTGAATTCAGCCGTTACCAATCTGCCGGGCCAGCGCACCGTGACAACCGATATCCTGCGCCGCTGGATGTCTTTTCCCGTGTTCCTCGGAGCGCTACTGGCCGGCGGAGCCTGCGTCGCCGCCCATTTTCGTTTCGTGGATCCCGATACCTGGTGGCATATCCGCGTAGGTGAAATGATTCTGCAGCATCATTTCCCCACCACGGATCCGTATTCCTTCACCGCATCCGGCGCGCCCTGGATTGCTTACGAATGGTTTGGCGAAGTTGTCATCGCATTCGCTGCTCGTTACGGATTTTCCGGCCTCGCTACCCTGCAATTTATTTGGGCCAGCGCGCTCACCGTCCTGACTTTTTATTTCTCTTATCTGCGTTCGAAGAACGTAAAAGCGGCATTTTTAGCCACCGTTTTTGCGCTCGTGATGTTTGGCGCTTTTTTCACGCTGCGCCCGCAAGTTCTCGGCTACATCTTCATGCTGATTATGCTGGTAGGACTCGAGCGCTACAGGCAAGGATTGTCGCGCTCGCTGTGGTGGCTGCCCGTGCTCTTTTTGTTTTGGGTGAACACGCACGGAACATTTTTCCTCGGCCTCGGCGTCTTCGGAATCTATTGGCTCACCGGCCTCGCGAATTTCAGTTATGGCAGCCTTTATGGGGAAAGATGGTCTCCGGAACAGCGTCTGCACATGCTTAAAGTGGCCCTTGTCACTGTTGCCTTATTGCCGCTTACGCCCTACGGCACTCGCCTCGCGACGTATCCACTTCAGATGGCGTTTATGCAGCCGCTCAACGTAGCCAGCATTATCGAATGGCAGCCTCTCAGCTTCGCGCTTCCCTTCGGAAAGATCATGATGGTCGCGCTTCTGTTGCTCGTCCTGGCGCAAGTACTGTTTCGCATGAATCATAGTTTGACTTCATTTGTTCTGCTGATGGCCGGCGCCTTCGCGGCTTACGCGCACATTCGTTTTCTGCTTTTTTTCCTTCTCTTCTTGACGCCGAAAATCGCCGAGCTCCTGAGCCGTTGGATTCCGGAGTACGAGCCAGCCAAGGACAAGCCCGTTTTAAATTTGATCATCACGATATGTATAGTCGTCGGCTCCGTTTATTACGTGAGTACTCCATCTCGTTTATCTGCGCCCTTCCTCGATACCTATCCCGTGAAGGCCGTCGATTATCTCCGCGATCACCCGCAGAGCTCCCCGATGCTGAACGAGTATGGTTGGGGCGGTTACCTCATCTATGAGCTCTATCCTCAGCAAAAGGTTTTCATTGACGGACGCGCCGATTTTTACGAGTACGCCGGCGTTTTTTCCGATTATCTCGATATCATGCGTCTCGACCCGGACGCCTTCCGCTTGCTTGATCGCTACGATATCGGAGTGTGTTTTATCCCGCGCAAATCGATACTCGCAACCGTCCTCGGCCGGCTTCCCGAATGGAAAGTCGTCTACTCCGACGACATCGCCGTCGTATACGTTCGTGACCGAACTCTACATCGGCCTTTGCACCCAGTCTCAGGCACCGGCACGCCCGAATCACGGACCCTCGCGCTAGTTTCGCAGCGCTAGACCGGCACTCCGCTGATGCCCATGATCAACCCTCCGATCCTCTTCTCTTCACGGAATTCTACAGATTTGCGCGCATTTCTCTGTAGCCATTCAGGGCCATTTTGGGACCGTAATGTGAACAAAAGTGAACACGTTACGCGCCCGCACACCGCCGGTTCACACGAAGAGAACGGATTCGCCCATGTGAGCAGAACCGTTCCACTGCACCAGGCCGCCTCTTGTTCTAATCGCTTGAAATTACGGCACTTTGATTTTTCGGGTGGCTTCCGCATTTGGCACCGTACCTGCACTATCCAAGTGGGTGTTCGTCCCAGTTTCGAAACTTACAAGGAGGAATTACAACATGAAGGAACTAATGCTCAGGCTTTATCGCGAGGATGCTGGCCAGGACCTCACGGAATATGCTCTGTTGCTGGTTCTCGTTGCCTTGGTTGCGATTACCACGATGAAGACGCTCGGCACCACAATTAGCGCCGTCTTCGCGAACGCAGCCTCGAACCTGTCGACTGCTAGCTAACACTCCCCCGGCTAAGTGGCCCCACAACTGCGGGTTGTTGGTGGGTGTTCTCTTCGCCCCTGGAGTGCCTAGGAGACAGACGGACGACGGAAACCGAAGCTCAGGCCGTGTCGTGTAGATGGAATTAGACTTTACCGATCACGGCCTGTTGCTAGCCCTCGTTGCGTTGGTGGCGATTACTGCGATCAAGACGCTTGGCATCTCAATGTGCAACGTCTCATCGACTCCGCTTCCAACCACGCCGCAGGTGCCCGAGATCCACGCTTTCGCTCTTTGGCCGTCGCAAGAATATTAGTGGTTCTTTCGGCGGCCAGAGAGTGATTCGCGAAAAATAGGATTCTTCGGCGTGAATAGCCGGCGAGGCCAGCACGTAAGGAACAGTGCAGCGTTTTTGAAATTTGGTTGTATCAGACGCGAACTGTCCGTTCGGGTTGTCAAAATCTTGCGAAGACTTCTAGGAGATTGATTGTGAAACAGATAATCAAGAAGCTGTGGCAGGAAGAGGAAGGTCAAGACCTCACCGAATACGCTTTGCTGTTGGTGCTGGTGGCATTGGTGGCAATCGCCACGATGCAAACTCTTGGCAGCACAATCAGCACCGTGTTCGCGAACGCTGCTTCGAATCTCGTTACAGCCTCTTAACCGGCATGATCCGTGTTCGGCTGTTGCACTAGGGGAAAACACACTTGGGCAGTCAAGGCAACAGCTACGGGATCTCTGAGTGGGGCGGAACAAACGTTTCCATGCACCTGGCGGGTGCTGGAGGCATCGGATGGAGCGGCAGATGACTTGGCTTTTAGCATTAACGATTGCAGGGATCGCGGCGGGCATTGACGTCAAATCCCGCCGCATCCCGAACTGGCTGACTATTCCCGGATTCTTCGTAGGGCTAATCGTGAATCAGCTGGTGTACGGATGGAGCGGGCTGAAGTGGAGCCTCGCGGGAGCTCTGGCCATGTTGGCCATTCTGCTTCCGATCGTTTTACTGCGCGGTCTGGGAGCTGGCGACTGGAAATTAATGGGCGCTCTGGGCGCTGTGTTGGGCTTGCGCAACGTGTTTTACGTATTCTTCACGGCAATCTTAATTGCCGGGGTGATGGCGCTAGTGCAGATGATTTGGCAGCGGCGAATCGTTGAGACGATCTCGAATATGTGGGAATTGCTCCGTGGATTTTTCGTCTACGGTTTGAAGCCCCACCCTGAGATCCAGTTGGGCAATGCCCGCGCCTCGCATCTGCCGTTCGGTGTCGCGGCGGCGGCCGCAACGCTGATCTGTTACGGGCTTGGAACGATCCGTCTGTAAACTCGAAGCGGAGATGAAAATATGAAACGGGGCCGTCTTTTGATCGGACTTGCGGTGGCGTTGATCCTGGGGCTGATTCTGGCTGAGGTTGTCTACAAGGCAATGTCTCAAGCCACTACACGTCAGACTGTGACAACAAGTCAAATCGTTGTCGCTGCGACGCAGATGCCCCTTGGCACGCGCTTGCAGGCGCAGGATCTAAAACTAATTTCGTGGCCCGCTGGCGAGCCTATCCAGGGCGTGTTCACGAGAATTCAAGACTGCGTCGATCGCGCGTTGATCACGCCGGTTTTGCCTGGCGAGCCCATTCTGGAAGGCAAACTGGCTCCCAAAGACGCTGGCGCAGGCCTGCCTGCAGTCATTCCGGAAGGCATGCGAGCCGTGTCGGTGGCCGTCAACGATGTGGTCGCCGTCGCCGGTTTCGCACAGCCGGGAACTTCCGTGGATGTCATGGTGACCGGCCAATCGATGGGCGGCGGTCCTACGGAAAATGTGACTCGCACGATTCTTGAGGACGTTCGCGTTCTAGCCGCCGGCCAGAAGACGGAACAGGATCGCCAAGGCCAAGCGACGACAGTAACCGTGATCACCTTGCTGGTGACTCCTGAAGACGCGGACAAGCTCGCGATGGCTAATACCATGGGCCGCATTCAGTTGGCTCTTCGCAATGCCATTGATCCGAACAAGACTGCGCCGCCACCGCTATTCCAGGGAACGTTGCTTGGTTCTGGTCCTGCTCCGGCGCCTGTGCCCGTATCGGCCCATATTCATGCGAAGGTTGCTGCACCGCCAGCTCCGCCGGCTTACTCGGTTGAAGTGATCCGCGCGAGCAAGCGTGAAACAAGCGAGTTTCCGAACCAATAATGGAACGAAATTCAAATTACGCGGCAACGCAGAGGAAATCGATGAGAATGATACGCGGACGTATTCAGCGATGTGCCGGGAGCTTCGCTTTCGGTCTCTCGCTTTCGGCCCTTGTGCTCTTCTCGCTCGGAGCGGCGAGCAGCCTGCACGCCCAGCAGACTGCGCCACCCACGAGCTCGGGTGCGGATCCGCAAGCGGCAGCTCAATCAGCGAATGTCACCTCCGCCGGCGAAACGCTCCACGTGTTGGTTGGTCGCTCGCTTCTCATCACCTCGCCGACCCGCGTCAAGCGCCTTTCGATTGCCGATCCCAATGTCGCCGACGCCATCATCATCAGCCCTACTCAGATCATGATCAACGGTAAGAGCCCGGGCGGCGTTTCGCTGGTTCTCTGGAACGACGCCGATCAAAGTCAGCCACTCGAGTTGTTGGTGGACCTCGACATTCTCGGGCTAAGCCAGAAGATTCACGAAGTCTTTCCGCGCGAAGACGTAAAGGTTGAAGCTATTAAAGATGTGGTGGTCATCTCCGGTCACATTTCATCGAAGATCGTGGCGGACCGCATTCTCGCGATCGTTTCAGCCGCGGTCACCAAAGTCGTAAACATGATGGAAGTGCCCGTGCCGCCCGCGGCCGGTGAAATTCTGCTCGAAGTAAAGTTTGCTGAAGTCAACCGCACCGCGCTGACGCAGCTCGGCGTGAATTTATTCAGCCAAGGCACCAGGGTGGCCGGCGCCACGTCTACCGGCCAATACGGCCCGCCGTCGCTCCCGACGCTTCCGACGGGGACGAGTTCTACTTCATCCACGAGCAGCACCACTTCTACTACCAGCACTTCGAGCTCTGGCGCAGTTGCTCCGTCGGTCACGCCGAGCTTTTCGCTCAGCAGTTTGTTGAACATCTTTTTGTTTGACCCAAACGTCAACGTTGGTCTGACCATCCAGGCGCTCGAGCAGCATAGCTTGCTCCAGACTTTGGCTGAGCCGAACCTTCTGACAGAAACCGGCAAAGAGGCCAGCTTCCTCGCTGGCGGAGAGTTTCCATTCCCCGTCGTGCAAGGCGGAGGAGCCGGTACTGTGCCGACCGTCACGATTCAATTCCGTGAGTATGGTGTGAAGCTCACATTTACGCCGACTCTGACGGAGGGCAATCGAATCCATCTGCACGTGCGGCCGGAAGTGAGTTCGCTCGACTATACCAATGCGATCACCCTCTCGGGATTCTTCATCCCCGCGCTATCGACACGCCGCGTTGATGCCGAAATGGAGCTGGCCGACGGCCAGAGTTTTGGAATCGCAGGTCTAGTGGACAATTCGGTGAGCGAGATTATCAACAAGATGCCGGTGCTAGGCGATCTACCGGTCCTCGGCCAACTCTTCCGCAGCAAGTCATTTCAGAAGAGCAAAGACGAATTGGTCGTGATCGTGACCCCGCACATCGTGCATCCTCTCGGTGTCGGCCAGGAGCCGAAGCTGCCGGAATATCCCGTGCCGTACATGAAGGGGCCGGAGTTCGATAAACAGATTGAGGGCAAAGGGCCCACAAAGCCGTAATGGGTGCATTTGCACTCGACACCAACGAAGCATATTGTTTGCTTGGGAGCTCTTGAAAGATGCTGACAGCAGCGGTTCTTAGCGGTGATGCCGAGGTCAGCGGTGTTCTGCGCGCGAGTCTGGAGCAATCCGGTCTCGTAGGGCGGGTACAGCAACTTCCGGCGTCTGGATCCCCTGAAATGCGAGCAGGCGAAGTCCCTCCGGACATTCTCCTTCTCGACCTTGGCCGCGATTTCGAAGCGGCCCTTGCAGCCGCTGCCGCGTGGCGCCGGCGCTATCCGTCCGTTTGCATTATTGCTTGCGCACCCTTCAAACAACCTGATCCCACCTTGCTGCTGCAAGCCATGCGCAGCGGCGTTCAGGAGTTCCTTTCCGCACCGGTGGAAATTGCGGCTCTGCGCGAAGCTCTCACGCGTTTCGCCCAAGAGCGCCAGTCCACGCACCTCCGCCAGCAGGACAAGTTAATCGTAGTCATGGGCACGAAGGGCGGCGTCGGCACCACCACAGTAACCGCCAATCTGGGCTCTCAATTGGCCAAGGCCACTGGGAAGCACATCGAGATGTTCGATCTCGCGCGCCCACTCGGAAATCTGTGCTTGTTGATGGATCTTCATCCTCGATTTACCGTCCGGGACGCGGTTGATAATCTCGAGCACCTGGATAGTCATTTTCTTACTGGCCTGATCGCGCAGCACCCGAGTGGTGTCGGCGTCCTCGCCGGGACGTCTCGTCCCGAGCAGTGGGAAAGCGTGTCGGCCGAGGCGGTCGAGCGAGTGGTTAACGTCGCGCAAGGCAGCTGCGACTATCTGATCGTTGACGGCGGTGTCACCAACCTCCTCGAAGGCGGTTCAGCCTTCAAATCAGCCCGGGCCATTGTCATCGTAACGGTTATGAGCGTTCCGGCGCTGTGGGGTCTCGAACGCCGTTTGAAGTCTCTTATCGAACAAGGCACCGATCCTTCGCGGATTCGCGTGATCGTCAATCGTTGGCGCAGGGAAGATGACGAGGCTCTGCAAAACATCGAAAAGCGAATCAAGCATCCGATTTTCGCTCGTTTGCCGAATGACTACCGCCAAGTGAGCGAGGCCGAGAGCGTCGGGAAGCTTCTCTCGCGAAATCACAACGATCCTCTGGTTACAAAGTTTCGCAATATGGCGTGTCAGCTGGCAGGTGTCAGCTCGGAAAGTGCTGAAGACAAGCGCGGCGCCGGATTCTTCGCATTTCCTCCTAAGAAATGAGGTAGCAGCGTGCAACCAGTTGCTTCAACTAGATCAGATTTCACAGCGCTGAAGGCTACGATTCACCGGAAGCTGCTCCAGGCCGTCAATTTGGAGCGCGTCACACAGGGTGATCGTCAGACGGTTCGTGCCGAATTGGCGCAAGTGATCGAAGGGTTGGTCGCCGGCGAAACCACGCCGATGACCTTTCAGGAACGCCAGCGCCTTACTCAGGAAGTCATCGACGAGGTTTTTGGTCTCGGTCCGCTAGAGCCCCTGCTGAAGGATCCGACGATCTCCGATATTCTCGTCAACACTTACAAATCGGTTTTCGTGGAGCGCGCCGGCAAGCTCGAAAAAACTGCGGTTCAGTTTCGCGACGATGCTCACCTGATGTTGATCATCGATCGCATCGTCTCTGCGATCGGCCGTCGAATTGACGAATCTTCGCCGATGGTGGACGCCCGTTTGGCCGATGGTTCGCGCGTTAACGCAATCATCCCGCCGCTTGCCATTGACGGTCCCTGTCTTTCGATCCGGCGTTTCGGCCGTGATCGCCTGACCGCTGAAGAATTGCTTCGTAATAAAACCATCAGCCCCGCTGGCGTTGAGATGCTCCAGGGTTGCGTGGGCGCGCGCATGAACGTGCTCGTCAGTGGCGGCACCGGCGCCGGCAAGACCACGCTATTGAATGTCCTTTCCTCCTTCATTTCCAATCGCGAGCGAATCGTTACGATTGAAGACGCGGCCGAACTGCAGATGCGCCAGGAACACGTCGTCAGGCTCGAAACTCGCACGGCCAACGTCGAAGGCAAAGGTGTCATCAAGCAGCGTCAACTCGTTATCAACGCTTTGCGTATGCGTCCCGACCGCATCATCGTCGGCGAGGTCCGCGGTGAGGAAGCGCTCGACATGTTGCAGGCCATGAACACGGGCCACGATGGCTCGCTGACCACCGTCCACGCGAACTCGCCCCGCGATGCTCTGAGCCGCTTGGAAACCATGGTTGCCATGGCCAACTTGAACATTCCCGACAAGGCGATTCGCCGCCAGATTGCTTCGGCCATTGACCTCGTCGTACAGATCAGCCGGCTTAGCGATGGAACGCGCCGGGTCATGACCATCGCGGAAATCACCGGCATGGAATCGGATGTCGTGACCATGCAGGAAATCTTCGTGTTCCAACGGCGCGGCATCGGTGAAAAAGGCGAGGTCCTCGGCGAGTTCCAGCCGACAGGAATTCGCCCGAAACTCGCTGAGCGCTTGGAGATGGCCGGAGTTCATTTGCCCTTCGAAATGTTTGAAAAGGCGCCGGTGCGGCGCTAGAGGATTCGCGATGGCATTGTTTGCAGCAATCATCGTTTTCATACTGATCCTGGCGATCGCCGGAGCCGTGCTTTTTGCCACGCGCGGTGATTCGGAGTCGGAAGCCGTTCAGCGCCGCCTGCAAGACGTCAGCGTCGGCGCGGTCGGTGTCCAGCAGGTCAACAAGTCGATGCTCCGCGACTCGACGGTGAGCGATCTTCCGGCCCTCAACAAGCTTCTGCTGTCCTGGTCGGGTCTCGCGAGGCTCAACGCCTACATCGCTCAGGCGGGTTTAAAGATTAAGCCTGGTGTTCTGGCGCTTCTCAGCGCCATTTCAGGCGTCGCGATCTACTTCATTTGCTATGTCGAAGAATGGGGCATTATCACCGCTGTCTTGTTCGGCCTGCTCGGTTTCGCGCTTCCGGCGATGTTTGTTGCCATTCGCCGGACTCAGCGTCTGCGTAAGTTCGAGAAGAACTTCCCGGAAGCAATCGACCTTCTTTCGCGCGCCATTCGCGCCGGACACGCCGTCACCGCGGGCCTCGAAATGATGTCCAAAGAGACGGCTCAGCCCGTTGCCGGCGAATTCCGCATGGTCTTTGAAGAAAACAATTTCGGCTTGCCGCTTCGCGATGCGCTACACAATCTCACCGAGCGTGTCCCGCTCGTTGACGTCCGCTTCTTTGTGACCGGTCTCGTGGTTCAAAAAGAAACCGGCGGAAATCTCGTCGAACTTCTCGAGAATCTCGCCTCCGTGATCCGCGAGCGCTTCAAAATTCGCGGCGAGGTTCGAACCAAGACCGCCCAGGGCCGGTTCACCGCGGCAATCCTGATTGCTCTGCCGCCCACTTTTCTTCTGATCACTCGCGCCATCAATCCGGAATACACCAGTGTTTTGTTTACTGATCCCCTGGGCCGGACGCTGTTGGGAGTCGGCGCGTTTCTTCAGATTCTCGGTTCGTTGATCATTTGGAAGATCGTAAATATTGAGGTTTAAGCAGCAGCGCCGGACCTAAACCATGACTCTTGTAATCGCTCTCGCGATATTCTTCGATGTTGTTCTCGTCGGTGTATTTCTCGTTCTTTTATTTTCGACCGACAGTTCCACTCTCGTTGACCGCCTCACTCAGCTCGGAACAGGCGGCGCGGGCCCGGGCGGGCAGGCTGTTGTCCGCGAAAAGCGCGAGCCCAGCCGCAAAAAAGTTGAGCGCGTCCTCACCGACGTCAGCAAGCTCTTGCCTCCCTCCGCGCGCGAGGTTACCCAGTTCCACCGCCTGATGATTCGAGCCGGATATCGCCGGCCCGAACTCGTCGCTGTATTGCGCGGCACCAAGGTGCTTGTGCCTCTCCTTTTCTTGGGCATCGTTTATTTCACCGGCTGGTATGTATACAGCCCGATTCCAATCCTTCTCTGCGCCGCCGTCTTCGGCTTTCTGCTTCCAGACATGTGGCTCAGTTGGCGCGTGCGCCATCGCCAATTCAGGATGGTGCTGGCTCTGCCCGACGCTCTCGATCTGCTCGTCATCTGCGTGGAAGGCGGCTTGGGTCTCGACCAGTCCATCGCCCGCGTCGCCGAAGAGCTCGAATACACGCACCCGGAGCTCAGCGACGAATTTCATCTCATTAATCTCGAAATGCGAGTAGGCCGAAGCCGCCTCGAAGCGCTTCAAGAATTGGCCGATCGCACCGGCGTCGACGACGTCAAAGCCCTCGTCGGCATGCTCGTCCAGACCGATCGTTTCGGAACCGACTTGGCGCAGGCGCTTCGCGTTCACGCCGATTCGCTCCGCACCAAGCGCCGCCAGCGCGCCGAAGAAATGGCAGCCAAGACCAGCGTGAAAATGGTTCCGCCGCTGGTATTTTTCGTATTTCCGGCTCTCTTTGTCGTGCTACTTGGGCCTGCGGTCGTCATCGTGCTCCATCAGATGCTTCCGCAGCTCAGCAAATAGAGCTTGTAAAGCTTTACGGTAGAAAAGATCTGGAGCAGCTCTGCAATTCACCGCAGCGCTGAGAACGACGTAAGCCCAGTTCGTCGCCGTTCATAGGAGGAAATATGGGTGGTATGGATGTAAGCACAATTCGGATTATCGCAGGCGTGCTCGCTGTGGCTGTCTTGGGGATCATTATTTGGCGGCGCAGTCGTAAGACTGGTGAGTAAGTCCCGCCTTTCAATGAACCAGTAAAAATTGATTTGGGCATTCCAAAATTGAGGCATTGGTGTCTTGAATCACAATTCAGAAGTTTACGTCTACAACAAAACGCGCGATTGCTTCGTGGCCACGGAAGTGAGCGCCGCGGATACCTACGTGCGCCGTCTCGTCGGCTTGCTCGGCAAGACGGGCACGTGGAATCGCCCCGGCCGCGGCCTGTGGATCATTCCCTGCCACGGCGTGCACACGCTCGGCATGATGTTCCCGATCGATCTCGTGTTTCTCGACCGCGAAAAGCGCGTGGTGCACGTCGAGGAGCACGTTCGCCCGTTCCGCATCTCAAAAGTTTGCCTCAACGCACGCAGCGTCCTCGAGCTTCCCACTCACACCGTCGGCCGCACCGGCACATGCATCGGCGATCAACTCGAAATCATCCGCCACGATCGCTCGCAACCGCTTCCCACCTCTGCGCAACGCCCGGCCTCAGTCGCGCGATAGCCGCTATTTTACGATTTGCCCGCGAGATATTGTTTTCCCTCGAAGACAAACCCCGCCGCTTCTCCCGCTCGCACGAATTCCGCCATCTCGGAATTTGTCTTGAACGCCAGGCGCGCCCCTATTTTCGGTCTGGGCCCCAGTCCTCTTTGCGTGGCTCGCTCGCTGAGATAATTCACCACCAGGCCATCCGGTTCGATCCTATAGTCGGCCATCAAATAATCCTTTCCAAAAATCCAACTAAAATTCAGGGCGCGGTGTCAGACCTTCGCTCCGGCCGCCGCACGAAACCAAATTTGAAAAATCTGTGATTGCAGTCTTCGCATCTGTAGGGCAGGAATCCGAAAATTGTATACAGCGGGTCGAGAAGGAGCCGGCGTTTCGACCGGCGAGTATTCAGGCTGCCGCAGGATGGGCAGCGCAGCGGATCCCGTTCTTTCGTCGCCATGAGTCCAAGTTCCGGCCATGCCGTCTCCGCGAACTCCCAAGATTGCGGCAGTCACATCATGGCTCCGATGGAATAGCCGTATTCTATCATCCACGCGCGAGCACGAAACCTCCGGAATTTCGATTGGTGTCGTGAGCATTCGCGGCGTGCTGGTGCGAAGGCGGCTGGCGAAGGCGGGAAAAGAAGCGGGAAAATGCAGCCAAAAAGAGAGGGCTCCGAAGGGGTGGCACGGAGCCTCACTGGGTATTCGACCGCGAGTCATTTTATACACCCGAAGCCTCCCGAAGGCAACACCTGGCGCCTCCCGGGTGCTTGGTTTTTTCGGCCTCCGGTCGCCAGCAGAGGGGCGTCTATTTTCATACGATTAGAAACGGCCTCGGTCGTTTGTTTTGTTAGGCTTACGGCGATTTTTAATCGTTTTGGACTGTCGATTAGAATTGGCTGCTTGCTGCGTCGTTCCGGCTCCCTTTGAGGCTCGATTCGGGACTCCCTTCTAGGCTCCCTTCGACGCTCTGGCTAAGCAGGGTAAACGGCGCGAACGGGGTAAATAGAGGCAGCAGCCATAGTAAACGCAGGCGGGACAAGCAGCGTCCCCGCCGATCCTCCTCCATTCTCACGCATGTTGACGATTTCGATAGCTGATGTTGCTGTGACTAGCCTAGCAGACGGGAATCAATCGCGCAAATGACCGGGTATGTAAGATTTTGGAATCGAGCCTCATTCGCTCGAACAACGTCTCCGCCTAACGAGGCTCCCAAGAATAAAAAGTGCCGCGACGCTGGCGGCCATCGGCACGATCAGAGGCCAGTGGAATACCCGCCATCCGAACGCCGACAGAAGTCCGAACCCAAGTCCGGAAGCGCCGTAGGCCAAAACGTCCAGCGGCTTGACGTGCTTCTCGCTTGTACTTAGCGGTGCAAGAAATAGCAAACAGCCGTCCCGAAAAACGGCGGCGCATACCACCAATATCCATTCTTTGCCGGTTCCCATTCTGCCCTTGCGTACTCTACGCAGAAAAAAGGCTCCGAATGGGATTCGGAGCCTGTTTCGGCCGATTCTAAGCCGGATCTTTGGGGGTTCGGCCGAGCCCCATGTATACACCCGGTAGCGCCAGGCTGTAACTATCTATTTTCGGCAAGAGTATCAGGGAAGCCGAGCTGCTCCATCAAGTCGGTGAGTCTCTGCAGGTCTTCTCCGGTCTTCTGAATGTCATCCACGAGAGCGCCCAGCCCCATATAGTTTTTTAATGCTGCGTCGTCGCGTTCAAACGCAATCGTTTCGGGCCGGTCTCGCACGATCCTAGCCATCGCCTCGAGCCCTTTGGCCACCGCGTCGGCCTTATGCCTCAGCAACACATACTTATGCCGCGCTTCAATAAATTCAAGCGGCGCGCGCGCCTTCTTTTCTTCCTCTTCAACGCTCATTACAGCCCCCCGGCAGCGCCTAGTATGTTCTAGGCACGTAATCATAGTATAACGATACCAAATTGCGGCGCAGTGATGAACAGGAATCGTCGCTTGCCCTGAACGCTTGATGTGCAAGGTTGCCCTTCCCCCGATCCTTATAGGCGCGATCCCTTATAGGAATGTTACGAATTCCTTATGCTTTCCTAAGGCAGGCGGGACTACTGTTCGCCTGCCCTGAGTTTTCGAAGGGCCCACGCACCGCCGGCGTCCCGCTCTTCGGTCTTGGGCGCTGAGGGACCAACCGGGGAGAATTCCAGAATGGCGGAAGTTGTTTTCGCCGTGATTTGCTTTTTGGCGCGCGTTCTCGACCCGCGCTCTCGTTCGATTCTATCGGCAGACGGCGCGCCCAAAGGCGGCCCGGAGAGGCGCGCCTGACGCAGAACGTCCTGGAAGTTGATCGTGTGGGGAGTTGAACATGCTGAAACGACATGACTGCAGTCCTGCCGCAAGATTGGTTGTCACCCCGAACAAAGTGAGGGATCTGCGGTTCGTATGGAAAGGCGTAGCGGTCCTCGCCGTCTTGGCGGTGGTCTGGGCCATGTTGGGGACTGCGGTGGCACAAAAGGCATCCGTTCCGAAGCCGCAGGATAACGTGGCCCTCGGAGCGAACGAGGCCAGGCAGTTGCTGCTGCTGATTGATACCGGCAAAACCGGCAAAATCTCCAAGCATGAGTGGATGAGCTTCATGGAAGCGGAGTTCGACAGGCTCGATGTGAAAAAGGATGGCGAGCTCGACGTCAAAGAACTCACGCAATCGCAACTGCGCGTAAGCCACTTCGGAAGTGTGGGCAAGTAGATCTTCTTGAATTCTTGCAGGGACTCGCCGGGTCTGGATTTTCGCCCGCGCCCTCTACGCCTCTCCAATATTTTAGATGAATTTGCTCTGGCTGTGACATATACTGCGGCTACAGTACATACTCTTCCGGACATAGAAATATATGTATCTTCGAGACGTCGGCGTCTTGTCTCTTCGATTGGTTGGGCTGCTGATCGTCTACAGCGCCTTCTTTCTTTACGAAGATCAAGAAGGTGAGCTTCAAAATCGTATCGAACGATGGTGGATCAAGGTAGACGATTTCCGCAAGTCAGCCATCTCTAAAAGCACGGCATTCCTCAAAGTCGCGGCCAATGTCACCGACCAGGGTTTCACCAACGTCTTTGGCAAGCGGCTGCTTTCGGCTCGCGCAATAGGAATTTCGGTTTGTTATTCCATGGCCTCGTTCTCGCTCTTTAAACTCTTGGTAGCGGTGGTTTGGATTCAGCAAGGGGTGGTGAATTCAAGCGACTTACCGCCGTCCTTTCTTGAGGGCTACGTGATATTTTCCGTGGTTTTCGCGAGCCTCGGTATAGCCCGACCTTCGATTGAGAATCGCAACTGGCTAATCGTCTGGACGTCCGGGCTGGTCGTGTGCATTCTAGGGACTATCTATTACATTCATTTCCTCGCGCCTCAGTCCAGAAATATAGAGCTCATGCATCTTCTGGCGACCGCTCTTTCAATAGCTCTTAGCTTCGCGCTAGACATTCTATTCATAGTCTTGACCCGCTGGCTGCTAAGGCGTGCCGCTAATCTCACGAGTTCTTTACGAATTGGCGGCTTGCTGCTTCTGAACACGATGCTTGGAATTATTCCATTTCTGGCGACGCCGTTAGTATTTTTCCGTCCGGATTGGCTGCTTGCTCTTGTTGACGTGGCGAGCTCTAATATTCTGCGCAGGTTCATAGTTTCTGTATTTATCTCCGTAGGTACTATGGGCCTTATTGACCTCGTGGTGTGCTCTATGGTTTCAGCTGTCATGCTCTTAATGCTTCTGCACCGAGCTGCGTGGCGGCTCATCGATCGCCCACTTTACGCGCTCGCCCGTTTTGGAATCTTCAATCAAAAAAAAGTTTTGTGGACGGTCGGAATCGCGCTCATTGTTGGCCCGCCGCATCTTATTAACATCAGTCACTGGTTGCTCGATAAAATCTCTGGTGCGAGCGGGTAGCATGCGTGGTTCCCAGCAACACGCGCGCGATCGATTCCGGTTTCACCAGACCCAAACCGGTCCTGAGGCTTCGAAAATTTGGACGACGGTCAGAATTGTTATAATCTTACGACTCCTCGCAAATGACGCACCGTGCCCAAAACGGCATCGCGGGCAAGGATGACCTGCAATGACTATCGCAATTTCGGTCAAAATAAACGACGGTGTGGTGTTGGCGACTGATAGCGCGTCAACAGTCATGGGAATAAATCCAGAACAGGCGGGAGTGACTGCCGTCTCGAATATCTATAATAATGCAAACAAAGCGTTTAACTTGCGAAAAGGCCTTCCGATCGGGGCGATTACATGGGGTGCTGGCGGCATCGGCAACGCATCGATCTCGTCGCTCGTGAAAGACCTACGCAAGAGATTTTCGGGGGATGACCCGAAACACCCAGACTGGAAATTGGAAAGTCAAAGATACACCCTTGAACAGGTCGCAAGCCAGTTAAGAAAGTTCATTTTCGAAGAAAACTATTTAGACGCACTCGAAAAGTGGCCAGCCATACCAGACCTCGGTTTCATTGTGGCGGGATATTCGGCAGGGGCGGGACTTGCGGACGAATATCTCGTTGAAATTTCCAAAGGGAATTGCCCGCCGCCTAAGCTGTTGCATAAGAACGACGACTCAGGTATTTCGTGGGCGGGCGCGGGCGAGCCTCTCAATAGACTGGTCCTTGGATTCGGCACGATGTTGGGCAACGTGATGCAGCAGAATCTCGGCGTTGCGACAAACCAGATTCAGCCTGCGATTGAAATTGTAAAGCAATCACTTCAAGTTCCGCTGGCCTTGCCTGCGATGCCGTTGCAGGATGCAATTGATTTGGCAGAGTTCCTTGCTGATCTGACGATTAATTTCTGGCGGTTTGCGCCCGGCGCACCTGTGGTTGGTGGGCCGATCGAAATCGCAGCTATCAGCAAGCACGAAGGATTTCGTTGGATAAAGAGAAAATTCTTCTTTGATCGAGCGTTGAATCCGCCGGAGGAAGCGAATGGATAAGGAGCAAAGCACGACCCACGTCGAAGATAATAATAGTTCAGAGGCGAATCCTCTCCCTTTCGCAATCCAGTCAGGAAATATTATTAATTCGACTACGTTTGAGACTGCGCGTCCGCCACAAGGCGTACTAATGCATCTGCATTTGGCAAATGTCCAACCCGAAGAAAGCCACGCAGCACCGCCATCTGCTGAGTCGCAGTTGTTTGGTACGCATCTACGCGAAGCGGTGGCGATCATCAAGGACTGGAAGAAAAGGCCGTAACTAATGGCCGATGAGCAGTTCACAGTTCGAGAACGATGGAAGTTTGTAATTCAAGCTGTCGTTTCCGTGGGCGTCCTCACCGCATGCCTCTATGTAGTCTTATCAAACGGATACCCTGATGCGACGAAAGAATGGGCTTTCGGCCTCATAGGTGTCGTCATTGGCTATTGGCTTAGGTGATCCGCGTTAAGAGCGATCCTCTTCGTTCAAAGCCGCCTAGCGGTTGCTGACTGCTGCATGGAGTAGCCCTGCTTCGGCTTCCTTCGGCAAGACTACTTGCATCGCGGTGTATACTCCCGCATCTATTTGCAGCTGCATTATTTTTGTTCCGGGGGCCGTTTTGGGGCGAGGACTATCGGCGGGGGCTAAGGCGAAGGGCGGAGCTGCGGCGCCTGCGAAGCGATACATTCTTGACCGGCAGGCGGGATTCATTCTTCGGCAAGTGGTGCAGCGGCATATCGCGATTTTCACCAAGCGGATGCTCTACGAGCTTACGCCGACGCAATTTGCGGCGCTGGCGAAGCTCTACGAAGTGGGGCCGTGCTCGCAAAACCGGTTGGGGCGATTGACGGCGATGGATGCGGCGACGATCAAGGGCGTGATTGACCGGTTGACCAAGCGCGGATTCACGGAGGTGCGCGCGGATTTGCAGGACGCGCGGCTGTTGATGGTTCATTTGACGGGGCGTGGGCGCAAAATTACGGAATCGGCGATGCGCGAGGCCGCGAGAATTACGGAGGAGACGCTCGAGCCGCTGTCGAAGGCCGAGCAGGGGACGTTGTTGAGGTTGTTGAAGCGAATGTGCTGAGCCTCAGGGGTTGAAACCCGTTCGGCGGTTGGGTTCGGCGATGGCACGCTTGAAAGCGTGCCCTGACGGTGAGGGACGATTCGGAGAAAGGCCGGGCGGGTCTGCCCTTCGGTTGAGGGCCTCAGGGTAAAAGACCCGCCCCTACGCTGACGGCACGGTTCACGTTACTGGAAAGATGCCTGCCCCTTCACAAATGCCGTTTGTTGGTATACAAATGATCTCGTGGCGCACGTCCCCGGCATAAATACATAAGGTAGCCCTGAACCACCTAGTTATGACATATATCCAGCCCGCCAATTTGGAAGAAGCCGTGAAGGCGCTTGCGGAGACGCGCGGCGTGGTGCTTTCGGGTGGCACGGACTTTTTTCCTGCGCGCGTGGATCGTCCCATCACGGAAACTGTGATTGATATCTCCCGTGTGCGCGAACTCAAGGGAATTTCTTTCGAGGCGGATCGCATTCTTATCGGCGGCAGGACGACCTGGAGCGAAATTGCGAGCGTGGCGCTGCCGCGAGGCTTCGACGGGCTGAAGAGCGCCGCGCGGGAAATCGGCGGGATTCAAATTCAAAATTTCGGCACGGTGGCGGGGAATCTTTGTAACGCGTCGCCGGCCGCCGATAGCGTGCCGCCGCTTTTGACGCTCGATGCGGAGGTGCGGCTTGCTTCCGCGTCGGGGACGCGGACGCTGCCGCTGGGGGATTTTATTTTGGGCAATCGCAAGACGGCGCGGCGCGCGGACGAGATTTTGACGAGCGTGGCTGTGCCGCGGCGGCTCGGGGATGCCGCTTCGTCGTTCTTGAAACTTGGCGCGCGGCGATATTTGGTGATTTCGATTGTGATGGTCGCGGTGACGATTCTCAATGACAAGTGGAATGGCGATGTAAATGACGAGCGAAATGGCCAGGGAAGTTGCGTCGCTGAGGCGCGCGTTGCTGTGGGGTCGTGCTCGGCGCAAGCGCGGCGGCTGACGCGATTGGAGGCGTCGCTTGTTGGCGCTGCGGCGCGGCCGGGACTCGGAAAATTAGCTACTGCGGATTATCTCGACGCGCTTTCTCCGATTGACGATGTTCGCGGGACTGCGGCATATCGCCGCGACGCTTCGATCACTTTGGTGCAGCGCGCGATCGATGCATGCGTGGGAGCCGCATAAACATGGGCGATTGTGCGGCGCCGGTTGCGTTCTCGAGTGTCTCGCCGATCGTGTTCAAGCTGAATGGCAAGCGGACTGTGGTGCGCGTGCCGGCGATTACGCGGCTCTCGAAAGTGCTGCGCGATGAGCTGGGGCTGACGGGAACGAAGGTCGGATGCGATGCGGGCGATTGCGGCGCGTGCACGGTGCTGATTGACGGCAAAGCGGCGTGTTCGTGCTTGATTGCCGTCGGACAGCTTAATGGTAGCCGGCTTGACGGCGCCGCGACGGAAGTTACGACGGTGGAAGGGCTCGGGAGCTACTCCGCGAATTTTGAGAAGCTGAGCGCTGCATTTTTGCAGCACGGCGCGGCGCAGTGCGGGATTTGCACGCCGGGGATGCTGGTGTCGGCGACGGCGCTGCTTGAATCGAATTCCGCGCCTGATGAGACGCAGGTGCTTGATGCGCTCGGCGGCGTGCTTTGCCGCTGCACCGGTTACCGCAAAATTATTTCCGCCGTGCTCGCGGCGGCTTCCGGCTCGATTGCGTCGCGGGAAGAGTGTTTGTCCGGGGCGGTCGGGCAGCGGGTGGCGCGTGTGGACGGCGCGCGCAAAATTAACGGCACGGAAATTTACGGCGCGGATGAAGCGCCGGCCGGCGCGCTGACGCTTCGCGTCATTCGCAGCCCTCACAATCACGCGCGCTTTCGTTTCGGCGATCTCGACGCTTTCGTCGCGAGTCATCCTGGAATTCACGCGGTGTTTACCGCGAAAGATGTTCCCGGCACAAATTGCTACGGAGTGATTCCGAATTGCGCCGATCAGCCGGTGTTCGCGGAAAGCGAAGCGCGATATCGCGGTGAAGCTGTGGCGGCGATTGTTGGCGAGGCGGATGCGATTGCTGCGTTCGAGGCGGCGAGCTTTCCCGTCGAATGGGAAGAATTGCCGGCGCTGACTACGATTGAAGCGGCACTCGACGCTGATGCGCCGCTCGTGCACGCGCATCGCGCCGGCAATGTGCTGGTGCGCGGCCGCGTAGTGCGCGGCGACGTCGACGCCGCGCTGCGCGATGCGGATGTAGTGGTGAGCAACGAAGTTGAGACAGGATTTGTCGAGCACGCCTGCATCGAGCCCGAAGCCGGATTTGCGCGGCGCGTTGGCGACCGGATCGAAGTGCAATCTTGCACGCAGGCGCCGTATATGGCGCGCAAAGATATCGCTGCGATTCTCGGATTGCCTGAGAGCTCGGTGCGGATTTTGCCGACGGCGGTTGGCGGCGGCTTCGGAACGAAGCTCGATCTTTCCGTGCAGCCGTTTCTCGCGGTGGCGGCTTGGCACCTGCGGCGGCCGGTGCGAATGATTTATTCGCGGCCGGAATCCATCATGGCGACGACGAAGCGGCATCCGGCGCGGATTCGCGCGCGAGCGGGAGCGAAGCGCGATGGAACTCTGGTCGCGATGGATTTTCAGGCGGATTTCAATACGGGCGCGTACGCTTCGTGGGGGCCGACGGTGGCTTATCGCGTGCCGATTCACGCGTCGGGGCCGTACAAAGTTCCGAATTACCGCGCGCTCACTCGCGCGATTCATACGCATCTTGTTCCGGCGGGCGCATTTCGCGGATTTGGAGTGCCGCAGGGAACTGTCGCGCAGGAACAACTTTACGACGAGCTTGCGGAAAAGCTTGGGATGGACCCGCTGGAATTCCGGATTTTGAATGCGCTCGACGACGAAAGTCCTACCGTTACTGGGCAAATTTTTGGAAGCGGCGTGGGAATTCGCAAATGTTTTGAGGCGCTGCGTTCGAAATGGATCGCGGCGCGCGCGTGTGCGGAAGCTGCGAACGCTGCGGCGAAAGGATCGGTTCGTCGCGGCGTCGGCGTCGCTGGGATGTGGTATGGATGCGGCAATACTTCGCTGCCGAATCCGTCGACGATGCGCGTTGGGCTCAAGCGCGACGGGCGAATTGTGCTGCATCAAGGTGCTGTGGACATTGGACAAGGCTCGGCGACGGTCGTGACGCAGATTTGCGCTGAAGCGATTGGCGCGCCGCTAGAAAAATTCGATTTGCTCCCGGCGGATACGGACGTGACGCCGGACTGCGGAAAAACTTCAGCTTCGCGACAGACATTTGTTTCGGGAACAGCGGCGAGTCTGGCGGGAACGGAATTGCGAAAAGCAATTTTGCGTTTTGCGAATGCATGTGATTGCGCGCGGATTGAATTCGAGAATGGCGCGATCACGATTGACGAGCGCGGCGAGCGCCGCACAGTTTCCCTGCGCGAATTGCCCCTCGATGCGCGGGGTTACGTCGCTTCGGCGGAAGCGACGTTCGATCCTCCCACGAGCCCGCTCAATTCTGACGGCCAGGGAAATCCTTACGCAGTGTACGGGTTTGGCGCGCACATGGCGGAAGTCAGCGTGGATATGGAGCTCGGCACAGTTAGCGTGTCGAAAATAACGGCGGCTCACGATGTTGGGCGCGCGATTAATCCGACGCTTGTTGAAGGACAGATCGAAGGCGGCGCGGCGCAAGGACTTGGCTTTGCGCTCATGGAAGAATTTTTTCCGGGCAAAGGCGAAAATCTGCATGACTACCTCATACCATCCGTGGGCGACGTTCCTCCGGTCGAATCAATCCTCATCGAAAATGCTTCGCCGATCGGGCCATTCGGCGCGAAGGGCGTGGGCGAGCAAGCGCTGATTCCCACGGCGCCTGCAATTCTGAACGCGATTCACCACGCAACGGGCGTGCGCATTCGCCGAATTCCCGCGACGCCCGATCGCATGCGCGCGGAAATACTTGCCGCGGCTGCTGCGGGAGTCCGCAATGGCTGAAGAGACGATTCGCTGCGATGCGTGCCCGGTGCTGTGCTACATCAAGCGCGGCATGGCCGGCGCGTGCGACCGGTACGCGAATCACGACGGGCAGCTCGTGCGCGTAGATCCGCAGGTGGTTCTCGATCGCGCGAAATCGCACGGCACGCCGCTGGTGCGATTTCTCGGACCGGATCGCGATTGGGACGGAACGCTTGTAAAAGGGGCGGGGACATTCCTGACGGCAATCGGCGCGGGGACGACGTATCCCGATTACAAACCTGCGCCGTTTATCGTTTCCTCCGAAGTGGAAGGCGTGGACATGGTCACGGTGGTGACCGAAGGAATTTTCAGTTACTGCGGCGTGAAAGTAAAAATTGATACGGACCGGCATCTCGGCGCGGAGCGGAATCTTGTGCGCGCGGAAGGCGAGCCGGTCGGGCACGTGACCACCGGCGAATATGGCTCTCAAATGCTTTCGCTTGGCGGCGTTCATCATTTGACGGGCGGAACGAAAAAGGAAGGGCGCGTCACGTGCGAGACGCTGCTCGATCTCTGCAATCGCAAGCCGGTGGAATTGACGATTGATGATGGCGCGCGCGTGATTGTCGAAGCCGGGAAGCCGCCGGTGGTGAATGGCGTGCTTGAAGCGCGGATGCGCGTCGGCTGCGGCTCGGCGACGATTGGAATGTTCGCGAGGCAGTGGTTCGGCGCGGTGGATGAAGTGGTTGTGGTGGACGATCACATCACCGGCGTTCTCTCCGAGCATCAAGCCGGAAAGCTTCTGGGAGTTCGAGCGACTGGAATTCGCATCAAGGGGCGACGGTCAACGCCGGGGCGTTATTTCCAAGTTGCGGAGCCTGGGACGGGTTGGGGCGGGACATCCATCAGCGATCCGCTTTCGATCATTGATACTTTCAAGCCGAAGATTGCGTGGCCGCATCTTCGAATGCTCATGGTGAGCACAACCGGAGAGCAGCACGCCTACTACGAACTCGATGAGGATTTGCGGCCTGTGGCGCGGGATTTGCCTGAGTCGCTTGTTGAATCCGTCGAGCGGATCAGGGAAAACTGCGAGCCAGCGCTTTCGACGGTGCTATTTATGGGAGGCGCGGGAGGATCTTTGCGCGCGGGAGTTACGGATAACCCCGTGAAACTTACGCGGTCGGTGAAACACAATTTCACGCGAGTGACGTGCGGCGGAGCGCCGGTTTATGTTTGGCCCGGCGGCGGAATCACGTTCATGGTTGACGTTACGCGAATGCCGGAGAACGGCTTCGGCTACGTGCCGACGCCGGCGCTGGTCGCGCCGATTGAATTCACACTGAAGCTTGAGGATTATGCGGCGCTCGGCGGGCACATGGATCACGTTCGTCCGCTCAGTTCGCTGGGCGGGAACAATCGCGAGCAGCCGGAATCACTATCGCGGAGTCCAGCGCCAGTCGAATCTGTGCGGGTCGAGTCAGGGCGGCTCGGGGCTGATTCTCCGCGGAGCGCGAAGCGATGAGAGAGCCGCCGGTCGTTCGCTTCTTACCAGACAATCGCCGGTTGCATTTGCACGATGGTCCGATTGATTTGATTGTGGAAGCATTCGGCGAAAGCGCGGAAATCGAAGCGGCGTATCGCGCGGCGGCGCGGCGATTCGTCACTGTTCTCGAGGAGTTGTGCGGCGAGTTGCCGCTCTTGCGATCGGCCGCGCGAGTGGATGGTCTGCAACTTTCAGGCCCCGTGGCGCGAAGGATGGCTGAGGCTGTTGTGCCGTTTGCAGCACAAACTTTTATCACGCCGATGGCGGCAGTCGCGGGCGCCGTGGCGGAGGAAATTCTGCAGGTGATGACGGAAGCTGCTTCGCTTTCGCGAGCGTACGTGAATGACGGCGGCGACATCGCGATTCATCTTTCTGCGGGCGAGAATTTTCGAATTGGAATGATCGAGCGGCCGGACCGGCCTTCGTTATTTGGCACCGTACGGCTTGAAGCGAACGATCGCGTGCGCGGAATTGCCACAAGCGGATGGCGCGGGCGAAGTTTTTCGCTGGGCATCGCGGATGCGGTGACGGTTCTGGCAGATCGCGCCGCGATGGCTGACGCAGCGGCCACCATTATTGCGAACGCGGTGGATTTGCCTGGGAATCCGGCGATCACTCGCGTGGCGGCTTGCGAGATCGCTCCGGATAACGATCTTGGCGAGCGGCTGGTGACCCGTGATGTTGGTGAGCTGGCCGCTTACGAAATTGATATCGCTCTCGCATCGGGCTTGGCCGCGGCAAAGGAATGCATCGCTCGAGGACTCGTAGTTGCGGCGGCGATTTGTCTTCAGGGAGAGACTCGCGTCGCTTACTCGCAGGGTGAGAGCGGTAGATTTTTGACCGCGGCATCGGATGAAAATCTGAGGAGGATGGTCGTTGCCGGAAGTTAGAGTTCGAAAATTCGTGACTGTCGTCGAGGAGATCTTTCACGAGGGCGGGCCTTCGGCGAAAGTTCCGCCTCGCCGGGCGGCGGCACTGGCCATTATCGCGAATCCATTAGCAGGTTCGTATGTCGCTGATATTGCTGGCTTTATGGACGATCTGAAGCCGCTGGGACTTGAGATGGCGAAGGCACTCGTCGCGGCCCTCGGCGGCAATTCTCACGTCGTTGAAGGTTACGGCAAAGGCGCGATTGTCGGCGCGGCGGGCGAGCTGGAGCATGGGGCGCTGTGGCATGTTCCCGGCGGATACGCGATGCGAGAAATTCTAGGTGGCGCAAAGGCGATTGTGGCCTCGTCGAAAAAAGTCGGCGGCCCGGGCGCGCGTCTCGATATTCCGATCACGCATATCAACGCATCGTACGTGCGCAGCCATTTCGATTCGATGGAGGTCGGCTTGGCCGAGGCGCCGCGAGCGGACGAAATTCTGCTCGCGCTAGTGATGACGACCGGGCCGCGGGTTCACGCACGGGTCGGCGGCCTCAAAGCTTCGGAGATCAAGGGAGAGGACGGCCTGCGATGACGGCGACGGGGAAGGCGAAAATCCGGAAGCTGGTTACATTCGTTGAAGAGACGCGAAACGAAATGGGGCGCGCGATCGATCCGCCGACGCGGCGCGCTGCCGCTGTCGCCGTGATTGAAAATCCTTGCGCGGGGAAATTTGTCGAGGATTTGAGTGAGTTGATCGACATTGGGGAAGAATTGGGTGGGTTGCTGACGGAACGCGCGGTGGTGGCGCTTGGAATTCCGGGGACGTCCGTTGAAAGCTACGGCAAGGCTGCGGCCGTTGGAGAGAACGGCGAACTTGAACATGCCGCAGCGATTCTGCATCCGAAACTTGGCGCACCCGTGAGAAAAACTCTCGGCAAGGGAGCGGCGCTCATTCCATCTTCGAAGAAACGCGGAGGGCTCGGCGTCGCACTCGATATTCCTCTTGGGCACAAAGATGCTGCGTTTGTGCGGAGTCATTTTGATGGAATGGAAGTGAGGATTAACGATGCGCCGCGTGCGAATGAAATTATGGTTGCCGTCGCGGTGACGGATAGCGGACGGCCGCTGGCGCGCGTGGGGGGATTGAAGAAAGAGGAGATCAAGGGCGAAGACGGATTGCGGTGATTTTTCTTCTTCGCATGAAAAGAAGTCAAAGGCTGCCTGGCTTAAGCCGGGCGCTACAAGTGCTGCTGCGCGCTTGCCAGGATGCAAATAGATAGAGCTCCACACGAACCGCAGATCCCTCACTTCGTTCGGGATGACAACATTTGTACTTTTTCCGCAATCTGTGCAGCTGGGCGCTACAAGTGCCGGTGCGACGTTCGTGCCAGTTCGACATCGTGCGCGTTATCAGGATTCGAGGTTGTTCGTTTTAGAGGAGCTTCGGGAGTTTGGTTGCGGGCGGGGTGTTGCGGCTGCGCTCGGAACGGATTACGCCGTCAATTACCGTCATTCCGATTCCGGGCAGGTCGCCGAGGCGCACGCTTTCTAGAAGAGTTTTTCCTGCCGAGTGCTGCGCGCAATCGAGAAAAACAAAATCTGCGGCGCGTCCCGTCTCAATAATTCCGCAATCGAGCTTGCGGAGTTTCGCCGTGTTTCCTGTGGCGAAGCAGAATGCGATTTCTGCTGGAACATCGCCGAGCGATGAAAGCATTGCGATCAGGCGGATGATTCCGAGCGGCTGGACGCCGGAGCCTGCGGGCGCGTCGGTTCCGAGGATTACGCGATCGAGATTTTTTAGTTCTTTTGCGAGGCGCAGCGTGAGGAGCGCGGCGCGCTCGTTGCCGTTGTGAACGATCTCGAGGCCGCGCGGGGATTGCTCGCATAGTGCGGTGATTTGATCGTCGGGCAGCGCGGTGTGGCCGCCGTTGATGTGGCCGATGACGTCGGCGTCGGCCGCGAGAACGATGTCTTTGTCGATGAGGCTCGAGCCGGGAATTGACGGGCCGCCCGTGTGAATCGTGCTCTGAATGCCGTATTTGCGGGCCCAAGCGACCATTTGGCGCGCGGTTTCTCCGTCCTTCACGCTTCCCAGGCCGACTTCGCCGAGCAGGGTTACGCCAGCTTCCGCGAGAGATTTGAAATCTTCTTCGACCATTCCGTGCTCGATCACCGGCGCACCGGCGTGTACTTTGACGCCGCTTGGCCGCAACGCCGAGAACGAACGCTGAGCCGTGATTGCCATGGCCTTGAGGCCGACGACATCGCGAGGCCTTCCGGGCGTGTGCACTTCGCCGGCTGAAATCATTGTGGTGACTCCGCCGTGCAGGCAGCTATCGATCCAGCCGATTTGGTTTTGGCGGGGTGTCCAGTCGCCGGCTACGGGATGGACGTGGCTATCAATGAGGCCGGGAGCGAGAGTGGAGCCATTGGCGTCGACGGTCGTTGTTGCGTTTGTGGTGTCGAGATCTTTCTCTTTTCCCACTGACGTGATTTTTCCGTTGACGGCGATAACTGTGTTGGCGTCGAGAATCGGGTGAGCCAGATCGCCGCTGAGGATAAGACCGATGTTGCGGATTAGAAGTTTTGTGGTCGGCGTGGATTTCGTTGGTTCTTCATGAGCCATTGGAGATCTCCGGTCGCGCTCCCGTTTGTATACAAACAGGCGAGCGAGAGCAACCGAATTGTCCGGAAGAGAGCTAACAAAAACGGACGGTGACGTGCGGTGCGGGCGCAAAACTGCCGATCGCCGGGGAGGGGCCCGGCGGTGCGCTATTTGCAAGAACTATGTGGGTCGGGTTTGAGTTACGGGCGATTTTCCGCGGCTTCGAACGATTCGCTGAACGCGTGAATCGAGAGCGTATCGGTGCGGCGCTTGTCCCAATCGCGGACGGCGAGACCTTGCGATGCGAACAAGCTGCGGATGCGCGTCGAATCCCAGCGGAGAACGTCTTCGAGCACGGGAACGAGGACGCTCATGGCGTTGTCGCTGAGCACGGTACGCTTGGCGACGCGCGTGATGAATTCGTTCTCGGAAACGGCGATGGTTAGGCCGTCGCTTTGATTGACGTGCATCATCACGGGCAGATCGGAGCTGCCGTCGCCGACGTAGATGACGCAATCGGGGCTGAGATGGAGTTTCGAGCGCTGTTCTTCGAGGACGGCGACCTTGCCCCATCCGGCCGATGCGCGAACGATGGATTGGACCTCGCCGGTTGAGTCGTCGTATACAAATTTAGTGCCAAAAATGCGTTCGGGCGGAACAATTCCTTCAAGAGCCGACTGAACGATTTCCTGCGGCGCGGCCGAGATAACGCAAAAGTGAAACTTGTAGCCGTCGCCGAGGTTGTCGAGCAGGCGGGCGAATAGGCCTACATTTTGCTTCAGACGGACGAGCTTGCCCGCGGCAATCAGATCGTCGCGGCGAACCTTGCGAAAATCAGGGTCGTGAAGGATCAGATAGGCGAGTTCCGCGCCTTGCTGAACCAGGTGGATTTGAGAGAGGCCGGCAACCTTTTTGTCGAAACCCGACGCGCCTATAATCTCGGCCACTAGAGCCCCTGAGTCGTTGAAACTCAGGGTTTGGTCGAAGTCACTCGCCAGGATGTACTGCTTAACCATTTCGAACGCTCCTTCCTTACGTCTTGCGGATAACAGCGGTTTCGAGTGTTTCTAGCTTGGTACCACAACTACTACACTATAGCCGCTCTGTCATTACAGCCGGGTAAGCATTCTTTTGATGGTTGCTATCCGTTAAAAAGCGGGACGGACACTTGTCGCTAGTTCATTAGATGCTTCCTGCAACCTTAAGGATTCAAAGGATTTGATGGGGTGGAGGGCGCTGGGGAGCTCGATGCCGAATGCCTCGGGGCTCGCCAATATGGCCCTTGTAGGCGGCCTTAGCGGGGCGCAAGCTGAGGCTTTACCGGGTGTCCCTGGGGGGTTACGAAGTGCCGCTCGAGACGACGATTAGGGCTGCCTTGGGGGGTAACGACCTGATTTTGGCTCGCGAATTGATGCGCGAGTATAGGGACTCGCTTGGAGTTGACCTCAGTTTTCAGGGCTTTGGGGAGGAATTGGCGGGTCTGCCGGGGGACTATGCTCCGCCCGGAGGGGCACTGTTGCTGGCTTTCTTGGGGCAGGAGTGTGCGGGGTGCGTGGCCTTGCGGCGGCTGGGTGAGGGCGTGTGCGAGATGAAGCGATTGTATGTGCGGCCGCGGTGGCGCGGTTTGGGTATCGGAGGACGGCTGATCGAGGCGGTTTTGCGTGAGGCGCGGCGCGCGGGGTACCGTGCGATTCGGTTGGATACGCTTCCGAGCATGACGGCGGCGCGGGCGATGTATGTGGCGCTCGGGTTTTGCGCGATAGCTCCTTATTACGAGAGTCCAATTCCTGGGACAGCTTTTCTCGAACTCGATTTGAGCGGGGAATCGCGTGAATCTTCTTGATTAGGCGGAGAATTCAAAGTTCTTATTGCGGTGTTAGTAGATTTGTGCGGATCATGCACCTACGCAGTTTGTATGGCGAAGTAGCGTTGCCGCGAAATGGGGAATTTTATGTGGCTTGAGACGCTATGGCAGGATGTCCGATATGGCGCGCGGACATTGCGCAAGAATCCGGGATTTGCCGCGATTGTGATTCTCACGCTGGCGCTCGGGATCGGCGCGACGACTGCGATTTTCAGCCTCGTGAATGCTGTTTTGATTCGCTCGCTGCCTTATGGCGATCCTGAACGGCTCGTCTACATCTGGACGCCGATCGCGCGATTTTCTCAGGTGCCTGTAGACGCGATTGGGCCCGCGAACGGCGACTTCTACGATATTCAGCGCGAGGCGCGTTCATTTTCGGCGATCACGCTTTTCAATGTCAGCGCGTTTAATCTCGAGGCGCGAGGTTCGGCGGATCGTGTCGGCGGGGCGCAAGTGTCGGGGAATTTCTTTTCGACGCTGGAATCCGCGCCTGAATTGGGCCGCGCGATTGATTCGGGCGACGATCAGCCGGGGCATGACGACGTTGTTGTTATCAGCCATGCGCTGTGGAAATCGAAATTCGGCGGCGATCCGGGCGTGCTGGGGCAATCGCTGGAGCTTGATGGGCGCTCGTACCAAATTATTGGCGTGATGCCGCCGGGCTTTGTGTATCCGGGCTCCGGCGATTTGCCCTACGACGTGGAGTCCGCGACGAAGTCGACCAACGTGTGGCTTCCGTTGGCGCTGACTGCCGAGCAAAAAACTGATCGAGACAATTCGAGCGGCGATGCGATCGGGCGATTGCGACCGGGCGCAACTGCCGAGCAAGCGCAGGCAGAGTTGAGCACGATCATGGCGCGGCTCGATGCACTTCATATGGAAGGAATGAGAGGCTGGAGCGCGTTTGTGCAGCCGTTTCTCAGTCACGCGACTGGGCCGCTGCGGCCGCTGATGTCGCTCTTGTTTGGCGCGGTGTCGCTGGTGCTGCTGATTGCGTGCGGCAATGCCGCCAATTTGCTACTGGCGCGAGCGGCGAGCCGGACACATGAACTCGGCGTGCGATCCGCACTGGGCGCGGGCCGCAAGCGGCTGATTCGCCAATTATTGACCGAATCTGTGTTGATGTCGTGCGTGGGCGGAGCGCTGGGCGTGATCATTGCGCTTGTGGGGATTCGAATTCTTCAGCGCTTTGATCCCGGCAATATTGCCCGGCTGAATGAAACATCTCTCGATGGGCGCGTACTGATTTTCAGTCTAGGGCTGTCGCTGCTCACTGGAATTCTGTTTGGCATTCTTCCAGCTCTCGCGGTCTCGGGAGTCAACCTCTCGGAATTATTGAAGCAGGGCGGCTTGAGAGGAATCGCGGGATCGTCGAACCGATTGCGACATGGATTGATCGTAATCGAGATCGGATTGGCTGTGGTTCTTCTTTCGGGGTCTGCGTTGCTGATTCGCAGCTATCTGAAATTGCAATCGGTAGACATGGGCTTCTCGCAATCGACTCTGACGATGGGCTTTTCATTGGATTCCCGCTATGCGAAGCCCGAACAGCGCCGCCAGTTTTTCAAGAATGTGCTGGAGCGGATCGGAGAGTTGCCGGGCGTGCAGACGATCGGTCTGGTGGACGATTTGCCGCTCACCACTGCTGAGAGCCTGAGCACGTTTGAAGTGGAAGGGTTTGCGAACAAGCGGGATCAATTAGTCGCCCTCCGGCGAATCTCGGAAAATTATTTCAAGGCGATGGGCACGCCATTGATCGAGGGCCGAGTTTTCAACGACGGTGATTCCAACGCGGCCTCACTGGTTGCGATCGTCAATCAAAGCTTCGCGAGCGCATATTTCGGCGGCCGTGATGCGATTGGCCAGCATTTTCGTTTCAGCCCTGACCAGGAGAAAAAGGGATCGTGGCAGACAGTCGTCGGCGTCGTCGCGGACGTGCGGCACACGCGTCCTGAGGATGCGGCAAACCCTCAAGTTTATGTGCCGTTCTGGCAGGGAGATGCGGCTCGCGCTTCAGTGGCGATAAGAACGAATATCCCGCCTGCGCAGTTGATTCCGGCTATTCGCGGGTTGGTTCGGGAAATCGATCCCGTTTTAGCTGTGTCGGACATTCGCACGATGGATCAGCGGCTTGCGGATGCGAATGCAAGACGCCGATTCCAGACATTTTTGCTGGCTGTGTTCGCCGGCGTTGCATTGTTTTTGGCTAGTGTGGGTCTTTATGGATTGATGGTATACGCTGTGAAACAGCGGACTGCGGAAATCGGAGTTCGGATTGCGCTCGGCGCGCAAAGAGGAGATGTGCTGAAGCTGATTTTGGTAGAAGGAATTATGCTGACACTTGCAGGGCTCGCGGTTGGTCTGATCGCAGCGCTGGGGCTGACTCGCGTGCTAGTGTCGTTGCTGTACGGCGTCGTTCCATCGGATCCTGTCACGTTCATCATTGTGCCGCTTGTTCTCGTCGCGATATCACTGCTGGCTTGCTACGTACCGGCACGCCGAGCGATGCACGTGGACCCGATGGTCGCGCTGCGATACGAGTGAATCGCCATTTCCTACGGCGAGTGACCGTGCCCAGATACTACTTTTCTGCGATTCACTTCGGTACGGAAGTTCGCTCTAACGCTGCGCGATCCCAATTGCCCAGAGTTGCGCCGGCGACGTAGGTGGACTCCGCAAAGTCGAGGAGAGCTTGCCGCGGGGACGGCGATTTCCTCACTTCCTCGTACGGCAAGAAATACTCGGACATTTTTGTGTTGTAGGACGCGGCGGCGGGAATTATTTTCGCCGTTGAAAAACCGGCGGGCTCTGGAGCGGAGTACGCGTAGAAAGCCGCGTCGGTGCCTTCGCCATTGCCCGGCCAAAAACCGACGCTGATTACCTCGTGCGAGTAAGCTTCCCTGGTGACCTTGTCGGCGCCCGGCCGTTCCGGCGCGCGACGCCCTGAAAATCGCGTCGCGGCGAGATCGAAGCTGCCCCAGAAAAAATGGACGGGGCTGGCCTTGCCGATAAACTCCGCGCGAAATTCCTTGAGCACCTCGTCCGCGGATAGAAGAACGCGCCAGAACCGGCTGACATATTCGCGATCGTAGGAAGCGTGAGTGTGATCCTGGTCGAACCGGATGGGATTCGCGATTTCCACGGGCATCGGCCAGATTTTGACGTCGATGTCTAGCGCTTGCAGCGTGGCTTTCAGTTCGGCGTAAAAATCAGCGACGGATTTGGGAGCGAGCTCAATGGATCGCGTCGCGCCGTCGTTCTTTGTGACGATCAATTTGTGATCGATAAAATCGAACTGCATATCGAACGACGCGTCGCCATAGGGAATTGGGGATGTGGTCAGGCCGCGCGAATTCACGTAAAGAGCCACGCCCCAGCAATGATTGATATTCGGGCTCAGCGCCAAACGGATTTTTCCGGCCATCTGCGTCCACATGTGGAGTGTGGCGCGCGTGCTTTCCCAATCCTTTAGAGGCAACGCAGGCCACGCCTCAAGAGTTCCTGCCGTCGTTGGGTTTGCTCCCATCGCGTTACACTCCTTCGCATCGCGTCGTGATAATGAATCGGGGATTGCGGGTAGCCAGCGTCCTACTCCATGAAGAGTTCATCAATGTAGCACCAGCGCCAGTGCTCACCCGGCTCGAATGATTGAATGATGGGATGCTTCGTCGCGTGAAAATGCTTGGTGGCGTGTTTGTTTTTCGAATCATCGCAGCAGCCGACGTGCCCACAGATCAGGCAAAGCCGCAGATGAACCCAGGTATCGCCCATCTCCAGGCATTCCTTGCAGCCCTTGCCGCTGGGTTTGACCTCTCGAATTTCACTGAGATGTTTGCAGCCCGTTGTTGCGGTCATGGAATTCCCCTCCCAGCGGAGAATCGTACACCGGTCCGAGGCGTGTGTCAGGCGCTGCGGCTGTACTCGCGGTTGTTGATGTTCGAGTGAGCGTCGGCATTTGCTAGGCACTATGGATTTTTTGGGCGGCGCCGGCCAGAGAAGTATAGATGGACGGCGATTCTCTCGATTCGACACCTATTAAGCGTGTAAATGGCGTCCGAACCATGTCGCCAACTGGATTCCCGTCAATAGACCCCCAGCTGCGACGACGAGCACATTTATCGTTTGATGCAGGCCGAATTCTCCCACGCGGTACACAAGCAAATATGCAATCGCGAAATTGAGGCTGCCCCATAGCACGTTGACCAGCGGCGAGGACAAACCTTTGCCTGGAGGAGAAGCGAACGGAGACGGAAACGGACGGCCGGACACGCCACATGTGAAGTGGGGAACGGCGTTCACCAGAAAAGCGCCTCCGAAGAAGTGAGCGAGATACACATACCAGGGCATAATTCCTCCGCAGTGATGGAGCCGACAAAAGACATTAAGACTTATACTGGGCGCCGAATCAAGTTACTTTCGAAGGAGAAAAAATGCGTGTGCGAGACAGACGTGACTATCCGATGAAAAACAATCGTCTGGCACTTTTGCTATTTGTTGCGCTCGTAGCCGTGGGTGCGACTACGCGGATCGCGATTGCGCAAGAGACAAAGCTTAGTTCCGCGCAGCAGACGCAGATTGAATCGGCGATTTCGAAGTTTATGGCGACTTCCCACGCGCCCGGAATTTCGGTTGCGGTGGTCGAGAATGGCGAATTTGTATGGTCATCAGGTTTTGGTTTCGCAGATCTCGAGAATCACGTCGCTGCCACTTCGGCCACGCTGTACCGGCTCGGCTCGATTTCGAAGCCGATTACCGCGACTGGCGCGATGCAGCTTTGGGAACGAAAGAAACTGGATCTCGACGCTCCTATCCAGAAATATTGCCCTGCATTTCCACAGAAGGAATGGCCGATTACGACACGCGAACTGCTCGGACATCTCGGCGGGATTCGGCATTACAAGTCTGGTTCGCAGGATGATCCCGAAACCGGGAATACGCGCCACTTCGACGATCCAATCGCGGCGGGTATTCAGTTCTTCGCTAACGATCCGCTGGTCGCGCCGCCCGGCACAAAGTTTCGCTATTCGACGATGGGTTACACGCTGGTTGGCTGCGCGATTGAAGGGGCATCAGGCGAGAAATATGTGGATTACATCCGCGGGAATATCTTGGAGCCCGCCGGCATGACGCGTACGCGGCCAGACGATCGCTTCGCCATCATTCACAATCGTACGAGATTTTATACGAAGGACAAATCGGGCGCGGTTGAGAACGCGGAATTTCTTGATTCGAGTTACAAGGTACCGGGAGGCGGATGGCTTTCGTCAGCGGATGATATGGCGCGATTCGAAATTGCGATTCTGAACGATCGATTGGTTGCGCGCGCGACGCGCGACATCATGTGGACTCCGCAAAAGGCGGCAGATGGTACGACGAGCGGCTACGCACTCGGATGGGGCACTGGCCATTCTTTGGGCGTTTTGGATGTTGGGCACAGCGGCGGCCAGCAAGGAACCGCCACGATGATGATGCTTGTGCCGGAGAAGCGCGCCGGTGTGATCGTGCTGATCAACATGGATGCCATGGACGCCGGGCCGCTGGCCACTGATGTGATGAAAATACTTTTGAGCGGCGACGCAGGACAAAAGAAGCAATAGCTGGATTTCTGGCCGTGCATCGAGCGCATCGATTTATTCGAAAGAAAGGACGCACATGCGATTGAAATTGTTTCTTGCTGTTGGTGCGATGCTATGCATACCAGCGGTTGGGTTTGCGCAAAACAAGTCGGATGGCTCGTCGCCGCGCGTGGTGCAGTATCACGCCACGATTGACGTCGTGAAATATGTTTACGGTTCCGCGCCGCCGGTGGAGCACCTGCACTCGGGCGATATCCTCGAGACGAATACGCTCGATTGCTTCGGCGACGTTATCAAGAAGCCCGGCGATCCGCTGAGTCTCGTCAAGGGCGACAATCCGCTCACTGGCCCGTTTCACATTGATGGAGCTGAGCCGGGCGACACGCTGGCAATCGACATTCTGAATCTCGACGTGAACGGCACTCAGGGCGTCGGCGCGTTCGCTCCAGGATTCGGCGCGCTGAATTCCACGAATTACACGCCCATGCTGAATCCGCCGCTGCCGGAGCGCATCTGGTTTTATCCGATTGACCACGCGTCCAACACGGCGACGTTCCACGCGCTCGATTCAGATTTCTCGACAACAATCGCGCTGCACATTTTCCTCGGATGCATCGGCGTCGCGCCTGCGGACGGCGAAGTTCGCAGCTCGGTCGTACCCGCGGAGTTTGGCGGAAATATGGACGCGCCGGAAGTCAGCGTTGGCAATACGCTTTATCTTCCGGTGAATGTGCCGGGCGCGCTGCTTTATATGGGCGACGGGCACGCGGCGATGGGGGATGGCGAAGTGGCGGGAACGGCGATCGAGGTGCCGCTAAAAGTTCGGCTGCGCGTGCGGCTGATTAAGGGCAAGACGATTGAATGGCCTAGATTCGAGAATGAGCACGAAATTATGGCCGCCGGAATTTACCGTCCGGTGGATGATGCGTTGCGGATCGCGTTCACGCAGCTCGTTGCATGGATTCATGCGGATTACGGCCTATCAGAACTTGATGCATACGAACTGCTTTCGCAGGTGGGCAAAACTCACTTGACGGAAATGGTGGACCCGAATTACGTGGTGGTGGCGAGCATTGACAAGAAATATTTGCCGCCGAAGAAGAAATAGCGGTGTGGCATGAACGCATTCGCGGCCGTGATGTTTATTACCGCTGCGACGCGCGGCCTTCTTTCACAGCAGCGGTGAATTGCGTGGATTTGCCGCGAGGCACGGTGATGGCGCGCCAATTGGCGGCGGAGAAATGCTTCGCCAGGAAAACGATTTGGCCGATGTGGTAGGAGTAATGCGCGATCTGGCGATTGATCGCTTGCATCACGGAGTGCGGCTCGGAGCGAATCGTGACCGTTCGCGAAACGTCGGCGTCGCCTAGCGGTTCGAGCGCGGCGAAAACGTAGCGCCACCCTTCTTCCCATTTTTCAAGCAGCTCGCGGCGTGTTGTTGGTGGAGCTTCGAATTCGGCATCGCGATTGCGATCGGGCTTTTCGCCGTCGGAGGTGAGAAAGTCCGTCCAGCGCGAACGCATGTTGCCTGACATGTGTTTGACGATTACCGCGATGGAATTTGATTCGGCATCAAGCGGTGCAAACAGACCGTCGTCGGGAGCCTGTTCGATGGCTCGTTCGGCGAGGCGCTTGTAATAGTGGAAGAGGCTGAGTGAATCTTTGATGTAGGACGTTGTGAATTCGTGTGCCATGCCGCAATTTTCCGGCGGCGACTTCGGAAATGCAAGATGCGGCACGCCGCGATCTAGAGCGATTCCACAGGATCGGGTTTGACGGGCAAGGCTTCGATTTCTTCGCTTACGGTGAAGTACGCGCAATCCGGATGATGGAAAACGAGCGCGCTGACGCTCGCCTCCGGCTCCATCATCATTCCTTCGGTGAGATGAACGCCGATTTCTTCCGGATGCAGCAGGTTCCAGATGCCCTGCTGATCGTCCATATTGGGGCACGCGCCGTAGCCGGGGCTGTAACGCTTGCCGCGATATTTCGAGGTGAAGCGTTCCTGCATGGTCATCGCGGGTGGATCGGGAAAACCCCACTCTTCGCGAATGCGGCGATGGAGCCATTCGGCGCAGGCTTCCGCAGTTTCGGTTGCAAGCGCTTGCGTTGCGTGGGCTTTGAAATATTCGCCGGCCACTTTCGCTTCTTCGACGCGCGCGCGCACATTCTCGCCCGCCGTGACGACAAAAAGCACGATGTGGTCGCGACGGCCTTCTTCGGCATCGAGAACGTAATCGCTGAGACAGAGGCCGTCGGGCTTCGCTTGGCGGCCGAAGCGAAAGGTGTGTATCGGATCGGCGGCGCCTGGCGAATACAGATGGATTGAATTTCCGTCGCGCTCGGCTTCGAGGAATTGCCAGACAGCGCGCGGCTTCAGCCATTTCGCGACGTCGTGTTTCACTTCTTCCATCTTGTGGAAGAGCTCGAGGGCGAGGGCGTCGCGTTCGTGTAGTGCGTTGGCGAAATTGCCTTTGAAACCGAGATTGCGGCCGTAGAGCATGTAGGGGTTGATGTACGTCCAGATTTCCGCGAGCATCGGCAAAGTGCGAGCCTTGCGATCGAGATATGGCGCGGGCGGAATGGGAATATCCGTGCGAACGCGCGAGCTGCGCGCTTCGCCCACGGCGACTCGAGGTGGCTCGGCTCCATTGCCGGCTAGCGTTGCAATCGTGGCGGTGACGGACACGGTCAATTGTTCGCGCTGCGAAGGGTCCATGATTTCGTTCATCAATCGCAGGCCCGTCATCGCGTCTTTGGCGTAGAGCGTCAGGCCGGCGTAGCTTGGCGCAATTTTCGAGCGGGTGAACTTATCGGAAAGCGCCGCGCCGCCGACGAGCAGCGGCAACTCGATTCCAGCATCGCGCAGGTCGCCCGCGGTGATCACCATTTGCTGGGCGCTCTTGACGAGCAGGCCGGAGAGGCCGATGGCATCGGGCGAGTGCTCCTGGCAGGCGTGAATCAATTCTTCGGGTGGAACTTTGATGCCGAGATTCACGACTTCGTAGCCATTGTTCGAAAGGATGATTTCCACGAGATTTTTTCCGATGTCGTGGACGTCTCCCTTCACCGTGGCGAGCACGATTTTACCGCGACGGCTGGTTTCGGATTTCTCCATGAAGCGCTCGAGATGGCTGACGGCTTTCTTCATGGACTCGGCCGATTGCAGCACTTCCGCGACGATGAGTTCGTTGTTGTTGAAGAGGCGGCCGACTTCGGTCATGCCGGTCATGAGCGGGCCGTTGATGATTTCGAGCGGCGATTTGTGTTCGGCGAGCTTGCGATCGAGATCGGCGATCAGGCCGTCCTGGCTGCCTTCGATGATGTAGGTTGCGAGTCGCTGATCGAGCGGGAGGTCCGCGGCGAGTTTCTTCACTTTCTTCGTGGTTCGAAAATGATCGGTGACGGCCGCGATGTGGAATTGATTGACGGCGATTTTCTGCCCGCGGCTCTGCTGGCGCCAATCGTCGGGAACTGCTTCGAGCTCCGTGGCATGCGGATGCGTGGCCGGAACATCGGCGGGCGGGGTATTGAATAGCAGATTTTCCGCCAGGCGCCGCTCCTCTTCGGGGATGGAAGCGAAGCGCTCGATTTTTTCCGTATTCACGATGGCGAGATCGAGGCCTGCTTTTGTGCAGTAGTAGAGAAAAACGGAATTGACGACTTCGCGCGCCGATGCCGGAAGGCCAAACGAGATATTCGAAATTCCCAGAATCGTTTTCACGCCGGGAATCTTTTCTTTGATTAGGCGAATCGCTTCGATCGTTTCGACCGCGCCGCCGATGTAGTTCTCATCGCCGGTGGCGCACGGGAAAACGAGCGGGTCGATGATGGCGTTCTCGACGGGGATGCCATATTTCGTTTCGAGCAGCCGGACCGAGCGTTCGGCGACGGCAAGCTTTCGCTCGCGCGTGAACGCCTGCGCTTGAAGTTTGTCTTCGTCAATGCAGCCAACCACAAGCGCGGCGCCGTATGAGCGGGCGAGCGGGCAGATGCGTTCGAATTTATCTTCGCCGTCTTCGAGATTGATGGAGTTGATGATGCTTTTGCCCTGGCAGTAGGTGAGCGCGAGTTCGACCGACGCTGGGTCGGTGGTGTCAATCATGATGGGCGCTTTGGTTTTGCGGATGAGGCTTTCGTAGAACGGCGGAATATCTTTTGCTTCGTCGCGCTCGCTGCTTTGGAGGCAGACGTCAATCACTTGCGCGCCGTTGCGCACCTGACGGCGGGCAATTTCGCCGGCCTCTTCCCATTTCTCGGCGTTGACGAGGTCTTTGAACGCGCGCGAGCCGATCACGTTTGTGCGCTCGCCCACGAGAAGCGGCCGGTTCGAATCGTCTGCTTCCACCAACTCGATGCCCGAATAGAGCGCCTGGTGCTTAGGCGCTGGAACGCGCCGCGGCTCTTTGCCTTTCACCATCGCCGCGAGTGCTTTGATGTGGGCGGGTGTGGTGCCGCAGCAGCCGCCGACGATGTTCAGCCAGCCGTGATCCACAAATCGCGCGAGCTGCGTGGTGAGAGTTTCGGGCGATTCCAAATATGTGCCGTCCTCGCGCGGCAAGCCCGCGTTCGGATAGCACGATACGCGCGTGGAAGCGATTTCACTGAGCGTGCGTATGTGATCCGTCATGAATTCCGGCCCGGTGGCGCAGTTCAGGCCGATCGAAAGCAATTTCGCATTGGATATAGATGACCACAGCGCGTCAATCGTTTGACCCGCGAGCATCGTTCCCATCGGCTCGATCGTGCCCGAAACCATGACGGGGACATCGAAGCCCAGTTCTTTTTTCGCGCGCTCGATTCCGAGCAATGCAGCTTTGATGTTGCGCGTGTCCTGGCTGGTCTCGATGACGAGGATGTCAGCGCCGCCCTCGATGAGGGCCCTGCCCTGTTCGTAGAAATTTTCGCGCAACTCATCGAACGTCACGCCGCCGGTAACGGAAATCGCTTTTGTGGTTGGGCCAATCGAGCCGGCCACCCAGCGAGGGCGATCCGGCGTTGAATATTCGTCGGCGGCCTGGCGCGCGAGTTCGGCCGCTTTGCGATTCAGCTCGACAGTTTCGTTTTCGAGGCCGTATTCCGAAAGAACGATACGTGTTGAGCCAAACGAATCGGTCTCGATGATGTCCGCGCCGGCTTCGAGATAGCCTCGATGAATACCGAGAATGACGTCCGGCCGTGTGCGCACAAGCACTTCGTTGCAGCCTTCGAGGAACGACCCTCCGAAGTCCGCAGCAGAGAGATTCTGTTGCTGCACCATTGTGCCCATGGCGCCGTCGAGGACGAGGATTCGCCTCTCGAGCGCGTCGAAAAGGGCTTGGCGGCGTTGGGTTCTGTCACTCATTCAGGTTTCCGCTAAAATCGTGCGGAATATAAAGTTTAGTCGGCTGAGCCGGGCGGGGCTAGCGGTATTGTCTCAATGGAGCAACAGACGGCCCGAGCGGTCAATAGAGCGCAGTTGGAGGTTCGTTCAAGCCATGTGCGCGGAAAGACGCGGGTAAGATGCCCGCGCCACGAAAACCGGCGCCATCGGCTGCGCGCGGACGGCAGTTGCGAACGGCGAAACGGAAGTGACGGGAGGCAAACTTCGCGTTCCGTCACTTCCGCCAAACCGTTCAATATTCCTGAGAGGGAATAACTGTCTCGCGAATGGCTCTACGCCGCGGTGCCTTCGCCGCCCGCTGGTCCTGCCGCGGGTTTGCGATTCTGGCGTTGCGAAAGCCCTGCTTCACGAATCTTGTAAATCAAGGCGCGATAGCTGATGGCCAGCACTTGCGCGGTCTTACGGCGATTCCAGTGATTGGCCTGAAGAACTTTGAGAATGAGATCGCGCTCCATTTCGCGAACAGCCTGTTTCGCGATTCGCTTGAGCGGAATCGTGCCATTCTCGGAGAATTGAATCGGGCGAAGCGCCGGACGCGCGGGCGCTAACTCGCTGCGAAATGCATCTTCGCCGCCCAGGATAACGTAGCGCGCGACGCGATTTTCGAGTTCGCGGATATTGCCAGGCCACTCGGAATCCTGAAACGACTGAATGAGTTCGCGCGAGGGCGAAGGAGCGCTGCGCTGAAAGCGCGCATTGAACTGCGCGAGGAAAAATTCGATGAGCCGCGGAATGTCCTCACGGCGATCGCGCAGGCGTGGAAGGTGAAGGCTGATGACGTTGATGCGATAGAAAAGGTCGGCGCGGAAGCGGCCGGCTTCGATTTCATCCTCGAGGCGCCGGTTCGTGGCGCAAATCACGCGCGCTTCGACTCGCTTCTCTTCCTGATCCCCGATCGAGCAGAATTGCCCGTCCTGAAGAAATTGCAGAAGCTTTGCTTGCAAAGAAGAATCGAGTTCGCCAAGTTCGTCGAGGAATAGCGTCCCGCCGTCAGCCATTTCCACGCGGCCGGGCTTCGTGTTGTACGCGCCGGTGAAGGCGCCCTTACGGAAGCCGAAAAGCTCGCTTTCGAGAAGCGTCCCGGGAATCGCCGCGCAGTTCACCTTGACAAAAGGACCGCTGGCAACCGGAGAGAGCTGGTGGATGAGGCGAGCTACGACTTCTTTGCCTGTCCCGCTCTCGCCTTGAATCAGAACCGGTATATTTGTGACTGCAACCTTCTCAACCTTCAGGCGGATTGGGCGCATTGCTTCGGATGAGCCAAAGACGACGCTGCCCGGAGGCGCGTCCTGCCCTTTGCTCGATGCGAAACCGTCTACGATGCTATCCACAGCCATTTGCCGCCCAACTCCTTGGAATCGCGATGCTTGCATGTTTGTTCGCAAGCCTCGCGCTCTTCCGTCCACCTTGATCAATGCACTCCTTCCGCCAAAGGCGAACTCATAGGTGGAAAGAGCCGGGGGCGGCCGAGTCCTTAGACCTGCCTCGCTAAGTGACCTGTTTACCGGTGGATACAAGGTAGTAACAGGACTACCTCGATTTCGCGGGAGTACGTCCTGGCGGGTTCAGCCCGTGTTGTAAGTGGAGGAAAAGAGGTTCATTACCCGGAAATAGCGTTCCCGACAGTGAGGAAAAGGATTCACAGGTATAAGAGCCTCCGAGCCGAGCGAGGATGGCCGGGGCTGAAAGCCCATTGAGAGAGAGATTCTCATCGCTGGACTAAAGTCCAGCTCCCCCTGCTGAATCAGGAGGCTCCCAACCGGCTATCGCTTGGGGAAAATAAGGTCTTCGAGGAGGTCGGCCCGCGCCTTTTCATCGGAAGCGATAACGGCGAGCAAGTCGCTGACGGAAATCATGCCGTGGAATCGCGATTTATCGTCCACTACGAGCAGATGATAGATGCCGAATTTTTCCATGAGTTGCAGGCAAGCATCGAGAGGCGCTTCCGGCGGCACCGAGACGAGTTTGGGCGTCATGATTTCTGAAACGCGCATCCAGGCTGGGCATTTGTTCTCCGCGGCCACCTTGTCGGAGACGTCGCTTTGCGATACCACGCCGATGAGTTTGCCTTCTTTGTTGACGACGCCGGCGGAGCGCACGCCGTGTTCGCGCAGATAGCGCGCCGCGTCGTACACCGTTGCTTCGGCACTGATGGAATAGATTTCTTTACGGGAGGCGATCACGTCCGCGACTTTCATGAGAGTCCCTCCGACGGCAGGGCGTCGAGGCGGCCATCGTAATTCCGAAGCGCGTGCAGGTGCAATCGAAAATTCTTCGGGAATGGGCAGTGAAACGAAGCGAGATGAGAATTTAAACCGAGAGGGATCCCTCGTCCACCGCGGCGGACTCGGGATGACGGCGTTCGTGCTTTTTCCGCAACCTGTGAACCCGTGATCTGAATTGACGCGGGACGGAATAAAAGTGAAGGGCTGGGCCCGGGGAGAGACCGCGAAGATTTCGCTAAGCGGTCTTGCCCCGGATAATATCGTAACGCTCGATTACAGCAGCGATGCCGACGCTTTCGTGCTCTTCGTCTTGCCGCTTATCCACGCGCACTACACGCCCGTGCGCGCGAACAAAAACTTCGGTTCCGCGGGTGATTTCTGCCGGCAACGTCAACGTGAAATCGAGTTCAGTGCCTGGTGCCATGTCCTTGGTCATGATGAAATAAACACCGCGAGTCGAGATATCGCGAGTCTGGCCATTGTGGGAACCGGGCTCACGATTGATCGGCAGGCGGACGAGGACTGGCAGAGATAAGTCGTAACGTCGAGCGGTGCGACGCTCTGTCATTCCAGCATGCTCCCCTCAAACCGAGATCGGGCGCAAATTCCCCTATAAGGGGTCAGCAATCTTGCTACCAAATAAAATCAACATGCGATTTCAGGTCCGCACTATACCAGACGCTTTGTGTCGCAGTTGCTTCGGCCAACAAGATTGATCCGGGTTCGCCCAAACCCATTGCAATGATAGGGAAGCCTAATCGATTGACTCGCGGTCAACTTCTGACCCATCACCGCGCGTCAATCGCGCCACTCCAGGTCACTCCCCTGGCGACGCATATTAGCGAGCAACCCGCTTGCTGAATAGACTTTTTCTTCAGTCGTGTGCCCTGAATAGGCAATAGATTGCAATCGCTGTTTTTCTGCCGCTGCCGGTATTACTCGGTGCGCGTTGCGGGAGCGGCCGGCACAGCGCGCGAACCGCGGCCGGAATCCAAATTGAATTGTCTCATTTTGTACAGAAGCGCTTTGTAACTGATGCCGAGCATTTTCGCAGCGTCCTTGCGGCACCAACGCGTTTTTTCGAGCGCTTGCGCGATTGCTTCCGCTTCTGCTTCGTCTTTCAAGCCGCGCACGAGCGCTTTCAGCCCGCCCTGCTCGCGCGTCGGAGTCGTGGTGTCCGGCTGCGGCGAGAGGCGTTGCTGCGCCGTGGTCATTTCGAGCAATTCGCGGAAGCTGCCTTCCTCATCTTCGAGAATCACATAGCGCTTGGTGAAGTTTTCGAGCTCGCGCAAATTGCCGGGCCATTGGTAGCGCATCGCTGCTTCGAGAAGATGCGCGGAAGGCTCGGGCATGGTCTTCTGGAATTTTTCGCTGTACTTCAACAAAAAATGCTGGAAGAGAAGCGGAATTTCCGTCGTGCGTTCCCGCAGTGGCGGAATATGGATCGAGAGGACGTTCAGCCGGTAATAGAGATCCTCGCGGAAGCGCCCGGACTGCATGGCTTCCTGGACGTGCATGTTCGTCGCGGCAAGCACGCGGACGTCGGTGTTGATGACGCTGCGTCCGCCGAGGCGCGAGTACTGATTGTCCTGCAGAACGTGCAAGAGCTTGGCCTGCAGGTGCGGGCTCATCTCGGCGATTTCGTCGAGGAAAATCGTTCCCTTGTTGGCGAGCTCGAATTTGCCGGGCTTGGCACGAACGGCGCCAGTGAATGCACCTTGCTCGTAGCCGAAGAGTTCGGATTCCAAAAGCTCGCCGGGCAGCGCCGCGCAATTCACCTTGACGAACGGTTGTTGGCGGCGGGTGGAGCGAAGATGAATCATCCGCGCCACAACTTCCTTGCCTACTCCGCTCTCGCCGCTGATGAAAACCGGAACGTCCACGGGCGCGATTTGCAGGATGTGCTGGCGGATTTTGAGCATCTGCGGGCTGGAGGCCAGGAACGACATATCTTCGGTGAGCTGGTCGCAGTACTCGCGCAGGGCCTTGTTCTCGGCGCTAAGGTGCATTTTCTGACGGCATTTGAGAAGCGCCGCGTCGAGTTCAGGCTTTTCGAAAGGCTTGGTGAGGTAATCGTGCGCGCCCAGGCGAATGGCCTCAACGACAGTGCCCACTTCATTCGAACAAGAAAGCATGATGATGTTCAGCGAGCGATCCACTTGCATCAACGCGCGCAATGTCTCGAGCCCGTTCATTTCCGGCATCAAGACGTCGAGGATGATGAAGTCGGGCTTATCGCCGCGGGTCACGGTTTCGACGGCGTCCTTGCCGTTGGTGACGGCACTGACGTCGAAGCCGTCCACTTCGAGAAGAGTTTGCAGATACTTTCGTATGCTGGGTTCGTCGTCCACGATCAGAATTCGTTCTTTCGTTTCCATTTCCCTATTTTCCTCGCTCGAAAGCGTTTGCGCCATGAATGTTTCTCTTATTCAAGATTCGTCGGCAGCAGAAACGAAAATGCGCTGCCGGATCCAGGAAGGCTATCCACCCAGATTTTTCCGCGATGCGCCTGAATCAGCCGCTTGGTGATCGCCAGTCCCAGACCCATTCCCGCGGAAGATGGATCGACGCGCACAAATTCCTCGAAAATTTCCTGATGAAATTCCGCCGCGATCCCGACGCCGGTGTCCGAGACGGTGACCAGCACGCTGTTCACGCGGCTTTCACGCTCGCGGCGGCGCTCGGCCCTCGGAACAACTTCTGCGATTCTGCGCTCCCAGAAATGGGGCTCGGCTCGAACCGTCACGCAACCGTCGGTCGGCGTGTGCTTGAGTGCGTTGTCGACTAGATTTGCGATGCACTGCTGCAGTTTCGGATAATCGAAATTGAGCCGCGGAAGATCTTTGGAAATGTGGGTCTTGAGACGGACCCTCGATTTTTGGAAAGAATCCTGCCAGCGCAAGACGACGTCGTTGATGCAATCGCGAAGATCGTTTTCGCGAAGTTGCAGCACGAGCTTGCCGCTTTCGAGCGCCGAATAATTCAAGAACATGGACACGACTCGCACGAGCCTGTCGCAGCTCTCTTTCGATTCCTCGAGAATTTCGCGCTGCTTCTCGCTGAGTTTTCCGAGCGAGCACGACAACAGCAGATCGTAGTAGCCCTTCATCACGGCAAGCGGCGTCTTCAACTCATGCGCGGCTGATGCGAGGAATACGGTCTTCTGGCGATTCACTTCCTGCAAGCGCAAGTAGGCAGCAAGCAGATTCCGGTAGGTGATTTCCCGCTCCTGCATCAGTTCGTGAACCGTCTGAGCCATGTCGACGCCGGACGCTGGCAATTCCGCCGCGTGATCGGACGGCGAAGCGTCGATGTAGGTAACGAGCCAATCCGGTTCCGGCAGCCAGCGAATTTTCACGTGCGTCTCGCCGTCGCTCGTAGCCACTGGCAACACCACTTCCTGCTCTCCGCGTTCGAGTTGGCCCAAGATACTGCGGGCATCGGCTTTCAAGAGGTCGCGGAAAAGGTTGAGTTGATCGGATGGGGGAAATCCACCGGCGGTCAGGCGATCCTGCGCGTGAACGTTTGCAAAGAGAACAGTGCCGACGCGGTCGGCCACCAACAATGGCCGATCCATCGCGTCAAGGAGGCTAGCCATGACGCCCAGCAGCGTTAGGGCCTGGGATGGCGGTTCTGCTTGGGCTTGCTTGGACACTGATCCTCCTGGACTACATCGCCCGACGCGTGGAAAGCTTCAGGACGCTCGTGCGACTGCCATGAGAGGGGGAAGGCCCTCAGTCTTTGGGCATCGTGGCAAACGCCTCCGGAGGTGTCAATGGTAAATAAGTTCTACTTTTGCACACAAAGGGAAACGAATTAGCTTCCGAATGCCGAGAGTATTCCCAATGTTCAAAATGAGACGACGGGACCTTCAGTCAACTCCATTTATTTCATACGGTTACACGGCTAGTAACTTCCGCAGGTCGTCTTGCCATTGAATTGCGAGCAGTAAAAGTACTAATACTGGGGTACTAACAATGGTGATGGAAAAGAACGTTGCTCGCGAACGAGCAATCGAAATTGGCAACGCGGACCGGAGGCACGCCAGCCGTCTGCACCTACAGGTTCCCATGTTTGTTCGGGGGACAGACGCGTACGGCGAGGACTTTATCGAGCTTGCCAAGACTCTCGACATCAGCGCGACGGGGGCGTATCTAACGCTTCCGCGGCCTGTGCTCAAGCAGGGAATGGTCACGCTGACTGTTCCGACTCCTTCGGTATCGAACTCGGGTCTCGTTCCGGCTTCGATGGCGCCGATTTCGGCACGAGTGATTCGCCAGAAAGAAGTCGGCGATATCCACCTCATCGGCGTCCAATTTGTTCGGCCACTCGATTAAGCTGGTCGGCCAAACGGGACTCACAGTACTCGGACACGATACATCGGCGAAAATCGCCGGAGAGTGGAAGCGGTTTGCTCATAGACTTTCGATCCGCATTCTCAAAACGACATAAGCCGCTTTCGTTTGTCACGACTCTCTGAAGTTTCAAGCAGTTAGCTCCGCTCTGAAACACTTCGGTTTTTCCTTGCCTTGGACTCGCGCTTGCTGATACAAGGTGCGCCCCCGCAGTTGGTCGAATAGTTGTCGCGAGCGCGCGGAGCAGAAAACTCCAAATGTCCCAGTCCAGTGAGCCGGCGCAGAAGCCGTCGGCGGAAGATTGCTTTCTCGACTTGTTGGCAGAAACCCTCGCGGGCCTGGATGATGCTGTGCGCGGGCCGTTCCTGCAGCGTTTTTTCAAGTCGTTTACGCAATTGGATCTCGACGAGGCGCAGAGCACGCAGGCGTGGTCAAGCATCATTGAGCGGCAAAGGGAATTTTCCGCTGCGCTTGGCCGCCGCGTCGCGCTGAAGACGGCGCTGGTGGATGTGCTTGGCGCATCGCATTTTCTCCAGGTTCCCGTCCTGCTCGAATACGATGCCTATCGCAAGCTGCAAATCAACGCTGCGACCGATGGGCTCACGGGCCTGTACAATCGGCGCCTCTTTGACGAGACGTGCGACAAAGAGCTGAATCGCGCGAAACGCTATAACGGGCTTCTCGCCGTCGTTCTTTTCGATCTTCACCGCCTAAAAGAGATCAACGACAAGTACGGCCACATGAAGGGCGACCAAGTCCTTCAACTCGCTGCGAACAATTTGCGCAAGACGCTTCGCGCTTCCGACTTTGCTTTCCGCATCGGCGGCGATGAATTTGCGCTGGTGCTGCCGCAAACGGATCCCGAGCAGGCCGCCACGCTCTGCCGCCGCGTGCGAAACAATTTCGAGAACGAAGTTGCGCCGCTGAAGATGAAAGTGGCAGCAACGCTCGACTTTGGGATGGCTGTCTATCCGCAAGACGCGGACACCAAAGAAAATCTTGTTCAAGTCGCGGATGAGCGGCTTTACGCGCTCAAGCATTCGGGGCAAACAACGCGCGTGACTCCCGCTGAGGCCCCGGCTGCAGCGCCCGCGCCGCCCGCGTACTTTGTCGCGTCAATGCCTTCGACTTCCGCGCCGCGCGAAGTTCCGCCGCCGCGCCGCGAGACGCCAACTCCTCCCGCGTACGTTCCCCCCGCCGGAATTGGCGTACCGTTCATTCCCGCAGCTGCTGCAAAACCGAAGCCTGCGCAGCACCCGCGCAAATGGGAGCGCGTTTCTCTCTCGGGAACAAAGGCGCGTGCCGTCCTCGATGTCCCAGCGAAAACTGCGGCGGTGCTCGACTTGAGCTACGGCGGCGTCGCGCTCTTGTTTGAGACGGGCGAGGATCTTCCGAACGAGTTTTCCGCAGTTCTGCACGTTCCAATCCTGCCGCCTCTTCGCGTCAGCCTCCGCAAGGCCTATACGATGGCTGTCGATGGTGGTCACATCCGGATGGGCTGCTCGTTCGTATCCTAACCGCGCGGTCCACCGAGTAACGTCGCTCCGTAAACCCTTCGTCCAGCTGGGTTTCCGGCCGAAATTGGAGAAATTGGCAATTTCGCGTATAATGGTGGTTCGTTCTTGGGCCTAGCGACGCGGCCGTGGTTGCAGCGTTCGTGAAATAGCCGCGCAGACCGGCCTGGACGGACTGGAGTACTCCCCATGAAAGCCGGAATTCATCCCGATTATCACGAAGTGACCGTGCACTGCGCCTGCGCTCACACGTTCAAGACTCGCTCGACGTTCAAGGGCGATCTAATTCGAGTGGAAATCTGCTCGAATTGCCATCCATTTTTCACCGGCAAGCAGAAGCTGATTGATACTGCTGGACGCGTCGAGCGGTTCAATAAGAAGTACGAAAAGGCGATGAAGAAGTAAGATCGCCGTTTTTCAAGTGCTCCCTTAGAGCGCGTTCTCCAAACGTCGTCATTCCGAGCCGTCCTATTGCCGCCGAGTAAGCGCCGCCCGCGAGGAATCTGCATTTAACGCTCAATCAGCCGAAATGCAGATTCTTCAGGACATCCTCGTCGGATGTCCTTCAGAATGACAGCGCGACAGACTGGCCTATCGCAAGTTGCTGACCTGGGTTGCGCGGCGGTGTAAAATGCCGGGCATCCATGGCGACACCTGTACCCGCACCCTCCAGCGCATTTCCTGAATCGCTCGTTGAAACTGCCGAGCCGCGTGTCACGCTACGCAACGCATTCGCGCGCCCTCTCGATTCTGCGATTGCCGCCGCGCGGACGTGCTATTCGACGCGGTTGATTGGCGCCGAAGAGATCACGGAAAAGCAGCGCGTGAATATTGGCGCGGCTACTTTCTACGGCGGCCATCACACCGTTTACCAGCATGCGCATTTCGAATTTGGGCTCGAAAATATCAGCCGGCAGTTTGTTTGGTCGTTCCTGCACGCGCATCCTTTCTACAATTCAGAGCAGCAGAGCCAGCGATACGTTCGCCTCGATCGCGCGCAAGCGTACGTTCCGCCGGAAGGCCCGCACTTCGGTCCGGACGAGCGCGCCATTTACGAACGCGCCATCGCTGGCGCCTGGGATTATTATCGCGAACTTTCCGGGCTGCTTGAGCCAGACGCGCGGGAGATTCTCGGCGACATCTGGCACGTGAGCGATATGTCGCATCCGAAGCGCGTGAAGAAAGTTGCGCAGCAATCGGAGAAGCGCGCGATTGAAGTGGCGCGCTACGTTCTTCCGGTGGCGGCGTTCACGACGATGGTGCACACGCTTTCGGGCATCGTGCTGCATCGTTTGTGGCGTATGCAGGCAGCTTCAGATACGCCGGCGGAGGCTCGCGAAGTGATCGGGTCGATGGTGGGCGCGGTTCGCGGGATCGATCCTGAATTTTTTGATCGGTTCAACAACGAGCCCATGGAAGATCCACCGGAATGGAAGGAGCCGCTGGCGGATGGCGAGGGGTTCGCGCGCGAATTTGATGCGCGGCTCGGCGGGCGCACGTCGAAACTGGTGGACTATACGCCGCGCGCCTTGCCGGTGATGGCCCACGCGTATCGCGCCGTTCTGGGATTAACTTCGGCCGAATGCCCGGATGCCGAGGCGATCGACCGGCTGCTCAATCCGGCTCGAAATCCCTACCGTCGCGAGACATTGAATATCGGTGTCCACGCTCCGATCATGCGCGCGCTGCAGCACGCCAATTTCACCTTCGCGAAGAAAATCAGCCACACAGGCGACAGTCAGGATCAGCGCCATCGCATGGTGCCCGGTTCGCGTCCGTTGCTGACGCTTGCGGATACGCGTAGGCCGGATTTCATCACGCCCATGCTGATCGCCGGAAATCCGCGCGCGCGTGAAGTGTACGAAGAAGCCATGGCGGCGGCCTGGACTGCAAAAAATAAGCTACTCGATCGCGGCGTGCCGCGCGATTTCGCGCTCTATCTGCTGCCCAATGCGAAGGCGATACGGCTCGTCGAGTCCGGATCGCTGCTGCATCTTCTCCATAAGTGGACGATGCGCACGTGTTTCAATGCGCAGGAAGAGATTTACCAGGCTTCAATGGAAGAAGTCGCCGAGGTTCGCGAAGTTTTTCCGGAGCTCGCGCGATATATCGGCCCGCCATGCGTTTTGCGTGCTGGAATTTCTTCTCCGATTTGCACGGAAGGCTCGCACTTCTGCGGCGTGAAAGTCTGGGTGGATTTTCCCAACGTTCAGCGCCGGATCTGATCGCGTAATGATCTGGCCCATGATCCGGCCCGTGGCCCAACGATGACCCGTCGCGGGAGCCTCGCTTATTACCTCGCTGTTTGGATCTGCGGCTGCTTCTTCATGAGCATAGCGATCTGCGTGAAAGACCGAAATGCTCTTGCTGGCGCGAACTTTTCGGCTGCCGTTCGTCTCATGTATTTCTACTTCTTTGCGTTGATGCTGGGTTTCGCGCCCGCCCTGTTTTTTGGACTCCTCTTACGTCGCACTGCAGCTCTTCTAGGCCGGAAGCACCCGTCGATTTGGATCGCCGCAGGTGCGATTATCGCGGCGGTCCTGGTGGCGGCCATCGGTCGATGGAACCGGAACGCGATGGCAGTCGCACACCCGAGGGTATTCCCTACAGGATTGGTATTCGCGCTTACAGGTGGCCTCGGCTTCACTTACGACGAAGGTTCGTGGCTGGCAATTCCGGTTGGCGCCGCTACGGCGTACATCCTCTATCGCATTGACCGCGCGTTCGCGCCGCAATCGCAGCCGAGCGAACAATCCCCATCCGCAACAACGGCAGGCGGTCGATGAACTGCTTGCCAACAACGGAGTGCTTCTACAGCGAAATCTGTGCCAGCGGCTGCGTGCCGCTCGTCTCCAGCAACGCTAATTGTCCGCATGCTGCCATTACATCTTGTCCGCGTGAATAGCGCACGAATGCGGGCACGTCCTTTTCCGTGAGGATTCGCCGAAATTCTTCAGTCCGATTCTCGTCAGGCGGCTGGTACGGCAGATTGCCTGGATTCCACGGAATCAAATTCACTTTCACACGAATGTTGGCGAGCAAACGCGCCACGCGCCGGGCGTCTTCTGGCGAATCGTTGAACCCGCCGAGCAGCACATATTCGAATGTCAAATGCTCCCAAGTTCGCAGCGGGTATCGCCGGCAGGCATCGAGCAGCGTCTCGAGCGGATATTTTCGGTTGATCGGCATAATCGTGTTTCGCTGTTCGTCGTTCGATGCATTCAGCGAAATGGCAAGCTTCGGCCGAATCGTCTCCTGCGCCAGACGCTCGATTCCCGGAACGATGCCGCTCGTCGAGAGCGTGACGTGCTTCGGCGAAATCGCCATGCCTTTCGGATCCATCAGAATTCGCAGCGCGGCCATCACCGCGTCGTAATTCAGCAGCGGCTCGCCCTGTCCCATCAGCACGATGTTTGTTCGCGGCTTGAGTTCGGCGCGATGATCCTCGAGCGCGACGAGTACTTGCCCCAGCATCTCTCCCGCCGAAATATTTCGGATCAGTCCGAGCGTGGCGGTGAGGCAAAAACCGCAGTCGACCGCGCAGCCTGCCTGCGTTGAAATGCAGATGGTCTGTCGATTTTCCTCCGGCATGAATACGGTCTCGATGGCCGTTTCGGCGTTCGATGAAGAATCATCCAGCGCGTCAATTGCGAGAACGTATCGCATCGTGCCGTCGGCGGACGGATACTTCCGCAGAAATTTCGGAAGCGCCACTCGCGTATTGTCCAGTAGCTTTTGGCGAAACCCGGCTGGCAGATTCGCCATCGTCGCGACGTCGAATCGCTTTTCTGCATAGAACGCGTGATAGAGCTGACCGCCGCGATAGGCCGGTTCGCCGAGAGACAGCGCCAGGGCGCGCAATTCCGCGAGGGATTTGCCGAGAAGATTCGATTTATTTGCACGTTCCGAGAAGGGCATGAAGGGTGCTCGAATTCATCATAACATGAGTGTTTTAGCGCATTTTTCGACGCCGTCTTCCGCCAGCGGAGTTATAATGTTGCGATGCCGACCAGTTCTGATCGCGGAGCGCGTCCGCCGGCCGTTCAGCGGATGCATATTGATGATTGGGTGAAGAAGCTCACCGCCATCCACGAAGGGGAGTTCACGCTTGCGCGAGTCGAAGAATTTGTTCGTGACAACCAGGTTCTTCCGGAATCGCTTGCGCCGTATCTCTTCTACACAAAAAGCCACTACACCCGCAATCTGATCTACAAGTGCGAACTCTTCGAGGTTATCGCGCTCTGCTGGGAATCAGGGCACGTGAGCCGCATTCACAATCACCGCGACCAGAATTGCTGGATGGCCGTGCCGATCGGAAAGCTGCGCGTGCAGAATTTCCGCGTGGAAGCTCGCGATCCTGTGCACGGCAAATGTTCGCTTGTGCCCACGGATTCTTACGACATGGATGCCGAACATCCGGGCGTGGTGCAGCCCGAGGAGCCAGTACATCAAGTGTTGAATCTGCCTGAATTCGGGGGCCGGGCGGCCACGCTGCATATCTATTCGCGCCCGTATTCGACCTGTGAAATCTATTCGCTCGAAAAGGGCGCGTATTCAGATGTTCCGCTGCATTATTCGAGTGAATACGGCAAGCTCTCTCCCGACGAAAAGCTTTTGTAATTTGGCGCGCTCACGAAATTGTGCATTGGACCCGGAGGCTTGAGCCTCCGGGCTCTGGATAAAATCTCGCGGTTCGGTTCGGATGTTTTCTGCCATGGCCCTGTGTGCTGCGATATGACTTTCGAGTGCGCCCGTGCCACAATCAATAGACAAAATGACTGAGACTCCGCGCAACGTCGAAAAAAGTACGCTATCAAATGGCCTCGTTGTAATCACCGAACAAATGCCACACGTTCGGTCGGTTGCCGTAGGCATCTGGCTTCAGCACGGTTCGCGCCGCGAGCCCGGCGATCTCAACGGCATCTCGCATTTCATCGAGCATATGGTGTTCAAAGGCACGGAGCGGCGCACCGCGGAAGACATTGCCCGCGAAGCCGATCGCATCGGCGGGATGCTCGACGCTTTCACCTCGAAGGAACATGTTTGTTTCAACACGCGGATTATTGACGAGCATTTGCCTGCCGCGTTCGACATCCTTGCAGATCTCGTGCTCGGGCCGAAGTTCGCCGAGGAAGAGATTACGCGCGAGAAATCCGTCATCTTTGAGGAAATCAAGATGGCGCAGGACAATCCCGAAGATTTGGTTCACGAGCTTTTCTCCGAAAATTTCTGGTACAACCAGGCGCTCGGGAAACCGATTCTGGGAACGCGCGAAACGGTGGGTGCTTTTAACCGGTCGAAGCTGCGCGATTGGTTCGGCCACTGGTACGCACCGAACCAAATCGTGATCACGGCGGCGGGCAATCTGACGCACGCGCAACTTCTCGATCTCGCCGGCTCGCGCTTCGCCGATCGCAAGCCGTCGGCAAACGGACATCCGGAAATCGCGCCCTCCCCGGAGCCGCGCATCACTTTGCGCGCGAAACGCGAGCTTGAGCAGGTCCATCTCTGCCTCGGGGTGGCGGCGTTCCCAATGGCCGATAAGCGGCGATTCGCGGCCTCTCTCCTGAACAGTTTGCTTGGCGGCGGAATGTCTTCGCGGCTTTTCCAAAACATTCGCGAAAAGCAGGGACTCGCTTATTCGATCTTCAGTGAGATGAATCCTTACCGCGATGCGGGAATGCTGTCGGTCTATAGCGCCACTGCCGCTGACAAAACGGCGCACCTCATTCAATCTGTGCTCACGGAATTCCGCAATTTGAAAGATCATCTAGTTACGGAAGAAGAAGTTCGCCGCGCCAAGGATCATTTGAAAGGCGCGCTGCTGCTTTCGATGGAGTCCACCGGCTCGCGCATGGCTCATATCGCGCGGCACTATCTGTATTTCGGCCGATTCTTCTCGGTTGACGAATTGGTTGCTCAGCTCGAGTCCGTTACGCGCGAGGATATTCAGCACGTCGCGCAGGAATTCTTCCGCCCCGGGCGCATCGCCGCCACGGTTCTCGGCCCGATTGATGATTTCAAGCTAACGCCCGCCGACCTTGCCTGCTGACCGCCGATAAATTTCAAAGTACTCAGACACGCCTCGGTAGCCACAAAGCAGTTTGTCTAGTAGTTTATCCCGCAGTTTAATTTGGCGAGGAGTCCTGTCATGCGTGGACGCGTCTTGCGCGGCGCGATTCTGCTCATCCTTGCGCTGGGTTGTGCTGCTTGGGCGCAGAAGAGCACAGTCGATGAAGAGGGACATCCGTGGTGGCAGCACGCAGTTTTCTATGAGATATATCCACGCAGTTTTGCCGACAGCAACAACGACGGCATCGGAGACATTCCCGGAATCACGTCGAAGCTCGATTACTTGCGCTGGCTCGGAGTCGACGCGATCTGGATCGCGCCAATGTTTCCTTCTCCGCAGGTTGATTGGGGCTACGACATCTCCGACTACTACAGCGTGAACCCGGACTACGGGACGCTCGAGGACATGGACGCGTTACTCGCCGAATCGAAGCCGCGAAATATTCGCGTGCTGCTCGATTTCGTGATGACTTATACATCCGATCAAAATAAATGGTTTCAAGAGTCGAAATCTTCGCGAACCAACGCGAAGAGAGATTGGTATATCTGGCGGGACGGCAAGGCGCCCGGCCAGCCGCCAAATAATTGGACGTCCAACTTTGGCGGCTCTGCGTGGAAATACGATCCCGTGTCCGGCCAATGGTATTACCACTATTTCTATCCACCGCAGCCGAACCTGAATTGGAGAAATCCCGAAGTTGAAAAGAGCATGTTTGACGTGACGCGATGGTGGTACAAGCGCGGCGTCGCGGGGTTTCGCCTGGATGCCGTCGACGTGATGTACGTGGATTCGCAGTTTCGCGACAATCCTGTCGTCGGGGACGAGAAGAATGCATTCGGCGATCCGGTCGAGCGCGAAATCTATGACAAGAACCAGCCGGAATTGCACGGCGTCTTGCAGCGGCTGCGCAAGGTGGCGGACGAATACAATGCAGTGCTGATCGGCGAAACCTGGACCAGCGACATCGCGCAACTCAGGCAGTATTACGGCGAGCACGGTGGCGAAGTGAACATGCCGATGGATTTCATGTTCACGATGGTCGACAAGCTTTCGCCGCCGGATTTCCGGAAGCAAATCGACTGGGTGGAGGGTTCGGGCGGCTGGCCTGTCTACGTTTTGAGCAACCACGATATTCGCCGCGTCTACGATCGTTATGGCGATGGACAGCACAACGATCAGATCGCAAAGCTTATGGCCTCTCTTTACCTAACGCTGCGCGGCACGGCTGTGATGTATTACGGCGAAGAAATCGGCATGGAAAACAACGATCCGAAACGGCCGGAGGACGTAAAGGATTCGATGGGGAAACTCGGCTGGCCGAAAGAAAAGGGCCGCGACGGCGAACGCACTCCGATGCAGTGGAATGACGGCGCAAACGCGGGCTTCAGCACCCTCGCGCCATGGTTGCCCGTGGACAGCCGTTACAAGAGCTACAACGTCGATACCGAGAAGAAGGATCCAAACTCGATTCTCAATTATTACCGGCAGTTGCTGTCACTGCGGCATACGAACAAAGCCTTGCTGGAAGGCAAATATATTGCGTCGAACGAAGACGATCCGAATGTGCTTTCCTACGTTCGCAGCTACAAGGGGCAGAACGTGCTCGTGGTCCTGAATATGAGTAAAGAGGCGCGTAAAGTGAATCTCAATCTTGCGTCGAAAGGCGTGAACGCGAAATCGCTGAAGACGCTGCTGTCGTCGTTCGCTGCTCCGAGCCAAGTTGACGCCAACGAGATATCCGTGGAACCATTCGGGGCGTGGATCGGGCAGACTGAATAGGAGGAAAAGTGTCAGCTAATGGATTTATGGTCGGTCAATGCCGGTAAATAGCAAGCCGAAGCTCATATCCGCAGCAGCATTCGCGCTCGCTGGGATTTTGTTCTATTTGGGCTACGCGAAATCTTCAATCGGGCTGCCCCGATATCTCGTTCCAGCTATGTTTTTCCTCGCGGCTGTGCTGTTGTCAATCGACGCTCTACGAGCAAAGCCATACTCTGGTACGCCGAAGCAGGATTAGGGCAAACCCGCTTACCGAAAGTCACTACTACCATCACGAACAGGATTGACGCGCGCGCGGCATTTTGCGATTATCCTCGGCGGGCCCGTCTCAGATCTAGATTGCGAGGTTCGGCATCTCGTTTCGCGTTTCTATCCTGGCGTCCGGCAGCGCGGGCAACGCAACGTTGCTCCAAACGGAGTGCACCTGCCTCCTTATTGACGCCGGAATCAATCGCAAAGAACTACTCCGGCGAATGGAAGCCGCGAACATCACGCCCGAGCGGCTTGACGCCATCCTGATCTCCCACGAGCATTCCGATCATACTTGCGGTCTTCCGCAGATCAGCCACCAGTGGCATGCAACGGCGTATCTCACTGAGTCAACTCACCGCGAAATCCGAAAATGTCTTCCTGAAAGCGCCAGCAAGAAGCTGACGCGCGTCGAGCATATTCGCGCCGGAGACGTTTTTACGATTGGCGATATCGAAATCTCCGCGTTCGCGATTCCGCATGACGCGGCGGATCCCGTGGGCTACACCTTCCGTGCGAATGGAATCAAAGTCTCGATCGTTACCGACCTCGGCTATCTCCCCGAGCTGGTGAAGCATCATTTGCGCGAATCCGATTGCCTGATCCTGGAATCGAATCACGACCTCGACATGCTTAAGGTCGGCCCGTACCCGTGGTACATCAAGCAGCGCGTCATGAGCCGCACTGGGCATCTCTCCAACACCGTAGTCAGCGATTTCCTCGCCGATCCGGAACTCTTCGACGGACGGCCGCGCTACATTGTCCTCGCGCATCTCTCCGAGCAGAACAATACTCCCGATCTCGCGCGGATTTCCGCGGAGGAAGCATTGAATCGCCGCCCAAGCGAGTGCGCATTTCGCGGCGAATTGCTGCTCGCATCGCAGCACACACCGCTCGGCCCACTACTTCTATAGTTCGATGTGAGCTGCGCGCCAAAGTCCCCTGATTTCCACAGGTTAGGTGGCATGTGGAAGAGTACCGTAAGGGAAAAATTTCTAGGCACAAGTAATCTCTACACGCGTTTCAATACGGTATATCCCGTATGCCCCTGCTTAAATAGCCTTATATCATCAACTTTCACTTTCTTCTCGTTTTGACAATTATGGTACTAGGATTGCTCTAGTACCTAACGCGGTTCGGTGTCGTCCGTGGGGGCCGATACACTTTTTCAAATCTGCATACCTAGAAGTGGCGGGTTTGGCTAAGAACTGCGGTTGAGTGAACGGTTTGCCTCAGTCTGACAAGGGCGCTGGTCTTCTCGACATTTCCCCCTCGCAACTAAATCTTGGCAGCAGGGAGGTCGCCCTGAAAAAGTCTCGCAAAGCTGCTGCTTCAATTGTCCACCGTGAGTTTCAGTCGCACTCCTGCACACCTCAAGTGTACGTATTCTGCGAAAAAGAGACGGGCGCCGCGCGGTTCCAGGTTCGAGCCGGTACCGACGGAGTGCTTCCGATGGAAGAAGCCGCCAGTCTTCTCGCAATGCACTGTCTGGTGCGGGGTGAAGCTCCAACCGATTATCAAGTGATGGTTAAGGCCGCTGGCAGCCTGTTCGAGCGCGTGACGTCGAAGGCGCGCCAGCTTCTGGATGCAGGCCGCGCTATCGCTTCCCCGGTCGGGCTTAGCCGCCGTGAGAAAGAAGTTCTCAACGGCGTTCTCGAAAATCTCGCCAACAAGGAAATCGCGTCGCGTCTCAGCATTTCAGAGCGCACGGTAAAATTTCATGTGTCCTCGCTCTTTGTGAAATTCAAAGTGCGTAGCCGCATCGAATTGATCCGCAAGACGCCGGCCCTGTTTGCGAATGGCAATCCGTCTGAAGAGAAGGTCGCGCAGGAAACCATGGTTGGCAGTCCGGCCTTGGTTCCGGCAAACCGGCCCGTGGCCCCGCTCGATCGACGCGGTAACCATATCGTCCGGCCTCTCGGCCGTCTTCTCACAGCTTAGCTATCTTTCAAGCCGCGTCTCTCCCGTCCTCGAGAGACGTTCGGCTTGTCGGCCCTGCGCGGCGTTTAACAATCCCTCCCGCCGCCGCGCCCTAGCCCGACCACTCCTTTCCCGCCGAGACCCCAATTCATCCGTCATTCATCCGCCATACGGCTGGCATTCAAGCTATTATGGAACAGGGAAGTTCCTCCCGATTTTCTCGATTTCGATTTTCACTTGTGCGGTTGGCTTGACTTGAGTTGAAAGGAGCCCGAGTTGATTCCACGTTATACCCGTGCTGAGATGGGCCGCGTCTGGAGCGACGAGAATCGCTTCCAGAAATGGCTTGAAGTGGAACTGGCTGCCACCGAAGCGCTGGCTGAGGCTGGCGTTGTACCTCGCGAAGCCGCGGCGCGCTTGCGTGAACGCGCGCGCGTGGATGTCGCGCAGATTCATGCGCACGAGGCGCGCGTCAAACACGACGTCATTGCATTCACGATGGCCGTTGGCGAGTCAATTGGCCATCCAGAGACCGCGCGCTGGCTGCACTATGGGTTGACGTCGAATGACGTCGTGGACACAGCACAAGCGCTCGTATTGCGCGATGCCTCGCGGCTGATCGACGCCGGCATCGAGCGCATGGGAGAGATCCTCGAGCGCCGCGCGTACGAGTTCAAGGACACGCCCGAAATCGGGCGCACGCACGGCATTCATGCTGAGCCGATCACTTTCGGGCTGAAGATTGCCAACTGGTGGGCGGAAAATCGGCGCGATCTCGAGCGCTTCCGCGCGGCAGCGAAACAGATGGCCGTTGGAAAGATTTCCGGGGCGGTGGGAAACTGTTCGCATCTCGGGCCCGAAATCGAAGAGAAAATTTGCCGCAAACTCGGGCTCGATGTTGCGCCGATTACGTCGCAAGTAATCGAGCGGGACCGGCACGCCGAATACGTCGGAACGCTAGCAATTCTCGCGGCGTCGCTTGAGCGCATCGCCACGGAGATTCGGCATCTACAGCGCACTGAAGTTCGCGAAGCCGAAGAGCCGTTTGGCGGCGAACAGCGCGGCAGCTCGGCCATGCCCCACAAACGAAATCCGGTGGGCTGCGAGCAGATTTGCGGCCTGGCGCGTGTGGTTCGCGGCAATGCCGTCGCGGCCACGGAAAATATCGCGCTATGGCACGAGCGGGATATTTCGCACAGCTCGGTCGAGCGCATTATTCTGCCGGATTCCACGATTCTCGCGGACTACATGCTGGCGCGAATGGCGGACATCGTCGCAAACATGAAAGTGTTTCCCGAGCGGATGCGCCGAAATCTGGACGCGACGCAAGGCCTCGTCTTTTCCGGGCAGCTCTTGCAGGATTTAGTTGAACACGGAATGGCGCACGAGGATGCCTACAAGACAGTGCAAGCACACGCGATGGCCGCGTGGGAATCAGAGTCCAGCTTCCGCGACCGCGTCGCCGCTGACTCCGGCATCGCGAAATTCCTCGACGCGAAGGCTCTCGCGCACACTTTCGACCTCAGCCGCCAATTGCGTTACGTGGATGCGATTTTCCGGCGGGTCTTCAGCGCAAAATCTGCCGCAGCCGCGGCGCACGAACCTCGGGTCGAATCGAAACGAGCCTAACGCGCTGTGGAATTGAAGGGCCGAACTACTGCACGCGCTGGATGTAGCGGGCTTCGGCGGTATCCACTTTCACCGTGTCGCCGTTGCCGACGAATGGCGGGACGTTGATGACGAGACCGGTCTCGAGCTTGGCGGCCTTCGTCACCGCGCTGGCCGTCGCCTTTTGAATACTCGGCTCGGTGTCAACGACCTTCAGGTCAACCGTATCCGGAAGCAGGACGCCCATCGGCTTTCCTTCGTAGAATTCAAGCTTCACCGGCATGTTCGGAACCAAGTAATTCACCGCATCGCCGAGGATGTCGGGCTGCAGCGTCGTTTGCTCGTAATTCTCGGAATTCATGAAATGGTGCCCATCGCCGTCGCTGTATAGGAACTCGAATTCGATGTCGTCCAGAATGGCGCGTTCGAGGGTTTCTTCCGCGCGGAACCTGTAGTCCAGCATCGAACCGGTGCGGAGGCTGCGCATTCTCGTTTGCATGGAGCCGCGCTTGTTTCCGGGCGTTCGGTGATCCACGCTGAAAATCGTATAGAGTTCGCCCTCGTGACGGATGATCATTCCTGGGCGCAGTTGTGTTGCCTTGACCATGACCTACTCCTGATTCTTTCGAAGGATTACTTCCGCATTCAGCGGGCTACGGCCAGCAGCAGGGCTACCTGCGGCACGCTCAGCGCCCACCCCTCACAGCGAGCTATCGGGGCCAAGCGGGAACAACAATTATAGCGGCCCAGCAGCGAAACGGTCAAACGAGCTGACGAATTGGTATTGTCTGATTCATCCGGGTTGTGAGGTTCGGTCCGGATGGATCAAAGAAACTTTTTCACGGGGAAAGTTACGGAACCTAAAGCGCCGGAACCAGCGTCGCGCACCAAAACGCGGATCTCGGCCGATGCGGGATCGATTCCGAGCCGCCGTTGCAAAATTAGGCCTGACTTGACGAGCGAATCGTATTCCTTGTGGTCGAAATTCACGTCGAAGTGCTGCTTCTCCGCCGCAAGGAATTTGCCGGCAATATCCATTTGGAGGAAGAGCAGGTCCAAGCCGCCCTGACGATGATTATCGCGATCATCCAGCAGAAATTGTTTTGGGTCGAGAGTGATTTGCAGTTGAAGCGTCCGCGCGGAAGCAGGCGGCAGGGCTTTTCCTCTCACCGTCACGCCAAGATCCGTGGCGTCCACGGGGCTGCGAGCGGCCAGTTGCAGATCCGTCTTCATGTTCGTTTCGTCTGGGGAATGTTCGGGGAAAGCGAAGTAGCCTCGCCGATAGCGCAAACGGGAATCTGGAGCATCAAGGCTAATTTTGATTTTGCGGAATTTTCCGTCCCAAATTCCATGATTGGGATAAAAGCCAAGCGTGTAGCTGTATCGCCCGTCCTCAAACGCAGAGTGCATCGCCCCTGCGATGTCGTTGGTGCCGAAGAATGCTTTGCCGCCTGTGGTGTCTGCGAGGAGGTTGAAGGTGAAGCGCATAGACCAGCGCGAAAAGAAGGCCCCCGCCCCGGAGGCCGTGTCGATCCCATGGGCGTCAATGGGATAGATGGCCATGTCCACTCGATTGAGAACTCCCGCGAGCCCACCCAAGTTTTTGTCTGCCGCCATGCCGGGCGCACCGTTGTTCCATAAATGGAGGGAATCGCGATCGGGAACGCCGATTCGAGTCGTGCCGATGTCAATCGGAATTCCTCCACTGACCCAAATCAAACTTTTGCGGCCGGGAATATTCACGACGTAGTCGGCAATAGCCATGAACGCTGCATACGTGGCGCGGTAGCGATCGTCGGTAGCGGAATCGGCGATTTCGGCATTTGCGCCGTTGACCCGCCCCTCAAAGCTCTTCCAAAAGGGATCATTCGCCAGGGCAGGCACGTTGAACTTCGCGGGGTGGGACGCGTCGAAAGCCGCGGTGAGTTGCGGGCTGAAGCGGTCCACGGAGTTTGCCAGCGCGACGGAATCGTCGCTGAAAGTGTGCAGCACGAGCAAGTCGGACGTCAGCGCGAAGATTGCCACGTGATCCTGCGGCCGGATGGATTTCAAAAAACGCAGAATGTGTTGGCGCGCATAGGCCTGGTCTTCGAACGAAGTGTTGAGTTCGTCGTAGAGAATTACGATGATTTCGCCGGTCTCTTTTCCCGTGAGGTCTGAGCGATTGGTGACAACGTTGACGGGCAGGGCGTGCTGAGGCGTGCTGGCGGGAGTCGTTGAGGAAAAGAACGCAATTTCTTGCGGCGCGCCATCGTCGAACAGATTGAAATCCTGTTTTTTTAAGCCGGTGATCGAAGCTCCGCTTTTGTCTTGGACTATAACGCTGACTTGCACAAGGCGAGTTGTGGTTCGGATGGCTTGCGGCTGCTGGGGGTTCCCACTTGGAGCACTGTGCGCGGTCTGGCTTTGCGGTGCCGCGCCAGCCGTAAGCCGCAGCAGAAATACGGCGAAGAGAACAAGTTGGGCTGAGCGCGAGAGCATGGCGAAGCTCCACGTCATGTACAGTGGCTCGTAGC
>Ga0302325_10001398_pt1 | contig 61603 bp, 55 predicted proteins | sample Palsa_T0_2_FD_201948 | JGI IMG/M metagenome (GOLD analysis project Ga0302325, IMG submission 201948) | Peat permafrost microbial communities from Stordalen Mire near Abisko, Sweden - Palsa_T0_2 | ecosystem: Environmental > Terrestrial > Soil > Palsa > Peat permafrost | place: Sweden: Abisko...
TATCGGGCTCGTAGCACCATAGAAACCCCGACCTCTGTGCCGTCGCGCCGACCAGCATGCCACGACCTCGCAGCCGGTTTCCCGCATTTGCGCGTCGGGCGCAGCCCGGTGGGGGGCTAGCTAGGGGGCGTCGGGCCCCTCGGGCTTGTCGTTCGCGCTCGCGTCGCTCTTCGGAGGGGCAGCATCGCCGGTCTTCTTCCCGAAGACCTCGCGCTCGAGAGTCTTGCCGACGTTCTCGATGGCGCGACCCACCTCGCGCGCGCTGGTGACCACGACGTCCTCCAGGTTCTTGGTGGGGAGCCTTTCCACGGTGGTCCTGGCCGCCCGGAAGAGCAATCCCAGCCCTTTTCGCACATCGTCGAGGGCGTTCGGCTTGTCGTCGGGCATCGTGCCGGAAACCATGTGCACGGGGAGGGGCTCTGTCGAGGGACGCGGCGCGTCGGAGCCGGTGTCCTGCTGGCTCCGTTATCCTGTAGGCTCGGCTGGCGGGTCGCACCTTGGAGCCCCGCGCCCCCCCGCCATGGAACGCAAGTCCCGCAACATCACCAACCGAGCCTCCGGCGTCGCCGCGATCCTCAGCTTTCTCACCCAGCCCATCCCGGGAGCGGACGAGCTTCTGGTGGTCGGCATTCACTATTACCTGGTGGTCCGCCTGGCGCACTCGCGCGGTGCTCCCGTGCTGGATCTCCCGTGGCGCTCGCTTCAGCGCATCGTGTGGTACGGCGCGGGCGCGCGGCTGGTGGGAAACTTTTCGCTCGGCCTCGTGCCCGTCGTGGGGATGTTCTCCAACGCGCTCACGGCGATCGCGCTGACCGAGTATCTCGCGCGCTGGCTGGACGAATACCTCTTGCATCCGGACCACCCGCCGCCCGAGGTCACCCTCGACGGGCTCAAGGATCTCTTTGCCCGCGCGCTCAAGAAGAAGAAAGGCGAGGCGACGGAGACGAAAGAGGAGGAGAAAGCACCATGAGTCAGGTAGCCCCGGAGGGGCGCTCCGCGGAGGGCCCCGGCGTGCGCATCAGCGAGGACGAACGGACCAGGCTGCGCGACGCCGCCAGGCACCTCGGGACCGAGTCGCTTCGTGACGGTAGCTGGTTTCACCGGGTCGTCACCGCGCACGTGAAGAAGCACGCCGCCGAGGTTCGCGAGGAATATTGGGATCGCATCTATCCCGGGCTCGACGTCGATCGACGCGCGCACGAGCAAATCAGGCGTGTCGCCGCCAAGGCGGTGACCGCGGGCGTGGTCGCCTCCACGCTGTCGAGCGTCGGCGGACTGGCGGCGCTCTTCACCGAGGGGCTGGCCGCGCCGGTGGGCGTTCCGGCCACGATTCTGGCCATGGTGCTGGAGGGGTCGTACACGTCGCTCCTGCAGATCGACCTGGCCTGCGACCTGGCGTCCATCTACGGAGTCCCCTTCGATCCCGACGACGTCGGCGAGGTGGCCACTCTCTTCGCCGTCGCACTCGACGTGGACTTCAAGAAGAAGAAGGAGACGGACGGCGAGCCCGACGCCGAGCAGCCGCACGGGCTCACCTCGAAGCTCATCGAGCTCGAGGAAGGGGAGATCGCCAAGCGCATCGGCCGCAAGATGCTCGAGGAGGCGGTCATCAAGAACGTGCTGCCGGTCGTCGGCATCGCCGTCAGCGCGCGGTGGAACTACGTCGGAACGCGCAAGCTCGCCGCCACCGTCCGCAAGTACATCCGCTACCGGCGCGCCCTGGTGCACACGCTGGGGCGACTCGACCTGACCACGGTGACCGATCCGCGCGTCCTCGTGGAAGGCGCCTGGCTGGTGGCGACCGCCGACGGAGATGCCGCCCACGAGGAGGTGATGGCCGTCGCGCTGGTGATGGACCATCTGTCCGAGGAGGCCCGGCGCGCACTCTCGCTCGACGCCACCTTCGGCGACAACGAGCTGGAGTGGTTCGAGTCGCTGTCGAGTCTTCCGCGCGAGATGCACGACCCCCTGCTCGACGTGCTCTATCTCATCGCCGGGACGGATCGCCACCTCGGCCCGAGTGAGCGTCGCTTCCTCCGGCGCGTGGCGAAGGCGCTGGATCGGGTGGTCGATCTGGATCGCGTCGAGCAGATCTGCCGTCACCTCGCGCACGGCGAAGAGCCGCCCCCCGGGGTGCTGCACTTCAGGTCCAGCGGCTGATCGGGGGGGCGAAACCGCAGCGACGCCGAGAAGAAACTCTCCGTTTCAGTGGGGCAGGTCCCATGGGGAGCGGCGAAGCGATGGTCAATCTGCAGGCCACCAAGGCGACGCGCATCCAGGTCTTTTCCTTCTCGTCGCCGCAGATGCGGGCCTTTCACATGGCGTGGCTGGCGTTCTTCGTCTGCTTCTTCGCCTGGTTTGCGGTGGCCCCGCTGATGCCCGTCATCAAGGGTGAGTTCGGTCTCATCCAGGGTCAGATCGCGAACATCGGCGTCGCTTCCGTGGGGATCACGGTCCTTGCGCGCCTCCTCATCGGGCCGCTGACCGACAGGTATGGCCCGCGGCGCGTTCACACTGCGCTGCTCGCCATCGGGTCGCTTCCGGTTCTGGGGATCGCGACGGCGCACAGCTACGGAACGTTTCTCTTCTTTCGGCTCCTCATCGGATCCATCGGCGCAAGCTTCGTCATTACCCAGTACCACACGTCGGTCATGTTCGCGCCCAACGTGGTCGGCACCGCGAACGCCGCGACCGGGGGATGGGGCAACTCGGGGGGCGGGGTGACCCAGTCGGTGATGCCCTGGGTGCTCGCCGCCTTGCTCGCCCTCGGCCTCGGGAGGTCCGCGGGGTGGAGGCTCTCGATGCTCGTGCCGGCGGCGCTCATGCTGATCGTCTCGGCGCTGTACTGGAAGTGCACGCAGGACTGTCCGCAGGGTGACTACGTCGAGCTTCGTGCGCTGGGCGTCGCCATCGAGAGCGGGAAGAAAGGCGGCTGGGCGGTCTTCAAGAAAGCCATGGCCAACTACCGCGCCTGGATGCTCTTCGTGACCTACGGCGCCTGCTTCGGAACCGAGCTCTTCGTCCACAACGTGGCCGCCAGTTACTACGTCGACCGCTTCAAGATGGATCTGCAGTCGGCGGGACTCGCCGCGGGGAGCTTCGGCCTGCTCGCTCTCTTCGCCCGCGCCGTCGGCGGCATCCTCTCGGACCGCGTGGCCCGCCGACGAGGCCTCGACGCGAGGACGCTGCTTCTCTTCGTCCTCATGCTCGGAGAGGGCATGGGTCTCCTCTGGTTCTCGCGCACCGACACCGCGGCGACCGCGATTGTCGCCATGATCACCTTCGGCCTGTTCACGCACACGGCATGCGGTTCGACCTACGCGCTGGTGCCCTTCATCGACCGCGAGGCTCTTGGCGGCGTGGCCGGTCTGGTCGGCGCAGGGGGCAATGTGGGCGCCGTCGCGGCCGGCTTTCTCTTCAAACGACTGGGCAATGTCCAGGAGTGCTTCGGGATCCTCGGCATCTGCGCGCTGCTCGCCGCGTTCTGCGCCATCGCCATTCGCTTTTCCGTGAGCCACAAGGAGCGCGAGAACGCCCTCTACGAGAAGGCCCTCCAGGAGCGGAGGGCGCTGCCCCTGTTGACCGTGGTGGAGCCTCACTCTTTGCTGTAGTCGCTGACCCTCCAAGGCGGCTGACCACCGTCTTCCGCCATCTCGAGAACGAGCATGCCGTCGGGCCCCTGGGTGATGGGGTAGGTGCGCAGGCCGCAGGCTCCGTTGAGGACCATGCCCGACCGCAGGTCGAAGCTCCATTCGTGCAGGGGACAGATCAAAGTGGTGCCGCCGACTAGACCGTCGGCGAGCGGCCCACCCCTGTGCGGGCATTCGGCCTGCGTGGCAAAGACGTGGCCCTCGCGGCCATGGAAGACGGCGACACGCTGATCCCCGACCCGGAAGGTGCGCCCTTCCCCCGGGGGTATCTCCGACAGAAGCCCGAGACGAACGTGACGGCTCATGATGTTCACCCCACGACCGGCAAGGACAGAACGAACTGGTTTGCCGTGACGGGCGCGTCGCGCTCCAGCCAGGGGTCGTAGGCCGCGTCGACGGACTCTTGCAACGCGCGGTCGAGATCGGCGGCCAGCCCCTCGCTATCGTCGACGACGATGGATCTGATGCGGGCGATCCCCATCCGTTCGACGAACACGTAGGTCCGTTCCTTGTATTTCGCGTTTTCGCGGTAGTACTGAATGAACCGTCCCGAGAGGAGCAGGACCTGGTCGTGATCGTCGACCGTGCAGAGAAGGTCGCCCTTGCGAATGTGCGAGCCGGCCGCGCCACCCACGTAGATCTCCCACTTTCCGCCTTCGATCGCCACCGCGCCCACGTCCTTCACGAGAGCCTCGGAGCAGTTGCGCGGGCACCCTGCCGTCGCCAGCTTGAGCTTCCCGGGGCTGTCCAGCCCGCGGTATCTCTTCTCGATCTTGGCCGAGAGCGCCATGCTGTCGCCGAGCCCGAAGCGGCAGTACTCGGTGCCGATGCAGCTCTTGCACGTCCGGTAACTCTTGCCCCACGCGGAGCCGGCCGGCATCCCGAGGTCCCGCCACACCGCCGGGAGGTCCTCCTTGGCGATTCCTACGAGATCGATCCGCTGGCCGCCGGTGAGCTTCATCAGCGGCACTCGGTACTTGTCGGCGACATCGGCAATCCGTCGTAGCTGGTGAGACGTGCAGACCCCACCCGGCATCTCGGGGATCACCGAGAACGTCCCGTCCTTCTGGATGTTGCCGTGCACGCGGTCGTTGATGAAGCGCGCGTCGCGCTCGTCCTCGTAATCGCCCTTCCACACGATCGACAGCAGAGAGGCCAGGGCGGGCTTGCTCGAGGCGTCCTCGTGGCCCTCTCCCAGCTCGGCGAAGACGGAAGAGACCGAACGCAGGCGCTTCTCCCGCACGGCCTTGATCAGCTCCTGCTTGTTCAGCGGGATGGTGGGAACGTAGTAATGAATCGTCGGATCTTCGTCCACTTCGCCGCCGCAGAACCACTCGACCAGGTCCCCGACCAGGCCCTTGCAGGATCCGCATCCCATCCCCGCTCGGGTGGCGACCATGACCGACTTGGCGGTCCGCTTGCCGAGCTTCACGCAGGCGCCGATCGCCGCCTTGGACACCCCGTTGCAGTTGCAGACCTGAGCGTTGTCGGGCATCTCCGCCAGGGTGACCTTCTGAGCGGGCGCTCCCATGTCGAAGAGGAGGGAGAGGCGGTCATCCGGCAGGGGGGTGTTCTTGTCGAAGGCCTGCATCAGGTAAGCTACCTTGCCGAGGTCTCCGACCATGATCGCCCCTGCGAGCCGGCCTTTGCGGATGATGAGCTTCTTGTAGGTGCCGCGCTTGGGCTCCGAGAACTGCACCACCTCGTCGTCGTCCTCGGTCGGGTCGGTGATGCCCATCGACGCCAGCTCGACGCCCATCACCTTCAGCTTGGTCGCCAGCTTGGAGCCGTGGTAGCCCGCCTCCAGGTCCCGGCCGGTGATGTGATCGGCGAGCACCTTCGCCTGGTCGAAGAGGGGAGCAACCAGGCCGTACACGTTCCCGCGGTGCTGCGCGCATTCGCCCACCACGTAGACGTCGGGGTCGTCGACCGATCGCATCTGGTTGTCGACGACGATGGCTCGTTCCACCGTGAGCTGCGCCGTCACGGCGATCTCGGTGTTGGGTCGAATTCCCGCGCAGACGATGGCCAGCTCGCAATCGAGGGTGGACCCGTCCTTGAACGCGAGGCCCTGGAGACGGCCGTCGGGACCGACGAGAACTTCGGTGGTGGCCTTCTCCAGATGGACGTGAACGCCCATCTCCACCATGATCGACTTGAGGATGGCTGCGCCCGGGACGTCGAGCTGGGCGTTCATCAGGCGCGAGGCGACGTGCACCACGTGCACCTCGCACCCCCGGTTCATCAGGCCGCGGGCGGCTTCCAGTCCGAGGAGGCCCCCGCCGATCACCACCGCCTTCTTCGCGCTTGCCGCCCCGGCGATGATCGCGCTGCAATCGTCGAGGGTCCGAAACGCGAAGATGCCGGGCCGCAGGTCACCGTCGGGGAGGGTGATGTTCTTGATGGGAGGAATGAACGATCGGCTCCCCGTGGCGATGATGAGCTTGTCGTACGCCTCGATGACCCCGGCCGATCCGTGCACCTGCTTCCTCGCCCGGTCGACGGCCGAAGCGCGGATGCCCCGGTGCAGTCGGATGCCGTGCTCCTCGTACCAGGAAAGGCTATTGAGGAATATCTCGCTCGGGTCTTGCGTTCCGGTGACCACGTTCGAGAGCAGGATGCGGTTGTAGTTACCGTACGGCTCGTCGCCGAATATCGTGATGTCGAACAGGTTCTTGCCACCCCGGCCGAGGATCTCTTCGACCGCGCGCACGCCAGCCATCCCGTTGCCAATGACGATCAGACGCTTTTTCATGGTCGTGGCTCCCGCAGCTCACTCGACTTCGAGAAGGCCGACGTCGAGGACGACGGCGCCGCTCTCGCCCTGGGGTGCGGCGACGAGCACTCCCAGCCGGCTCTCGGGAAAGACGTCTTCGACCACGGCGAGCGGCACGTGGACGCTCGTGTTGCCGCCGATGGGGAAATAGCGCATCGGTTTCCCGTCGCGCGTCAGCACCAGGTAGATGAGCTTGTCCGCGGAATTGCCGGCGCGCAGGTAGATGAGCTGCGCGCGCTTGTCGGCGGGTACGCTGTAGTCGGTGCCCGCTCCGAGAGGGTGAGGTGTCTCCAGGCCTCTTCCCTCGAAGGGGAACACGCCGTGGATGAAGCGAGGGGTCGAGTTCATGGGGTTTCCTGTTCCTGTGCAATGCTGGCCTTCTCGATTGCGACGGCCGCGACCTTGAATTCCGGGATCTTAGAGTCCGGATCGAGGGCGTCGTTGGTCAGAGTGTTGGCCCGGCCGGGTCCGCCCCAGTGAAATGGAACGAAGACGGTGTCCAGTCGCATCGACGACGTCAGCCGCGCCTTGAGCCGGATGCGACCGCGCCTGGTCCGCAGGGCAACCCAGTCTCCGGCGCCGATGCCGTAGGTGGCCGCGATGTGTGGATGAATCTCGACGAAGGCCTCGGGTTCGGCGTCACGGAGCGAGGGCACCCGCCGGGTCTGGGTACCGGATTGATACTGCACGAGCACGCGGCCGGTGGTCAGGTACAGCGGATACTCCTCGTCCGGTTGCTCGGCCGCGCCCTTGTGCTCGACGGCGTGAAAACGGGCCCGTCCGTCCGCGTGGCAAAGCGCTCGAGAAAGAGCCGCGGCGTCCCGGCGTGGGCGTCGGACGGGCACGGCCAGAACAGCGCCTCCCCACGCCGGAGGCGGTCGTAGGTGATGCCCGCGTAGTCGGCGACCGCGCCGGCGCTGCAGCGGCGCAGCTCGTCGAAGACCTCTTCGGGGACGTCGCTGATGAACTGCCCGCGCCCCAGGCCCTGCGCCAGGAGGGCCAGGATCTGCAGGTCGCTGCGCGAGTCCCCCGGAGGTGCGAGGGCGGCGCGTCGGTAGAGCAGCCGTCCCTCGAGGTTGGTCATGGTGCCCTCCTCCTCGGCCCACTGGCACGCCGGGAGGACGACGTCGGCGCGCTCCGCCGTCTCGGAGAGGAAGAGATCCGCCACGACGAGCAGATCCAGCTTGTCGAGCCGGGGCTGGAGCGTACGCGCATTCGGCGTGGAGACGACGAGGTTGGAGCCCATGACGAGGAGCACCCGGACGCCCCCCTCCTCGCCGAGATCGCCGAGCATCTCAGTCGCCGAGCGTCCAGGACCCGGCAGATCCGCGGCGTGCACGCCCCAGACGGAGGCGACGTGCTCGCGGTGCGCCGGATTGTCGATGCGCCGATAGCCGGGCAGCTGATCGGACTTCTGACCGTGCTCGCGTCCGCCCTGTCCGTTGCCCTGCCCCGTGATGCAGCCGAAGCCGCAGTGCGGTTTTCCTGCATGGCCGAGGGCGAGCGCGAGGTTGATGAACGCCAGGACGTTGTCGACACCTCGACTTTGCTGCTCCGGCCCGCGCGCCGTCATCACCATGGCGGTCGTGGCCTCTCCGAGGAAGTGCGCCGCCTCGACGATCTTCTTCGCCGGAACACCGGTGATCCGTTCGGCTCGATCCGGCCAGTACGACGCCACCACCTGCCGGACCGCGTCGAAACCCGACGTCCGCGCCGCGATGAATTCGCCATCGATCAGCCTGTCGCGGATGGCGACGTGAAGTAGCCCGTTCGCCAGCGCAGCGTCGGTGCCGGGGGCCAGCTGCAAGTGCGTGGAGGCCATCGCCGCGGTCGCTGTGCGGCGTGGGTCGGCGACGATGAGCCGCCCGCCGCGTGTCCGTTGCTCGTCGAAGTACTGAACGAGGGGCGGCATGGTCTCGGCGGGATTCGCGCCGACCAGCAGGATCGCCTCGGCCGCGGGGATGTCGGCGACCGGAAAGGGAAGCCCACGGTCCACTCCGAAGGCTCGCTGGCTGGCGACGGCGGCCGAGGCCATGCAAAAGCGGCCGTTATAGTCGATGTGTTTCGTCCGGAGGACGACGCGGGCGAACTTGCCGAGCGCATACGCTTTCTCGTTCGTCAGCCCGCCGCCCCCGAAGACCCCGATGGCGTCGCGGCCGTGCTCTTCCTGGACGCGCGCGATCGTCGAGACGACGCGGGCGATGGCCGTTTCCCAGGAGACTGGCCGCAGCGGCTCGCCTCGCGTCTGGCGCATGAGCGGGGAGGTGAGTCGATCCGGCGCCACGAGTAGCTCCGCCGCCGTCCAGCCCTTGCGGCACAAGCCCCCGCGGTTGGTCGGGAACTCGCGTCGGGTGACCTCCAGCGCGGTGCCGTTCCATGCGAGGCCCATTCCGCACTGCAACGCGCAGTACGGGCAGTGCGTCTCGGTCAATGACCGGTAAGCGGGCTCCACCTTCCCAGGCGTACCCCGCGACTGTTTCCGCCCGGCGGCATCCCCGCACGTGCATTGTTTCGTAGGCCGGTCAGTGCGTCCGACGCCGGAACAGCGGCGCGAGGGCGTGTCCGGCGGCGGCGATGGTGGAGCCGTTGTTGACGACGGCGGCCATGACCGGGTTGATGAGGCCGAAGGCGCCCGCGGCGATGGCCAGCGCGTTCGGCACCAGCACGATCCCCAGCACCTGTTTCACCCGCGCCATGGCCTCGTCGGCGACGGCGAACACCGCAGGCAGACGCGCCAGTCCTCCCTCCAAGAGGACCACGTCGGCCGTCTCCAGCGCGACGTCCGTCCCACCGTGCAGCGAGATCCCCACGTCGGCCTCGGCCAAAGCCGGAGCGTCGTTGATCCCATCGCCCACCATGGCCACCTTGCGTCCCTCGCCCCGGAGGCGGCGCACCACGTCGGCCTTGTCGGTGGGGAGCACCTCGGCCAGCGCGTCATCGATCCCCACGATTCGCGCGATGGCCTGCACGGGAGCGTGCGCGTCGCCCGAGAGGAGCAGGATCCGTCTGCGACCGCCGGCCTTGAGGCGCCGCACCACCTCGGCGCTCTCGGGACGCGGCGCGTCGGCGTAGCCGATGACCGCGGCAAGCTGGCCGTCCAGGGCCAGAAGGACGCTGGACGCGCCTCCCGTCGCCAGCTCGTCGCTGGTACCGAGAGCGGCCGTGGGATCGACGCCGGCCGAGCGCATCATGCGCGCGTTCCCCACGAGGACGCGGCACCCGCCGACCCGGGCCTCTAGGCCGAGGCCGATGTGGTAGGTCTCGCTGCCGTTCTCCGCGTCGAGATGGGGAGCGTTCACGCGTTCGGCGTGACGCCTGATGGCGTCGGCGATGGGGTGGGTCTGGTTGCTCTCCGCCGCGGCGGCGAAGCTGGCAATCTCCACCTCGGGCCATGGTCCGAGCGAGACCATCCGCGTCACCTCGGGCAGCCCGAGGGTGAGCGTCCCCGTCTTGTCGAAGACGATGGTGTCGGCCTCCGCCAGACGCTCGAGAAAGGTCGCCCCCTTGACCAGCACGCCCTCGCGGGCGGCCAGGGTCATCGCCGCGAGCGCCGAGGTCGGAACGGCGACGCGCACCCCGGTGCCGAAGTCGGTGATGAGGACGCTGGTCAGGCGGTCGACAATCCCGCTCAGCGCCCACGCGGCCCCCGCCGCGCCAAAGGTGGGGAGCACCAGCTTGTCGGCCACCCGCTCGGCGTTGCGCTGGAGCGTCATGGGCTTGCTTCCGGCGCCTTCGAGGATCTGCACGATGCGAGCCGCCACCGTATCGCCGCCGGCGCGCTCGACCTCGACCACCGCCTGACCGTGCACGGCGACGCTGGCCGCCATCACTCGATCGCCGGGCAAGCGTTCGCGCGGGACGCTCTCGCCGGTCAACGCCTTCTCGTCCACGGCCACGCTCCCGTCGACCAGGACGCCGTCGGCGGGGACGCGCGCTCCCGGGTACACCACGATGCGCATGCCCGGGGCGAGCTCCCGTGGGTGCACGCGCTTCGGCGGCGCGTCGGGCGAGGAGAGGACGAAGGCCTCACCGTCGTCGAGCTGCATGAGACGCGAGATCGCGATGCGCGTGCGCGCGTGCGTGCGGTCGAGCACCAGATCCCCGAGGGCCAGGAGCGCGGTGATGATGCTGGCGGTGATGGGCTCGGCGCGCACCAGGCATACGGTGATGGCCGTCGCGTCCATGACGTCGACGTTCACGTGCCCGGCGGCCAGGCTCTTGATGGCGCGGCGAAAAGGCGGGATGGCCGTGAAGGCCACGGCGCCGAGCATCAGCGGGGAGGGCACCACGCCGGTGATGGCGCCGGCCAGCACCGCCGTGCTGAAGCCGGTCTTCGTCCATTCCAGGGCGGCCGAGCGTGCGGACGGCGCCGCGCCAGGCCAGTTCGCGGGGGGAGCCTCCTCGATGCGATGGAGCAGCGCGCGCGCGCTGGTCAACGCGGGATCGAAGAGCACCAGGATGGACTCGCTGCCCGGAGAGGCCCGAGCTCGCGCCACGCCGTCGAGCCGCTCGATGAACGCGGCGAGACGGTCGAGCGCCTCCGGAGGGGCGTCGGTCACGCGCAGTCTGACGCGCGCGGGAAGCTCGTGAGCGATGGACACGGTGAGGCGGCGCGGCTCCGGCGCCTTCACGGGTCGGGTGGCGCGCGCGCGATCGAGCAGCGCGCCGCGGAAGAACCTCCCGGCGGCCCGCCGTTCGTCGTAGCGCACCAGGATGGTCCCCTTCGGCGAGTCCAGCGCCACCGAATGCACCCCGTCGTGCCGGCCGATCCACTCGGCGAGGGCGCCCACGTCGGTGCGCGGCTCGCCCGGTGAGCTCACCTGGACGGCGACCTCGGAGAGGTCAGGGTGCGTCCGCGTCGCCATCGCTCGGCTCCGGCGATGGTCGCCTCGGGGGATGCGGATTCATGTTGTGGAAGGTCGAGTAGGCCCAGAACGTGAGGTCCCACCAGTTGGGCACGATGGGAGCGCGGAGGAAGAGGGCGAGGCCGCCCATCAGGAGGGCGCCGGGCACTGCGGCCCGCCCGTCGAGGCGGCCCCCGGTCGCTTCCAACATGCGCTGGTTGAGCCGTTCGAGAGCGAGGCGCATCCGTTCCCCCGGCGGCTCGCGCTTCGTCCAGTCCTCCGACGCGTCCACCTCCAGGCCCCCGAGCCGCCCCGTTCGCACGATGAGCTGCACCAGCCGCGGCAGCTGCAGCGCGTCGGGATCGTAGATCACCAGCAGGGACCCGGTGACGCGCGACGCCTCGGTCCCGCTGACCGCGGGCTCCTCGCGCAGCCGGGCCGCGACCTCCTCGGCCACCTCGGGCATCACGCGGAAGACCTCCGCCCGCACCCTCAGCCGGCCGGGGAAGTGCGACACCAGCCGCAGACGGTCGCGGACGGGGGCTTCGCTCAAGCCGCGCGCTCCCGTTTTCTCATCTCCAGCACCTGCGGCGGGACGTCGTCGTCGATGGGCGGCGCCTGACTGAGCTGGTCGTAGCGCGCGCGGCCCTCGGCCAGAAGGTCCTCCGCCCACTCCACCTGCTCGGCCACGATGCGCCGCGCTCCGTCGCGCACGCGGTGCGCCACCACGAGCGTCTGTACGATGGCCTCGCGTGTCGACCCGGCCACGCTCCGTCCGACCCAGCCCGTCACGAACCCTGCCGCAAAAGCGGCTACTGTCGACAATGCCATCGGTTCTCCCAGGAGGGGCATAGTATGGCCGTGGAGAGGCGTTCGTCGATGGCCGGTATCCAGAGGCAGGTTTCGCAGCTCCTGGGCTGGCCGGCGGCGCAGCTCCGGTGGATCGGCGAACAGGTGGCCAGCCGCCTCGAAGTCTCCAACCAGGCCACGCGCGCCAGGCATGCGCGGGCGAGGGCCGAGAACGCGGCCAAGGTGAGCGAGATGCCGCCGACGTCCTCGCCCACGACGGCCGGCGAGCCACCTACCTGAGGCGTGAAACGCGGGCCGACGCCGCGACATCCAAGGTGCCGAGTCTCGTGCCTCCGTTCTCCGTCCTCGACCTCTCGCCCATCCTCCAGGGGGGCGACGCGTCGCTCGCGTTCCAAAACACGCTCGACCTCGCGCGGCACGCGGAGCGCTGGGGCTACAGGCGTTTCTGGCTCGCCGAGCACCACAACATGCCGGGAATCGCCAGCGCGGCCACCGCGGTGGTGATCGGCCATGTCGCCGGCGGCACCTCCAGCATTCGCGTCGGGGCCGGGGGCATCATGCTTCCCAACCACGCCCCGCTGGTGATCGCCGAACAGTTCGGCACGCTGGCCGCCCTCTACCCGGGCCGCATCGACCTGGGGCTGGGACGCGCTCCCGGGACCGATCCGCTCACCACGCGCGCGCTACGCCGCGATCTCTCCGGCCATGCCGACGGGTTTCCCGACGACGTCGTCGAGCTCCTGTCCTATTTCCGCGAGGCCGTGCCCGGGCAGCGCGTGCGGGCGGTGCCGGGCGCCGGGCTCGACGTGCCGGTCTGGATCCTCGGGTCGAGCCTTTTCGGGGCGCGTCTGGCCGCCGAGCTCGGCCTCCCCTACGCCTTCGCCTCGCACTTCGCGCCCGACCTGCTCGATGAAGCGCTGAGGATCTACCGCCGCGCCTTCCGCCCCTCGGCGTGGCGGAGCGAGCCTTACGTGATGCTCGGCGTGAACGTCTTCGCCGCCGACTCCGACGCCGAGGCCCGTCGGCTCGTCACCTCGCTCCAGCAGGCCTTCGTGGCCCTCCGCCGGGGGACGCCGGGGCCGCTGCAACCGCCCGTCGACAGCATGAGCGGCCTCTGGTCCGACCTCGAGAGGGCGCAGCTCGAACAGGTCTTCGCCTGCTCCGTGGTCGGCTCGCCCGACACCGTGCGTCGCGGGCTGGACGCCTTCGTGGCGCGAACGAACGCCGACGAGATCCTGGTGGCAGCGCAGATCTTCGATCACGCCGCCCGCCTTCGTTCCTTCGAGATCGTCAGCGAGGTGCGCGGGCTCAGATCCAGCCACGACGAAGGAGCACCATCTTGACGCCCTGGGTGAGCAGCACGTAGCACCCCAGCGTGAGCGCCAGGAGCGGCCAGTAGAGGGGCGGCAGCCTGGAGAAGCCCAGGTAGCGGCCCAGGGCCGAGAAGGGCAGGACGACTCCGAGGACCATGATGGCCCCGGTCGTTGCCGTCAAAAGCCCCGATGCACGGCTCTGCAAGAAGGGAATCTTGTCGGTGCGGATGACGTGGATGATGAGCGTCTGGGTCAGCAAGCTCTCGACGAACCACCCGGTCTGGAAGAGGCTCTGGCTGTGCGCCGCAGCGGCCGGCGTGGAGACATCCCAGCAGCGAAACAGGTAGAGCATCAAAAGAAACGTGGAGTAATCGAAGATCGACGAACAAGGGCCGATGAATACGATGAAGCGCGTCAGCTCCCGGATGTCCCAGACCCTGGGCTTCTGCAGCCGCTCGGCATCCACCGTGTCGGTAGGGATGGCCGTCTGGCTGATGTCGTAAAGGAGGTTGTTGGCCAGAATCTGCACCGGCGACATGGGCAAAAAGGGGACGAAGATGCTGGCCCCCACCACGCTGAACATGTTCCCGAAATTGCTCGACGCCCCCATGCGCACGTACTTGACGATGTTGGAGAAAACTTTGCGCCCCTCCATCACCCCTTCGTCGAGGACCAGCAGCGACTTCTCCAGCAGGATCATGTCGGCCGACTCCTTGGCGATGTCCACGGCGTTGTCCACGCTGATGCCCACGTCTGCGGTGTGGAGGGCAGGGGCGTCGTTGATGCCGTCTCCCATGAAGCCAACGGTGTGCCCCCGGGACTGAAGCATGCGGATGATGCGCTCCTTGTGCGCCGGCGAGACGCGGGCAAAGAGCGTGGTCTTCTCCGCGGCGACGGCGAGATCGCCATCGCTCAGGGCCTCGACCGCGTCGCCCAGGAGGACGGCCTCGGTGGAGAGACCGACGTCGCGGCACACTTTGCCCGAGCAGAGCTCGTTGTCGCCGGTGATGACCTTCACCGAGACGCCGTGACCCTGCAGGGCCTGGATGGCGGCCGCCGCGGTGTCCTTCGGCGGATCCAGGAAGGCGATGTATCCCTCCAGGACGAGATTGCGCTCGTCGGCTTTGCCGTAGGGGGTCTCGTCCCCACGCCCGGGCGGTCGCGGCTCGCCGTCCTTGGTGGCGAGAGCCAGGACACGGAAACCGTCGGCGCTGAGTCGCTCGTATTCTTTCTTCAGATCCTCGAGGGCGGGGTGGTCCATCGGGCACACCTTGCCGTCCAGGCGGAAGGTCGCGCATCTCTCGAAGATGGCCTCCGGCGCCCCCTTGGAGACGATGCGATCCTTGCCCTCCGGCGTGCGGACCACCACCGACATGAGCCGCCGCGCAAAATCGAACGGGATCTCGTCGACCTTGGCGAAGCCGAGGACGCGGGCCGGGCCGTGCGCCTCTTCGTGCGCCAGGACGGCGCGGTCGAGAACGTTCTTCAAGCCGGTCTGAAAGTGGCTATTGACGTACGCCAGCGCGAGCACGCTTTCGTCCTCGTGCAGCGCGACGTCGCAGTACCGCTCGAGGGCGATGTGGTCCATGGTCAGCGTGCCGGTCTTGTCCGTGCAGAGGACGTCCATCGCCCCGAGGTTCTGGATGGAGTGGATGCGTTTGACGATGACCTTCTTCTTTCCCATGGCCACCGCGCCCTTGGCGAGACACACCGTCACGATCATGGGCAGCATCTCGGGAGTGAGCCCCACCGCCACCGCCAGGGCGAAGAAGAAGGCCTCTCTCCAGCTCCCCTTGGTGAGCCCGTTGATGACGAAGACCAGCGGAACCATGACCGCCATGAAACGCAGCATGAGCCAGGTGAAGCGCGAGATGCCGCGATCGAAGGCCGTCGGGGCCACCTGCTCCTGGAGCGACTCGGCCATGCCGCCGAGATACGTGTCCTTGCCGGTCGACACCACCACCGCCGCCGCCGCGCCGCTCTCCACGCTGGTCCCCAGGAACGCGATGTTGGTCCGGTCGAGCGGCGCCGTCGTCGCGCTGTTCTTCGCCGTCACGAACTTCTCCACGGGAAAGCTCTCTCCGGTGAGCGACCCCTGGGTGACGAAGAGGTCCTTGGCCTGGACGATCCGCACGTCGCCGGGGACCATGTCGCCCGCCGCCAGGTGAATCACGTCGCCCGGGACCAGCTCGGCGACGGGGATGTCTTGGGCGATGCCGCCCCGCAGCACCGTCGCGTTGACCGAGATCATGGCCTTCAACTTGGCCGCCGCGCTGGTCGCCTTGGCCTCCTGGTATAGCTTCAGGCCCACGCTGAGAGCGATCATGCAGGCCATCAGCAACGACGAACGGAGGTCGCCGGTGGCCAGGGATACCGTCGCCAGCACGGCCAGCAGGATCACCAGCGGGTCGAGCACCGCGCGGCCGAGCAGCCGGCCCAGGCCGGGGCGGCGATCCCTGGCCAGGGTATTGGGGCCCCGCTCGGCCAGTCGCCGGGCGGCCTCCTCGTGGGTCAACCCTTTCAGGCGCGTGTCCAGCCGACCATAGACGCCGTCGGTGTCGAGCCCGGAGGACTCGATGAGAAGGGGCGATACGTGGATGCCCGCTTTCTCGTGAGGGCGCCTGGGAAAGGGCCTCTTGGTGAGGACGGCGGAGGGGATCGCGGGCATGGGCTAGCCGATGCGCTTCACGACCGCAGGCCACGGTTCATGCTCTGCCCCCAAGACCACCGTCACCGCGCCCCCACGGCGATCTTCCTCGACGACGGGGGTCGCCAGACCGTGCTCTTGTTCCGGCCCGACCGTTTGGACACGTAGAGCGCCTCGTCGGCCGCCTTGAAGAGCCCTTCCCACCCCGGCCCGGCCTCGGGAAAGGTGCCCACGCCGACCGAGCAGGTCACCGAGAGCGCGCCACTCGGCGAGCGGAAGCTGGTCTTGGCCAGCTCCTCGCGGATGCGCTCGGCCAGGAGCATGGCGCCCTTTTCGTCGGTCTGCTCGCACAGCACGATGAACTCCTCGCCCCCGAAGCGCGCCACCACGTCGGTGGTTCGCTTCTGCCGCTTGAGGATCTCGCCCAGGCCCCGGATGACCACGTCGCCCATGTCGTGACCGTGGGTGTCGTTAACCTTCTTGAAGAAATCGATGTCGACCACCAGGAGCGCCAGCTTGCGAGCAAAACGGGCGGCGGCGGCGATCTTTTGCTCGGCGGCGTCGAGCATGGCGCGCTTGTTGAAGAGACCGGTGAGACCGTCGGTGGTGGCCATGGTCTCGAGCTCGTGCACCATGCGCGCATTGGAGAGGCTCACCGCCAGATGGCTGGCCAGCACCTCCAGCGTCGGGCGCGCCGCGTCGGAGAAAGCGTGCCGACGCTTGGCCCCGAGGATGAGCGTCCCCAGCGGGCGCTCGTGCAGCAGCAGCGGGAGGACCAACAGACTGGGGTGAGTCGGCCAGGGCAGGCGCTTGCTCAGCACCACCTGACGGCCGGCTTCGTATTCGCCGCGGTAGGGCAGGGCGCAACGGTTCTGCACCACCATGGAGACGAGGCCGGCGTTGTGCGAGAAGCGCACCCCCACCAGATCGTCGATCCCCCCGCCGGCGCTCTTGGCCGCCACCACCTCGTGCGTGCGCGTCGCCTCGTCGAACACCGTCACCGCGGCCAGATCGAAGCTGGCGATCTCGCGTGCCGCCTTCACGCCGGCGTCGAGCACGTCCTTCTCGCTCAGCGCGGAGGCCAGGGCCTGCGCCGCGCGATAGAGCTTGCCCTGCTCCACCTTCGCGCGCTCGAGCTGCAAGAAGACACGCTCGTTCTGGATGGCGCGCATACAGAAGCGCGCGGCCTGTTCGGCGACCCCCTCCTCGTGCGGCGTGAACTCCCGGTCCACCAGGCGATCCACTGCCAGAACGCCGCGCAGCGTTTCGCCCTCCAGCACCGGGATGGCGGCCAGCGCGCGGACCATGCACGGCCCGGCGTAGTAGGGAACCTTGTAGGAGGGCTTGAGGCCGCGCAGGGAAACGGGCGCGCGCTGGGCCAGCACCGCCCCCAGCACGCCGTCGCCGGAAGGGAAGGGAGCGTCGTGGATGGCGTCGGACGCCGTGGAGAGCTCGCTGATGCGGAGGTGCGTTCCGGCGTCGTTCAGCCAGAGCAGCACCGCGGTGTGCAGGTCGAGCGACCGGCGCAAGAGCTCCAGCGCGTAGTGCACCGACTGGTGGATCTCTTCCACGCTGGCGCGGGCGCTGCGGTCGCTGCGCACGTCGTCGCAATCGCTGCTCTCGCCGGTCTCGCCTGCGCCGAGGAGCCGATAGCTGCGCGCGTCCTCCTTGATGCGTACGAGCTGCGCCTCCACGCGCGCGCTCGCCGTCGCCCGCACGCGCGCCACCTCGGCGCGGAGCAGAGCCAGGTTGAGCAGCGCGAAGGCGCCCACGAAGCACGCATGCGTGGTGAACCCGCTGGTATCGAGCTCTTCGAGGGTCAGGAAGCGCACCGCCGCTTCGAGGCCAAGCAGGAATCCCACCACCAGGATCCCTGCGCCGGGACGCGCAAAGGCGGCCACCAGCGCCACCAGCACGTAAAGCGCGGGGGAGAAGCGCCCGCTGAGACCTCCGTCGAAGCGCACCAGCGCGGCCTCCAGCGCCACCGCCAGGAGCGCGCCGAGCTCGACGTCGAGCAGCGTGGGTGCGTCGCCGGTGACGCGTATCTTGCGGCGCAGTCGGGAACACAGGAGCACCATCCATGACCCCACCGCCACGACCTGGCCGGGCCCCACCTCGCCCGCCGCCCCTCCGTAGACCACGTAGGCAGCGAGCGCACACGCGACGAGAACGCCATGCCCGCGCTTCAGCAGCGTGCGCACCACCAGCGACGCACGAACGAGGGGTTCCATCCCAGGATGAGCGAATAACGGAGGGCCGCCGGTGAGGGCAAGAAAGAGGAGGGCCGCGGCATGACGAATAGCGATCGCCGGTCGACCTGTCCTAGCGGCGGCGAATGCCGGCCGCGTCCTGGAACGTCACGACGGAGGCCGTTGGGCTTTTGCCCGACGGGCTCCTAGCCTAGAACGAGCGCACCGCACGTGAGTCCCGTCCCTCCGCCGCCCGCGCGCGAGCCGCTGGTGCCGCGCGGCTGGCTCGACAACGCGCCTGTGACGCGCGCGCTTCTGGCGCTGAACTTCGCCATCTTCGTCGTGCAGCTGGTGGTCACCGGGGGCAAATCGCTGGTGCATCTGCCGCAGCGCGAGGCGCTGGCCTTCGGCGCCAGCTACGCCTTCGCCACGGTCGGCGAGGGCCGCTGGGAGACGCTGGTCACGGCGTGCTTTCTCCACGATGGCCTGCTCCACGTGGGCTTCAACATGCTGCTTCTCTGGCAGGCAGGCCCCATCGTCGAAAAGAACGTGGGCTCGGCGCGCATGGCGCCGCTCTATCTGGCAGCCGGCGTGGTCGGCAATCTTCTCAGCGTCGCCTCGGCGTGGAGGGAGCACGTTCCGCAGCAGGTGAGCCTGGGGGCCTCCGGCGCCATCTCCGGCGTGCTCGCCGCGGCCCTGGTCCTCGGCTGGCGCGTGCAGGGATGGCGCGGGCCGCTCACCCAGGCGATGGTCCGCTGGCTGGTCTTCGTCATCGTGTTCGGGATCCTGTCTCGCTTGACCGGCGGCCACATCGACAACGCGGCGCACATCGGCGGGGCTCTGACCGGTGGCCTCATCGCGTCGATGTGGCGTCGGGGATTTCCCTATTCCGAACGCACCACGCGCGTCGTGCTCGTTGCCTGCTCCGGGCTCGTCGCGGGCTGCATCGCGGTGGTCGGCTGGCACGATCAGACCGACCCCTTCGCTCGCATGGATCTTCAGGAGCGCGACGACTTCACCGAGCGCGCGCTCTCGCTCGGACGTTGCCACGATGCCCACGACGGCCTTCTGGCGGTGGAGCGCCTGCGCAGCAAGCTCGCGCCGGTGCCACACCTACGCGACACCGTCGAAGGCGAATGCGGGCATGGGGGAGACCCTTGAGGTGCACACGCCCTCATCGGGACATCGCGACCGCCTTCCGGGGAGGCCGCGGGACAAGGTGTCCCGCGCTTGGCCCGTCTTTTGCCACCCGAATGAGTGAAGGGAATTGCGCCGCGGTGGCGAACGCTTAACCTGGTGATCGGAGGTGCTGCCATGAAGAGAATGGTCGCGCTGGTTGGTAGCTTGTCGTGCGTGCTCGGCACCGCGGGCACCGCTCTGGCGCAGTCGGAAGAGGACGTTCGGATCGAGCCGTCGCCGCAAACGCAGACGACGCAGTACGTCGCGCCGGCTCAGCAGCGGCAGGCGCAAGTCGCTCCTGCTCAGCAGGCGCAGACGTACGCTCCGGCCCAGCAGGCACCGGTGCAGTACGCCGCTCCGGCTCAGCCGGGGCAAGAGCCGCAATACGCGGATCCCTCGCAGCAGGGCCAGGGACCGCAATACGCGGCCCCCCCGGCTCAAGCGATGCCGCCGCCTGGCGTCCAGCCCAGCGGCGAGTGGCAGTACATCGACGGAGAGGGATGGGTCTGGGTCCCCACCGGAACGACCACCTACAACGTCGAGAGCAGTCCCTACGTGTACCTCTACACGCCCACCTGGGGATGGACCTGGTACGCCTCGCCGTGGGGCTGGGGTCCTTATTACCGCGGCGGCTGGATTCACCATCCCTTCTGGGGAGCCGGCGGATGGGCGCACTACTACGGCGGCCGGCGCGTGTTCGGCGGCGGGTATGGCGGGGGCCACTACGGCGGCTACGGGGGTGGTCACTATGGCGGTCACTACGGGGGCGGTGGTCATTACGGCGGAGGCGCTCACGTCGGCGGAGGCGGGCACTTCGGGGGTGGCGGGCACTTCGGCGGTGGCGGGCATGGCGGTGGGGGTCACGGAGGCGGCGGGCATCGCTGACCGGGAGACGGGAGGGGGCGGCGGCGACCCCCTTCCGTTCACGCGCTGTGCCGTGTGAAGCTCCCTTTCCCCATGCCCCTCGAGCATCGCCTGCACGCGCGGTGCGGTTGCGCCTCGATGGCCTCCGCCGAGCACGGAGCCTCGGCCTCTGGACGCCCCTTCATCCTGGCCAGCAGCGCCCGTCATTTCGAGCGTGACCGCCCCTTCGCCATCGAGCACATCGCCATCGACGTGGCGCTCGACCTCCCGGGCCGCAGCGTCCGCGGCAAGGCCACCCTCGACGTGCTGCGCGTGGATCCCGCCGCCGAGGAGCTTCTCCTCGATGCCATCGGCTTCGATCTCCACGACGTCCAGGTCGATGGTGCGGCCACCTCCTGGCGCTACGACGGTCGCGTTCTGCGTGTGCCCCTCGCCGCCTCCCTCCCGAAGGCGCGCGTCCTGGTCGTTTACTCCGCGACGCCACGACGAGGCCTCTACTTCCTCCAGCCCGACGAGCACTATCCGGCCCGGCCGAAGCAGGTGTGGTCGCAGTGCCAGGAAGAGGACGCGCGTCACTGGTTTCCCTGTCACGACAGCCCCCACGTGAAGATGACCACGGAGATGATCGCCCACGTGCCGAACGGCTGGTACGCGCTGTCGAACGGCGCTCTCGTCTCCACGGGCAAGCCCGAGGAGGGCGACTGGACGTATCACTGGAAGATGAGCCAGCCGCACGCCAGCTACCTGGTGACCCTGGCCGCCGGCGAGTTCGCGGAGATCACCGACGCGGCGCGGATCGGCGATCGCGACGTGCCGGTCTTCTATCTCGTCCCGCACGGGCGCGAGGAGGACGGACGGCGCACGTTCGCGCGCACGCCGGAGATGATCCAGCACTTCAGCGAGGTCACCGGCGTCCCTTACCCTTGGAACAAGTACGCTCAGATCGTGGTCGCCGACTTCATCTTCGGCGGCATGGAGAACACCACGGCGACCACCATGTACGAGCACATCTTGCTCGACGCCCGCGCCGCGCGCGACGTCTCCTCGGACGATCTGGTCGCCCACGAGCTCGCGCACCAGTGGTTCGGCGACTACGTCACTTGCCGGGCCTGGTACGAGGGCTGGCTGAACGAAGGGTTCGCGACCTTCTTCGAGCACGTCTGGCGCGAGAAGCGCCTGGGTCGCGACGAGTACGACTTCGGGCTCAAGGGCGATCTCGAGGCCTACGTGGGTGAGGCGCACGGCCGCTACCGCCGGGCCATCGTGTGTCAGGACTACGACGCCCCGCTCGATCTGTTCGACCGGCACCTTTACGAGAAGGGGGGGCTGGTCCTTCACGCGCTCCGCATCGAGATGGGCGAGGGGCTCTTCTGGCGCGGCGTGCGCTCGTACCTGACCACGCACGCCAACGGCGTGGTGGAGACGCGCGATCTCCAGCGGGCCATGGAGGAGGTGAGCGGGCGGGGCCTGGGACGCCACTTCGAGCAGTGGGTCATGACGCCCGGGCACCCGGAGATGGACGTCGAGGTGTCCTGGGAAAAGGGCGTGCTCGGCGTGGTCGCCAAGCAGAGGCAGGCCACCACCGACGGCGTCCCGGCGTGCTTCGAGCTGCGTCTCGACGTCGACCTGGGCGACGCAGAAGGGCATGTCGCGCGCCACACGGTCAGCGTCAACGAGAGGCAGCAGACGTTCTCCATCCCTTCGCCGGCCCAGCCGGCCTTCGCGGTGATCGATCCCGAGGGGCGCATCGTGGGCGAAGTACGCCCCAAGGTTCCGGCGGACATGCTGCGCGAGCAGCTGGCCAAGGCGCCCACCGCGCGAGGGCGATGGCTGGCGGCGCACGCGCTGGGCAAGGTGGACGACCCGCCGTCGATCGCCGCGCTGGCCAAGGGGCTGACGGACGAGAAAGAGTTCTGGGGGACGCGCGCCGAGTGCGCCCAGTCGCTCGGCAAGACCCGGGCGCGGGAGGCTTTCGACGCGCTGAAGGCGGCGTGCTCCACGGCGCACCCCAAGGTGCGGCGCGCGGTGATGGACGCGCTGGGGAGCTTTCGCACCAGCGACGCCTTCGAGGCGCTCAAGCCCCATGCCCTCCTCGACGAGAGCTACCTCGTGGAGGGCGAGGCGGCGCGGGCCCTCGGACGCACGCGGCAGCCGGCGGCCTTCGACCTGCTGGTGGAACTGCTGGACCGGCCGAGCTGGTACGACGTGGTGCGCGCCGGGGCCCTCGACGGGCTGGCCGCCCTTCGGGACGACCGCGCCATTCCCCACGTCGCCGCGCGCATTCGCTACGGTTATCCGCAGCGCGCCCGCCGCGCCGCCGTCCTGGCCTTGCCCAAGCTGGCCAGCGACCGCAAGACCCGCGAGGCTCTCGAGCAGCTCCTCGACGACGGCGATCCCGTCCTTCGCATCGACGCCGTGCGCGCGCTCGGCGAGCTCGGGGACACCAAGGCCCGCGGACCTCTACGCGAACGGTTGGAGACCGACCTCGACCCGCGCGTGCGGCGGCGCATCCGCGAAGTGGTGCGCGACCTCGGTGAGCCCAGGCGACCCGCCGATGCCCTCCGGGAAGAGCTGGACAAACTGCAGACCGATCATCAGGAGCTGAAGGCGCGTCTGACCCGGCTGGAGGCGCGGCACGAGAACGGGAGCGCCGCCGGCCAGGGATCCGCCATCTCCGTCGCGCCTGCGCCGGCGGGCCGTGCTCGGGCCCGCCCGCGCTCCCGGCGCAAGGCGAAGAAGGGATCGAAGAAGCGGTGAGCGAGGACTTCCCTGTTCGTGTCGATCAGCGCGGCACGGTCGCCGTCTTCACTCTCGATCGCCCCGATCGGGCCAACGCTCTCTCGCGGGCGACGCTGCTGGCCCTCGGCAAGCTGGCGCGCGAGGCAGCGACCAACGCCTCCATCCGCGCCATCGTGGTCACCGGCGCCGGCGACCGGGTCTTCTGCGCGGGGGCCGACCTGAAGGAGCGTCGCGCCATGAGCGAGAACGAGGTGCGCGCGCAGCTGGCGCTCTACCGCACCGAGCTCGGGCCGCTCGATCGCTCGCCGAAGCCCGTGGTGGCGGCCATCAACGGGGCGGCGCTGGGAGGAGGGCTCGAGCTCGCGCTGTGCTGCGATCTCCGCGTCGCCGCGGCGCACGCGCAGCTGGGGTTCCCGGAGACGTCGCTGGGCATCATCCCCGCGGCCGGCGGCACGCAGCGCCTGCCGCGAATGGTGGGCCTGGCGCGCGCCAAGGAGCTGATCCTCCTCGGCCGCAGGCTGTCGGCGGACGAAGCGCTGGCCTGGGGGCTGGTGAACCGGGTGACGCCGGAAGGCGCGAACGTGGTGGACGACGCCGTCGACTGGATACGTCCCATCGCCGAAGGGGCGCCCCTCGCGCAGCAGGCCGCGCTGGAGGCCATCGATCGCGCGCTGGAGACCCCGCTGGAGGTCGGCCTCGAGCTGGAGACGCTGAGCTACGAGCGCACGCTGGTGAGCGAGGACCGTCGCGAGGCGCTAGCGGCCTTCGCCGAGAAGAGGAAACCCCGGTTCGAGGGGCGGTGAGGAATCCCCGGCGGGACGGGGGAACGCCCTCCGTTCCGGCGAGCGCCCCGTCTTCGTTCCCCGGCCCGGGATGCGTCCCTCGTGGGTCCGGACGGCGATCCGCGCCATCCCACGTGGCCTCGTTTCCGCTCCCGCGCTGCTTTCCTCTCGGGCCGAGGGTCGCTCCCGAGGGCGCCGATGTCACGCGGCGCGCGATCCCGGCCTGGTTCCTTCGCGCACCCACGATTCCGCCTCCGGCCACGCACTCCCCGGGCGGGCGAGCGCACCTGGCCATCCTCGTGCACGGTGAGCCCGTGGTGGGCGCGTCCACCAAGCCTCCTCGAGCACCCATCGTCCCTGCGGGGTGCACCCCACGTCCATGCCGGCTGCATCCGGCTCGAGCCCCGGACGCTCCCGCCCTCCATCCCTCGTGGATCCACCATGGGCACATGGTGCAGCCGTCCTCCATCCTTGACCCACCCGCGAGGCACGCCGGTGCGGCGCGCCGCCCATCCCGGATGCACCCGCGAGGCACCCCGAGCGCACGCGCCCTTCCTCCTCGACGCCGCCGGCCAGGCACGCGCGTGCACGCGCCCACCTTCCCTTGTGCATCCGCGACGTGTCGCTCGCGGGGTCCCCATCCATGGAGGGCACGGCGTGCTGACCCGGCGCCCCTCATTTCTCGAGTCGCAGGATGTTCCCGCCCTCGTCGCTCCAGTAGACGGCGTTGGCGTCGACGGCGATGGCGACAGGGCTGGTATCGCGCGCGATGATGGTGGCCGTCCCGCCGGTCTTCGGAACCCTCATGATGGTGCCGACGGTCGCCTGGTCGCGTCGGCTCGGCTCGAGACGTCGAGCGCGATGCTGATGGCCAGGGCGGTGGCGTCGAAGAGCTCGGAGCAAGACGGGCCGTCGGTGGTCAGCTCGCGGGCGCCTCGGGTCAGGCCGTCCTCGTCGAGGATCTGGACGCGGGACGAGAAGTGCTCGCCGCGTCGCCAGACCTCGACCACGACCGTCCGCCTGGCCCAGGCGAAGAACGGGTCGTAGCCGAAACGCGCCACCACCGCGCCGCGCAGCGCCGTCTCGTCGGGACACGAGGAGGCTTGCGCCGAGCGCGCGTAGACGAGCCGCGCCGGGGGGTTTGCCGATGCCGGGCGGGCGACGACCAGGACCGCGATGGCCAGAAGCCCGGGGATGCGCCGCATTCCCCGCAGGATACGCACACGCGTCCCGAATGCGCTCCTGGCGTCAGGCGGGCTCCCTCACCAGCTTGACCACCGGGATGACCCGCGTTGTCTTCTTCTGGTAGCCGGCAAAGTTCGGCATGAGCTCCGTGATGGCCTTCCACAGGCGGTCGCGGTCCGGTCCTTCGGGGACAACCTCGGCGTGCGCGCGCCAGTGATCGGCGCCGAGCTGGACGCCCACCTCGGCGTGGGCGGAGAGATTGTGAAACCACGCGGGGTGCTGCGGCGCCCCGCCGAGCGAGGCGATGACGTAGACGTCGTCGCCGTCGAGATAGGGGACGACCGGGACGGTGCGCTGCTGGCCGGACTTTCGGCCCTTGGTGGTGAGAAGGAGGATCTTCTGTCCGCCCAGCGTCGCCCCCCGGCGCCCGCCGGTGGCCTGGTAGAGCCAGACGTGCCCTTTGACGAACAGCTTGAAGAAGGGGTTCACCCCGCGAGCTTCGCACGAACGGACGGCCGGCGGGAGGAGGGATGGGCCACGGCGGCAGACCTCGTCTACTCTCGCGGCCACGGCGGCAGACCTCGCCTACTCTCGCGCCCATGGGTTCTCTTCCGAGATGCGCGCTCGTCACTCTCGCCCTGCTCCCGGCGTGTGCTGCGCCGACGCCTCCGCCGGCATCGCCCGAGCCGGCGGCGCCTTCCGCCGCCTCTGCCTCGGCATCGGAGTCCCCCTCCCCGTCGCCAGCCTCTTCGTCGCCGCCTGCCGCCCCGCCCGTCACCCGCGGCTCCGTCTTCATCGGCGAGATCCACTCCTCGAAGACCTTCGACCCGCGTCCCACCCTGGAAGGCTTCGGCTCGCAGCTCGTCGACTGCTATGACAAGGCTCGCGCCACCCACCCCGAACTGCGCGGCAAGCTGACCCTCCACGTCAACGTCAACGAAGCCGGCGCGGTCCTCTCCGTCGACGCCGCACCCGGGGGTCACGCCAACGATCCGACGCTCGTGGCCTGTATCAACGACACCATGAAGGACGGCGCGCACTTTCCTCGGCCCGGCGGAATGGCCACCGTCAACGCGCCGCTGGTCTTCCGCCCGTAGCTCGCTCGCGATGGAGACCCCGCCCCCATGTCCGACCAGAAGATCAAGGAAACGCTGGCCCGCGTCGAGAAGGGCGGCGCCGCCAAGTACCACCAGAAGAACGCCGAGCAGGGCAAGCTCTTCGCCCGCGATCGCATCGCCCGTTTGCTCGACGCCGGCAGCTTCATCGAGGACGCGGCGCTGGCCAACAACCTCGATGCCGAGCTCCCCGCCGATGGGGTCATCACCGGCACCGGCGCCGTCGCCGGGCGCGCCGTGGCCATCATGGCCAACGACTCGACGGTCAAGGCAGGCTCCTGGGGGCGCCGCACGGTGGAGAAGATCCTCCGCATCCAGGAGACGGCGCAGCGCCTGCAGGTGCCGATGCTCTATCTGGTCGACAGCGCGGGCGCACGCATCACCGATCAGATCGAGATGTTCCCCGGACGGCGCGGAGCCGGCCGCATCTTCTACAACCAGGTTCAGATGAGCGGGCAGGTGCCCCAGGTCTGCCTCCTCTTCGGCCCCAGCGCGGCGGGCGGCGCGTACATCCCGGCGTTCTGCGACGTGGTGGTGATGGTCGACGGCAACGCCAGCATGTACCTCGGCAGCCCGCGCATGGCCGAGATGGTCATCGGCGAGAAGGTGACGCTCGAGGAGATGGGCGGCGCCCGGATGCACTGCACCATCAGCGGCTGCGGCGACGTCCTCTGCAAGACGGAGGACAAGGCCATCGCCTTCTGCAAGAGCTACCTGGCGTTCATGCCGCCGAGCTTCGAAGGCCTGGTCCCGCGCGAAGAGGCGCGCGCCCCGAGGAGCAGCGGCAAGCGCATCGAGGACATCATCCCCGCCGACGAGAACAAGTTCTTCGACATGATGGCCGTCATCCGCGAGATCATCGACGAAGACTCGTGGCTGGAGATAAAGGCGCTCTTCGCGCGGGAGATCCTCACCGGCTTCGCGCGCATCGAGGGGCGCGCAGTGGGCATCGTGGCCAATCAGCCCAAGTGGCTGGGCGGCGTCCTCTTCGTGGACAGCGCCGACAAGGCCGCGCGCTTCATCTGGCTGTGCGACGCCTTCAACGTCCCGCTGGTCTACCTGGCCGACGTGCCGGGGTTCATGATCGGCACCAAGGTCGAGCGGCAGGGCATCATCCGCGCCGGGGCCAAGATGATCGCCGCAGTGAGCGAGGCCACCGTCCCGAAGATCAGCGTCATCGTGCGCAAGGCCTACGGCGCAGGGCTCTACGCCATGTGCGGTCCCGCCTTCGAGCCGGACGCGTGCATCGCTTTGCCCTCGGCGTCCATCGCCGTCATGGGCGCGCAGGCCGCCGTCAACGCCGTCTACTACAACAAGATCCAGGAGATCCCCGCGGGGCCGGAGCGGGACGCCTACGTCGCCAAGCTCCGCGAGGAGTACCGGTCCGACATCGACCTTCTCAAGCTCGCCAGCGAGATGGTGATCGACGCCATCGTCCCCGGCGACCGGCTGCGCGCCGAGCTCGCATCGCGCCTGGAGCGATCCTCGCAGAACCGCGCCGTGACCCGGCCGCCGAAGAAGCACCTCGTCTCGCCGGTGTAGCTTGCGTCTGGTAGCGTGTGCTTCGTGGAGAAGGCTCCCGAGCAGCGGATTGTCGGCGCCGTCGTGGCCGGCAAGTACCGCATCCGGCGCATCATCGGCGCGGGCTCGATGGGCGTGGTGTGCGAGGCCGAGCACCTGGAGATTGGCAAGCGACTGGCCATCAAGGTGATCGACGCGTCCCTCGCCGGGATGAGTGACATCGCCACGCGCTTTCGTCGCGAGGCGCGCGCCGCCAGCCTGGTGGAGAGCCAGCACATCGTGCAGGTCTTCGACGTCGGCACCGACGAGGCCCTGGGCCTCTACCTGGTGATGGAGCACCTGACCGGGGAAGACCTCTCGGCGCGCCTCGCCCGGGAGAAGCGGCTGCCGGCGGACGTGGCCGTGCGCATCGCACTTCAGGTCGCGCGCGCCCTGGCCAAGGCGCACGAGGCGGGCGTCGTCCACCGCGATCTCAAGCCGGCGAACATCTTCCTCTGCGAACGCGAGGACGACCCGCCGCTGGTCAAGATCCTGGACTTCGGGATCTCCAAGGTCATCGATGCTTCGCGCGCCGAGTCCACCCTGGCGCTGACTCGGGCGGGGACGGTGGTGGGAACGCCGCAGTACATGTCGCCCGAGCAAGCGCGCGGGGAGCGCGTCGACGAGAAGACCGACGTGTGGGCGCTCGGCCTGGTGCTCTACGAGATGCTGGCCGGTCGACCGGCCTACCCGGAGCTGCCGACCTACGAGGCCTTCATCATTCGCCTGGCGTCGCATCCGCCCGATCCCCTGCGCACGGTGGCCCCCTGGGTGCCCGAGGGCCTCGCCGACCTCGTGCATCACGCCATCGAGCACGATGCGGCCCGGCGCCCTGGTTGCAGCGAGGTGCTCCTCATGCTGCTCGACCAGCAGACGCTGTCCGGCGCAAACGTGTCGGCGCTGGAGGCCCCCGACACCGGCGACACCTGGGCCGAGCCCGCGCTCTTGCCGTACCGGCTTCCGCGATCGGCGCCGGAGGATTCGCTCACCATCGACATCGACGTGCCGCCCGATCCGACGCTGCTGGGTGACGTTGCCGACCCACCGCCCCCGTTCGGTCCTCTGAGCCGCTCCGGCGTGCGCGAGGCGGCGGAAGACGCGCCGGACGACAGCGCCGACGATCTCCTGGAGTTCTTCGACCGCAGGACGCTCGAAGGCATGCAATCCCGCTCGTCGAGCGTGCACGCCGGGGTCGAAGGAGGTCGCGCAGCTTGGCCAGTCGCCGGCGCGCGGTGGATGGACGCGCCGGTCCACGTTGGCCAGGCGACGGCGTCGCCAAGCGTGTCGGCGAACGGTGGCATCGACCGACCCGACCGGCGACGTCACCCGCTCCGGTGGATGGCGCTGGTCTTCGTCGCGCTGGGCCTCGGCGCCGTCGTCGCCCACGCCTTCTCTCGATGAGGCGCCTCCCAGCCGTCCTCGCCGCGGGTCTGGCCGTCGCCACGGCTTCGCCCCGCGCGTTCGCGCAGCATCCTGACGGGGCCGCGCTGGTGCGCCTGCTCGGTGCGTACGCCCAGCAAGCCTTCGCGCCGGCCGGCTCGCCCGGCATCGGTGCGCTGGTGACGCTGCCACCGGGGATGCGGGCCAGCGACGTCGGCCTGACGCAGGCCGCGCCGGGGTTCGCGCGCCTGTGGGGGCCCCCCGCGACCATCGTGGCCTTCGCCGACGCGCATCCTGGGCTGCCGGTAGAGGTCGCGCCGCCGCTCCACCTCTTGCTCGACACGGCGACGGTGTACGTGACTTCCAGCCTGGCCAACAGCAGTGGTCTCGACGGGACGGGGGCGCTGGTGGGTGTGGCCGACACCGGCGTCGACGTCACCCACCCGGACTTCCTCGATGCGCAGGGTCACACGCGCATCGCCTGGTATCTCGATCTGTCGGCGCCGCCGCTGGGAAAGTACCCCGACCTGGAGCAGCAGTACGGATCGACGGACTCCAGCGGCCAGCTCGTGGCGGGGGCGGTGTGGGCGGCATCGGACATCGACGCGCTGCTGGCCGACCCCTCGCAGCTCTCCCAGCTGCCGCAGGACGAAGTGGGGCACGGGACCATGGTGGCATCGTGCGCCGCGGGCAACGGGCTGCAAGGCCGATCGATCTACCGGGGCGTGGCGCCCAACGCGACCCTCCTCGTCGCGCGAATCACCTCCGCCGACAGCGAGTCCATCGGCAACCCGGAGCTCTTGCAGGGCACGGCGTTTCTCTTCGACCGCGCCGACAGCATGGGGCAGCCGATCGTCGTCAATCTGTCCATCGGGACCGACTTCGGTCCGCACGACGGCTCCACGTCGTGGGAGCAGACCCTCGCCAGCCATGTCGGGCCGTCCACCCCCGGGCACGCCCTCGTGGCAGCGGCCGGCAACAGCGGGTCGATCGCCGACGGTCCGGTGCACGAGAACGTGTTCGTCCAGCCGGGCACCACCGTTCGCGTGCCCATGACCGTGCCGACGGCCTCGCAGAGCGGCGGCGTGCAGGTGTGGGCGGCGATGCACGCGGGGGCGACCGTGAGCGTCGGCCTGGACGGTCCGGACGGAACGTGGATCGCACCGGTGGGCGCCGGCGCCGCCGGGGGAAAGAACGGCAGCGGCTACAGCGCCGCGGTCTACAACGGCCAGGAGAGTGGCAGCCCCGTCCCGGCGGGATCGAGCGGCGCGGTGGTGATCTGGCAAGGGGCCTGGCCGTCGGGGACGTACGACGTGACGCTCTCCGGAAGGGGGACGGTCGACCTCTACGTGGAGGGGACGGGCGACGAGGCCGGCCCCGGAGCGGTCGGCTGGGTGAACGGAGTGCGCGAAGGCACCATCCAGCTGCCCGCCACTCACCCATCGATCATCGGGGTGGGTTGCACCATCAACAAGTCATCGTGGCGCAGCATCGACGACGACGTGCTCGTCCTCCCGGTGCCCTTGCTCGACCCCTCCGGGGCGATGCCGGATCCCGCGCAACGGACGCGCGACCCCATTCCCGGGGAGCCCTGCTGGTTCTCCAGCGCCGGCCCCACACTCACCGGGCTGCAGAAGCCGGAGATCATGGCGCCGGGGGCGGTCATCATCGGCGCGCTCTCCCAGCAGGCGGTGCCGCCCGCCGCCGACAGCATCTTCACCAACCCCGATTGCCCCAACAAGGACAACACCGGGCTCGACCCCGAGTGCCAGCAGGTGGACGCGTATCATGCCGCCTCGTTCGGGACGTCGTTCTCGTCACCGCTCGCCGCCGGAGCGGTCGCCATCCTCTTTCAGCACGATCCCACACTCACGCAGCGCGACGTCCTGGCGGCCCTCCAGGGCGGAGCGCACCCGCTGCGCGGCCCTTCGCAATTCGAGGACCAATCCGGCGCGGGAGAGGTCGACGTGCTCGGGGCGGTGACCGCCGTCGACCGCATGCACGAACCGTTGCTCGCGCTGCCGGTGATGGCGCAGAGCTGGATGACGCTGGGGGCCGATGTGTTCCTGGCCGATGGGTCGACCCCCATGCAGGCCATCCTCGAGCTGCGCGCGGACAGCACCGGCACGGGGGCGGCGCCGCTGGCCGATGGCTTCGCGGCGGATCGCCTCGCCGCGTATGTCCTGGTGGATGGACTCCCTTACGCGGGCGGCATCTCTTCGTTCGTGCGCCGTGGGCCCGGCGTGTGGCTGGTGACGGTGGAGCTTGCCGCGGGGCTCGGCGGGAACAATCTCACCCTGGGGGTCACCTTCGACGGCGCGAACATCGTGGCGGCGAAGGCCGTGCCCATCGCCACCGACGCGTGGAACGCCGACTATCCGCCGACGCTCGAAGGAGGATGCTCGGTCGCCAACGGGCAACGGAGCGGCTGGGGTGTCGGTGGAGCGCTCCTCGGCGGGCTGATGCTGATCCGCGCCTGGAGGCGAAAGCGCCGGGACCGTCGGGCACATTGACTCAAATGCGAGCCATCGACGTCTCACTGGGTGGCTGGTGTCTTTCAAACACCAGCCACCGTGGTGACGGTCATCATGGAGCGGCTTGCGCCTCTCCACCCCAAAAAAGCGTCGTTTTTTGGGGTCCCCCCCTCTCCGCGGCTCGCTGTCGCTCGATCTGGATGTGCTTTCTTGGAAAAACACCAGTCTCCTGGGACACCAGGGGCGTTCGATCCCTCGCGGCATGCCCCACGAAGCGCGGTTGGTACGACGCTTGCTAGCCGCCTGCACAAGGGTTCCCCAATGACCATTCCCAGCGTTCGCAGCGTTGCGCTCGCCGCACTCATGGCCGCCTTGGTTCCGACCGCCTCCGGCTGTTACGCGGACGCCGAGGAAGAGCCTGTCTACGCGGAGGGCTACCAGCCGCAATTCTACGACGGCTACGTGGTCTACTTCGACGACGGCGGCAGGCCTTACTACTACGCGAACGGCGCCACCTTTTTCGTGCCGCAGACTTCGCCCGTCTACTTCGGGCTGGTCAATCACTGGCACGTCTACGGGCGCGCGTACCACGGCTGGTACGCGCACCAGGGATACCGGTACCGCGGATACCGCGGTCGCGGTCGCCGCTAGCCCAAGGGCTAGGCTAGGGGCGGCGAATGCCGTCCCCGTCCTGGAACGTCACGACGGAGGCCGTTGGGCTTTGCCCGACGGGCTCCTGGAGCCTCCCGAAGGTCGGGAGCGCTATGCTGGGGTTCTGCGTCGATGCCCCATTCGCGACTTCTCTCCCTGGCCGCGATCCTCGGCGCGACCTGCGCCCCGGCGATGGCGAGCGCGCAGACCATCGCCCCGGCGGACGTGGGCTTCCCGCTGCGCTTCGTCGGCGGTGAGAGCCAGGGCTATTCCACGCGCCCGCAGAACCTGAACCCGTACGGCATCAGTTACGGGGACTGCGCCAGCGACATGACGCTGCAATTCTCGGTGCTCCTCGACGGCTTCGAGGGCACCGACGCGAGCGTCGAGGTGTGGGCCAGCACCACGTCGGACTGCGTGGCGCAGGCGGATCGCGGCATCGACGCGACGAGCGCCGTCTGCTGGGTGGTGAGCCCGGGACTCACCGAGCCCGATGCGTCCGGCTCGACGCAGCTCAACGTCCGCGTCCAGGACCTGGTGGGCGCGCAAAGCTCTCCTCCGTCGGGGGCGGATGCGGGTCAACTCATATCCCAGGGGGCGGCCGCATGCACCGCGCAGCCGACCTTCGCAGCCGTTCCCATGGTCATCGACTTCCTCGCCGTCGACGGCGACGGCAACGTGGTCGGGACGCCCTACCGGTACTCCATCGACACCGACCTGGTCGGCCCGCCCGCACCTGGCGGGCTGTGCGAAACGGCGGGGGAGACGCTTCTCAACTTGAGCTTTTCCCCCAACACCGACTCGGACACCATCGGATACGATGTCTACGTCGACCCCGTTCCCAGCCAGGTCCCCAAGAACGCCGGCATTTCGCTGGGCTCGGGATCGGTCGTGGTGTGTCCGGATGCGTCGAGCAGCGCAGGCGACGCCGGCTGTTTCACCCTCCGCACGGGCACCAGCCTGTCGGCCGACTCGGGCAATTGCGCCAGCAGCGCGGTTTGCGGTGACTCCATCCTCGCCGGCGCCGTCCTGCCGGAGGCCGGGGACACCCCCGACGAGGCGGGCGCGACGAACAGCGAAGCGGGCGAGGGCGGCGTGGAGGTGGGAGGCGGCGGCATCTCGTCGATCCCGGACGGCTACCTCTTCGACCTCTCGTCTGGGCTCACCATCTCGGACAAGTCGACGGCCCAGTACGTCGTCACCGGGCTGGTCGACTACGTCGCTTACAACGCCGTCGTCGCCGCCGTCGACGGGACGGGGAACATCGGTCCTCCGTCCTCCGAGGTCTGCGACTACCCGGAACCGGTGAGCGACTTCTGGCAGATCTACGAGCAAGACGGCGGAGGCAAGGGCGGGTACTGCGCGCTGGAGAGCGTCGGCGTCGGTGGAACGTCGATGGTGGGCGTGGGCTGTGCCGTCGTCGGCGTCGCCATCGCGCGTCGCCGGCAAGGGCGGCGCAGCAGGCCATCATGACGGCGCTCTCGTCCCGTTCCGCCCTGTCGCTTCCGCTCACCCTGGCGATGGTCGCCGTTTCGGCCTGCGGTGGCCCGGTGCCCAGGCCGGGGGGTGGGCTCTTCGACGTCGGCTCCGGCTCTCCCGACGCGGGCGACCCTGCGGCGGCGGACGCAGGGGCGGAGGCCGCCGCGCCGGAGGTCGCCGCGATCGAGCTCTCGTCGTGCATGCCGACCGTCTACACCGCAGCCTTCCGCATCGGCGGGGGACAAGAGTTCCAGCTCTCCATCGACACCGGCTCCACCACCCTCGGCGTCGCCTCCCTCCTGTGCTCGGGGTGCGGGGTGACGCCCCTCTACGTGCCCGGCCCTGCCGCCGTCGACCAGGACGAGACGGCCGACTCCCAGTACGGCTCGGGGAGCTGGACGGGCGAGATCTACCAAGACTCCGTGCAGGCGGGCTCCGAGGTGGCCACGCCGTTGCCGCTCGTGGCCATCGACACCCAGGTCCAGTTCTTCGAGCCCATCCAGTGCGACTCGGCGTCTGGCGGCATGCAAGGAATCGTCGGGCTGGGGCCGAGCGCCAGCGCGCTGCCCGGAACGAAGGGCTACTTCGATGCGCTGGTGGAGAACGAAAACGTGGCCGACGTCTTCGCCACCGAGCTGTGCGACAGCGGCGGCACGCTCTGGCTGGGCGGCTACGATCCCTCCGCCACCACTGCGGCGCCGGTGTTCACGCCCTTCACCGGGGACGCCTTCTCGCGATACTATTATGCCGTCGATCTGGTCAGCATCGCCGCCGCCGGGACGACCGTGCCCATCGCCACTCCCCAGTTTCCCGATACCGTCGTCGATACGGGAACATCGATCTTTCTCATGGGATTGGATGCGTATACGGCGCTCACCACGGCCATCGCCGGCGATGCGCAGTTCCAGAGCATCTTCGGCGGGGCGTCGTTCTTCTCGAGCACGGGGTGCGCGACGGTGACCGAGACCAAGGCGGCGCTCGACGCGGCTCTCCCTGCGCTCACCCTGACCTTCGGCTCCAGCCCGGCCATCACAGTGACCGCGCTGCCCACCGATTCGTACCTGTTCCCCTTCGGGCAGGGTCAATGGTGTCCGGCCATCGACGGCCTGGCCCAGGGTGACCAGTTTCCGCTGGCGTCGATCCTCGGCGCTCCCATGCTGCGCGCGAACGTAACCGTCTTCGACAGGGCCAACCAGCGCATCGGCTTCGCGCCTCGCGCCATGTGTCCGTAGCCGGCCGAGGCTTGGCGTGTGATTCACAGCGCCGTGACGCGGACTCGGCGATCATCAGTCGACGGTGGATCCCTCGGGTACCGGGGGCGGCACGGTAGGAAAGCTCGGCGCCCGGACGGGCGAGGTCTCCCCCGAGCGATCCAGCGCCAGCTTGAAGAGGACGGGCCCCACCATCTCGTTGACGGCCACGGTGGCGATGGCGAGCGCGCGGAACGACGTGCCGATCCCGGGGAACTCGCGGGCCACCAGCCCCGAGAGGCCGAGCGCCAGCCCGGCCTGGGACACCAGGCCCGACCACGCCCAGCGGCGCAGGGTCGGCGGGTCGTCGGCGAGGTGGCCCGACAGGCGGCCGCCGGCGAAGGTGATGATCCCGCGCGAGCCTGCCAGGAGAAGCGCCACCGGCCACAGCTGGCGCAGAAGCGGCACGTCGAGGTCGGCGCCCGCGGTGGCGAAGAAGACGACGTAGACCACCGTGCCGGTCTGTTCGATGTACTTGATGAGCTTGTGCCCCTGCTTGGACATGTTGCGTACGATGAAGCCCGCCACCATGAAGGTGAGCAGCGAGTCGAACTGCAGGTAGTCGAGGATGGTGCTGGCGCCGAAGCCGAGCACCAGCAAGACCACCAGCATCTGGCGGTTCACCAGGCGCAGGTACGCCGCGATGACGAGACCCAGCGTGGTCCCGAGTGCCACGCTGCCGAAGAGGTCGTGGCCGAGCGTCACGAAGGAATCCAGGCTGAAGCTGGCCGCCGGATCGATGAGCGGGCGAACGATGGCGAAGACGGACGCCAGCAGGACGACGACCACGACGTCCGAGACCATCACGAAGGCCAGGGTGAAGGTGGCCAGGGGGCCGCTGGCCCGCGTCTGCGAGAGGATGCCGAGCGTCGCCGAGGGACTGCGCGTGACCGCCAGCGCGCCCCAGAGAAGCGCCACGCCGAAGAGGGGTCCCATGGGCAGGGAGCGCGCGAAGGGGATGAGCGGCCGCGCGGCGAAGAAGACCGCGGTGACCAGCACCAGGACGAGGACGCACTGCACCAGCATCGACCACGCCAGTCCCCGGCTGGCGCGGCGCATGGCCGCGAGATCGAGCTCCGCGCCCCCGGTGAGCGCGATGAGCGACAGGGCCAGGGTGTTGACCGGGGAGAGGTTCTTGACGGTGTGCTCGTCGACGAGACGAAGGACGTAGGGCCCCGAGGCGATCCCCGCGAGCAGGTACCCGGTGAGATGCGGCAGCCCCAGCGGCGCCAGCAGCTCGCTGGTCAGCGTCCCGGCCAGCAGGAGAAAACCGATGGCGGCGATGGTCCAGAGCCCGCCGTGCACTTCGGGCACCGCGCGCGTCACGTAGTAGAGGAGCCCGCCGAAGGCCCCCAGCAGCAGCAGGTGCTTCGCATGGGCGACGAATCCCCGGTGCTCGGCGGAGGGCGCGCCGCTCATGCCGGGGCCTTCTGCGCCGCCGGGACCGCGGTGTCGATCTCGCCGGCCCGCTGAAGAGCGTTCCGCAATCGCACCGGGCCCACGAACTCGCCTACCGTCGCCGAGAGGGCGGCCACCACCAGCACCGTGTCCCCGACGACGCCGGGGAAGCGCAGCGCGAAGGCCAGGCCGATGCTGATGGCCAGGGCGCCCGACGACATGAGCGACAGGCCCACCAGGCTCCCCGCCTTGCGCGCCGATTTCGAGGTGGCGGCCAGCACCCAGCCGAAGACCACCTTGGCCACGAACCGCGTGGCGATGGCCAGGGCGGCGATCCACAGGAGCTTCGGTGCGGCGTGAAAGTCGAGGTGGGCCCCGGCCAGGAGGAGCGCGGGGAGAAGTACGGGCCGCTCGGTCGGCGCGACCATGGCGCGGAGCTCCTTGCCGTGCCTGGAGAGCATCGACACCGCCAGCCCGGCGAAGAAGCTCGCGGTCAACGTGGAGAGCCCGAGCCTCGCCGTGGTGCCTATGGCGATCAGCGAAACACCGAAGAGGATGGCCCACGTCTCGTCGAGCTTCAGCTCGCTGCGCACCAGCAGTGCGGCGCCGGCGCCCAGGAGGAGGCCGAGGCCGACGGTGACGGCCGGCCAGTCCAGCAGCGGGGTCCGGGTGGGGACCTGCGTGGCCGGCGCCAGCGCGAAGAGCACGGCCACGGCGAGGAGCGGCAGGAGATCCTCGGTGTTGGCGATCTCGTTCAGGCGCTCGGCCAGCGGCCCGCGCGCCGTGTGTCGCTCGAGCACCCAGCGCACGGCGTGGCGGGTGGTCTCGGAGCAGGCCACGCCGATACCCCCGGCGAGGAGGATCTGCTCGAGCGGAGTGGTGCCCACGTGGAGACGGCGGACCGCGACCCAGGTCACTGCTGCGACGGCGGTGCCCGTCAGCAGGACGCTGAACGTCGCCAGCGCGATGCTCCCCACACGCGCGCGCCGGTCGCCGGCATAGGCGAAATCCAGCCCTACCGCGAAGGCGAGCCAGCCCAGGGCCACCTGCACGACGGGCTCGAAGGAGGCGAGCATGTCCCCGCCCACGAGATCGAGCGCTTGCGGACCGAGCACGAAGCCTAGCGCGACGTACTCGACCCCCGACGGCAGACCAGCGCCGCGGACGGTGCGTCCGCCCACCAGGAAGCTCCCGAGGTAGGAAAGGACCAGCAACCCCATGAGCAGGAGGATGGCGTTCACGGAAACGCGCCCAGCGTCATGTTCGGGAGCCGCGGCTCGACGGTCCGCGGCCGAGCCCGATCCCTTGATCGGCGATGGCCTGGGCCACCGCGTCCGCCAGGCTCGCCGCTCCCTTTCCGTGCTTGGGCACGCCGGACACGCGCCATCGTGCCCCGTCCGCATCCAGCGACACCAGATCGACCCGCGCGCGCTCGCAGGTGGCCACCGCGGCCCCTACCAGGGCCTCTTCCACCTTGGCCGGTCGCTCGTGGGGATCGACCGCCACCTCGATGGTCGCCAGGGCCGCGCTCCCCAGGATGCGCGTGGGGTGCCACAGACCGAGCAGCTGCGGCACCCGCACCTCGCAGCCCACGGCGTCCTCCAGCACCAGCTCCAGCAGGGTCACGTCGCGCACGACGCCCGCGCGTCCGCCGGCCTCGACGAAGTCTCCGGGCCGCAGGCGGCGTAGGAACACCGCCGGAACTCCCGCCGCTGCGCAGGCCAGCACCGGGGTGCAGGCCAGCCCGATGGCCACCAGCGCCACCACCCCGGCGCGCGAGAGCGCTCCGTCGTCGGTGCCGGTGATGAGCGGCGCGGCGAGGACGATGGAGATGAGCACCATCCCCGCGCGCACCAGGACGCTGGTCGGGCCCGCCAGCTCGCGCGGCAGCCAGGTGATGTGGGTCTCGCCGCGCGCCAGGCCGCCGAAGAAGAGACCGACGAATCGCACCGCGACGCCAAGCGCCACCGCTGCGATGGTCGCCACCACGAGGAGCGGGAGGGAGGCGCCGATGCGCCCGATGAGCGCGGAGAGCGGTACCAGTACGAATCCCGCGAGGCGGCCAGTGTAGTCACGCGTGGCCTCGAAGCGGGACAGCGCGAAGATGAGCCACGAGTAGGCGATGGCGAACTGCGCCAGGCGATGCGCGAGGGCCAGGGCGATGGAGACGGCGCCGCGGACCGCCGCTGGACGCACCACCTCGATGGCCCCCAGTCGGAGCGCGGGGATGCGATCGGGATGCCCGCGGACCCAGGCCCGCGCGCGCCCCGAGAGATCGCCCACGCGACGGAAGAGGAGAAAGGCGAGCAGGCCGGAGAAGACCAGCAGCGAGAGCGAGAAGACGCTGGTGGCGATGGCGCTGCGTTTGCGCTCGGCACGAAGCGTGTCGTCGACCTTGGCGGCGATGCCCGCGGCGTACACGTGAAGGCTGACATCGCCCCCGGCGGCGGCCGCGTCGTCGTCGCTCAGTGTGGCCAGGGGGGTCTTGCCGACGAAGAGCACGGTGCTCCCGGGTTGCTCTTCCACGCGCGCCAGCGGCTGGTCGGGATCGTCGAGGATGCTCTCCAGGGCATGGCTGGCGGCACGCGCTCGGTCCTGCGGGCTCTGGCCGGCGCGGCCGGCGTGCAGCGAGAAGACCACCTTCTCGTGCAAGCGCACGTCGAAGGACGGCGCGGTCGCCTGGGCGCTGGCCGACGGGGCCGCCGGAGCCGGGGAGAGCGGCGACGACGCCGGAGATGCCGAGGGCGCCGCAACGACAACCGCTGGCTCCGCGGGCTGGGCTACGGCCGGCGCTGCCCCGAGGGACGCGAGCACGACCAGCACGACGCGCAGCCATCGCGCCGCTGCCAGCTGCCGGCCCGGGAACCGCCCTCCTTCGCTGGCCATGAGCCGCAAGCCCCCAGGGTACAGTACGCAGCGCGGCTTGCGGACCAAGGAAAAGGCGGCCTTGCTTACTCGCCCTCCACGGTCAGGAGCCAGCCGTGGGGCTCCCACCATTCCTGATCGGGATCGAAGGGGTGCTCGGTGCTCCCCACGTTGGCGCCGACGATCAGCACCCGGTCGACGCCGTCGAGCGGCTCGACGGTCATCGACGCGCTCGTTCCCAGCGGGAGCGACGTGACGGGCACGTCCGCCAGGGCCGATCCCTGGGCGTCGAGCTTCACGATCTCCCAGCGCATCCTTCCGAAGTCCTCCCAGGTCGCCTCGACGCGCAGCTTGGCGCCGCCGGGAGACCCAGCGATGTCCACCAGGACGTAGCTCGCGCCGGTGGGCGCAACAGGGATGGGAGAGGCGAAACGCCGCCCCCGGGTGGGCCAGGGGATGTGCCAGCCGACGCGGGCGGGGGGGAGAGCAAGCGCACGGTGGACGGCGAAGCGAGCGAGGATGTCGTCGAACGTCGAGTCGGTGCCGAGGGCGTTTTTCAGGGACACGCGAAGGACGTCGAAACCAGTGGGGGCGCCGCTCCAGCGCCAGGCCGCCGCGGGCGTTCGCGTGGGCCCAAGCGACCAGAGGCCGGCGACCAGCGCGCCGGGATCGGTCGCGAAGTCGGCGTCCAGCCACTCGAAGAAGAGGGCCGCGCCACGGTCGAACGAGGCCGACCCGGGGTCGACGACCGCGCGCTCGGGCTCGTCCTGGAAGGTGCGCTCGTCGTCGGTGCCGCCCGAGCCGACGTAGCAAGGAGTCGCCAGCCGGGCGAGCATCTGCGTCTCGGCGCAGGCGCTCCCCTCGTCGGTGGCCGGCGCCATGCGCCAGAGGGAAGCGCGCGCCACGGCCCGGGCCACGGCGAAGTCGAGCGCGCAGCCGGGGACGAGGTCGCGATCGACCAAGGCGAAGCTGGATGCCCGGTCGAAGTGCGCCAGCGGGTCGAGCGCCGCCAGGAGTGCCGTCGATCCACCGTCGACGCCATCCACCAGGTAGACGTGCCAGACGCCGTCGGGTTCCGGATCCGGGGGAGCGAGGGCGAGCGCACCCGTCGCCACGTCCCAGGCGCGGTCGGCGGCGGCCAGCGCGGCCAGGATCGAGACCGTCGGTGTGCGAGGTGGGGCGTGCACGCAGACGGGGTGCCGGAGCGAGCAGCCCCGTGTCCACGCCGAAGCCCCCTCCGGCGGCGTCCCGAAGTCCATGGGTGGGCCGTCGGGCTCGGCGGCGCGCGCGCGACCGGGCATGCCCAGGAGGCCGACGGCGAGGGCGAGGGAGAGCGGTTTCACGGGGACGGGGAGGGGGCGGAAAGGCGCGAACGAGCGGGCGAGCGTGGCGAGCGTGGCGAGCGTGGCGAGCGTGGCGAGCGTGGCGCGTTCGACCCTGAGGAGGGGCCGCCCTGGCAGCCTGCCAGGGGTGGCGACCGATTTGACACCTTCTTTGTGGGGCCCGTATAAGCTCAAAAAAAGAGCGCAATGTCCGTCCCTTCGTTCGATCCGACGCACGCGGTTCGCTTCGATCTTGCCCACGGCAGCGTTCGCGCCGGAGGGGATGGCGGCGAGCGCGTTCTCCTCGTTCCGAGCAGCGCGCTCGACGATCTGGTGCTTTCCGCGCCCCAGCAGGCCGTGGAAGCCCTCGGTCGCGCTCTGGGAGCCGCCATCGGACGCCGCGCCGCTGGGCGCATGGACCCCAAGACGGCGGCGCTCGACGCCTTCGTCTTGCAACTCGCGGGCGAAGCCGCGCTCGCGGGGGTCGGCGCGCTCGGCATCGAGCGCTGGGGGCGGGCGCTGGTGGTGGTGGTCGAGGATTCGCCGCTGGGCGGCACCCTCCTGGCCCCGCTCATCGCCGCGGCCATCACGGCGGCGTCAGGGCGGCAGGTGGCGTGCGCGCTCCTCTCCCGCGACGAGCGAACCGCTCGCGTCCTCGTCGGGAACGACGCCAGCGTCGCGCGCACTCGCGAGTGGATCGCCTCCGGGATGCCGTGGGGCGAGGCGCTGGTCAAGCTGCACGGAGGCGGGGCGTGAGCAAAGCCGAGACACTCGCCAAGCTGGAGATGCTGCTGACGCGTGTGCGCTCCCGCGCCGGGGAGCCACGCGATACGCGCAAGCCTCTGTCTGCAGTCAGGTCGCCACTCGCCACCGCGCCTGCCGCGCTCGCTGCGCCACTCCCGGAAGCGCCGCCGAGCCACGAGATCGACCCGGTGACCATCCCGCCCGCGCCTGCCCCGCCCGCGCCTGCCCCGCCTGTGTCTGCGGCACGTCCACCGTCTGCGCCTCCGCCCATGCGGGCAGCCCTGCGCACCGAGGCCGACGTGGTGGTCGACGTCGACGTCGACGTGGCGCAGGAAGGCGTAGGGGACACGGTCATCGGCGTGGTCCCGGAAGAGCCCCCGTCGGGTGAGCTGCTGGACAGCCGTGAACGACTCGTCGTGGCGGAGCCGCTCATCGGAGCGGTGATAGAGATACCCCCTCCGGAGTCGCTGGGGGAGGTGCCGCTGGATCTCCTGGCCGTCGTCGAGGAGGCCGAGGAGCCGCCGGTGTCGTCACGTCGCCCGGTGGTGCCGCAGCCCGAGGAGCGCCTGGAGGACATGGCCTTTGGCGCCGAGGAGCCGGGCCTGCCTCGACATACGCCACCTCCCGAGTCGGGGCGGTTGCCGGCCGCCACGCCCGCCAACGAGCTCGACGGCGACGTCACCGGCGTACGCGAGGCGCCCCCCATGGTGCCGCGCACGCGCGAGCTCACGCCGGAGGCTACGCGCGCGGAGCTCGCGCCGCACGATGCGGTGGCGGACATCGTCGGGGAGGCCCAGCGCTTCGCTCCGTCGACGTTCGCCGCCTTGCTCGATGCCAGCCTGGCGCTCTGAAACGAGGGGAGTAGGAGCGGGCGACCATGAACGGCCCCGAGCACCTGGAGATCCTCGAGCCCCTCGGACTGGACCACGGCACCTTCGTGGCGCGCGACACCTCCGCGGGCGCCCCGCGTCTGGTGGTGGTGGAGCGCGTCACCCGCTCCACGCCCGCTCCTGCGGCGCGCGGCGAGCTCCTGCGACGCGGTCGTGTCCTGAGGGCGCTGGAGCACCCCAAGGTGGTGAGGGTGCGCGAAGTATTCGAGCGCGATGCCGAGGTGCTGGTCGTCTCGGACTACGTCGACGGCGAGTGGCTCTCTTCGTTGATGCAGCCGCCGCACCCGCCGCTCGGCGTCACGCTGCGCGTGGTCATCGACGTCCTGGAGGGGCTGGCGGCGCTGCACAGCCTCTGCGACGAGCGCGATCAACCGCTCGGCTTCGTCCACGGGGCGCTGGGGCCGGACACCGTGCTGGTCGCGGAAGACGGCGTGGCGCAGATCGCCCGTGCCTACCGGTTGCCGCGCCCAGGACCGAACGAGCGCTACGTCGCCCCGGAGCTACGCCGCGGGAACGAGACGCCCACCGTTCGTAGTGACGTCTACGCGGCGGGCTCCATCCTCCGCGACGTGCTCGCCGGAGCGTCCGCCGATGCCGCGTGGGCCGAGCCGCTGACCGACATCGCTTGGCGCGCATGCTCGGTCGATATCGAGAACCGCTGGCCCTCCGCGCTGGCCATGGCGACCACGGTGCGGCGCATTGCCGGCTCGAAGCTGGCGCCGACCGCGGCGGTGGCGGAGTTCATGCGGCGGGGCTTCGGCGAGAAGATGCGCGCACGACGGGCCGCGCTGGAGACCGTCCACGAAGACGCGCCCCCGCCGTCGTCGGAGCCCCTGTCGCTGCCGGCCTCGGAGATGGTGCTCATCGACCCTTCGACCGAGCGGACCCACGTGGAGCCCATGCCGCCGGTCCACCGGAGTCATCCACCGCCGCGCCCTCCACCCCCTCCACCGAAGGAGAAGGCCCTGGCGCGCGTCGCTCTGGCGAAGAAGCCGGCCGCGGTCGTCGAGACGGCCGAGGAGGCGGAGAAGAGGCGACTGGGCGAAGAGGTCACGCCGCGGCGGCCGGCCGCTCCGCCGCTGCTGGCCCGGCCCCAGCCCACTCTCCCCCCGCCTCCCGTGGTGGTGAGCGACGAGCCGAAGGTGCTCGAGGCGTATCGACGGCAAATGCCCACGTTTCCGACCTTCGAGGAGGAGCCTCCGCGAAGACGCCGCGCCGCCACGCAAGGGATGATCATCGCGGCAGCCATCGTGCTCACCTTTGCGACGGGCTGGTGGCTCGGCCGGAAGTACGCGCCCGCGGCGGAGGCCGTGGCCCCGGCCCTTTCCAGCACGCCGCCTCCGTCGCTGGACGCCACGACCCATCCGGGCAGCCTCGCCGCGGCCTCGGTGCCGCCGGTGGCCTCTACGACGCCCACGAGCCTGGCCTCGGCGAACGTGAGTGAGCAGGCCATAGCGTCCGCCCCCGGGGGATCGTCGCCGGCGCCCGCGTGGCCCGCGCTCACGTCGGCCACGGCGACCGCGCCTCGTTCGGTCCCGGCTCCCACGACGGAGGGGAGCGCGCCGAAGCCCGTCCCGGAGCCCAAGCCGAGCGCGACGCACGGCGGCTACGTCCCCGAAGAACTCTAGCCGAGCCAGTGCACGTCGGTGTGGTTGAGCCACGTTCGCTGGCGCCTGGCGAAGACTCGTGTGGCGCGCACGATGGCGGTCTCGAGCTCCCCCCGCGGCAACGTCCCCGCGAGCATCGCACGCACCTGCGCGTAACCCACGCTGCCCATGGCGCGCGCGTCGCCGTATCCGGCCGCGAGGAGACGCTCGACTTCCTCCACCCATCCCTGGGCGAGCCAGGCACGCACGCGCGTCTGGATGCGCTCGGCCAGCGCCGCGCCCTCGCGTGCGACTGCCAGCAGCCGCGCCGGGTGCCGGACGCGCGCGAACCCGTGCTCCCGCTGCCAGATGCTGAGGGGTCGCCCGGAGAGCTCGAAGACCTCGAGCGCGCGGCTGACGCGGACCACGTCGTTGGGGTGCAGGCGGCTTGCGCTCTCTGGGTCGACCGCACGCAGGCGGGCATGGAGCGTCGAGCGGCCCTCGGCCTCGGCCAGCGCCCGATGCCGTGCGCGCACCTCCACGCTGGCCGCCGGCGCCTCGGCCAGGCCGAACATGAGCGCCTTCACCCACAGGAAGCTCCCGCCGCACACGATGGGTACCCCGCCCCGCGTACGCACCTCGGCGATCGCCCGCGACGCGCGCTCCGCCCAGGCCGCCGCGTCGATGGGCTCCATGGGGTCGAGCGCGGAGAGCAGGTGATGCGGTGCGCGCGCCACTTCTTCGGCGGTCGGCTTTCCCGATCCCGCGTCGAAGGCGCGGTAGATCTGCACGCTGTCCGCGCTCACCACTTCCCCGCCGAGCCGCTCGGCCAGGGCCACCGCCAGCGCCGTCTTGCCGCTTGCGGTAGGACCCACCACGGCAAGCAGATCCTCCGGGTGCCGCCGCGCGACGATCAGCGCCTGCTCGAGGCCCTCGACCGGCTCACCGTCCGACACGGCGCTCCAGCTCGTCGAAGCCGATGCGCGTCACCACCGGCCGCCCGTGCGGGCAGTGCCCCGCGAAGTCGATGTGGTCGAGTGCGCGGAGGAGCGCCACCGCCTCCTCGCGCGAGAGCGTGTCCCCCGCCCGGATGCTCCCGTGGCAGGCCATCGTGGCCAGCACCAGGTCCGCGGCGTCTCCGAAGGGCCGGGTGGCTGCGCGGCTCAGCTCCGCCACCAAATCGCGCACCAGGCGCTCCGGGCGACCGCGCATGAGCAAGGCCGGCACGGCGTGCACCGCGACCGCGCTGGTGCCCACCGCGCGGAGCTCGACGCCGAACGCCGCCACCTCCTGCGCGTGCTCCTCCAGTGTGGCCACCTCGGCGGGCAAGAGCTCCACCACCTCGGCGATGAGGAGCCGCTGCGTGGACAGAGTGCGTGCCTCGAAGGCGCGGCGAAGCCGGTCGAAGGTGACGCGCTCGGCCGCAGCATGTTGGTCGAGGACGTAGAGGCCGTCGCTGCCGCTGCAGACCAGGAACGTCCCGCGCACCTGCGCCAGAAACTCCAGCGAGGCGTAGAAGCCGGCCCCCTCGAACAGCGCTCTGGGCACCAGCTCCGACGCGGGCCTCACCGCCGTTGCGCCCGCGACGTCGGGGGAGGGCGTCAGCGTCCGCTCGGCCAGCGACTTCTGCGTCGAGGGATCCTCGCTGACCGGCGCGAGCTCCCAGGGATCCGTCCCGAGGTCGGGAACGAACCGGGTCGTCATCGGCGCGGTCGCCGGTGCAGCGGCCCGTGGCATGGGCGACCATGGCCGCCCCGTTCCCAGCGCGGGGAGGTTGAAGGCGCGCGCGAGGGCGGCATGAAGCTCGCGCGTCACGGCGTCGAACAGGGCCCGCCCGTCGGCGAAGCGTACCTCGGCTTTCTGCGGGTGAACGTTGACGTCGACCTGATCAGGCGGAAGGTCCACGTAGACGGTGCCGACCGGATAGCGGCCCGGCTCGAGCACCGACCCGTAGGCCTGGGAGACGGCCCGTGCCAGCGGTCGATCGCGAACGGGCCGCCCGTTGACCAGGAGATGCAACCCCACCGTGCCGGCACGTGCGCGTTCCGGCGCCGCCAGGTGGGCCTCGATGCGGAGAGGTCCACGTTCGCCCACGCAGGCCTCGAGGCGCTCCCCGTCGATGGTCTGCGCCACGCGCTCGCGCCGCGTCGGCACCCGTAGCCATTCGCGGGCCGCACGTCCGTCGCGCACCAGGAAGAAGCTGACGTCGGGTCGGGCCAGCGCGGCGAGCAACATGGCCTCGCTCACGTGGGCGGACTCGGTCCCCGTGGACTTCAGGAACTTGCGCCTGGCCGGGACGTTGAAGAAGAGGTCACGCACCTCCACGGTGGTCCCCTCCGCCGATCCCGCGGGCCTGGAGCGGGGACGACTCCCGCCTTCGATCATCACCTCGGTGCCCTCGAGCGATCCGCGGGCGCGTGAGACGAGCCGGACCCGGGACACTGACGCGATGCTGGGCAGCGCCTCGCCGCGGAAGCCGAAGGTGCTCAGGGCGAACAGGTCCTCCTTGCGGTCGATCTTGCTCGTCGCGTGACGCTCCAGCGCCAGCACGCTGTCGTCCGCCGCCATCCCTGCGCCGTCGTCGCTCACGCGCACCAGCGCGACACCCCCTTGCTCCAGCTCGACCTTCACGCGCGTCGCGCCCGCGTCGAGGGCGTTCTCGACCAGCTCCTTCACGACACTGGCAGGGCGTTCGACCACCTCGCCCGCCGCGATCTGGTTCGCGAGGTCGTCCGGCAGCCGGTGGATGCGCCCCATCCCCGCTAGCGCTCCTCGATCGCCGCGGCGGCGGCGTCGAAGAAGTCACGCGACCGCCGGCGCGTCAGCGCGACTACGATGAGCGCGCTTCCCAGCGCGTTCAGCACGAGGCCGATGGGGTTCCGTGCGCGCACCATGGCCAGCGTCGAGCGCAGCGCGTCGTCGGCCTGCGTGCGATCGGGGATGTGGTCGTGCGCGTACGCCACCTGACGGGCCTCCTGGCAGCGCGTGTCTGCGTTCATCACGTCGCGGAGCAGCCAGTAGCTCGCCGCGTTCAGCCCCGCCTGCGCCACCACCAGCTGCACCAGTGCCGAGCGGGCGCCGCGGCTCCCGCTGATGGCGCGCATCGCGAACATGACCATCGCCCCGCCGAGTAGCAGCTCGGCGATGGCCATGGGCCACCCGCGCGACTTGGCCGCGTCCAGCGTGCGCACGAACGCGTCGACGCGCGCCTCGAGGGCCGCGCGGTCGGCCGGGTCGGAGACGCCTTCGCCATAGAGGCTCAGGTCGACCGGGTCCCGGTAGGCGTTGACCGCCGCCCACCCGTTGCACGAGCCCGTCATTCCGAGGGCGAGCGCGCCGAGCAGGGCGAGGACCAGGTACCACGGGCGCTTGCGCTCGGCCGGCATGCGGTTCTCTTGCGGCTTAGCACGCCGGCAGAGCCCGCGGCAGGGAGGTCACTTCCAGGTGCCGTTCGCCGCGGTGGGGCACGCGCAGGTGGTCGTGAGCGACAGGCGCTCGTACCCGCCGAGGCCCCCGGTGTAGCACCACACTACGCACTGACCGCCGCTGACGTTCTCGACGCACGACTGCCCGCTGCAGGTGAGAGGGCCGATGGCGCCGGCGGCTGCCCAGGCCTTGGCGGCGTCGCTTGCCATGGTCCCGTTGTAGGTCGAGCCGGAGCCCGGCGTCCCGGCGGGATCGGCGCAGTCCGTGTACGGTTGCCCCTGCCCGTCCTGGTGCGGATTGCAGAGCCCCGCCGCGCAGCAGGGGGTGTTCACGCACGTGGTCAGGTTGGACTCGCAGCCCTCGGAGGGATCGGCCGAGCAATGGCCGAATCCCGTGTCGCAGCTCAGCGAGCAATCGGGGTTGCAGGTCCCCTCGATGGGATTGCAGCAGGTCGTCCCGTTGCAGACGACCGCCCCCGGCTTCACGGCGTAGGAGCACGTCGCGCCTTCGGCGGCGCAGGTGCCGCGAGCGGGATAACAGGCCGCCGGGGAAGGCGCCGTCGTGCAATCGAGGGCGCTGCAGCACGTCGCCGCCGCGATGCACCTTCCGTCCGCGCATACCTTCTCGTCGGACGTCGTCAGGTTGGTCTCGCATCCGTCGCCGTCGGGGGCGGCGGAGCTGCAGTCACCCCAGCCCGCCGCACACCCCGTGTAGGTGCAGCCGCCGACCGTGCAGGCGGCGCCCTGGCTGTTGCCCGAGATCGTGTCGCAGGTCACTCCGCACGCCGTGCAGTTGCTGGTGGTGTCCAGCGGCTGGCAAAGGTTGGAGCAACACCCGCTGCCCGCCGGGCATCCGTGCTGTGCGTCGCATCCGGTCACGCACTGGTTGCCGGAGCAGGTTTGCCCGAGGGGGCAGTTGGAGTCGGTCACGCAGCCCACGCAGACGTGGCTGGGCACGTCGCACACTGCGCCCCCGTGGGTGCCGCTTCCCGCTTCTTCCGTCGCGCCGTCCACCGCGGCATCCGTGGCTGCGTCGCTCCCCCCCTCGTCGGCTGCGTCGACTCCCGCACCGCCGGCCCCGTCCGGGGAGGCGTCGATGCCGGCGTCGGCCAGGGCGGTGCAGTCGAGGTTCGTCCGGCACCCCGGAGCGCAGGCCGTGCCCGCGCAGTACTCCCCGGTCGGGCAGTTGTCGTTCGAGGGCAAGCACTGCACGCACTGGTCGCTGGTGGTGTCGCACCAGGGGGCCGCGCCGTGGCACTGCGAGTTGAGGAGGCACTCCACGCAGGCGTTGGCGTTGCAGACCTCCCCGGCGGGGCACGGCTGTGTGGACGAGCAGCCCGGCACGCAGGCGTTGGCGTTGCAGACCGTGCCCGCCGCGCAGTCGCTGGTGGTGAGGCAGCCGACGCACGCCAGGCTCGTCGCGTTGCAGCGCGGCGTGGGGGCGGCGCAGTCGGTGTCCAGCAGGCAGCCGACGCACGCGCTGGTCGCCACGTCGCAGACCGTTCCCGTGGGGCAGCTGCTCGCCGCGTCGCAGCCCTGGGCGCAGGCGTTGGCCACGCAGCGCTGGTCCGCGGCGCAGTCGGCGGAGGTGAGGCAGGCGACGCAAGACGTGTGGGCATTGCATTTCTGCCCGGTGGGGCAATCCGCATCCGTGCCGCACAGCACGCATGCGCTGCCGAGGCACACGTGACCGGTGGTGGCCGTCGCACAGTCGCCGTTGGACATGCAGCCCTCCGCCTCCGCCTCGGCGCTGGTCGCGTCCGGGATGGCGGTGACATCGCTGCCGGTCGAGGCGTCGTGTTCCGCCCCTCCGACCAGCGGAGCTCCCCCGGCCGAGCACCCCGACGGCAGGAGGGCCATGGTCACCAGCAACGGAGGAAAAGCGAAGCAGACTCGAGACCAGAGATCACGCACCATTAGAACAAATTAGCTCCACGGGACCCAACCGGGGGGATTTCTTCGCCCCTTTCGCAGGCCCCGCGGAGAACGGGCCACGCGCACACACCTTCCCTTGCCCCTCCGTGCCTTGCCGTCCCTTCCGATCGCTTCCGATCGCTTTGGAGCGGGCCGCGACTGGAAGCGGCGGGCGATCCAGGGCATCTCTTTCCCGGCCATGACGACACGGACGGTGGAGCGCTTCGAGCTGGGGGACCTCGTGGCGATGGCGCAATGCATGGCCATCGACGCGGACGCCTTTCCGTACACGAGCGCCCATTTCGGTCTGAAGGCGGCCAACGCGCGGGTGTGGGTGGCACGCGAAGAGTCTGCGACCCGGGTGCTGGGCTTTCTGGCCGCGCGCGTACGACGCGGGGCGATGCACGTGGAAGGTGTCGCCGTGGAGCGAAGCGCGCGGCGCGCCGGCCTGGGGCGAGCCCTCGTGAAGGCGTCGGTGGCGCACGCACGAGAAGCGCGGCTGCGCGCGGTCGGGCTGCACGTTTCGGTGAGCAACCATCCGGCCCTCGCGCTCTACGAGGCGGAGGGATTCGCCGTGGCCGGGACCCTTCGGGATTTCTATCCTTCAGCGGCGTTCGGCGGGGAGCGGGACGCGCTCGAGATGCGTCTCTCGCTGCGCTGAGCGGCGTTTACGTATCTTCACGTGCTCCGCCCAGCCCCTTTCGCTCTTCGTGCGCATCGATCTACGCGAACGGAGGTCACGCGAACATGTTCGGTTTCATCATCGGCACGGTCTGCCTCATCGGTCTCGTCAAGGTTCTCCGCCGCAGCCACGGCTGGCACGGACACTGGCGCCACGACGGCTACCGCTCTCGCCACGGCCGCGGCGGCGGTCGTCGTCGCTGGATCATGCGCTCGGCCTTCGAGCGCCTCGACACCACCCCAGGCCAGGAAAAGGCCATCATCCAGGCTCTCGACGAGCTGCGCGAGAACAAGGCCCTCGTCCGCGAGGAGGCCGAGCACACCCGCGCCGATCTGGCGCGCGTCATCGCCGGCGGCTTCGTCGACGACGCGTCGCTGGAGGAGACCTTCGCGCGCCACGATCGCCTGCTGGCGCAGCTACGCGTCTCCTTCGTCGAGGCGCTGAAGAAGGCCACCGAGGCGCTCGACGAGCGGCAGCGCAAGCAGGTCGGCGATCTGCTCGAGCGAAGCGGACGCTTCGGCGGCGGTCGCATCTGGGCCTAACACCCTATCCACGGAAACCAAGGAGAAAACCATGCGACGCAAGATGACAATCGCCTTTCTCGCGCTCGGAACGTTGGTCGGATATGGCTCGGGCATCGCCCAGGTCTTCCATCACCACCACGCCGAGTGCGCCGACTGGCACCCCGATGCCAGGTGACCGGGCTCACGCCTTGTCGCGATCGCGCCAGAGCTGGTAGATGCCAAACGTAGTCAGCGCGCCGCCGGCGATCATCAGCCATATGGGGCTCCCCGTGCCCAGCAAGGCAAACCGCCCGCTGGCGCCGGCGCCGACGGCGGCGAGCCCCAACGCAATGTTCCAGTAGCCGGCCTTCATGCGCTAAAGACTACACCCCGAGCCCATGGCGCGCGTCCCGCTCCTCGCGACGGTGTTTCTAGCGTGCGCTGCGTGCTCCCGGATGCTGCCGGCGGAGGACTGGACGTGCGACTTCGACGCCAGCGAGTCGCGGCCCCTGGCCGATCCCGGGGCGGATACCGACGAGGCCGGTCACCTGGCCTCGTCGGAGTGCCAGGCCACCTGCGGGGCCGCCGTGTCGTGCACGAGGACGCTGCTCGACGGGGGAGTGCCGGGCGCCGTCTGCCCAGTTTGCACGTTCTGAGGGCGCCCTCGGAGCGAGGAAGCGAGGCCGTCCGGCGGTTGCGCCCCTTGCGGAGCAGTGCTGATCTGCGACGAGAGAATGCCCCCTCGCCTCGCCGCCATCGATCTCGAGCCGGCGTCCGAGGTGCGCCCGATGGAGGGGCGTGTCCGTCGACTGGTGGTCGACACGCGTCTGCGGGGCGCGGATGCCGAAGCGGCCTGGGTGACGGTGACCGTGGCGGACGGCGTCATCCACTTCGAGGGAGCGCCGGGCTCCGACGGATGCGTCGAGGTGTCCTTCCCGGCGGCGCCGGCCGTCGAGAGCGCGCACGTGCAGCTGGAGACGACGACGCTCCATCGCCAGGCGGAGGTCAAGCTCGGCGAGGGGGCGACTTCGTACGCGTTCGCCTGATCGAAGGGGTCTCGCCGTCGAAGAACTGCGCGGGCGAGCGCGCTCGATGCCCATCTCGATTCTAAGCACGTGCCAAGGGAGGTACGATGAGCCACAATCGCGCATCGAAGAGAAGGGGCGCGAATTGTGGGAAGGGAGACGCATCACAAGCCGGCCGAGCTCGATCACTTCCGCATGATCTTGCAGGCCTACATGGAGAAGAAGGGGCTGCGCTCCACCGACCAGCGCAAGCTCATCGTGGAGACGTTCTTTCATGCCGCCAATCACGTCAGCATCGAAGAGCTTCTGGCCCAGGTGCGCGCCACGGATCCGCGCGTGGGCTACGCCACGGTGTACCGCACGCTCAAGCTCCTCACCGAGTGCGGGGTGGCCAACGAGCGGCGCTTCGGCGACGGCCTCACCCGCTACGAGCTGGCCGACGACACGTCGCACCACGACCACCTGATTTGCCTGGAGTGCGGCGACATCATCGAGTTCGAGGAGCCGCGCATCGAGGAGCTCCAGGAGAAGATCGCCGGGCAGTACGGGTTCGACCTTCGCTCCCACAAGCACGAGCTCTACGGCGTCTGCGCGAAGTGCCAGACCCTGCGCAGGACGCGCGAAAACTAGAAACCCACCGGGGGGGCTACGTGGCCTCGGCGCGAAGAACGCGGGCGTCGGAGACGATCCAGTCGACGGGGACGTCGCCCTCGGTGGTCGGCGACTCGGCCACCAGCTGGAAGTCGAAGATGACGGTGACGGTCACGGCGGACCGAGCGAAACGCAGCAGCGCGCGGTCGTAGTAGCCGGCGCCATAGCCGATGCGGTGGCCGCGCGGATCGGCGGCCAGGGCGGGGACGACGATTACCTCGAGCGCGCCGGGGTCCGCGGTCGGGGCCTCCGCAGGCGGCTCGCGGAACCCCAGCCCCTCGACGCGCAACGCCTCCGGGTCCAGGACGAAACGGAAGGTGAGAGCGTGCGTCTCCGGGTCGACGCGGGGGTATGCGACGCGGGCTCCGCGCGCGCGCAGGCCTGCGTCGAGCGCGCGCAGGTCGACCTCGTGGCGCTCCTCGATGGGCCAGAAGAGCGCCACCGAGGTGGCGCGGGCGATGGGCTCCAGCGCGCTGAGGCGCTCGACGATGCGCGCCGAACGCTCCGCGCAGGCGGAGGCCGGGAGAGCCTTGCGCAGGCCGCGCATGCGCTTGCGGAGCTCCGCCTTCACGCGTCGCCGCAGCAGATCCTCGGCCGACGAAGGGATGAAGCCGTGATGGTCGGAGGGCATGGTCCCGCGCTCACCGCGTGTCGAAGACAGCCCCCAGCAGCGCGAACACCGCCAGCCCCGCCATGACGGCGACGACCACGATGGCGACCGACCGGGCTGGGTCGCGCCGACTCATTCGCTTGCGGCGCGCTTCATCCCTCAAGCCTAGCGGCGGCGAATGCCGTCCGCGTCCTGAATCGTCACGACGGAGTCTGTCGGGGCTTTGGCCGACAGTCTCCTAGCGCGGGAAGTCGAACGCGCCCGCGGGCCGCGCCGGAACGGGTCGTCAGCTCCCGCCGGGCTCCCCCTTGATGAGCTTCTCGAGCCGCTCCAGGCCCTCCCTCGCGGCGTGCAGGCGTTCGAACGCGGTCTGCACCACGTCGGTGATGGTGGTCTTCTCGGCGCGGGGGGCGGCGCCGAGCTCCTGCAGGACCTTGGACAAGTGTCGCTCGGCGTCTTCGATCTCCTGCTTGGTGACGGAGACGTTCTTCAGAATGAGCTTCTTCTTGTCCTCGGTCTTCTTCATGGCTGGCCCGGCAGACGGCGACGAATGAGCCTCTCGACGTCGCGCAGGAGCGCCCGCTCGTCGTTCGCACAGAAAGAGATGGCGCGGCCCGTGGCGCCCGCGCGACCGGTGCGTCCGATGCGGTGCACGTAGCTCTCGGCGACGTTCGGGAGGTCGAAGTTGACGACCAGCGAAATGCCGTCCACGTCGATGCCACGCGCCGCCACGTCCGTGGCCACCAGCACGTCGGTCGTCCCTGCGCGGAACGACTCGAGTGCCCGTTCGCGGGCGGCCTGGGTCTTGTTGCCGTGAATGGCGGCCGAGCGGAACCCCGCCCGATCGAGGCGTTCGGACAGGCGATTCGCCCCGTGCTTGGTCCGCGTGAAGACCAGCGTGCGCTCGGTCGCCCCGTCGCGCAGCACGCGCTCGAGCAGCGCGGGTTTGTCCGCGCGGTCGACGAACACCACCGATTGCTCCACCGTCTCGGCGGTGGTGATGGTGGGGGTGACCGCGACGCGCACCGGATTGCGCAGCAAGCGCTGGGCGAGGGCCTCGATGGGCGGGGCCATGGTCGCCGAGAAGAGCAGCGTCTGGCGTTCGCTAGGCAACATGCTGCAGATGCGCCGGACGTCGTGAATGAAGCCCATGTCCAGCATGCGGTCGGCCTCGTCGAGGACGAAGTGGGTGACCGCGTCCAGGCGGACGAAGCCTTGCTGGGCGAGATCCAGCAGCCGCCCCGGCGTGGCCACCACGATGTCAGGCGAAGCGCGAAGGGCGATCTCCTGGCCGCGCTGGCCGACGCCCCCGTAGATGACCGCATGGCGCAGCGACAGGTACTTGCCGTAGACCGACACGCGCTCGGCGATCTGCGCCGCCAGCTCGCGCGTGGGAGCCACGATGAGTGTGCGGACGCGCCCCGACGCCGGTCCTGCCGCGGCCAGGCGCTGCAGGATGGGCAGCACGAAGGCCGCCGTCTTGCCCGTGCCGGTCTGTGCGCAGGCGAGGACATCGCGCCCAGCGAGCACGTGCTGGATGACCTGGGCCTGGATGGGAGTCGGCTGGTCGTAGCCTTCGTCGAGGACGGCGCGCAGGAGCGCCGGAACGAGGTCGAGCGCGGCAAACGGCGACGCCGAGGTGTCGCCGAGGTCGACGGGCACCGGGCGGGCAGGCACTGCGGGTCGGGTAGCCGGGGGGCGGGGAGCGGAAGTCTCCGCGCGGGGGGTAGAGGTGTGGCGATGGCGCCAGGATCGGCGCGGGTTCGGTGAAGTCACAGGAAATGAATCAGGCTCTCTCGCGGCCGCGCTCGGAGGTCGAGCGTCGTTCTAACCATGCCACCCTTCGATGCCGCGGGGTCGAATCGGGGCGTGACGGGGCGCCTCGGTACGAGGCAGGCCGCGCCATCACGTTCCATCGACCAGCATGCTGGTGTGACTCGTGACGCGCGGTACCTAGCTCGGACCGGAGTACTTCGCAAGGTGGGTCCGCCCGTTTTGCAGCGCATCGCGCACTCGACATGTGCCTCGAGCTCGGGTCGAATATGCCGCGCTCATGCGCTCATTGTCCTTCCGATCTCGCCTCTTCTTCGCCCCGGCGCTGCTGGTCCCGGCTCTCCTCGCGTGCGCGGGCGCCGCGGGCGCTCCATCGGTCCCCCCTGCGCCGGGCCTCCCCGTCCCACCGGCATCGGCGCCTCCCGTCGCCGCGCCGGCGCCGACCCCCGGCGCTTCGGGCGCCTTCGCTGCGTTGCGCGACCGCGTGCTCGCCGAGCTGCTGGCGGACTCACCGTCCAACGCGCGCGAGCTCGGTCTGCACGAGTACGACGGCCAGGTCGCGCCCGTCTCCCGAGATGCCGTGACGGCGCGCATCGCGCGTCTGCGGCAGGCGGAGACCGACCTGGCCAAGGTGGATCCCGCCGCGCTATCCGACGACGACGCCATCGATCTCGGCGAGCTCGAGAGCTGGGAGAGCCAGGATCTCTTCTGGCTCGTCGACATGGATGTCACGAGGAAGAGGCCGCAGTTCTACGATGCGCTCTTCGACGTGAGCGTCTACCTCGACCGGGACTATGCACCCATCGAGGAGCGGGCCAAGCACCTCACCGATCAGGAGGAAGCTGCGCTGGCCCAGGTGGGGCACGTTCGCGAGAATCTGTCGCCGCCGCTGTCCAGGCCGGTGACCGAGGTCGCGGCGCGCAACATGGCGGGGTTCGTGACCTACCTTCGCGGCGACGTGGTCAAGGCGGTGGGGAAGGTGGGCGACGATGCCCAGAAGGCGCGCTTCGCAAGAGCCAACGAGGCGCTGGCCAAGGCGGCCGCCGAGCTCGCATCGTGGTTGAAGACGGAGGCCGCGCGGGGCGATCAGAGCCACGTCCTCGGCGCGCAGCGATACGCCAGACTCCTGCAGGTCCAGGAGGGGCTGTCCGTTCCGCTCGCGGACTTCGAGCGCCTGAACGAGGACAACCTCGCGGCGAACAAGAAGGCCTACGAGGAGCTGGCGCCGCACGTGAAGACCAGCGCGGTGCGGGAGTCGGACTATTTCGCGACGGCAGCTCACATGATGAAGGACGCGCGCGAGTTCGTGGTGTCGCACGGGGTGGTGACGCTGGCGACGGAGGACGAGGCGACCATTCGGGAGACGCCGGCCTACGAGCGCTGGAACTCGGCGTCGATCGAGATGAGCGGCCCCTTCGAGAAGGCCAGGAGCGCTTTCTACCAGCTGACCATCCCGGACCGGGGCTGGCCCTCGAAGGAGCGCCAGGCCTACCTCGGCACGATGGGCAGCCTCCTCGGCACCACCATCCACGAAGTCTATCCGGGGCACTTCGTCCAGGGACGCTGGCAAGAGCGGGCGCCGTCCCGCGTGCAGAAGGCCTTCGGCAACTACGCCTTCGTCGAGGGATGGGCGCACTACTCCGAGCAGATGATGATCGACCAGGGCTTCGGCAAGGACGACCCGGCGAATCGCCTGGCCATGCTGAACGGAGCGCTCCTCCGCAACTGCCGCTTCGCCGCGTCGCTGGGGATCCATACGCGGGGGATGACCGTCGAGCAGGCCGAGAAGCGCTTCGTCGACGACTGCCACCAGGCCCGGTCCGAAGCGCACGAGCAGGCCGTGCGCGGAACCTTCGACCCGGGATACTTCGCATACACCCTTGGCAAGCTGCAGATCACCGCTCTTCGCGAGGAGGCCAGGAAGGCCATGGGAGACAAGTTCTCACTCCAGCGCTTTCACGACGCCCTCCTGTCGCATGGGGCGCCTCCGGTGGCGCTGATCCACGACCGGGTGCTCCGCGACCTGACGGCCGGGCGCTAGAGGAGACTGTCGGTCAAAGCACCGACAGACTCCGTCGTGACGTTCCCAGGACGGGGACGGCATTCGCCGCCCCTTAGGCGCGACCATTCAAGACGCCGGCGGCATTCGCGCCCCTAAGCCCGTCGGGGGCTCGGTTCGCTCAGGCAATCGTCGTGCGCTCGAAAGAAATGACCATGGCCACCGGTACTACGGCTGAGGTATAAGCATGTAGGTTTCGGAAACGGACGCGGCCGGTCGGGAAGGGAAAGGCTGGAGGGGACAGATGAAATTGCTCGAGTTTACCGTGCTACAAGGGCGCGCTTGCCGCGCGCCAGCGGGGCCAGCGCCGCTCGTGGGCTCCCTCGTGGGCCACAGCGCGTCGACGGCTGCCGTCGGGCTCGCCGCGTGTTTTCTGGCCGCCTGCTCGTCCAGCAGTTCGTCGTCGACTCCGACGGACGCATCGACGACGCAGGACTCGTCCGTCACCACGGACTCGGCGACTTCCGATTCCGCGATCGATTCGGCCGTAGCGACGAGTGCGATCGTCGCCTCGTGCCCCGTGCCCGAGGCGGGCACCAGCGGGGGCGGGGACGCCGGCGATGCGGGCGACGCCAGCGGCGGGTCGACGCTCACGTTCACCAACCTCACCTATGCGAACGACCCGCGCGTGCGACCGAGCGAAGCGCTCTTCAGCGGTGTGAACACGCTGGACGACCCGTACACTCAGATCATGCGCCTGCACAACGGCGGGACCAGCGCCGTCACCATCACGAGCGTCGGAATCGCTCCGCAGGCCACTCTTTTTCCCGTCGCGTTTCGCCAGACCAGCAACCCCAAGGCCTTTCAGGCCACGGCAGTGTCGACTTCGGACGCTGGAGCGGGCGCCGCGACGACCCCGCTGACGTTGCCCCAAACGATCGACGCGGGCGGCGACCTGGATGTCGAGGTACAGTTTCTCTCGACCCAGACCAATCCGCCCACACGCTACGACAACACGGGTGGCGACGCCGTCGCGGCGCTGCTCGTCGCGGAGTCGAGCACCGACTGCGTCGAAGCGGCCCTTTACGGCGTGGGGCTCTGGAACGACTCCGAGAGTGTCGACGCCGGGGTGCCCACCGGGAACTACGGTCGTTACGAGCCGACGCTCGGCCAAATCATCGCAACCCTCGGATACCAGGTGAACGTGGGCGTCCTTTTGCAAACGTTCCTGAACGTCAATCAGGTGAGCGCGTTTGCGATGGATCCTCCCCCCGAGGGCGATACGCCCTCCGACGAAGTGGTCATCCAGAACTTCGTGCTGGCGGACACGACGAAGCCGGCCGTGCTTCTCGCTCCGGCCCGGTTCGCTCCAAAGTACGACTTCCCGTTCGGCTTTTATCCCACCGGGTCGGTGACCACGGCCACCGCGCAACCGGATGCCGGCACGGAACCTCCGACCGACGCCGCCCCTGCCACCCTCCCTGCGGGCCTCCAGTGGGTGGCTACATATGACAGTCTGATCGGCAGCGACTTCTACACGTCCGACCACAGCGAAATGGTCCTCCCTCCCATCACGGGAAATACGGCGGGCACGTTCACGCCGTCGCCTGCCACGGCGAGCTTTGGCCTCTGGTGTTTCGGCAACCAGAGGACCAGCGGGTCCGCCCCCTTGAACGGCGACTACAACTACTCCCAGGACGACCTCAACATCGTGACGCAGGTGGGGAACCCTCCGCTGCCGGCGGACCTCCTGGAAGCCGGAGTCAACCACGGCTTGACGACCCCCGTTCACCGCTACCGCGTCTGGCCACTCAAGGACCGCGCCGGCAATCTCGTCGAGAACTCGTACCTGATCGCCCTGGAGGAGGCCACCAACGACGACTTCCAGGACATGATCTTCACCATCAGCAACGTGCAGCCGGCTCCGGCGGTCGACGCCGGGCTGCCGTAGCCTTCTCGGCGTCTGCTCAGCAACGGTCGGGCGCTGAGGATCACGGAGTCTCCCGCCGTCCCGGCTCCTTCACAGGGCATCGAGGATGGCCGTGACCCGTGCCTTGGGAATGGCGAAGGTGGCCTCGATCCCGGACACGCGGGCGAAGTAGGCGTCGGCTCCGTCGACCTGGGTCTCGGCGCCGACCACGATGCGTGTCTCGGCGGCGGTCGCCGCGTCGGTGCGCGACGCCACCACGAGCTCCAGCGTGGGGTGATCGAGCCCCTCGTCGGCGAGCGCCGGTCCGCCGTGCAGGGCGCTCTCGGCGAAGAGGCCGGCCACCGAGGCCTCCAGCTTTTCGTCGGCGCCGGCCTCGGACGACAGCCGGTGGCGAATGCCGCCGCGAAGGACGACGACGCTCGCCCCACCGGTGGTGTCGATGTGGAAGCGCGAGCGGTCGATGGCCGGGTGGGCGAGCACCTGGCGCAATCCCGGGGAGGCGACGAACACCGCAAGGTCGTCCGGCGTACGCGCGTAGAAGCCGCCGTCGCCCTCTGCGCCGAGGGCGATGGCCGCCCGCCGCGGCCGGGCATCGCCTGGTGCGGGGTCGAGGGTGAGCACCACCGCGCAGGCCCCCGGTCCGTCGAAGCCGAAGGTGCCGTCGTCCGTCTCGGCGATCCAGGCGTCCGCCTTGAGCTGCGCAAGCGTTCCCAGAAGATCCGCCACCGACACCCCGTCCGCCGGAAGGGCGGCCGGTCCGCGCAACGTCCAGGTCCGGTCATGCAGCTCGAGGCGCTCCGCCGTGGGCGTGCAGGTGTCGTCGATGGCCACCACCGCGCCGGCCTCGAAGGCCGACCTCCACACCGGCCGCGCCCGCAACGCCACCGGGTGAGCCTCGAAACGCCGGGCCACCGCACGCGCGACGCGCAGGATGGCGCCGTCCTCGGTGCGGCGCATCGGCGTCGTTCCGTCGGGCGACGAGGCGGCGACCTCCACCACCTCGTGGCTCTGACCCCCGGTGCGGACCAGGGTGACGCGCGCGCGCGCCTCGAACCGGTCGTCCGCGGCCGCACGGTGCACGTCGCTGCCGCGAGCCTGGGCCAGCGCCAGCGCCAGCAGGTTCGCCGAGTCCGTCTCGTCCGAGGTAAGATCGCGGTCGTCGGGGGATCGCTCGCGCCAGCCGGACCCGCGCCGAGCGACCTCCACCTGCGGTCCGGCGTGTCCCACCGGCTCCAGGCGCAGCTCCTCGATCTCGTCGGCGTGCGCAAAGAACGGCGACGTGTCCACCAGGGCCAGCGAGGTCGTCGCCAGCGCCTCGGCCAGCGTGTGGGCGGTGCAGGCCGACACCCGCGAGGGAGCGGTTCGAACGACCACCACGTCCCCGGGCTGCCCCGGACACTCGCCGCCGAGGCGCAGCGTGACCGCTTCTTGCGCGGCATCCCGCGGCGCGACGGTGACCGTGAACGCCGGGCTGGCCATCGCCCGATCCGCAGTCGCGTCGTCGAGGAAGGTCTCCGCCCGCCCATCGGCCAGCGTCGCCATCAGCCCGTCCACTGCCGAGCGCGAGGCACGTAGCCCCAGGCCGGCCACGTGGAAGGTCGCCCCCGCACGGTCCAGCGCGAACGAGGCCCCGGAGGCTGCGCGCACCTCCAGCCGCGCGATGCCGCTCGCGCCGTAAGGCACCAGCGCCCGCACCCGGTACGCGTCCGCGCCGCGCAGGAGCTGCACCTTCAGCGAGCGGTCGACGACGAACGTCCCTTCGCCGTCGATGCGCATGTACGCCGCGCCCTCCGGACGGGCGGCATCCGCGCCCAGCGCGAAGCGATAGGCCAGCGCTCCCACCTGGACTTGGCCGTGAGCGCGTGGGGCGCCGAGGCCCGGGGCGTCGTCGGGTTTTACCTCGCGCAGCCGCGTCGCCAGTTCGAGCTCCCGCAGCAGCACGTCGACGGCGGCCGGGTCCGCGCGCTCGCGCCGCGGCGACACCATCGTCCACGCCGTCCCGCCCCCGCCGTCGGCGTCCCTCTCCAGCACCATCGACTCATCGCCGTGCACGATTTCCAGCCGCGACACCTCTTCAACGCGAAAGCTGGGAAACACATCGCTCCGTCGCAGGGTGCGATCCGCGTCGGAGACGGTGGCGCGATCTACCAGGTACGCGTAAGCGGCCGTCCCCACCGCCAGCAGGACCAGCACCACCGGCGTCACCAGGCTTCGCGCGTTCACGGCGGCGCCGCTCTCCCCGCCGTCACAGCGGCCGCTCCGGGGCGCCTTTCGGCACGTACGGCTTGTTCTCGGACGAGCGCCGCCAGGCCCAGACCGCCACCCCGAGGAGCAGCGCCGCCAGCGGCATGAAGAGAAGGACGTAACGCTGCACCTCGCTGCGCCCCTCCTCGGAGACGCGCATCCCCGCGGAGACCTCTGCCTTGTCCGGCACGTCCACCAGCTGCGGCCGCGCGGAGAGCCATGACAGGGCGCTGTCCACCAGGAACGCGGCGCCGTGCAGCGGGCGAGGTTGGCGCCAGTTGTCCTGCGCCAGGAAGTAGCGGCTACCGAGCACCACGGCGCGAGGTCCGTGCGCCGCCGAGGGGCCGATGCGCGCGCGCTCGCTGGCCATGGCGACGACGAAGGGTCCGCCCGCGTCGGCGGGGCTGCGCGGCGGGGCGTCGGCGCCCCCCGCGGCCGAGGCGACGTCGCGCTTGGCGAAGGCGGTGTCGCCGGTGAAGAGAAGATCGGACGCCGACGCCGCGCCAGGCGACGCCGTGTGCCGCAACGATCGCGTGTAAAAAGCCGCGATGCGCGGGGGATGGGCCTCGGGGCCGCCGGCCACCAGGGCGGTGGTGACCGGGTGAGGCCGGGCAGTCACGAAGAACCCCTCACCATGCGTGTCGGGGATGGAGACGCTCGGCTCCAGGTCGTGCACCAGGTCGTCCTCCAGCGCGACACCGAAGGGCGTCAGCGCGTCGTCGAGCCCCGCCGGCAGCACGCCGCCGGGGCCCGGATCGAGCGGTCCCACCGCCGCCAGAAGGCTTCCGCCCTCCATGAGCCAGGTGCGCAGGCGATTGCTCTCCTCCGGCGCGAAGGGCGCGCGCATGCCGGCGATGACGGCCACCGTGCAGCCCGCCAAGGGGTCGTGGGCCGCGCCCGGGACGGCCAGGTCGACGCTGGTGAGCTCGTAGTTGTTCTTCTCCAGCAGATCGCGGAGCGCACCCATGCCTTCGCGCTCGTCGTGGTCCGGCTCGAGCGAGAGCTCCCCGTGGCCGACGGTGAAGCACAGCCGGGCCTTCTCGCCCCCGAAGACGCTGCGGATGGCCCGGGTGAGGGCGCGCTCCTCGCGAGGTTTCACGTGCACGTCGTCGGCTTGCTCGAACAGGTCCTGCGGCGTCAGAAACCAGTGCTGGT
>Ga0302325_10001399_pt1 | contig 61586 bp, 56 predicted proteins | sample Palsa_T0_2_FD_201948 | JGI IMG/M metagenome (GOLD analysis project Ga0302325, IMG submission 201948) | Peat permafrost microbial communities from Stordalen Mire near Abisko, Sweden - Palsa_T0_2 | ecosystem: Environmental > Terrestrial > Soil > Palsa > Peat permafrost | place: Sweden: Abisko...
CTGTGTACTTGGACGGTTCAGTGCTCTCGGCGCCCAGCAAACAACCCGCTAGGAGTGCCAAATATACGGGGCTTCTCATGGTTTGTGTACCTGCTAGAGTACCAGAACTCCCCTTCGGTCCGCAGCGATACCTGAAAGTCGGTTTTCTCGTCTTGTGCTAGACTGGTAAAAACACAGCGCAATCCAGGAAATATTTAATGCCCAAGCTGAAGACACATAAAGGTGCGTCCAAACGGTTCAAGAAGACCGGAACCGGGAAAGTGATCCGGCACCATTCGTTTGGCCGCCACATTCTGACGTCCAAGCCGCGCTCTCGCAAGCGCAGGTTGAAACAAGGCGAGGTCGCCGATCCGGCCGACCAGGCCAAATTACGGAGAATGATTCCGTACTGAACGTTCGTACGGAACAAGTAAGCCGAGCGAAAACGGCGCCGCACGTGCCGTTGTGCCGGCTAAACATCAAGGAGTGAAACGTGCCCAGAGTCAAACGAGGACCTAAGAGAAAAAACTATCGTCAAAAGACGCTCGCTCGGGCGTCCGGCTTTTTTCTCACCAAGAGCAAACTGAATCGCGCCGCGCAGGAAGCGGTGGAAAAGGCGCAACGCTACGCCTACGTGGGACGGCGGCGAAAGAAACGCGATTTCCGCTCGCTGTGGATCGTACGTATAGGGGCGGCTTGCCGCGCGGCCGACATTTCCTATAGCAAATTCGTAAGCGGCTTGAAAAAATCGGGCGTGGAATTGAACCGTAAGATCCTGGCCGACCTGGCTGCGGCCGACCAAACTGCCTTCGCCGCGCTGGTGGCCACCGCCAAAGCCGCCCATACCGCATCTTAAACCTATGAACGCGACACAACAGGAAAAAGAACTGGATTCACTGGCGCACCTGGAAGAGCGCATCACGCGCGCCGTGGAGCTGGTGAGCGGCCTTCGCGCCCGGAATGCGGAGCTCGAGGAGCGTCTCGCTGCGGCCGTCGGAGAAGCCAGCGCCGCGCGCCAGGAACTGGAGGAGCTTCGCTCCGAGCGCAAGCATGTGCGCACCCGGATCGAGAAGCTGCTCGGCCAAATGGATTTGCTTAGCACCGCCTAGAGGTGGCAAGCTAAAGCATGCCCACCGCGGGACCGGTCCGAGTCACCATCTTCAACCAGCATTATTCCCTGGTGGCCAGCGAAGAGCCCGGCCGCATCGAAGAGCTCGCGCACAAGGTAGATGAACTGATGTCGGCCATCGCCTCGCGCGGAGGAAGCATCGACGGTATGCGCGCGGCCGTGCTGGCGTGCCTGCACCTGGCCGACCAAGTCGAGGTCCTGGAACACCGGCTCTCGGAGTTGAAGGGCCAGGTCGAAGACAAGGCGCGCGCCTTCAGCGTTCTGCTGGATGAAGTGATCGCGGGCAGTCCCGCTGAGCGCTGACCTTCCGTCCTAGAAAATCCGATCCTGCTTTTGCAGCGTGCCGAAGCTTCCGATATTGGAAACGGTGAAAGCCATTCGGTATTGCGTGTCGTCGCGCGTCCCGATGTTGAAGCGCCGATACTCCACGCTGATGCCGCAGCAATCGGTGTTATAGGTCACTTCCGCGGTCGCGAACACCGTGACATGGTTTTTGTAATCGTAGTACACGCTCATCGCGCCGTTCCAGCCTTTGCGGTTTTGATTCCCGAAGCCCACCAGACCGTGCAACTGGTCGGAGCTGGGCGCAACCGAGGGATCGGGTCTCACCTCGGTCTGCCCCACCGAGATGAAATACTTCGCTAAGAAGCGGTAGTCGACGTTGATAGAGCTGTTGCTGACGCGCTTCAGCAAGGGGTCGTAATCGATCCTCCAATCCACTCCCACCACGTGCTGGAAGCGCAGCGCGGAGACGATCGGCGAATAGTTGCGGGGGCCGTCGAGGAAGGCGAAACCGTCCAGCTCTTCCGAGCTTTCCACCACGTTGCGCTGGCCCGCCACCACGGCGCCGCCGAAGGTCGGATTGAAATAGCGCGCCTGCGAAAGATCCCAACTCAGCACCTCCGTCACATGTCCGTCCTTGTCTTTCGTGTAGAGTCGGTTGGCAATCGCCAACGTCAGCTGATTGGTGTCCGACATAATGTCGGTTTCGTCGAAGCGAATAATGCGGTTGAAGTCGTTGATGCCGTCCACGAAACCATACTCGATGCGCGGTTCGATAACGTGCTTGACCTTCTCTCCGCCCAGCCACTTGGGCGATTGAAAGATCCGTTCGAGCGATGGCGGAAGTATTTGCACCCGGACCTCGCGCGCGCTGCGCAGGATCGCGCCCCCGGTGGCCACGCCGTTTTGGAGACTGGATCCATACTCGGTTTCCCGAGCCCCGACGCTGGCGGTGATGTTCCATCCCGACCAATGCGCCGCGCTCGAAAGGTGCGGATACACGTCCAGCCGGCCGACAAACCGCCCGGTCTGATATTCGGGTTGCGTGCGATCCAACATGCCGGCGCTGCTTTCGAACGAGAACCAAACCGGCAGAGAACCTCCCGCGATCTGTTGATCGCGTCCCAGGAAGTCCACCTCGGGAAGCTTTCGGATAATGATCTTATCGGAAGGAATGATGCTTTCGAACTCCACGTCGCGGTCGGCGAGTATGTACAGGCCGTAATCGGTCCAGTGTTTGTCGATATAGCCGACCGAATGCGATTCCGAGAAAATGGCTCCCTGGAAGGACGGCGCGAAGGATTGGCGGAACAGGAACGAACTTAGATAGTCCAGATGCAGGCGCGAGTCCCAGCCATCCCCCAAGTCCGATTTGCCGTCGAAGGCGAACTGAACCCCGCCCTGCTTTAGGCGGTCACTCACCGCGTAGAAATTCAAGGTGAAGTCGGTACCGGGTTTGACTTTCCCGCGGAAATCGAACGTGTGAGCGAACCCGCGCGCCGTGAAATCCTGAATGCGGTAGAAAGTATCGTAGCTGCGGCTGATGGCCCAATAGTAAGCCAAACCGAACATCCCTCCATACCGCGAACTGTGGCCGATATTCGGCGTCAGGAACCCGCTCTGGCGCGGCATGCGCTTCAACGATTTGTAATAGACCGGAAAATAGAGCAGCGGGAAATCGCGAATGTGAAAGACCGCGCGGTATGCGTAGGCGCGGTCGTTCGGTATGATGTCGAATTTGGTGGCCGTCAGCCTCCACCACGGCTTGGGAACGATGCAATCCGTGATCCAACCGTCGTGAACGATGTAGCGATCTTCGGTGCGCTCGGCCCATTTCCCCTCGAAGTAGAAAGGATTGGTGGTGGTCAGCAGGCCCGGACGCGAAATAATCTGAGTGACGGAGGTGCCCCGGACGTCCCAAAAGATTCCGGTTCCCGTGTCGTAATTGTAGGTGCCGTGATCGCAGTTGATCTTGCTTCCATCCAGGTAATTCTCGAAGAGCACGTTGCCTCGCGCCACCGCTTCGCCGCTCTCTTCGTCGTAATCCACTTCGTCGGCGCTGAGTTTCTTGTCGGTGGTCTCCAAGTGCACGTGGCCGCGCAGATGGCGAATGGATCCTTCCGATTCTTCGCTGTCCGCGTTGGCGATGACGTCGTTCAGCGCGGGCTCGTCCGGCCGCTGGATTCGCACCCGCTGGTTTGGGTTCGCCGCGTTGGCCGGCGCCGGCGTGGCTTGGGGCGGCGGCGGGATGAAGGGAGGCGGCTGGGAAAGAGCCGTCGCGGCGCCCACCAGACCCAAGGCCAGGCAAAACCACACCCGGCTGTCCAAAGAAAGTCCGTGACATTTTAGGGCAAATATGTTACGAAAGAAGGAGGTTTGTTTTAGCAGCCAATGCGGGGAGGGTCGGCCTACGCGAAGTAAAAGGAAAGGCCTCAACCGAGAACCGTAACACGATACCAGAGTCGCCTGCAACCAAATGTTGCGGCGCGGAATGAGCGTGGATCTCATGGAATGCCGATACTGCCAAACATCGAATAGCGACGACGACCATCGTTGCCGGCGCTGCGGACGTCGCTTAAGGACCGGTCCGGTTTATATGGGTTCGTCTGCGGCCGCTCCGGTTCTCCAGTACGACGCGAACGACTGCGGGATGGTTGCGCGCCAGGGCGGGACGCCGACCAGCGCTCCGCCGCAACCGCGCAAGCCGATCACGTATCAGCCGTCTCTATTTGCCTCGCGGGAACTGCCTCGCGTCGTTCCTTTTGAAACCATCGCGCCCGCGGCGGTCGAGACTCGGCCGCGCAAGCAGAGCCCATCCAACGAGCGCCCGCGTCCCCGCAAGATCGTCGCCGGCCAGCAGGACCTTCAATTCTTGGCGGTGCGCCCGTCGCGCTTGTCCGAAGGTGCGATCTTTTGCGACGCTCAGGTGGCCTTGCCCGCGCACCGCGCCACGGCCGCCGCGCTGGACGGGAGCATCATCGTGATCGCGCTGGCGCTGTTCGGTCTGGTTTTCCACCTGGCGGGCGGCCAGATGATTCTCACTTCCAAAACCATACCGCTATTCGCCTGCGTCGCTGGAGTTCTGGTGGCCCTGTACCGACTGCTGTGGTGCATGGCCGATAGCGATACGCCCGGCATGAGATGGAGCCACCTGATCCTGGTGAACTTCGATGGACAGCCGCCCAGCCGGAGGCAGCGTTTGGCTCGTACCGCGTCCGGCTTGCTAAGCCTGCTGGCGGGCGGGATCGGCTTGGTGTGGGCCCTGGTGGATGAGGAAACCCTCACCTGGCACGATCATATTTCCAAGACCTTCCCCACGCCGCATTAAAGTTCCAGCGGTCGCCCGGGCCGGCTACTGCTTTTCAAAAACGAACGTCTGATCCGTCTCGCCGAGCGCGCCCGCTACCAAGTGCGCAGTTTCGGTTAGCGTTTTTCCGTCCGCCGACAACACCCAGACAGATCTCACAATGACATCGGTGTCTTGGAACTTCAATTTTGTGCCTACCACCAGGCTGGGCCCTTCCCAGCTCGCGCTGTTCTTCACTTCCAGCCCACCGGCGTTGTTGGTCACTTCTTTTCCGTCCGTGGTCATGCTGAGGACGTATGCCTGCTTGCCCTGGGCGCCGTCGTCGGAAACATTCACCTTCAGAACGGGATCCTTGTGATCGATGATGTCGGTCCGGCTGTTGGAAGGCGGAAGCGGACCGAAGTCGGATTTTTCCACGTTCATTTTCCATGTGCCGCTATAGTTGGCCCGGCTGCCGGCGGAAGACGTCGCCTTCGCGGCCGATGCCGGTGCGGAGGCAGCCGCCGCGCCCCCGGAGGCTTTCTCGAACACGAATGTCTGATCGGTCTCCCCAAGCGCGCCAGCAACCAGGTGCGCGGTCTGGGTCAGCGTCTTCCCATCCGCCGACAGCGTCCAGACGGACCGGACGGTGACGTCGGTGTCCTGGAACTTCAACTTGGTGCCGACCACCAGGCCCGAGCCTTCCCAGGTCGCGCTGTTCTTCACTTCCGTACCGCCGGCGTTGTTGGTCACTTCCTTGCCGTCGGTGGTCAGGTTGAGAACGTATTCCTGCTTGCCTTGCGCGCCGTCGTCGGAAACATTGACCTTTAGCGTCGGATCGTTGTGATCGATGATGTCGGTGCGGCTGTTGGACGGAGGCAGCGGTCCGAAGTCGGATTTTTCGACGTTCATTTTCCAAGTGCCGCTAAAATTCGGTTTGCTTTGGGCGGCGAGCGAGGCCGCGAGCGCAAACACACCGAGAGTCGTAACGAGTGCTGTACGGTACATAATCATCTCCCTATTGAAAACCACAACCACGCGGGGAAGTCCCGATGCAAATTAGGTTAGCATGGAACGCCGGCGTACATCTCACGCGCCTGCCGGTTCGACGATCGCCGACATCGATCCCTTGGATCGCGGCATGCGCCAGTCGGCTCCGAAGGCGTGAATCTGGTCCCGCCCAAATTCGGCCTGCTCCAGCTCGCAGGTCATCACCACGGTCCGTCCGGCGGTGTCGACCTCGACAGCGTGATTCCAAGCCTCGCTTTCGGAAAACGCGAACAGCTTGGCCAGCATCTCCACCACATATTCGTAAGTGTGCTCGTCGTCGTCCAACAGGACGACGTGATATAGGGGGACCTGTTGATCCTGGTTTTCCTCTCTCACCTTGGGAGTCGGCGTGACCACGGGCATCGCTATTTATCATCATAATAGGCCGGGGATGCTATGATTGTGATTGGAAGGGGGCGCAACGGATTCGACGGGATTGAATCGTTGTGGGAAGGCGTGCCGGGTTCCGAGCTCCCGTTAAACGATCGGAAAAACAGAACTGCCAATCAACAGTTCGCTTACGCTGCCTAATTAATTAGGTAGCCGCCCCGGAGGCTAGGCCTCGATGGCTTTCAAAGGGCGTCATTTTCGAGGATTGGGCCGAGAGCTTCTGCTCGGAGCAGCAGGCTGACGACAATCGGGCTAAGCCGCCGTTTTCTTGCCGGTTCTAATGCGGCGGCCGACAACCACCGAATCGGAAACGCACGTAGTTCTTTTCACGGCGGGCTTTCTCGGACGCGGGTTCGACTCCCGCCGCCTCCACCACATATATCTATTAATTCAATCGTTTAATAAGATGCTCGATAGATACGTCAGTTTTACGTAAACTGGGTTGTGGGTAGGATGTTGGGCAATGATCAACATCTTTCGGCGCCACATCACAGGGGTGCAAACCATTTCCTGGCGTTTCAGTTCTCCTTCCCAGCGCCCCGCCTGCAGAACCTCCGCGCTGATGTCCTCGACCGGCACGGGGAAAATGGCCTGCGGAATTTCGCGCGAGCGCTGCCCGATCGCTTCCTCCGCGGTCCAGCTGCACCACTCCCGAGCTCCCCGATTCCAGTAAGTGATGACGTCACCCATATCCCGGACGAAAATGCTGTCGTGCGTTAGATTCAGCAAACTAGCTTGCTGGATTCGTTCCGCCGTCTGATCTCGAGCGCGTTGCGAGCTCGACGAAGTTCGGCCTCGACGCGGTGTCGAATGGCGCTGAACCAGCTGACCAGGGCTGTAAATGAGGCAAAAACAATGAGTAACAGAGATCAGAGCGCGAGAGGTAGAGCCTGTGAAGGGGCTCCACGAAAAAGTAGGCGAAGCTTATGAACGACAATAGAAACGCCGGAACGGCACCGCTGGTCTTTCCGTACCAGGCCGCGACGGTGATGGCGAACAGGAAGAGGAAAACGTTGTGGAGCTGGAAACGTCCCAGAAGAAGCGCCATGCCCAGCGCCACCAGGACGGAAAGCACTCCCAGGAGATGGCGTTGAATCGTAGGAAGGGGCGTCTACAATTGGGGTTTCCACGGCGCCATGGCCTGACTCGCTCCGACACTTCGCTTGCGCTCGACCCGCTTGACGATTCGCGTCAAGCAGCCCGAGACGGATCACACGATCTCAGCGTCGGCAGGCTCCAGTCCTGGCTCGAAGGCGGAGGCAAGAGCCCGAATGAACAGGTCGCGAAGTCGAGGCTGAAGAAAATTCTCCAGAAGTAGATCCGTATGGCGCTGCCTGTACGGTTCACCCACCTCCCAAAAAGCCTACCCGTCGAGCCGGGCGCCAAAGGCCGAACCAATGGGTTTGCCCGATCCATTCCGCTCTGCCAAAACCACAAGGTTGTGGAACTCTTGCGCAATAGTTGGAAGCGGAATCCTAACGCGGCCATCACCTGGAAGAAGACATCAGAACGGCAGTGAAGCTGTCGCGGCGCGTCCGCTGTCGAGATTAAGATTTCGTCCGGGGAACCGCCCTGGTCTCAGCGGCCGGCGTACCCACCGGCAGCAGCGGCCTTTTCAACCGCGGCTTGGGAAAACAGGTTGTCCAGTCCGCGCACCGACGATTGCTTTGGGCTGATCTACCTATTTGGCGCCCGCCGCTCCGTCCGCTTTCCGCGCGGCACTGAGGGCGGTTTCCACCCAGGAGTTTCCCTCGTGACAGGCGTATTCGAAGATGCGGTCGGTGGTGGCCACCAACGGATACTCAAGGGTCCACGGTTTGGTGAACGTAGCCGGGTCTTCGATGGTCGCTCGATAGACGAGGGTATCGGCGCCGGAGCGCGATAAGCGCTCGATGACGTGCAGGTTTTCGGAGCTGCCGCGGAAAGCGTACTGGCTGTTGAAGTTGGTAGTGTCGATCACCAGCGTATCGCCCTCCCAATGGCCGACGGAGTCGCCGAGCCACTGGCGAACGGACGGCGGTGCGTGGCTTGCGTTCATGCGAATGATGCGGGCCTCGTGGATCATTTCGCTGAGAATCATCACGTAACCAGATGTTTGGACAATCTGATAATTGCCGTTGTAAAGCTGCGGAACAATGGGTACGGGAGTGTAGCTCAGGCAGCGCTCGCTCAGATCGAGATCTTTCACGCCGGCAAGACGCTCGCGATTCTTGCGTCTGGCGTCTGTGCGCTGTTTTGCTTCTGGTGTGAGGTTGGGAATCTTTCCGTCCGGCGGATCGACAATCAGCGAGGTTCGCTTCAAACCGTTCACGCGTGCAAGCGTGGATCCTCTCTCCCAAGTCTCACTGTCTTCCGCACCGACGGCTTTACCTTCCTGCACGCGCGCCAACGCGGCCGGGGTCAGGTCCGGCCGCTCTTCGAAGAGCCGGTGATCTCTCTTCTCAAAGGCGAGAGCTTCCTCGTCGGAGAGAGTCGCCTTGCCGACGAACTCCGCGCGGCGCTCCAAGGGGGTGAGGGTGGCGTTGGTCCAGGTCCCCTGGAGGTCGGCATGCCCGTCGGGAGTACGCGACAGGGCCGGGCTTTTGGGCTTGAGCTGGGTTTGTGACTGAGCGGTGAAGGGTGCTACAAGCAGCAGGGCAAGCGCTGCGACTGGATTGTGAAGCCGAGTCATCACAAAGGGTTCTAGCGAACATTATGTCAAACCATCAGTTGGAGGCGCGGTTAGCAGTAAGGGTCGCGGCTCCTTGCAAATGTTACAGTGCAACTTCGGCTCAGTGGTGGGCGGTAGTCTTTCTGCGGATCGTCACTCACTGATTACTTCCGTATACGCCGTAATCCAGGATCTATCTGCTTCCTCTCGTTGGCCCCTCGCCTGCTCATACCTCACTATGGAAAACTCCATGAAATACGTTGCGTTTGCAGGCTTACTGTTGTGCGGCGCCATCAAAGCTGATCCGGTGGCCGTGCGTCATGTTCAGGGCTATATCCATGGATTTCTTGTTCTGAAGGACACGGACGACAAGATTCTGGCATCTGGCGATCTAATACAGATTCCCGGTGGAAATCGCGTAACCACCACTCTCGCCCTGCACTTCGCTGACGGGTCGCTCTATGAAGAAACTTCAGTGTTTTCGCAAAGGCGGACTTACCGACTGCTCAGCTACAAGCAGGTAATGAAGGGGCCTGCGTTCAAAACCCCGGAGACCCTTTCGCTAGATGCGTCCAGAGGCAACGTGAATATAAAGTACACCGATAAGGACGGTACGGACAAGACCATCGCTGATAAGCTTTCCCTGCCGCCGGATCTTGCCAACGGGATACTTGCATTGCTTCTGACGGACGCGGATCCGAAGGTAGAAACGACGCTATCAATGGTGGTGTCGACGCCTAAGCCGCGCGTCGTAAAGCTGAAAATCTCCGCTTCAGACCAAGACTCTTTCTCGGTCGGCGGCTCCGTCGCCAAGGCGACGCACTACATCGTGAAAATCGATATTGGCGGCGTCACGGGCGTTGCCGCCAAGGTGCTAGGGAAGCAGCCGCCGCCGGTACATATTTGGGTCGCTGCGGGACATGCGCCCGTTTTCCTGAAGTCGGAAGCCCCTCTTTACCAAGACGGGCCCATATGGCGAATAGAACTGGCGAGTCCGGTTTGGCCCAAGCCGTCGCAGAAGCAGTAGGGTCCAGGACATCAGACGGCCGATGCGCCCGCGAACTCCCAAGCCCGCCTATTGCCCTCCGGCTACCCAGCATTGCGAGCCCCTCCCGTTGAGAGCCAGATAGCTGCCGTTACTGAAGAGAACCTCTTCAATGCCAGGCGTACTAACAACCGCTTGAAACGTCGTGCCCATTTCGAGTTTTAAGGGTTAACGCTCCTCTTGAACGAAGCCATGCGGCCACTTCGAAGAATGAATGTTGCAATGACACTGCTTTCTCGTGACGCGTTTTCAAGTGATCATACCTCACAGAAATCTTGGATCGAACTCTAGGCAGCGATGGGGATAGCTTCCGGATACGCCGTGATTCAGGACCTATCGGTTTCTTGATCAAGTACACTGAGCTGAATCGCACTGCGCTGCCGTCATCGGCCTTGGTGGACGCTCGATACTGCTATGTTATGAGCGTGCCGCATGGGTATCTTGACCATTCGGGAAGGCCTTGGCTATCTCCTCGGTCGTCAGCCCGCACACCTCACGCAAGGTCAGCGCAACGTGCGCTTCCGGCGCTAGAGATGGATGACAGCACGTAAAAATCAGGCGCAGCCGATCATCCTCAAGGCTGGCCTCTTCATTGGACCTTTCCGCCGAACTCCATTGCGCTTCGAGATATCGCACGAGCTCGTCTTGAGACGCATCGAATCTGGCCCGTCGACGCAGAGTATCAATGGCTTTGAATCGGGCCGTCGAAATCAACCATGGTCGTGGGTTGCCGGGTACTCCACTCCTCGGCCACAGGCTCAGCGCAGCCGCAAAGGCTTCGTGCATCGCCTCCTCGGCAAGATCAAAATCACCGAGCAAGCGGATCAGAGTTGCCAGGATTCGTCCCGAATCCACGCGATAAAGGGAGTCGAGCAATTCGCGTATCTGCGCGGTGGAACGCTCGGACATGACGACGACCTTAGCAAACCAGCTACCCCGAATCAATTTGGCAAATGGCGGATCGATGCAAAGTGCTCAGGTGAACACGTCCGACCTTCTTATGGGTCGTGCTTGTCTACATGCTATATCCGCCTCGGTGGCTGATTCCGTCACCAATTCGCGTCGAAGAACGGAGTGACGTTCATTAGCCTGCTCCATGTCGAACCTGAAGCCCCGGGAAAGAGCGCGCCAGGCGGCGGGTGGCCGCTAAAGCCTCCGGAGCCACTGGGCAACGGCACGATCTTGGGTCGTTGGACATCTTCTCCGAGATACACTCGGGTGAGGACGATATGGCGCTTGGTATTCGAACGTGCTCGGTAGTCTCCCTGGTTTTCGCCTCTACAGTGCTGCTCTCCCAGGACCGCATCGCACCCCACGCGGCCAATCCCATGGTGGGCGATCCCGCCGCGGTTGCCGCCGGCGAGAAACTATACCGGCAAACCTGCCAAGCCTGCCATGGCGGTGAAGGACGCGGTGACAGAGGCCCGCTTCTGGCCACCAACAATTTCTCGCACGGAAACGACGATAGCGATCTCTTCCGAAATATCTTCACCGGCATCACTGGCACCGCGATGCCTGCCTTCTCGAAGTTAACTACCGATCAGATCTGGCAACTGGTCACTTACATTCGCAGCCTGAGCGGGAGCGCCGGACGGGCCAATGAAGCGGTCTTGGGCGATCCCGCGGCGGGAGAAATGCTTTTCTACGGAAAGGCGGCGTGCGGCGCCTGTCACGCTGTGAACGCGAGAGGCGGACTCCTGGCGCCCGATCTCTCGGCGGCGGGCCGGACATCCGCCGAAGCGCTTAGGACGAAGATTCTGAACCCCGCCGGCGATATGAACCCCGATGGACGCCGCCACCGAGGTCCGAATGCCGTGGTCGTCAAGACCGCGGAGGGCCGCGAAATCCGAGGCGTTATCCGGAATGAAGACACCTACTCGCTGCTGATGACGGATATGTCGGGCAACTTCCATGTGTTCGACAAAACGCGCATCCTGGATCAAAGGTACGAATTCAAATCGCTCATGCCCGACGATTTCGGCAAGCGTCTCTCAGCGCCGGAGATCCAGAATATCGTGGCTTACCTGAAAACTTTAGGCGGGCGCGATCTTTCTAAAACCATCCAAGCGGACATTCCGGGCGGCCTCGCTTATGAGCGGCTGCGCAATTCCGCCGCCGAGCCTCAAAACTGGCTCACCTACTGGGGCGACTACCAAGGGACGCACTATTCATCCTTGAAGCAGATCGATACGTCCAACGTTGGCCGGCTCCAGGCGAGTTGGAGCGCGCAGTTGCCTGGTCCGTCGATCCTCGAGGCGACGCCGCTGGTGGTCGACGGTGTCATGTACACCAGCGGCTCGCCGGGAACCGTGGTCGCGCTCGACGCCAGGAGCGGACTACAGATCTGGAGATACGAGCGCCGCCAAAAACAAGTCAATCCCTACGAGATCAACCCGTTTAACCGCGGCGTTGCGGTGCTCGGGAACCGCGTGTTCTTCGGCACTCTCGACGCAGCGCTGGTGGCTCTCGATGCCAGAACCGGGTTGCCCATTTGGGAAATTCAAGTCGACGACACCATGCAGGGCTATAGCTTCACGTCGGCCCCGCTCGCGATCAAAGACAAAATTGTTATCGGCATCACGGGAGGCGAATTTGGCCTCCCCGGCTATGTGGATGCTTACGATCCAGCCACGGGAAAGCGTCTGTGGAGATTCAATACCGTTCCCGGCCCCGGAGAATTCGGACACGATACCTGGTTCGGCGACAGTTGGAAGCGCGGCGGCGCGCCGGGCTGGTTGACCGGCACATACGATCCGGATCTCGACGTATTGTTTTGGCCGCTCGGCAACCCCGGCCCCGATAGCGACGCGGAGATCCGCAAAGGCGACAACTTGTTTTCCTGCTCCGTGGTGGCTCTCGATCCGAACACGGGACAACGAAAGTGGCATTATCAGTTCACGCCCGGCGACAGCCATGATTGGGATGCCACGGAGGACGTGTTGTTGGTTGATCGCTCCTATCGTGGAAAGAGCAGAAAGTTGCTGCTGCAAGCCGATCGCAACGGCATCTTCTATGCGCTTGATCGAACCAGCGGCGAGTTTCTTTCCGGTACGCCCTTCGTCCGCCAGACTTGGAACGCGGGATTCAACGAGAACGGGCGGCCCAAAATTATCCCCGGCACGGATGCGAGTCCGGAGGGTACGGTCGTTTATCCCTCCGGCATCGGCGGCAACAACTGGAGGTCGCCATCGTACGATCCCGCCAGCGGTTGGATGTACCTGGTCTTCACGGACGCGGGTCAAAAGTACGTGCGCCAGTTTGAAGAGTATGAGCCTGGCAAGGAGTATTGGGGCGGTCACGGTTCGGAAGTCTCGGGGGAAAAGGCAACAGCCGGTGTCATGGCTCTGGACACTGAAACCGGAGAAGTGAAGTGGCGTTACAGGATCGCGCAAGGATCGCTGGGCGGCGGAGTGCTGGCCACGGCCGGCGGTGTGGTCTTTGCCGCGGCCGGCGATGGAAACCTGATCGCTCTCGACTCGCGGACGGGCACGCTGCTGTGGCGCTTCCAGACCGGCGGCGGAAGGATCGCGGCTTCGCCCATGAGCTATTCCGTCGACGGAAAGCAATACGTGGCGCTCTCCGCCGGCAATGTGCTCTATAGCTTCGCGTTGGGATTTTGATCCGCCCGCTACTGCGCGGAAAAGCGATACACCGTCTCGCTGTGATACTTACCGCCCGCCTTGAGCGTGGTTGACGGAAAGCTCGGCTGGTTCGGCGAATCCGGGAAATGTTGCGTCTCCATGCAGAACGCCGCGCGCCGCGGATACACCTTCCCGCCCTTTCCCTTGATAGTGCCGTCCAGAAAGTTGCCCGTGTAGAATTGCAAGCCCGGCTCGGTGGTGAACACCTCCATCACGCGGCCCGTCTTCGGCTCGGCCACAGCGGCCGCCAACTCCAGCGACGATCCCGCGCGGTTCAGCACAAAGTTGTGATCGTAACCCCCGCCCAACGCGATCTGCGGATCCTTTGCATCGATGCGGTCGCCGATCGGTGTCGGCTTCCGGAAGTCGAATGGCGTGCCGTCCACGTTCTCCAAATCGCCGGTTGGGATCAGCCCCTTGTCCACAGGCGTGAACCGGTCCGCGTTGATCACCACCACGTGCCCCAGGATGTCGCCTTCGCCCTGGCCCGCGAGATTGAAGTAGGAGTGGTTCGTGAGATTCACGATGGTGTCCTTGTCACTGGTGGCCGAATACTCGATCCGCAATTCGTTGTCGTCAGTCAGCGTGTACGTGACGATGGCGGTCAGGTTCCCCGGATAGCCCTCTTCGCCGTCCTTGCTCAGGTATGTCATCACCACGCTCGCGCCGTTGCCCTCTTTACCGGTCCAGACCACTTTGTCGAATCCGATGTTGCCGCCGTGCAGGTGATTGGCGCCGTTGTTTTGCGCCAGCGTGTACAGCATGCCGTCCAGGTTGAATTTCCCGCCGGCGATGCGGTTTCCGTAGCGCCCGATCGTCGCGCCGAAGTAGGGTGGCGGAGGCGTCCTTAGATAGCCGTCCAGATTGTCAAAGCCGAGCACGATGTCGTCGAACTTGCCCTGCTTGTCGGGCATCTTGAGCGTCACCACGCGCGCTCCGTAGGTGGCGATCGTCGCCTTCGCGCCTGTTTTGTTACTGAGGGTGTACAGCTCAACGGCCTGGCCGTCGGCTATTTTCGCCGTCTCTTCAGCGACCTTGCCGGGGGCGTGACCGCCGCATCCGGCTGTTATCGCGGCGACCAAAAGCATTGCCGTCGAGAACGTCCCCCGGAGCGTTGTCTTTCGCCTCTGAAAAATCATAGGCAGCAACGATGATACCTCCGCGCCTTGACCCATGGGACAATTACAAGAACGTGAAATGAAGCACCAGACCAGCATTTTCAACGCAACACTGTGGTTGACCATCGTCGTTTCTGGCGTGGCGGCCGGGCAACAGGACACCGGTTCCGCCAGCGAAGCAAGCCGGGGGCGCGACATATTACGGCATGCGCAAGAGGCTCTGGGAGGCGCTCAGAAGCTGGCTTCGGTTCGAGATTTTACGCAGACCATCCGCGTTGCGATGGAAGCGTTGCCGGGCGGAGTGACGGTGAAGCAGGTGAATCGCTATTTGGCGCCGGCGGTCTACCGGCAGGACGAAGATATGCCGTTCGGAAAGATCATTTCGTATACCGATGGCGCGTCGGGATGGAGGTCCACTCCAAGAGGGTCGGCGACCATGACGCCCGCGGTCCTCAAGATGTCGCAGGATGAACTGTTCCGCAGTCTGTTTGTACTGATGGCCGCGGACCGCGATCCGTCCGTACAGGTGAAGGCCACCGCCCCGCGCACCGTGGAAATCGCCAAAGAGGATGGGTTCAGCGTAAGAGTGGAGTTCGATGCGTCTACCTGGCTGCCGCTTCGTAAAGTTTATGTGGCCGCCGATCCGCACGGCCCTCCTACCGAGATCGAGGAAAGCTACGCGGATTGGCGCGAAGTGGACGGGTTGAAAGTGCCGTTCAAAATGACGATTCGGCAGAATGGGAAAGTGCTAGCCGACGAAACCGTGGAGGAGTTCCAGTTTAATGTCGGGCTGAAGGCGGACGAGTTGAGCCAGAAGCCATAGCCGCTCCAACGGGCTTTCAGTTTCTCCTGTCTTTCCGCAATTCCTGAACGCGGCGAAGGTCGGCGGCTGCCCCGGCCTTATCACCCGATGCTTCCTCGGCCGAGGCGCGCTCCTTGTAAGCTTTCAGATTATTCGGCTCGGCTCGGATGACTTGAGTGTAGTCCTGAATCGCTTTGTCGTACTGCTTGAGGCTGAGGTAGGCGGCAGCGCGCTTCAGATGGAACAACGCGTTCGCGGGCTTGAGCCGGATGGCTTGGTTGTAATCCTGAAGAGCGCGGTCATACTGTTGAAGACCGCTGTAGGCGCTACCGCGGTTGTCGTAGGCCAATGCAAAAGACGGATTCAGACGAATGGCTTCGTTGAAATCAGGCAGGGCCTGTTTGTACTGCTTGAGAAGTTGGCGGGCAAATCCGCGACAATTGTAACCTCGCGGGTCGTCGGCTTTGATCCGAATGATTTTGTTACAGTCCTCGAGGCTCAATTCGTATTGGACTAGCCTTCGCCGAGCCTCAGCCCGGCCCACATACGCATCCACGTAATCCGGACTAGCGCGGATCGCATCGTCGAAACGGCGCACGGCTTCATCCGGCTTGTCCTCCTCGAGCAGGCGCGAGGCCTGGTCATAAAACGCTTGGGCCTTCGCCGAAGCGGGCGCGGCCGCGGACTCGCGCTTAGATGGCGGTGGAAGCGCGGGTGCCGGCGCCGCTTTGGCCTTGGGCATCTTTTCGCGAGGGGGTTCGGGCGTTGGCTCGATGACCTTGGCGACAGGGGCCGGAATAGGGGCGCTGGCTTGGCTCTGCGCGACGGGCGCGGCGTTCGTGCTCGGTTTCGGCGGAGCGGCGGATCCGAAGAAGCGCCACGCGCCGAGAGCCGCAAGAACGACCAGCGCGCCGACTCCGCCCACCATCCACACCATCGATCGATTTTGAGGGGCGCGAGGGTCGGGACCGGCTTCGACGCGGATAGCACGCTCCGGAGTCGGCGGGAAAGCTTGGCCCTCCGCGTTCTCGAGCACTTGCTCGCGTTTCTCCGTGCCCGGCGGCAGCAGATGATAAACGGTATGTTCCCGAATGTGCTTGTCTTTCTCAACTCCCTTCAACTGGAACATCCGCTTGTAGTCGTCGGACAGACGGCTGACTACCTCGAAGAAAGATTGCGAAACCAGGATCTTGTTATCCGCGGCGAAACTCATAATCCGCTGGCCGGCGTTGATTCCATCGCCGATCGCGTTCAGAGCCCCGTTGATATCCTTCACCAGTTTGACCGGCCCCAGATTGATCCCCAACCGGACACTCAGTCCGGGTTGGTGCTCCCGCTGGTCGAGAACGAAGGAGTTGCAGAGTTGGAGCGCGGCGAACATGGCCGCTTCCGGCGCGCCGAGGAAACAAATGGCAGCCCCGTCGCCGGTGTCGAGCATGACGCGTTCGCTCTCGGGGACGTCCTTAATTGCCTCCGTCAGGTAACCGTTGAAGCGTTGCTTCCATTTCATCTGCATGTCGACCGACTGCGATGAGTAATTCACGATGTCCATGAAGAGCACGCTGCACAACCAGGTGCGGTCCATTTTGTTAAGGTCGGCCATATCACCAGCCCGGTGTTTGCGCTTCGGGTCCTTCTAGGTTATGTTACCGTTAACGTGTCTTTCGGAGGTTTGTCATGACCAAATGCAAGCTGGCTGGGCTGATTATCGCCTTTTCCCCGGCGTGGGCCGTCGCCCAGCAGCAGACTATCACGCCCACCGCCAAGGAACTCAACAAGAGCTTCGACGCGGACGCTTCGCAATGGACCGCACGGTTCGAACACGAAGGCCGCGCGATCTATGACAAGCGCTTCGAGATCCTGGACGCGATGGGGCTCAAACCGGGCATGGATGTCGCCGACATCGGCGCGGGCAGCGGGCTGATCTCGCGGTTGATCGCGCAACGGGTGGCGCCCGGGGGCACCGTGTATGCGGTCGACATCTCGAAAAACATGATTGACCATATTACGAAGACCGCCGCCGAGGAAAAGATCGCGAACCTCAAAGCGGTGCTCGGCGATCCGAAATCACCGAAGCTGGCGCCCAACTCGGTGGACGCGATCTGCATCATCGATTCCTACCATCATTTCGAATATCCGGCGGAAATGCTGGCTGAAATCAACAAGGCGCTTCGGCCCGACGGCGTGCTGATGCTGATCGACTTCAAACGGATCGACGGCGTTTCGCGCGACTACATTCTGAAAATGGTCCGCGCGGGAGAAGGCACTTTCACCGACGAGTTTCTCAATGCCGGCTTTGAACTGGTCGAGCGGCGTGACGACATGTTCCCGGAGAACTACCTGCTGAAGTTCAAACATCGCGCCGCGTCTCGTCACGCGACGGCGGCGAAGTAACGCGCTACTTCTTCTCGAAATAGCTTTCGCGGGCCTTCAGATACATTTCCACCGTTTTTTCGAGTGGCGGGAACGGTTCCAGTCCGGCGCGCTCCATCTTGGCGTTGGACAGGGCGGAATATTTCGGACGCCGCGCCGCGGTTCGGTACTCCTTATCGCTGGTCGGCTGCAATTCCGGTTTCAGTCCGGCTACGCGAAAGATCATGGCGGCGAATTCGAACCAGGAAATGGCCGTGCCTCCGCCGACGTGAAACAGACCGAACTGTTTGCGTTCCAGCAGAGACGCGGTCCGCTCGGCGAGCAATGGCGCGAAGGTCGGCGACGCGACGTGATCCTCCACCACGCGAATAGGACGCTTACCAGCGGCCAGCCGCAGCATGGTTTCGATGAAATTGCCGCGAGCGGTCGCGAGTCCGCCGGGTCCAAAGACGCCGCACGTTCGGATGATGAGCGGCGTCGCCAGATAAGCGCGCGCGTAAAGTTCGCCCGCCAGCTTGGAGACCGCGTAAGCGCCCAGCGGATGCGGTTCGTCAGCTTCGGTGTAGGCGCGTCCGGCGGTTCCATCGAAGACATAGTCGGTTGAGAAATGGACGAACTGAGCGTCCAACTGTCGGCAGGCCATCGCCAGGTTGCGGACCGCAAGGCCGTTGGCGATAAAAGCGGGCAGCGGCTCGTTTTCGGCGACATCTACTTGGTTATAAGCGGCCGAGTTTATCACCACGCCCGGATCGGCCTGGGCCAGCGTGCGCTCCACGCTAGCGGGATCGCCGATATCGACGCTGGCTCGATCAAACCCGACCACGTCGTAGCCGCGTCCGGAAAATTCCCGCACCAGTTCCACGCCGAGCTGGCCGCGGCTTCCGAATATGACCACTCTTCTGTTGTGCACTGATCGGGGGGCTAGTGTCCCTTGACAATCTGGGCGGTGGCGGGGTTCGCGGGACCCAGATTCTCGTACCACTTGATATTGTGCGTGGCGCCGCCGATCATCACGATGTCCGGGCGTCCGTCGCCATTCATATCGGCGACCTGGCAACCGGAGGCGGACATCGCCATATGATCCAGTTCCTCGTGACGCCACTGTGTGCCGGTTTCGTCCGCCGAATAGAAAATGTGCGAGCTGGCGACTTTGCCCCGGGCGCGATCGCCTGCCACGATTTCATCGCGACCGTCGCCGTTGAAATCGCCTACGCAGACCTCGTGGCCTTCCGTCAGGCCGTCAAAAATGACATGGCGGACCCACCCGCCCTTGCCGTCCTCGGTATAAACCACAACTTCGTTGCCATGCCAAGGCTCGACCGTCGCCAGGATGCGATGTTTGCCGAGATGCGCCACCTTCACGTCGCTGGTGCCCAAACGCGGCGCCTCTTCAGTGTCGTGACCCTTGACGATAAGCTTGCGATCCCACTTCAATTTGTCGCCTTTACCGGACGCGGAATACATCAGTACGCCCTCGAAATTAGCGACCAGCAATTGTTCCTGCTTTCCTTTTCCGGTCCAGTTCACCACTCGAATGCGATGCGTGATGCCGGCCAGATCGTCGGTGATGGTTTCGCGCTTCCAGGGGGCGGACCAATCCTTCGGAACTCGATAGAAGAACAACGGCGTTTTGCCTTCGAATTTCGGCGCGGCGTTGGTTTCGCCCACCAGCGGAGCGTTAATCAGCACTTTTTTGCCGCTGCCATCGACATCCGCCCAGGCGATGTGATGCGAGGTGGGATAGGCGTCCAGCTTATCGGCTTTCCAGGGCTCGCGCGGATCGCCGACGTGCGAGACCAGCCACACCAAGCCCGGACTCTTGGCTTGTTGCATGGCGAAGCCGCTTTCCACCGCCAGCTCCGGGATGCCGTCGCCATCGATGTCGTAGGCGGCGATGTTGACTTGGCCGGGCATGTCCTTGACCATTACGTGCGGCTGCCAGGAGGGATTCTCGTACCAAATGAGGTCGGGGATCATCTGGCTGATCCCGATGACGTCGGGCTTGCCGTCCTTATTGATGTCCGCGACAATCACGGCGTAGCCGCCCTTTTCGTTGGCTTCAATAACGTGATCCTTGAATTGAACGATTTGCTGGCCGGCGGCTAGGCCGGCAGCGGTAACAAGCAGCAACGCGGTTCGCGGGAACATGGCTCGGCGCATAATGCGCTTATCATATCAGACTGGTTCAAGGCTCACTCGTCGATTTTTTGCGTGGCGTGGCGTTCCAGATACCAGCAGGGAGCGGCTCCGAGCTGGGGAAACAACGAATAGACGCACTGCTCTGCTTGCGGCGGCTGAAACATTAACTCGGTTCGCTGATTCTTGAGTTTCACGGCATAGTAGCGCTGGACGTTGACGGAACCGAACCGCGCGCGGCCCTTCGGAATTCCGTAGCGGACGGAGATGTAGTCGCCTGCGTAAACGGCTAGCGCCAGCGCGATCAGGATCGAGAGTAGGCGGAAAACGGACCGCACAAGCTAAAGCATATGCCACCAGCGCTCCCTTACGGAATCCTGACGCGCATTTTATGACTTCCTTACGTCCTGACTTATAGACTCGGAGGCATGAGCGCAGGCCGGATTCTTGTGGTCGACGATGCGCCCCAGATTCGGCGCGTGCTGCGCGCCACCCTGACGGCGGAAGCCTACGAGGTACAGGATGCCCGCAGCGGCGAAGAAGCGTTGGAGGCGATGCGCGAGAATCGCTTCGATCTGATCCTCTTGGACATGAATATGCCGGGGATGGGCGGTCTGGAGACGTGCCGGTCCACGCGATCCAGGTCCGAAGCGGCCATCATCATGCTTACCGTCCGAGATTCGGAGCAGGACAAAGTGGCGGCCCTCGACGCCGGCGCCGACGATTACATCACCAAACCTTTCAGCACGCGGGAATTGCTGGCTCGGATTCGCGCCGCGTTGCGCCGCCTCCCGAACCTGGCCACGGAGGGAGCGGAGCCCGTCCAGTTGGACGGCCTCGAAATCAATTTGGCGACGCGCCGCGTGATCACTGCGGGAAAACAGGTGCGGCTCACGCCCAAGGAATTCGATCTTCTACATTACTTAATGGCGAACCCGAACGTTCCCATCCCGCATCGCCGGCTGCTGAATGCGGTGTGGGGACCGGACTATGGGGACGAAGTGGAATACCTGCGCGTTTTTATAAACCGGCTGCGGAAGAAAATCGAGCCCGATCCGGCGCATCCGCGGTATTTGGTCACCGAAGCGTGGGTGGGTTATCGATTCGAAATGCCCAGTTCATCCGGATGATTCGCGAGCTGTTCCAGGATCGCCAGGCGAACGCGCATCGGTTTGAGATCCTCTTCTCGCAGATTTTCGGCGCAACCATCCACGATGCGCCGCCCCATCGCCACCAGCGCGCGATGGTAGGCCGGGTCCGGCGTCGTGGACGTGATATCGCCCAAGGCGCGCAACATTCGCAGGCTGACCGCGAGATCGGATTGCGAATACAGACGGATTTGCTCGAAGGCGGACGTCAGCAGCCGCTCGAAATCGATCCACTGAATACTGACGCGCAGGACGCCGGGCGGATCGTACAGCAGCGACTCCGGCAGCTCCCGCGACGCGAATCGGATCAGAATGCGGCTCAACTGATCCACCGAACTCACGCCCGTGCTGGGATCGTTGACGGCGGGCGAAATGGCTTTCAGCGCGATGTCGACGATCTGCAAGACGCCGAACTCGACGTCCTGTTGCAAAGTCCTGGCCGATCCGATGTCGAAGGCGTGCCGCACTTCCTCGATACCCTCTTCGGACAGCCGCTCGCCCTTGTACGTCATGAGAAGCGGAGTGGCCGCCGGAACGAAGTGACCCACGCGCCGAACCACGTGAAGCTTGACGTGATAAGTCTTGGCCAGTTCCACCAGATGAGGCGTGTCGATGAAGCGTATATAGCCGGAAACCAGGCTGAGCACCGGCGTCGCCCAAGTGGCGGCCTGCGCTTGATCCGGCGCGGCGAAACTACCCGGTTGGTGGGGCGCGGGCATCATGTCGTCGATGATCGCTTCGGTTTCGGAGGCAATCCGGTCCACGATATTGCTGACGCTGATGGCTTGCGAAATGTGATGAATGAAGAACAGCAACCAGGCCACGCAGGCCAGGGCGAGCAGCATGGCGCCCATTACGGTTGCCACCGGCGCGAACGGGCGGGGCAGGGAACGCGCCGTGGGCAGCGCGGCCATGCAGTAACAAAACGTGCCGAGGAATATCCCCAGCGTCCATTGCGTCACGCGATCCTTGGCGAAACTGACGATGATGCGCGGCGAGAATTGCATCGAGGCCAGCGTAAGCGTCATGAGAAGGATCGCGAAAACGATGGAGACCACCGTCATGATGGACGTGGCGATTCCCCCCAGAATCACTTGCGCAACCTGAGGGTCGGAGTGGGACGGGAATAGCGCACGCGGGACGAAGTTGCTGAACTTGGAATACGACTCTTCCAGCCATGACAGCACCGCGCCCGCGCAGCCGAGCGCCAAGGCGATAGTCAGCGGGCGGACGAGAAAGCCGCCGCGCAAGCTGTACATCGCGTGGCGGATCAGCAATCGAAGGCGGGGTGTCACGATCGTATCTGTCCTAGTGTAGCGTCGGGGCGGGCGGCGAGAGCTTGGGTTCGTTTTGTATTTTTCGCATTGTGTGCCCGCTCGGCTCCGCCACTCGTCTGCTCCATCAAGACAAGAGTACGGCCGGGCTGGTGGAGGCGATGCCGTGAGATGGCGTAACTGACTGTGGCGGACGGGCGAAAATTTACCGTGGCAAGGTGAACGTCTTCTCCCTACGGTTTCTCGTTCCACCACCAAAGGGGTTGTAGCGGCTTTTCAACGGGCCAAACCTCTTTCAACGTATCGCCTTCGAACAGCTCGCCGTCTTTCATCACGTAGCGGACGGTGTTGGTGTTGTGGATGTCGTCCAGAGGATTCTTGTTCAGGATCACCAGGTCCGCGAGTTTGCCGGGTTCGATGGATCCCAGGTCCTGCGCAAGCCCCATGGCTTCCGCTCCGTGGATGGTTGCCGAGCGCAGCACCTCCATGTTGCTAAGCCCGCCGCTGGCCAACGACCACATCTCCCAGTGATACCCGAGGCCCTGGAACTGCCCGTGGCTGCCGATCAAAACGCGCCCGCCGGCCCCGACGATCTTGGCATCCGTGGCCGCCAAACGCGGGAAAACCTGCTCGTCGGTGCGAAACCACTGCGGGCGGCGGCGGGTGTCGGCGTCGACGATGTTATGCGGGATGAAACGCCGAACCTTCGGATCGTCGTGAACTTCGGTGGTCTCGAAGTAGTAGTTTTCCGCCCAGGGCCCGCCATAGGCCACGATCAAAGTTGGCGTGTAAGAGATACCGGACCTCGACATCAGCTCGACCACGTCTTTGTATAGCGGAACGATCGGGAAGCTGTGCTCGTTACCGGCGAAGCCGTCGATAATGTGCGTTAAGTCGAGTTTGGCATCGATGCCTCCCTCGGTGGTCGGCATCACGCCCAGCTCCTTGCAACTCTCCACCATCCATTCCCGTTGCCGCCGATTGCCGACCAAGTAGGACTTGAGCGAGTTCGTCCGGTAATACTTCTTGTATCTGGAAACGACGCTTTTGACGTCGTCGAGCGATTGGAAGTCGGTGTCGGCGAATACGCCCGGCCCGGTGGAGTAAGCGCGCAGTCCGATCATGTCACCGATGTCCACCAGGTCCTGGTAGGCGAACATATCGTTTGTGTCAGTCTGGGGGTCGCGGCCGGTGGTCACGCCGTATGCGAGATTGGCCAGGAAGTTCCAGTTCTGCATGTCCAGCACCCCGCGCCGGATCTCTAACCAGTGCGGATGCAGATCGACAAAGCCGGGGACGACGGTGGCGCCAGCCAGATCGATTACCTTGGCGCCCTGGGGAATGTCCAACGAGCCTTTCGCGCCGACGGCGGCAACGCGGTTATCCTGCACGACAATATCGGCGGCCGGGATCACTTCGTCCCCGCGCATGGTAATCACGCGGGCTCCGCTCAACACGACGGTCCCCTTCGGATGGTGGCGCGGAAACTCCAGGGTGACGGGGATTTCCTCGTAGAGCGGCTTCTTCGCCGGCGGAGCGACGCTCGCCTCTTTTTTCTCTTCCGGTTTCGGCTCCTCGAACGAGATGGTCGACAAAGGTTGACGGAAGAAGCTGGATCCTAAAGCCCAGGTGACGGTAGCGCCGCTGTCGGCCCAGTTGAAGTAGTCGGCGCCGATATCGGTGATCTTTTTGACCGGTACCGAAGGGGTGAAAACGTTTACGATGGGGGGCTCGCCGCCCATGTGCGGCACGGCGATCACGTAGAGCTGTGTGGAGACCTTGGCCAGCGCCCACTGCCCATCGGGGCTGATATGAATATCATCCGCGGGGTTGCCATCGATCGTTTCCGGCGACTGGTACCAGACCTTGCCGACCACCTTGAGGTGAGTGCGGCGGTCGGTGCCGTCGTAGCGCAGGGAGATCAGGCCGCCGGGTGTATAGACGTAGACGCGATCGCTCTCGGGGCCGAAGTGCGGACGGCCTGCGCCGCGCGCGGGAAGAATCACATTGGCATCGCCGCCCGCGGAGGGAATCCAGATCAGGTCCGCGCTGGGTGTCAAAGGATCGAACTCCTGCGGACGCACCACGCGCTCCCGCCGCGGCGAGCGCAAGGCGACGATGCGGCTTCCATCCGGGGACCAGACCACGTCATGGTAGAAAGCCGGGGCGCGCGTGAGCTGTTGCGGCGCGGCGCCGCCATCCGCCCGCGTCTTCCAGATGTGCCCGCCCTCTTCCGACCAGGTGACGTATGCCAGCCACTTCCCGTCGGGCGACCAGGCCGGTTGAAACTCGCGCGCTTCGCCGGCGGTAACTCGCTTGGGCGCGCCCGCGGGAAGGTCCACCGTGTAGATATGCGTGAGCGTGGAAAATGCCAGGCGCTTGGCGTCCGGAGACTGGCCGGCATCCTGAATTAGGCGCGCCTTTACCGGCCCGTCTTCGACGCGCCAGGGAAAGTGCAGCTGCGGCCCGATATCGAGCGACACTTTCGCGCTAAAAGGAACGTCGCGAGTCTCTCCGGTAGCGATGTTGACGCGGTGAATTTTGCCCCCATAGCCCGCCACTACTTCTTTTCCGTCCGGGGTGAAGGCGTAGCTCGGAAGAAAATCGCGCGTGTACAGCGATTCCTGGTCGTCCCGACCGACGGGATACTTCAGCCAGCGCTCCTCGCCGGTGGCGAGATCGCGGATGCGCAAACCGGTCTCGGTTTCCTGGCGAGTTCCGTAGACCAGCTTCATTCCGTCCGGCGAGAGCATGGGACTGAAGGCGCTGCCCGGCGCGTCGGTGATGGTGTCCTCGTCGCCGGTCTTCCGGTCGCGGCGGACAATCTGCGACAAAGGAAACACAACGTTGTACGGATTAAATCCCTTGTCGCGGTGGGTGTAGTAAAGATACTTGCCGTCGGGCGTTGCCACCGCGCCCACGGCGTTGAACCACTTATCCCTGGGATCATCCGGCTTGGCGCGGAACTTGGTGATCTGGACGCCTGCGCCGCCCTTGACGTGGTACATCCAAAGTTCGAACGGAGCGAAAGGAAGATTGGTGGAGCGCGACACGACGACGAACTGGCCGTCCGGCGTCCACCAGGGAGAAGCGAAGGTCGTCTGCTTGTCCTTGCTGAGTTGTTTGGGCTCCGAGCCGTCGGACTTCGCGATCCAGACGTTTTCGGCGCCATCGCGGTCGCTGAGGAATGCGATCCACTTGCCGTCGGGCGAGTAGCGCGGCTGGCTGTCAAACGGCAAGCCGCCCATCAGCAGCTTTGCTTCGCCGCCCTCGATCGGCAAGGTGTAGAGATCTCCCAGCAGTTCGAAGACGATGATCTTGCCGTCGCGCGACACGTCGAGCGACATCCAGGTGCCCTCGTCGGTGCTGAACTCGACCTTGCGCACGGGCTTCAGCGGCAGCCCCTCTTTTTTGTCCTTGGGCTCGTCGGCCGAATGGAGACCGGCGGGACACGCGAGAAACAAAACGGCGGCGCACAACCATCCGCAATGGCGGCGAACTTGCTTCATTTGTCGAAACTCCTTGGTCGCCCTGGAGGCGCCAGTTGCAGGTTCCAGGATATATCGGAAGCCCGCGCCGCCGCGCACGCGTTACGATACAATTTTACGGGCCAGGAGGTCCGAATGTTCTCGAGGCCAGCGTTTACCAGTTCGTTGCTCGGGGCCGCGCTCGCGTTCGCGGTTTACGGTCAGACTGCGTCCGTTCGAAAGTCCGATGCGGCAAGAGCCATCCCGCGCACGCCCGACGGCCATCCCGACCTCCAAGGGAATTGGCTGAACCGAAGCGCCACCCCTTTTGAACGGCCGAAGGAGCTGGCGGGGCGCGTATCGCTCACCGACGAGGAAGTCGCGGAATTGAATCGGCGGGCGAAGAAAATCTTCAGCGGCGGCGGGGGCAGCGATGCCGCGGGACCGGACGAGTACTTTATGGCGGCCTTCCGGAATGTGGAGCAGTTTAAGAGCGGAGGCGCGACGGATAGCTCAGAGCGGGTAGCCGAGTTGGTGATCGATAACCGGACCTCGCTGATTATCGACCCTCCGGATGGCAGGATGCCCGCGTACACCGAAGCCGGACGGCAGCGTCGGGCCGCGTGGGGCGTCGCTCGATCGGGCAGGGGTAACCCTTCCGGGCCCAAGGAAGTGGCGCCCGGAGATCGTTGCATCACCTTCGGCGTGCCTCGCGTGAACGGAGTGTATAGCGCGGGGCTGCACGGGTACTACCAGATCGTCCAAACGCGGGATCACGTGGTTTTGTTTTCGGAAAACATCCACGAGCCGCGCATCATTCCCACCGATGGCCGTCCGCACCTGCCGGATCAGGTGCGCAGTTGGTCAGGAGATTCGCGCGGGCGGTGGGAGAACGACACCTTGGTGGTGGACACCACGAATTTCAACGCGGAGCTGAATTCGTTCGGCGTGTCGGAAAACTTCCACTTGATCGAGCGCTTCACGCGGGTGTCGCCCAACGAGATCCGGTATGAGATGACGTTTGACGACCCCAACACCTGGACCAAACCGTGGACCGCCATGATCCGGCTGAATCGGACCGAAGAGCGGCTATACGAATTCGCCTGTCACGAGGGGAACGAGCTCATCATGCAGACGATTCTCACGGGTTCCCGGCCGAACTAGCTGCCGGGCGTGCCCGCTCAGCGAGCAGCATCAAGCCGACGAGCATCCTGCTTCAGGCGTTCCTGACGGCGTATTTATGAATTCCTCACGCCTTGTCAATGACTTCCTTAGGCTCGGAGGCATACGCTCGGATATGGGAGTACGCAACCACATGTCACTCGCCCAACTGTCATTCAGTAACGAGAGACAGTTCACGCCCGCCGTCGTGAGCCGGCGGATCGGGGAGGCCGAATCCACTCTGGATATCGCGGTGGTTTTCACCACCGTGAACTCGACGCTGGCGGCGCTGAAAAAGGCCGGCGCTCTGGCGAGCAGCCTGAACGGCCGCATCAACCTGGTGGTGCCCCAAGTGGTGCCGTATCCCTTGCCGCTGACCAATCCGCCGGTGCCGATTAGCTTCAACGAGCGGCTGTTCCGCGTGATCGCCGGGGAAAGCTCCATCGAGACCAGCGTGCGTTTATATCTCTGCCGCGATAGTCTGGATACAGTGCTGGCCGTGCTGCCACCGCATTCCTTGGTGGTGGTGGGAGCGCGCGCTCGCGGGTGGTTGAACCCCGAGAAACGGCTGGCGCGCAAGCTGAGGCGCGCCGGGCATCAAGTGATCGTAACGGAAGGGGAGTAGAAGCATGCTGGACGTGTTCTATGTGGCGGTAGGCTGCGGGTTCCTGCTGGTCTGCTGGGCCTTCACCAAGGCCTGCGACAAATTGTAGGAAGACCCTCGGTAGGAGAAACTCATGGATTACATCATTGCGGGAATTGCGGCGCTGGGGTTGTTCGTCTACCTGGTGTACGCGCTGCTGCGTCCGGAGAAGTTTTGAAAGGATCCCATGACTAGCGCGGGGATTTTACAAATCGTTGTTTTCTTTGCCTTGATCCTGGTGTTCACCAAGCCGCTGGGCGCCTACATGGCCCGCGTGTTCGAAGGGCAGCGCACGTTCATGCATCCGGTGCTGCGATGGCTGGAAGTGCTGACCTATAAAGCCACCGGCGTGCGCGAAGACGTGGAGCAGCGCTGGACCAGCTACGCTGCTTCGCTGCTGAGCTTCAGCTTTTTCGGTTTTCTGCTGGTGTATTTCATACAACGCGCCCAGGGCTATCTGCCCTTCAATCCGCAGAATTTCGGCACTGCCAACGTCACGCCTGACCTGGCGTTCAACACCGCCGCGAGCTTTCTGACCAATACCAACTGGCAGTCCTACAGCGGCGAATCCACCTTGAGCTATTTCGCGCAGATGGCCGCCCTGACGGTGCAGAATTTCATTTCCGCGGCGGCGGGCCTGGCAGTCGCGATCGCGGTAGTGCGAGGGTTCGCGCGGCACGAAGCCAAGACGCTCGGCAATTTCTGGGTGGACGTCACGCGCGCCACGCTGTACGTGCTGCTTCCGATCTCCATCGTGGCCGCCTTGTTCCTGTGTTCGCAAGGCGTGATTCAGAATCTGAAGCCTTCCACCGTGGTGACCACCGTGGAAGGCGCCACGCAGACCATCGCGCAAGGGCCGGTGGCTTCTCAGGAAGCCATCAAGCTGCTGGGCACCAACGGCGGAGGCTTCTTCGGCGCCAACTCGGCTCATCCGTTCGAGAATCCATCGCCCGTGACTAATTTCGTCGAGATGTTTTTGCTGCTCACGATTGCCGCCGCGCTGACTTACACCTTTGGGCGGATGGTGGGCGATACGCGCCAGGGTTGGGCGATCTTCGCGGCGTTCACCGTGATGTTCGTGATCGGCGTGTTCGTCTGCTACGGATTCGAGCAGGCCGGAAATCCGATACTCGCGAAGCTGGGGCTCGAGACCAGCGCGACTGCCGGACAGACCGGCGGCAACATGGAAGGCAAGGAAGTCCGGTTCGGCGTCGTCAACTCAACGCTGTTCGCCACCATTACCACCGACACCAGTTGCGGCGCGGTGAACGCGATGCACGACAGCTTCCTGCCCATCGCGGGTCTGGTGCCGTTGCTCAACATGATGACCGATATCGTTATTTTCGGCGGCGTGGGCGCGGGTCTCTACGGCATCCTGATTTATTGCATTATCGCCGTGTTCATCGCCGGCCTGATGGTGGGACGAACGCCGGAATACCTGGGCAAGAAGCTGGAACAGAAAGAGGTGAAGATGGCGATGCTCGCGATTATCGCCACCTCGGCCTGCATTCTGGTGTTCAGCGCCATCACGACGCAGGCCGGTTTCACGCCCAAAGGATATTGGAATCCACCGGGCGCGGCGACGGCGAATACGGGCAACAACGGGCCGCATGGGCTGAGCGAGATTATCTACTCCTACACCAGCGCCACCGGCAACAACGGAAGCGCATTCGGAGGCTTGAACCCCAACACGCCGTGGTACAACTTCACGCTGGGGCTGGCGATGCTGATCGGCCGCTTCCTGTTCCTGATCCCGATCCTGGCGGCGGCCGGAAGTCTCGCCGCCAAAAAGAAAGTGCCCGTTACCAGCGGCACCTTCCCGACGCACGGTCCGCTGTTCGTGGGGTTGCTGGTGGGCACCGTGGTCATCATTGCCGTCCTAACTTATTTCCCGGCCGTTTCGCTGGGCCCGGTGGTGGAGCACTATCTGATGCATAGCGGCAAGCTCTTCTCCGCGATCTTGCTAGGGAGCTAACCATGTCGACACTAACTTCTCCCCTCCAAACCGCTCCGCACAATCCGATCGACGATCCCACGTCGCTTCTGCCCAAGAAGCTGGCGCGCGCCCGTCCGCTTTTCGATCGGGAGATCGTCCGGCGCGCCATGCGGGCTTCTTTCGGGAAGCTGAACCCCATCACGCTAATGAAGAATCCGGTGATGTTCGTGGTGGAAGTGGGCGCGGCGCTCACCACCGTGTTCGTGGTTCGGGACATTTTCGTCGGCGCGACGGGCCTCGGATTCGGTATCCAAATCGCGTTGTGGCTGTGGTTCACGGTGCTGTTCGCCAATTTCGCCGAGGCGATGGCGGAAGCCCGCGGCAAGGCGCAAGCCGACAGCCTTCGCAAGACCAAGACGGATGTGCTGGCCAAACGCCTGACCTCGTCCGGCAAAATCGAGGAGGTGCCCGGTTCCGCCCTCCGAAGCGGCGACAGCGTGGTGTGCGACGCGGGCGACCTGATTCCCGGCGACGGCGAAGTGATCGACGGCATCGCCACCGTGGACGAATCCGTCATTACGGGCGAAAGCGCGCCGGTGATCCGCGAATCGGGCGGCGACCGTAGCGCCGTCACCGGCGGCACCAAGGTGCTCTCCGATCAGATCAAGATCAAGATCACTTCGAATCCCGGCGAGACGTTTCTGGACCGCATGATCGCCCTGGTGGAAGGCGCCGAGCGGCAAAAGACTCCCAACGAAATCGCGCTAAATATTCTGATCGCGGGCTTGACGTTGATTTTCCTGCTGGCCGTGATGACGTTGCAGCCGTACGCGGTGTACAGCGTCGCGCAGGCGGGCGCCGGGTTCGTGCCGAGCGTCGCGGTTCTGGTTTCGCTGCTGGTGTGCTTGATCCCGACCACGATCGGCGGCCTCTTATCGGCCATCGGTATCGCCGGCATGGACCGCGTGATGCAACACAACGTGCTGGCCATGAGCGGCAAGGCGGTGGAAGCGGCCGGCGACATAAACTCGCTGCTGCTGGATAAGACCGGAACCATCACGTTGGGCAACCGCCAAGCGGTGGAATTTCTCACCATCACCGGCGTCAGCGAAGAGGAACTGGCCGACGCCGCTCAATTGTCCAGCCTCGCCGACGAAACGCCCGAGGGCCGGTCCATCGTCGTTCTCGCCAAGGAGAAATACGGTCTGCGTGGCCGGCACATTCCGGAGGGCGAGGCGACCTTCATTCCGTTCTCTGCCTACTCGCGCATGAGCGGCGTCGATTTCGAGGGACGGCGTCTTCGCAAGGGCGCCACGGAAGCCATCTGCCGATTCGTGACCGAACTGGGCGGCGACGTGCCTCCCTACATTCAGGAAATGAGCGATCGGATCTCGCGCAACGGCGGCACGCCGCTGGCGGTGGCCGATGGAAAGCGGCTGCTGGGCGTCATTTATTTGAAGGACATCGTGAAGGGCGGAATGAAGGAGCGGATCGCGCAACTGCGACGCATGGGAATCCGCAGCATCATGATCACCGGCGATAATCCGCTGACCGCCGCCGCCATCGCCGCCGAAGCCGGCGTGGACGATTTCCTGGCGCAAGCCACGCCCAAGGACAAGCTCGAATACATCAAGAAGGAGCAGGCTGCCGGACGGCTGGTGGCGATGACGGGCGACGGCACCAACGACGCGCCCGCGCTGGCGCAAGCGGACGTCGGCTTGGCGATGAACACCGGCACGATGGCCGCCAAGGAAGCCGGCAATATGGTGGATCTCGACAGCAATCCGACCAAGCTCATTGAGGTGGTGGCGATCGGAAAACAGTTGCTGATTACGCGCGGCGCGCTCACTACGTTTTCCATCGCGAACGACGTGGCGAAATATTTCGCCATTATTCCGGCGATGTTCATGGCCACCTACCCGGCGCTCGCGAGCCTGAACATCATGCATCTGCACAGCCCCAATAGCGCTGTGCTGGCGGCGGTGATTTTCAATGCGCTGATTATCATTGCGCTGGTTCCCCTCGCGCTGCGGGGCGTCAAGTATCGGCCGCTGGGCGCGGCCGCGTTGCTGAGGCGAAATCTCTTGCTCTGGGGCGTGGGCGGCATCTTGGTTCCGTTCCCCGGAATTTGGGCCATCGATCAACTGCTGGTCCTGTTTCATTTGGCGTAGGAGAAAATTATGTGGCCACAAATTCTACCGGCACTGCGGATCAATCTCTTTCTAACGCTGCTGCTCGGCATCGTTTATCCGCTCGCGATTACGGGCATTTGCCAGGTGATCTTTCCGCACCAAGCCAACGGAAGTTTGATTACGTCCGGAGGCAAGGTGGTGGGCTCGGAGCTGATCGGGCAGAACTTTACGAAACGCGAGTACTTCCAGCCTCGGCCGTCGGCGGCGGGCGCGGATGGATATGACGCCGCCAATTCGGGCGCGTCGAACTATGGACCCACGAACCAGAAGCTGATCGACCGCGTGAAAGCTTCGGTGGCGAAATTCCGCAAGGAGAACCCGGATTATCACGGACCGATTCCGGCCGACTTGCTGACGACGTCGGCCAGCGGCCTGGATCCGGATATCAGTCCGGATTCCGCGGCGGCGCAAGTTCCGCGCGTCGCCCGAGCTCGACGCGTTTCGGTGGAGCAGTTGAACCAGTTGGTGGCGCAATATACCAAGCAGCCCGACCTCGGGTTGCTGGGCGAGCCGCGCGTGAATGTGTTGAAGCTGAATCTGGCTTTGGACGAGCAGTTCCCGCGGAAGTAGATCCGGCGGATATGATATTGGGTATTCGATGTCGCCGCGACGCCTGTTCCGCATCTCTGCGTGCGTAATACTGGTGGCGTTGCTGTGGCTCAGGAGCTTCAGAACGTCGCAGCACTTGTTCGGTTGGTCGGTGGCGCTGGGCGCGACGCTGGCGGGCGTGCTGCTCCTGTTGGTGATGCCGCGGTTGGAACGCAAATGGCGCAGAATGCGGGACGAAGTCCCCAAGAAGCCGCTCGGCTTGGATACCTAATGGCCTGTGGCAGAAGTTTCTCTCACGCCCGAACAGGACAAGCTGAAAGCATGTCCCACACTGTCCATCCAGCACTTACAAGGCTCGTGGGACATGCTTTGAGCTTGTCCAAGACTTCTGCCACAGGCGGCTAGGGCAGCGCGGCGATGGCGCGTTCGATGTCCTCCGGGCTGATGTAGAAATGCGGCGAGAATCGCACCCAGCTTTGCCGCGGCGCCACGATGATCCCGGCCGTCTTGAGGTCGCGCGCGATCTTGCGGCTGTCCAAACCAGACTTGTGGATGGACACGATCCCTGACCCGGTGTCCGGCGCGCGATCTCCCAGCACCGTGTAGTCCTTGCGGCGAGCGCCTTCCTCCAACTGGTCCGCCAAGGCTTGCACCGCCGGACCAATCCGCTCGACGCCGACTTCCAGCAAAAACTCGAGCGACGCGCGCAATCCGTAGCATCCGATGGTATTCAATGTCCCGCATTCGTAGCGGCCGGCGTCCGGGCGCAGAGTCATGTCGCGCGAAGCGTAGTCGTTGTAGCCGGCGACGTTGGTCCACCCGAACTCCCGCGGATAGATCGAATCCTGCTGTTCCTGCCGAACATAGAGGATGCCGCAACCTTCCGGACCGAGCAGCCATTTGTGGCCGTCGGCGGCCAGCGCGTCGATGCATGCGGTCTCAACGTTCACCGGGAATGCTCCCAAGCCCTGGATGGCGTCCACCAGGAAGAAGCAATTGTGGGACCGGCAGATTCGTCCGAGCGCGTTCAGGTCCGTCCTCAGTCCGCTGAGGTATTGCACGAAACTGATGGACAAGAGCTTGGCGCCGCGGCAGGCTCTATCGATGCTGTCGAGCGAATCGTGAATCGAGAGCCATTCGATGTAGCAGCGTTGCGCCTCCAGCCGTTTCCAGGGATAAACGTTGGCCGGGAACTCCTCGCGGAAGGCGATGATGCGGTCGCCCGGACGCCAGTCCAGTCCCATCGCGACCGTGGCGAGGCCTTCGGAGGTGTTCTTCACGATCGCGATCTCGCCGCGTTTGGCGCCGATCAGCCGCGCAGTCAGTACCCGGATCGCTTCGTAAGCGTCCAACCACTGGTCGTAGTGCAGAGAGCCGAAGTCCGTGGCGTCCTGGGCGAAGGATTGCATGGCTGCGGCTGTTCTTTTGGGTAGCGGCGCCACCGCGGCGTGGTTCAGGTAAATGAGTTGCTGAGTGACGGGGAACTGAGCGCGATAGCGGCTCCACAATGGCTTTTCTTCGAAACCCATCACAACCACTATACGTTTAAACTCTGAAAGGCTCTATACTGGATTCTAGGAGTGTTTGATGAAACGCCTGCTGTCCTCTAGTTTCAGTCTCCTGTTGGTCTTCAACCTTACCGCTCCGAATCTGGTTTTCGGCGACGACCCGAAGAAGGATCCGGATCAGATCGGGAATCGCGACGTCGGCAAGGGCGTGAACTTCTACTCGCTGGAAAAGGAAATCGCGCTCGGCAAGCAGCTCGCGATGCAGGTGGAGCGGCAGGCCAAGATCATCAACGAGCCGGTGGTCTCGGAATACGTGAACCGCGTGGGACAGAACCTGGTGCGCAACTCCGACGCCAAGGTTCCGTTCACCATCAAGGTGATCGACAGCGAGGACGTGAACGCTTTCGCGCTGCCCGGCGGGTTCTTCTTCGTGAATTCCGGGCTGATCCTCAAGGCGGACAACGAGGCCGAACTGGCCGGAGTGATGGCGCATGAAATCGCGCACGTCGCGGCGCGTCACGGCACCAGGCAGGCCACGCGCGGCGAAATCGCCCAACTGGGAATGATTCCGCTGATTTTCATGGGCGGCTGGACCGGCTACGGTATCTATCAAGCCGCCAGCGTTCTGGTTCCAGTGGGCTTCTTGAAATTCTCGCGCGGCATGGAATCGGAAGCCGACATGTTGGGCCTGGAATATATGTACAAGGCCGGTTACGATCCGGAAGCCTTCGTCGACTTTTTCGAAAAGATCCAGACGCTCGAGAAACGCAAGCCCGGCACGGTGGCCAAGGTATTCTCGACGCATCCTCCCACCGACGACCGGATCAAGGCCGCGCAGAAAAATATTCAGTCGCTGCTGAAGGCCAAGCCCGAGTACGTCGTGACCACGTCGGAATTCAACGAAGTGAAGGATCGCTTGCTCGCGATGCACAACAAGCGCAAGATCGACGACGGCAAGGATTCGGGTAAGCCGCAGCTTCGCAGGGCGCCTGGGTCGGGCACCGGTCCGGTGGACGCGGATGAGAACGGAAAGACGCCGCGATCCGATGACGACGACCGGCCCACTTTGAAACGCCGTCCGTCCGATCAATCCGACCAAACCAGCCAGTAAGCGCTCCGAATGTTAGGAGGGAGCACGCAGTCACGCACTGCGGGCTTTTTGCGCTTTTTCAGCAGATCACGCACGCCCATCCGTCCTTGCGCAAGACCTCGCGCGAGGGAAAACCGTGCGGAAGTTCGTCCTCGGGGAAGCCGGAAAGAATCATAACGGAATCGGGTTTGCGCACGCGCGCCAAGTCGTCTCGGAGCTGTTCGAGCGCAGCCGAGTCGATATTGGCGACGATCAAATCCGCCGAATTGCCGCGCAGGGCGTCAGCCGATCCGGTGAATACGGCCACAAGCGGCGTCCGGCGCGCGATTTCGACCGCGTCCGGATCGATGTCGCACGCGATCACGCCCGCGACGCCGAGCAGAGTAGCGGCTCGCGCGAGTATGCCGGAACCCGTGCCGATATCCACCACGCGGCTTCGCGGCCGCACGAAGCGTTCCATCGCTTCCAGGCACAGTTGCGTGGCGGGATGCCGGCCGGTGCCGCAGGCCATCCCCGGCTCAATCTCCAGGCGCACTCGCCCGGGCGGCGCGGCTTGTTCGCTCCACGGCGCCACCAGATAGAATCGCTCCCCGACGATTAAGGGCGGCCAAGCGTCGCGAGTGGCGCGGGCCCAATCGACGTCCGCTTCCTGGCGAAGCTCGGGGCGAAAACCTGCCAGGCGATCGATCAGCCGCCGGGCGTCGGCGGATGCCTCGAAGAAGGCGCGGATTCCCTCGTCTTCTTCCGATATCCCGGCGGCGCCTAGCTCCCAAAGATCGGCCGTTAGAAAGTCTTCCTGGGCGGGGCTAGGGTGCAGAAGGAGCGAGAACAAGCTCCATTTTAGTGCGTTGCCGCTACTTCGTCGTCGACGTTCTTCTCCTCGACGGTGACGTAGACCGGTTGTTCGAGCAGCAAGGGGTTTTTACCCGCGGTCTTCACCAAGAGCTGGAGCCTGCCGGGTTTGGCGGAAGGCGGAATGCGGAATTCGATCGAATCCCCGGTTTGATCCAGCACCTTCACTTTCATGTCGAAAGAGTGATCGGTAAGATAGACCTCATCTACCTTGGCTTTGTCCAGATAAAGCCCGCTGATGCGAAGAACCGAACCTATCTTTCCACTTTCGGGCTGGACGGTTAACATCTGGGGCACCTGAGCCGGCGAAGGCAGTGCGAGGCCGAAACAAAACAAGGAGAGAACAAGAGATAGCCGCATGGTAAACTCCGTTACCTACGGACTGTAGCGCCGCGATCGACGGACGTCAATCGGGCAATTACATTAGAGACCTGAGAGATATGCGCGGCCGCTAGCGTTCGGCGGCGAGGTGCAAACCCTTGTGAATGGCGTAAAGCGCGAGCTCCAGGCGATCGGAAACGCCCAGTTTATCGAAGATGTTATGCAAGTGGTTCTTCACCGTCTGCTCGCTGATGAACATCTTCTCCGCCATTTCCTTGTTCTTGTAGCCCTGCGCCACCAGTTGAACGATCTCGCGTTCCCGATGACTGAGCGGGGAACGTTCGCGAGTCTTGCCGCCGCCTGTGCCGCCGCCGATTTCGCCGGGCGCGGCGAACTGGCGCATGACCGCCGCCGTGGTGTGCGAATCCAGCCAAATCTCGCCCCCGTGGACCTTGCGGATGCTCTTCACGATCAGCTCGGGCGCGGTCTGCTTGAGCACGATTCCAGAGCAGCCCAACTTCATGGCTTGCACGAATTCGTTCTTGTCCTCGGATGCCGTGAGGATGATTACGCGGGTGCGCTTGTTGGTCTGTTGCAAGGCCTGCAGCGCCGACAACCCATCCAGATTGGGCATTCGCAAGTCGAGCAGCAGGACATCGGGATCCAGTTCCTGGACCTTGTCCAATACCTCGCATCCATCGGAGGCCTCGCCGACAACTTGAAAGTCTTCTTCGAGCGTGAGCAGCTTCTTCAGACCATCGCGTACGATGGGGTGGTCATCGGCAATGAGGACCCGGATGGTCCCCTTGCGTGGCTCCAAAAGGTTGGGGCGAATTTCCGTATTCTCGACTGTGGTGGTTGAACCTTCGCTCATATTGAGTTTATCGACCGCCCGAATCTAGATTCTACAGGGGTACCGGTACGTAATCAATTTCAGGTAACGCTTAGATTGCCCAGGGAAGCTACTTAGTCCCGGCTGATCCCGTGTTCCATGCCTCGGTGTTTCGCCTTAGTCCCCATTCTGCACGGCTCCTCTCAGTTTAAGACTTCTCGTGCGATTTTGGAACGACAATCCGCTGCCTAGAGGCAGAATTTTGGCCTGGGGATTCTACTAATCCGTTGAGAACTATGACTACAGGCTATTTGGCCGTCGGTGTGCAAATTTGGTGCGCGTGGTAGACCGTATCACGAACCAAATCGAGCACTATATGGACCTGCTGAGTGCTCGGCAGAAGCTGGTGGCTTCCAATATCGCCAACGTGGATACTCCGGGATACACGACCAAGGACATCGACTTTCAGTTTGAATTCATGAGCTTGACCGAAGGCGCGAGCCCCAACGTGATCGAAGCTCCCGACCTGGCGGTGAAAAACGACGGGAACAACGTCAGCATGGATCGGGAGGCGCGGCTCCTGGCGGAGAACGCGCTGCGGTTCAACCTGGCTTCTAGTCTGATGAAAACACAGTTGAAGCTGATCAATTCCGCCATCCAGGAGGGCAAATCGGGATGAGCCTGTTTTCAACGCTTTCCGTGAGCGCGTCGGGCATGTCGGCGCAGCGTACGCGGGCCGAGTTGCTGGTGGAGAACCTGGCCAACGCGGAGACCACACGCACCCCGGAGGGAGGGCCATACCGCCGCAAAGACGCCGTGTTCACCAGCGCACCGCAGACCTCGGCGTTTTCGGCCGTGTTCCAGAACGAAATGGGACCGGGAGTGAACGGCGTCGAGGTGGCGGACGTGGTGGAAGATACTCGGGACCCGGAGAAGCGCTACCTGCCCGGGCATCCGGACGCGGATCAGGACGGCTACGTCGCATTTCCACGGGTGAATCCGGCGGAGGACATGGCGGATCTCATGAGCGCCTCGCGCGGATATGAAGGAAATATCGCGGCCATGAGCGCGATCAAAGACATGATTCTGCATTCGATAGATCTCATGAAATAGTTAGCTGATGAAATAAACGCCTATGTCCATGCCAATCACTCCCGTTCGCGCTCCGGTAGCCCTGCCGTCCATACCTTCGCTTGGCTCCACGTCCGGCTCCGGCGGAGCTTTCCAGAACGTCCTGTCGGAAGCCATGGGCCGCGTGGAGCAGTTCCAGCAGAATTCTCAGTCCAGCATCGACAAGTTCCTTTCGGGGGAAGACGAAGAGGTGCACAAAGTAGCGTTGGCGACGCAACAGACCGAGCTCGCTTTCGACCTGTTTCTGCAAGTCAGGAACAAGGTGATTTCGGCTTACCAGGAAGTGATGAAAATGCAGATCTAGGCGCGTGACCGATGGATCAAGTGAAAAAACTGTTCGAAGCTCTGAGCTGGAAACAAATCCTCTCGATCCTGCTGGTGGCGGGCGCGGCGATTGCCGCCCTGACGGCCTTCTCGCGCTGGAACCGGGAGCGCGACTTTCGGCCCCTCTACAGCGAGCTGTCACAGGAGGATGCCGGGGCCGTGCTGGCGAAAGTGCGGGAGAGCGGATCCGATTTCCGGTTATCGGAAAACGGGTCGTCGGTGCTGGTGCCTTCCTCCAGAGTCGCCGAACTGCGTCTGCAAATGGCCGCCGCCGGAGTGCCCAAGAGCGGCCGGATCGGTTTCGAGCTGTTCGACAAGAACAATTTCGGGGCCAGCGATTTCACCGAGCAGGTCAACTATCACCGGGCGCTGGAGGGAGAACTGGAGCGGTCGGTGATGGCGCTGGCCGAAGTGGAACAGGCGAGGGTCCATATCACCTTGGCCAAGGAGTCGGTCTTCCTGGAATCGCGCCAACCGGCCAAAGCCAGCGTACTAGTGAAACTTCGAACGGGGGCGCAATTGTCGCCGCAAAACGTGGCCGCGATTTGCCAGCTCGCCGCCAGCGCCGTGGATGGACTGGCACCGGAGGCCGTTTCCGTGGTGGACATGCGCGGCAACCTGCTCAACCGCGCGCGCAAAGCTCCGTCGGGCGAGGACGGAGAGCCTTCGGACGCCGCTCTCGACTACCGGCAGAAGATCGAGCACGATCTGCTGGCGAAAATCGACAGCACCCTGACGCCGCTGCTGGGCGAGGACAAGTTCCGCGCCACGGCGTCGGCGGAATGCGACTTCACCAGCGCCGAACAGAGCGAAGAGACTTTCGACCCCACCAAGTCGGTCATGGTCACATCGCAGAAGACGGAAGACATCAGCGGAGGCGCGATCTCTTCAGGAGTGCCTGGGACCGCGTCGAACCTGCCCAAGCCCGCTTCCCGCCCGGGCGGAGGAAGCAGCGGGGTGACGCGCCGGACCGAGAACATCAGCTACCAGTCCAGTCACACGGTTCGCCACGTCAAGGTTCCGCAAGGGATGGTCAAACGTCTGTCGGTATCGCTGCTGGTGGATTCCGACGTGCGATGGGAAGGCTCGGGAGCGAAAGCCAAACGGATCGTCGAAGCCCCATCCCCGGAGAAGCTGAAAGCCATCCACGACCTGGTGGCGGGCGTCATCGGATTTTCCTCCGAGCGAGGCGATCAGTTGGTGGTGGAAAGCCTCCCGTTCGAATTGACGCTGAATCCGGAACAGGCTCCGCTCGCTCCCAAGCCCGCGGCGCCCGCGCAGCAAACCTGGGTGGAACAGACTCTCAAGAGCAAGTACCTTCCGGTGGCGGGCGGGGTGGGGATCGCGGTGCTGCTATCGCTGTTTTTCCTGGTCTTCAAGCTGGCGCGACGCGGAAGGGAAGGGGCTTCCTCGGTTGAAATGAATGCGCAGCTTCCCGCCGGCGCCACCGAGGATTTCAACCGCAAGATCGAGAGCCAGCTCACCGAGCAGGCCGCTCTGCGGCAGAAACAGGAATCCGACGCGCTCGCCGCTCTGAAGCTTCCGGCCGTTACGAAAAAAGCGGAGGTGTTGACCAAGCATATCGGGGAACAGGCCAAGAAGGATTCGGCGCCGATGGCGCACGTGCTGAGATCGTGGATGACGGAAGGAAAGAGCTAACGGAACGCGATGATTCAGAACGTGGATGCGGTCAACCCGAATTCAGCCCTGCCGGGCATTCGCAAAGCCGCCATCCTGATGATCGTTCTGGGAGATCAAATCAGCGGCGAGATCCTGCGTCAGTTGGACGACGAGGAAGTGCAAGCCATCGGCCGCGAGGTGGCCCGCATCACCTCCATCAACAACGAGCAGGCGGAAGCCATTCTGGAAGAGTTCTACCAGATGTCGATGGCCCGAGACTACGTTCTCAAGGGCGGTATCGACTACGCCAAGAAGATGCTGATGAACGCGTTCGGCCCCGAGCATGCCAAGAAATTGATGGACCGGCTGGTGAAGACGCTAGGCTCGGAGCTGGCCAGCTTCGACACACTCCAGCGCGCCGACCCGCAGCAACTGGCCAAGTTCATCCACAACGAGCACCCCCAAACCATCGCGCTGGTGCTTTCTCATTTGAACGCGTCCCAAGCGGCCGGGCTGCTGATCTCTTTGCCCGCCGAGATGCGCGCCGACGTCGCCTTGCGGATGGCAAGTCTGGATCAGATCTCGCCCGAAATCATCTCCAAGATCGCCGCCATCATCGGAGACAAGCTGAAATCGCTGGGCGAAATGAGCCGCGAATCTTACGGCGGCGTGCGCGCGGTTTCCGAAATGTTCAACCGTTTGGACTCGGGCAACAGCAAGGAGATTCTGGAGGGCATCGAACAGAACGATCCCAACCTGGTGGCCACCATCCGGCACATGATGTTCGTTTTCGAGGACCTGTTGCTGTTGGGTCCGGAAGCGATCAAGGAAGTGCTGGGCAAGGTGGATCGGAAGATTCTCACGATCGCGCTGAAGGGGACCAGCGATCAGTTGAAGACGCATTTTACCGAAGTGATGTCGCAGCGCGGCGCGGAGATGCTGCGGGAGGACATGGACGCTCTCGGGCCGATCAAGATCAAGGAAGTGGAATCGTCGCAGCAACAAATTATCGCCGTGGTCCGACAGCTCGAGGCCGAAGGCACGATCAGCCTGAAGGGCACGGTGGGAGAACAGTATGTCGTCTAAACTGCATCGCGGCGGCGAAGTTCCCGTGCAACCAGTGGCGTGGGGCCGCGTGGCGCCGGTCGATCCTGTGCCGCCCGAAGCCGACGCGTTTCCCGCGGCCGCGTATCCCGCGCTGAGCGGTTCCGCTCCCGTGGGACGGACCCCGGAACAAACCGGAGCGGCGGGGCTCGGACCGCGCGCGGCGCACCAGCAGGGCTTTCAGGAAGGGCAAGCCGCGGCGCGAAAGGAGCTGGCCGGCCAATTGGAAGCGATGAACACCCGAGTGGCCAGGTCGATCGAGGAACTGTCGGGCTTGCGCCAGCGCTTCCGGCACGAAGCCGAGGAAGATGTGGTGGCCCTCGCTCTCGCCATCGCGCGCCGAATCCTGCATCGCGAGCTGACCGTGGCGCCGGAGGCGTTGCTCGGCTTGGTAAAGGCGGCGCTCGAAAAGATCGAGGTCCGCGAAGTCCATAGCGCGCGAGTGAGCCGCCAGGACGCGCCGATGGTGCAACAGTTCCTCGAAAAGATGGGCTTGCCAAGACGCGTGGAAGTGATTGCGGACCCCGGTCTGGAGCGTGGAGCGGTCATTCTCGATTCCGCCCGCGGCATGTTGGATGCCTCGGTGGAAACCCAGTTGTCGGAGATCGAGCGGGGCTTCGCCGACCTGGTGAGGAGGGTGTGATGAAGCTCGCGCCCTACTACGAGAAGCTCTCGCGCATCGAAACATGCCGATGGACAGGCGCGGTGACCGAACTGGTGGGACTGCTGGTGGAATCGAAGGGGCCCGCGGCCGCAGTCGGGGACTTTTGCGAGATTAACACCCAGGGCGGGCGCGTGATTCGCACTCAGGTGATCGGATTCCGGGACGGCAAGGTGTTGTCGATGCCGCTCGAAGAGACCGACGGGCTGCACATGGGCGATCCGATCACCGCGCGCAAGGAAGACGCCCGCATGGAGGCAGGGCCGGAGCTGCTGGGGCGCGTGATCGACGGCTTCGGCAAGCCGCTCGACGATCTGGGACCCATCGGCGCCAAGGAGCCTTACGATTTGTACGCCGCGCCGCCCGGCCCGCTCGACCGCGAGCCGATCGGCGAACCGCTGGTCACCGGCATTCGCGCCATCGACAGCCTGCTCACTTGCGGCAAGGGTCAAAGGATCGGAATCTTCGGCGGTTCGGGCGTCGGCAAGAGCACGCTGCTGGGCGCTATGTCGCGCTACAGCTCGGCCGACGTCAGCGTCATCGCGCTGATCGGCGAGCGGAATCGCGAAGTGCGGGATTTCATCGAGCACGAGCTAGGCCCGGACGGATTGAAGCGTTCGGTGCTGGTGGTGGCCACTTCGGACCGTCCCGCGCCACTGCGGATTCGGGCGGCGTTCGTGGCGCTGGCGGTAACCGAGTTCTTTCGCGATCAAGGCAAGAGCGTGCTGCTGGTGATGGACTCGGTGACGCGGCTTGCCATGGCGCAGCGAGAGATCGGGTTGGCCGCGGGCGAACCGCCCAGCCAAAAAGGATACACGCCGTCGGTGTTCAATTTGCTCCCGAAGATTTTCGAGCGAGCCGGCCGGTTTCGCAAGGGCTCGATCACCGGATTCTTCACGGTGCTGGTGGAAGGCGACGATTTCAACGAACCGATTTGCGACGCAGTGCGCGCCATCCTGGACGGCCACATCATCCTCTCGCGGCAACTAGGCGCCGCCGGACACTACCCGGCCATCGACGTGCTGCAATCGGTGAGCCGGCTCGCCCCGCGCTTGTACACACCCGAGCAAAAAAACGCGGCCGTTAAGATTCGCGACGCCATGGCGACGCATCAGCGTTCCGAGGATCTGATCAATCTGGGAGCGTACGCGAGCGGTGCGAATCCGAAACTGGATGCGGCTATCCGATTGCGGCCGCAGCTCATGGACTTTCTCAAACAGGACTCCGGCGCGCACGCGCCTTTTGACGAGACCATGGCTCGGATGCGCGACCTGGCGCGGCTGGCGGAGTGAAGCGCTTCGACTTTCCGCTGGAGCGCGTGCGCCGCTGGCGCTCGGAGCAGGCCAGTCTCGAGGAACTGAAGCTGCAGCAGCTTCGCGCGGAGAAAGGCCGGCTCGAATCCGTCCAGCGGGGCCTCGAAGCGGCCGTGTCGGGCGCCGAAAACCGCGTGCTGGCGCAGCCCGCAATCGAGGCGGTGGAGCTGACCAGCCTAGGCTCGTACCGCACGCACACCCGCCAAAAAATACGGGAGCTGCAGAACCGGGGGCGTCAGCACGACGCCAAGATCGTCGAGCAACTCCAGCGCGTGATGGAGGCTCGAAGGCAAGCCGAGCTGTTGGAGCAGCTCCGGGGAAAGGCGCTCGGCGAGTGGCAAACGGCGCTCGATAAGGAGCAGGAGGATCTGGCGTCGGAACTGTTCCTGGCCAAGAGCAGACGCAATTAGCGCTCGGCCAGTAGTCGCGTGGCTTCTTCGATCCGCCGGTTCATTTGACCGAGCACCTGCGCGACGTCTTTGGCTTCGATCGAGGCCTCGTCCCAGCGCGACGCTTCCACCGCTTCGCGAATTCCCGGCAGCGTTTTGGCGCCGTAGCCGGTGTACATGCCGGGCGCTGAGATCTGATGCCGGTACCAGTCGCGGCCGGGCAGGCCCTTGGCGAGAATCAGCGCGCGCTCGCTCGAGTACAGCGTCTCGTTCGCTTTGGCCAGCCGCGCCGGGTCGCCTTGCGCGACTGCGGCTTTAAGCGCCGACTCATACAGTTTAGCGTCCGCGTCGGTCTTCTGGAGCTCGGCCAGCACGGCGTCGAAATCCACTTTTGCGCCGGAGAGTTTCTTGATCTGCTCGACGTAGCGGCGCACGGTGGAAGAAAACTCGCCGAACTCGAACGGCAGCAGCCGAGCGTTGGCCATCCGCAGCAGCGCGGTGGTGGTCACCTGCGATAGCGCAGTTCCATAGACGAAGCCCGGATCGGCGAAGCGCTCGAACCATTCCGGATCGTCGTAGATGGAGTGATAGACGCCTTCCAGGTTAGGCCCACCGAATCCGAGATTCAGGCTGGCAACGCCGACGTGATCGTAGAAAGCGACGTAATCCGACCCGGCGCCGAGCGGGCCGAGATGAAACCCGGGAAGCTGCTCTTCGGCGGGCGTTTCATTGCGGGCGCGCCGGGCGGCCGCGGCTTCCAGCAGGCTTTTCCCGGATTGCGGATCTTTCAAATCGCGCAGCACTTCGCTCATGAAAATCTCGAGCGTGTGCGATCCGCCGACCGCCATCGCGCCCTTGGAATTACTGTCGGAATTGATATAGACGACGGCTTTCCGCGACAGCTCGTCCTGGTGCTTCTCGACGTATTCGGTGGAACCCAGCAGGCCGAACTCCTCGCCGTCCCAAAGAGCCAGCACGATGGTGCGCTTGGGCTGCCAGCCTTGCTTCCGCAGCTCGGCCAGCGCGCGTGCGGTTTCGAGCAACGACACAGCGCCGCTCAGCGGATCGTGCGCGCCGTTCACCCAGCCGTCGTGATGATTGCCGTAGATGACCCACTGATCCGGATAGAGCGAGCCCGGAATGGTGGCGATCACGTCGTGCAACGGCCGCGTGGAGTTGTCGAAAGCCAGCTTGAAGTGCGCTGTGGCGGGTCCGGGCCCGATATGGTAAGTGAAGCCGAGCGCGCCGCGCCAGTTCTCCGGCGCCACCGGCCCCGCCAACTGCTGCAACAAAGGAGTGGCGTCGGCATAAGAGATCGGCATCACGGGGATGGTCATCAAGGCCTTGGATTCGGAGATGGCCAGCCGCTTCGACCCCGGCTCGGACGCCCATCCGGGCGACAGCGGATCGCCGACGTAAAGCGGCATGTCGAGGACGCTGCCGCGCTGCACTCCGTCGGGTGGCCGCATAGGCCCCTTGGGATAAACGTCGCCCTGAAAGTAGCCGTCGTCGCGAGGATCGGAATAAATCAGGCAGCCGACCGCTCCATGTTCCGCGGCTACCTTGGGCTTGGTGCCGCGCCACCCTTTGCCGTAACGCGCGATCACGATCTTGCCCTTCACGTCGATGCCCTGCTTGGCCAGGTACTCGTAGTCGTCCGGCATGCCGTAGTTCACATAGATGAGCGGAGCGGTGATGTCGCCGGCTGCGGAATAGGCGTTGAAGGTAGGCAGTTGCGTCGGGTTCGAAGTATAGGAATCTTGCGAGATTGCCGGTTCCTTTAAGGTGGCGCGGAATTTGACCGGGCTGACCATCTCGAGACTGCGCGCGGTGGGGTAGGGAATCAGCGCTTCGTAGTTTTCGATGTGCGCGTCCAGGCCGAATTCCTTGAGCAGCCCGAGCGCGTACTCGGCCACCGCCTGCGAGGCGGCGGATCCGGCGTGATGCGGAACTTTGGCCATCCGTTCCAGATAGATTTTCTGGCGCGAGGCTTGCGGGATCGCGATGGCTTTCTTTTCCAGGGCGCGTTCGGATGCGCCGTCGCTCTGCGGAAAGCCGCGGATCGGGTCTTCTGACGCGAGCTGGGCCGCCAGCGTCGCCGCGGATGCGAGCAAAGTGAGAAACGTTTTCATATCAGATTGGTTTGCTGGCGGCGTCGGACAGAATCTCGAACAAGCATGCGAAATCAGCCTGACTTTCGCCCACCTGGATCGCTCGCTCCATGAGGTTAACGTACGCATCGGGAATAGTATGGTCCGAACCTCGATCCTGGCACCAGCTTACAAGCTGCTTCGTGACCACGGAATACGCTTCGAGGGAAGCTTGATCGCCGCTGTAATTTTTTGACGAAACTCTCCGCGACATGTCGGTGAAGACCGATTCCATGGTTGGCATCATCCCCTTGATCGTCTCCAGAAATCCTCCGGCGGGCAGGTTTTCACTCTGCCAAACAACCTGCCCCTGGAGGAAGCCCAACATCGAACTTACGCCGAAGGTGAGGACAGCAACATCGAATGCCGAGGCATGACCGATTTCACGCCCTACGAACGCCGTCCTATCGCCAAAGGCCATCAGAACCGGCTTCGCGCGGTTGAAGACTTCCTCCGGCCCGGAATAGAAGATCGTGCAGGCTGGTGTTCCGATCCATGCCGGACTGCCCAAAATGGCGCCGTCAAGATACGATATTCCGCATCGGCGGGCCCAGGAGTCCATTTCCCTGGCTTCTTTGGGAGTGCCGCTGCTCAGTTGCACGAAGATCTTGCCGCGGAGGGCGGTTTCAATGTCAGATTGCCGCAACAACTGTCGCGTTGAACTGTAATCGCTGAGGCTGACGACGACGATATCCGCATCTCGAACCGACTCGTCGACGCTCTGGGCTACGCTGAGACCGAGCCTTGACAAGACCTCCGTTTTCGCGCCAGTCCGGTTCCACACCGTCGTGGCAAATCCCTTATGGAACAGTACCGTTGCAAGAGCGGATCCCATGCGTCCGGCGCCGATAACCGTCACCTTGCAGTTCATGTCTCGGGCCGACCTTTCACACAATCTGCCGAATTCTGAGGTAACGTAGAGCGCCAACCCGGATTGAGTTCATATTTTCGAAGAAGCGATCTTGTTGTCGGCGCCCGATTTCAGGAACGCGGCGAATTTCTGGGCGTCGCGCGTCGCCTCCGGGAAAGTCGCGATCACTTTTTCGTCCGGATCGAGGATCGCGTAGAACGGAATGCTCACGGTGTTGAAACGCCGCTCCTCCATTTTGGCGTTCTCTTCGGACGCCGCGTCGGTGCCGTCGGTGTAGAGGTCAACCAGAACGAAATCCTTGAGCAGCGGCGCGATTTCCGGGCGCGGGAACATGTTGGCCTTCATCCAGTGGCAGTTCGTGCAGGCGTTGCCGGTGAAATTGACGAACACCAGTTTGTTCTCCTGGCGCGCCTTGGCGAGCGCTTCGCGATACTGGTCCTTCAACCACACCGGGGCGTCGGCGCCGCGCGGCCCCAGCGCGACATTCTTGGCTTGCACCGGAATGACGGCTTCCAGATTTCCGAGCGTCGCGCCGAACAGGCCCGGCAGCAAACTGATGGAGAAGATCAGGAACACGGTTCCGATCAGCATGCGGCCCACGCCCAAGTGGTCGTCGGCTTTGATCCCTTCCAGGCGCACATACCCGAGCAAATAGAGTCCGGGCAGGGCGAACAGCACTACCCAAGCGGCGATGAAAAGTTCGCGCGAAATGAGGCCGGTCTGCCAGATTTGATCGGCGGTGCTCAGATATTTGAGCGAAATGGCCAGCACCACGAAACCGAGCACAACTTTGACGCGCATGAGCCAGCCGCCGCTCTTCGGCAGCTTTTGTAAGAACGAAGGAAATAGGGCGAGCAGGAAAAACGGCGCAGCGAGGCCGGTTGCGAAAGACGCCATGCCTAGCACCGGCTGGAGGCCGCTCGACTGCACCGAAGCTACCAGCAAGGGTCCGACAATCGGCCCGATGCAGGCGAACGATGTCAGAGTGAACGTAAGCCCCATGATCAGCGTCCCGAAATAGCCGCCGCCTTCAGAGGCTCGATTCATCCGCGTGAGCAATCCGGAGGGCAAGGTCAATTCGTAGGCGCCCAGCAGGCTCAGCCCGAACACGACAAATACTAGACCGATAACGCTGTTAACCCAAGGACTGTTGCCCAGCTTCACCACTCCGATGGGGCCGGCGATCGATTTTACAAGGAACCCGAGCCCGGTGAAGAAAACGATGACGCCGGCGCAGAAGACCACCGCCTGCATGATGCCGTCGCGCCGATTACCGGTGTGGCGGTTCAGGAAATAGGAGACCGTGAACGGGATCATCGGGAACACGCAGGGGGTGAAGATGGCCGCGAGTCCCGCGCCGAAGGCGGTCAGCAAGAACAAGCCGAAGTCGGAGGGCAGCGGGGTGGGCGCCGCGATCGGGGGCGCAGCCGACGCCGATGTTGCGGCCGCCACAGGCTTAACCGGAACCTCCGTGTAACCCGCCGGAATCGAGATTGCTGCCGCTTGCGCGGATGCGTCGATGTTGATCGTCGCCGCAGCCTGCTTGCGCTTGGGCGGCAGGCACTTGCTGTCGTTACAGCACTGATAGCGAACTTGAGCGGTGAGTTCGGTGGCTCCCGGCGGCGCGTCCTTTTTCAACTCGACGTCCAGCAACAGAACCACTTGATCGGCGAACGTTTCGGTCACCCCGAAGCTGGGGTCGGGGCCGCGCACCGGTTTGGGCTGGTAGACCTTGAATCCGGCGACCGCGGGATTGTCCAGGATTTTCGCGCTGGTCGGGATTGGGCCGGGCGGCGTAGTGAGCGAATAGACGTGCCAGCCGGGATCGACTTTGGCGGAAAGGCGCGCCAGGACGTGCGATCCCGGCGGCGCCGATTTGGAATCGAGCGTGAGCGTCCATTGGACCGGGTCTTCGACGGCCGCGGACAGCGAGACCGCCGCGAGAAAAGCCGCGGCCAGCAGGCGGCGCACGTTAATCCGCCCTCGCCGCAGAGGTGACCGTTGTGAGATGTCCGTTCGCCAAGCCGGTCTCGATGTGCTGATTGATGTTCCCGCCGGCGAATTCGGCCGCGACGCGGATCGAGTTCTTGATCGCGTTAGCATTCGAGCGGCCGTGAGTAATGATGCAAACGCCCTTGACGCCCAGCAGCGGGACGCCGCCGTACTCGGAATAATCCACGCGCTTCTTGAAGTCCTGAAAAGCCGTACGCGAGAGGACGTATCCAATCTTGCGCGTTATGGTTGCTTCCAGCGATTCGCGTAGCATCTTATAGATCATGTCCACCAGGCCTTCGCTGACTTTCAAAGCGACGTTCCCGATGAACCCGTCACAAACTATTACGTCGATATCGCCCGTATAGATGTCCCGGCCTTCCACATTTCCGATGAAATGGATGGGCAGCGCCTTGAGCAGGGGCGTAGCGGCGCGCGTCAGCTCGTTTCCTTTGTGCTCTTCTTCGCCGATGGAGAGCAGCCCGACGCGCGGCCGCTCGCTGTGAAAGATCACGCGAGAGTAAATCTCGCCCATGACGGCAAACTGGGAGAGCATGCGAGCCGAGCAGTCGACGTTCGCGCCGACGTCGACGACCACCACGGGAGTGCCCTTGAGCGTGGGAAAGGCCGAAGCCAGCGCTGGACGGTCCGCGCCCGGAATCATGCCGAGCACCATCTTGGCGGTGGCCATCACGGCGCCGGTATTGCCGGCCGACACCAGGCCCTGCGCCACGCCGTCCCGAACCAGCCGCGCGGCCACGCGAATGGAACTATCGCGCTTGGTCCGAACAGACTTAGCGGCGCTGTCCTCCATGGTGACCACTTCGCTAGCGTGTTGGATGTCGATGGGGAGCTCTTCGATTCCTTCGTGCTGGGCAAGTTCCTGGCGGAGAATGTCTTGTTGGCCTACAAGAATAACCCGGACGCCCAGGGAACGGGCGGCGCGAATGGCTCCATCGACTTCCGATTTCGGGGCGTGATCGCCACCCATAGCGTCAACGGCGACGGTTACCATGCAATGAAGACTATATCAGTTCGGCCAACGCTACTCCTCGGCCACTTCGATCACTTCGCGGCCCTTATATTGGCCGCAGTGGGGACAAGCGCGATGGGGCATCTTCGGTTCATGGCATTGGGGACACTCCGCCACGCTCGGCGCGCGCAGGCCGTCGTGCGCTCTGCGAGTAGAGGTGCGCCGCTTGGAGTGTCGTCTTTTTGGATTAGGCATCTAAGTTCCTTTGGTTTGAAGTTTTTTCAGCGCCGCCCAACGGTCGTCGCGGGGTTTGGGCTCGCAACCGCAAGCCTGGAGATTGCGGTCCTGGCCGCAGAGGGGGCAGATGCCGCGGCAATCCGTCCGGCAAATTCTCTGCATCGGCATCGCAAGCAACACAAACTCCCTTAAAACGTCCTTCAACTCGATACCGCCGCCTTCGTAATAGGCGATCTCGGTCTCTCCAGGATCGATCTCGACCTCGCTTTCGGCGCGGGCCTCGACGGCCGGACGATAGAACAGATCGAACTGCGAATCGATCGGGAATTCAGCCGGTTCCAGGCAGCGGTCGCACTCGGCTCCCATTCTGACGGACAGATGGCCCTGAATTCGGATCTCCCCCAGCGTGTTCGCTAGAAGTTCGGCGGAACCTATCGCCTCGACCATCGTTTGCTGGGACAACCCGGAGTCGGAAAAATCGATCTCGCCGGGAGGGAAGGCTACGTCGAAACGAACCTTCTTTAGTTCCAGCTCCTTGACGCTTAAGTACACACCAAACCTCGCCGCAGGGAGCGCTAAACCCATAGTATAGCAGCGCTTGGAAACTTGTCTACTTAGTGGATCTGGCGTGTAATATCGAAGCCGAAAAACAGGCCGGCGGGCGTGTCGGCGTTAGGTTCGCCCAGGAATGTCGCGCGCGTGCCGGCGCGCTGGGAAACCGTGGTGCCAGGACTGTTCATCAGACCCAACGTAAACGCATGCCGATAGATTTTCTTTTGGATGCCGAACGAATAGGCGGGGCGATGGATGCCTAATGCGCCGCCATTCACCAAAGTCGGGATGACTTCGCTGACCAGCGCCACGGTTGGCCGGATGTCCACCGCGAGCCCGAAACCGATCGAAAACGAGTTGATTCCCGGAAGATCCGGGATCTGATCGGAGACGATCGCGCCCTGCACCAGACGCCGATCATTGAAGGAAGCCGTGGGTACGGCGTAGAATTGCGCACGGGATGTCAGGCTGCGCGAGAAAATCGCTTCGATGTTCTCCGTGTAGTTTTTCTTGAAATTGTCCTGGCCTTCGATAGACACGCGAACCGCGAAGTTCAAGGGGTCGCCGTGATGTTCGTCGAGGAGGTTATAGGCGGCCATGAGCTGGATAGGTCGCCCGATGAAAGAGGGTGAGCGCCAGACGTCCACGGAGAGCTTGTCAGTGACACCGTATCGAATGCCGAAGGAGGAGAGCGCGAAATTGTCGAGGCCGAACAACTCCGAGCCGCGCGAGGTCCCCGAGACGGCGGAATCGTAAGGAAAACGATGCGAGAAATTCACAAACAGTCCGTGCTCGTCCACCGGCCGGCCGGTGGGAAGGCTCATGAGCACGTCGTCACCGGGTTTATAGATCCCCGGTTTGGTCGCGATTTCCGCCTGCGCCAAGGACCGAACGTAGGTAACAAGCTCCGTGATCTGAGAATCCGACAGCTTGCCCGACCAAGCCGGCATGCGACCTTTTCCGTTGTGGATGGCGCTGACCATCTCGACGGCGCTGAGGCGGCGTTGGAATGCGGGTTCGGTAAAGTTGGGGGTTCCGGCAGCCGCTTTACCCTGACCCGAGTCGCCGTGGCAAACGGAGCAGTTCCGGCGAAACAGGTCGGGGGTGGGTGACGCCGCGACGCTGGACGCAGGCGGCGCGTCGTTGACGCTGTGCGCGGCCACGTTGACAAGGTACTGCTTGCCATCCACCTCGAGGAGCAAGGTGGAGCGGGAGGCGTCCACGTAGGAAGCCGTCGGCTGGGTTTGGTCGTCGGACGCCCAGGCCGATACCGCGGCTAAGAAGAGAGAAGCTAGTAATCCAGCGGAGCGTGCTTTGCCATGCATGTCTCCATTAGAAAGCGCTCATGGCATGAGTAGGTTAGGGAGTTGTAAGAATTCCGTAAAATGGACTAGCGATCGCGCCCCCGACCACCGCGCCCGCCACCACCTCCGGAAGGCCTGCCGCCGCGGCCACCACCACCGCCGCCTCCGCCACCGCCTTCGCGCATGGGCCGCGCTTCATTGACTACCAGCGATCGGCCGAGGAAGTCCTGGCCATTGCAGCTCTGAACCACCCGTTCCGCTTCTTCGTCGTTCCCAAACTCCGCAAAGCCGAATCCGCGCGGATCTCCCGTGAACTTGTCGCGAATGATCTGGACGGAATCGGCATGAAAACCAGCCCGCGAAAACCAATCCTGCAGCTCGGCCTCGCTGGCTTGGTAGGGAAGGTTGCCGATAAACAGTTTCTTCAAGCAGACTCCTTTTGGCCCAATTCTCTAGCGGTACGGACTGTGGGCGCACTACAATCCTCGCAGGCTGGAATCCACCCGCTTCCCGTCGCCTCAAGTTTGGACCGAATGCAGCCTCCGAGTCAATGGTCTTCTGAGTTACGCACACGTTAAAACTCAGCCCGTTGTTGGGTTCGTTTTGCAAAAATTCCCGGCCTACCCGGCCCGGAAGGCGGGGCGACCGTGGCAAAATCGAACAGCGCGTAGCGAAATCGGACACTGTAATGTGAGGATATGATCTCTCGGAAGTTGAGACGGTCCAAACCTCGCCCGAAACCTGTGTATCGGCGACCGGGCACACTGGAAGTGAAATTGCACTTTGACTCCGACAAATCATTGATGAGGAAGGCCGTGTGCCATTGGTTAGCACTCAGTTCAAAATGAGCTATTCCCGAAGACTCTCGATAATTGTGTTCAGCAGCGTGGTTGGGTTCGCAGCGGCTCAGACATCGGAAGTGTCCATCGAGACGCCCAAAGAGCTGCCCATCGTCGGCCATGTGCTGCGGCCGTTCCATTTGGAGAAGCGCCGGGTGGCGGCGGTGCGGCTCTCGAATTCGCAACGGCTGGAGTCGCTGGTGCGCGCCGGGAATCTCTACCTATCGGTTCAGGACGTAATCGCGCTGGCGCTCGAAAACAATCTCGACATAGCGGTGCAGCGCTATGCAACGCCCCTGGCGCGCGAAGTGATGCGGCGCACCCAGGGAGGGGCTCCGTTGCGCAGCATTGGGCAACCGATTGCGCCCGGGCCTTCGAGCGTGAGCACCGCTGGAGTAAACGTGCAATCCGTCGGTCTGCCGGAGAGCGGATCGGGCGTGACCTCGGGGGGAGGCGTGGTGTTTTCAATCGGAGCGCAACCCCCGGTCCTGGATCCGTCGCTGTTTGCATACGCCAGTTACACGCACGCCACCACGCCGCTTACCAACCAGATTCTCGGCGAGGTCCCGGTGCAAATCAACAACTCGCGGTTGTACGAGTTTGGGTACTCTCAATCGTTCCTCACGGGAACCAGCACGCAACTTCTTTATTACAGCTTTCGGAACCAGGTGAACAGTCCGGCGTACGTACTGGATCCATATACGCAAGGCTTCATAGATCTTCAAATCACTCAAAACCTGCTCCAGGGTTTTGGACTAGCCGTCAACAATCGCTTTATTCGAGTGGCGAAAAACAATATGAAGGTGAGCGACCTGCAACTGAAGTATCAGGTGATCACCACTGTTTCCGCCATTTTGAATTTGTATTGGGATCTGGTGAGTTTCAACCAGAATGTGCGCATCCAGGAACAGGCGCTGGCCACGGCGCAAAAGCTCTATGAAGACAACCAGAACCAGGTGAGGCTGGGGACGCTGCCGGCCATCGAAGTGACGCGCGCTGCGGCGGAGGTCTCCACCGATAAGGAAAACGTCCTGATCGCGCAGACCAACGTGGCGCAGCAGGAAACGGTGCTCAAGAACGCGCTGAGCAGAAACGGCGTGGAGAGCGCGTGGCTGGACGACGTGCACATCATCCCGCTCGATCACATCGTGGTTCCGGATAAGGAGGACTTGAAAGCGAATTCGGAGCTGGTGCGGCAGGCCCTGGAGAGCCGGCCAGAACTGGAGCAGATCCGGATCAATACCGAGAGCAGCAAGATCAATCTGGCCGGCACCAAGAACGCCTTGCTGCCAACCTTGCAGGCTTTCTTCGAGCTGACCAACAACGGTTTGACGGGCACGATCAACCCGGCGAGCGCCCAGTTCGGAGAATTGCCGATCCCGGCTTTCGTGGGCGGGTATGGAAATCTGGCCGGCCAGATTTTTCAGCGAAATTATCCAAACTACTCCGCTTCGCTTTCGCTGAACATTCCCTTTCGCAATAGAGCGGCGCAGGCCGACTATGTAGCCGACCAACTCAACGTCCGGCAAAACGAATTGCAGCTTCAAAAGGCGACGAATCAGGTGCGCGTGGACGTGCAAAATGCCGTAATCCAATTGCGGGTGGCGCGCGCCCGATACGAGTCAGTGGTTGCGACGCGCGTTCTGGCGCAGCAGACTTTGGAGGCCGAGCAGAACCGGTTTCGATTCGGCGAATCGACGATCGCCAGCGTCGTGCAGGCGCAGCGCGACTTGAACGGCGATCAGAACGCGGAAATCCAGGCCATGGCGAATTATACGCACGCACGAATCGCGTTCGACGAAGCCGTGGGTCAGACGCTGGACGTGAACGGCGTCTCGATGGAGGAGGCTCGGGCAGGCAAGGTGGCGCGTTCTTCCTTGCTACCCGAAGGGGCGCCCAAATGAGAAATGATCGACCGGCGTCGAGGATGCCGCGGGCGGCCATGGCCGTATTCTGCGCCTGCGGCAGTCTGGCATCTCAACTCGCCGCTCAGGAGCCGCAAGTCGAGAGGCCGCAAGCTCCGCTCGCGGTGCGCCCCTACAAGGGCGCGAAGGTTTCCCCGGACCATCTGAAGAATCGGGACCGGATGAGCGGCCTGATCCGGGCTGGAACGTTGTATCTGACGGTGCAGGATGCGATTGCCATCGCGATCGAGAACAATCTCGATTTGGAGATAGACCGCTATGGGCCGGTGAGCGCCGAATGGGAGCTGGAGCGTTCTCAAGCAGGCGGCCCTTTGCGCGGCGTCACCAACGGCAGCGCGGCCGTAAATCAAGTCACCAGCGGGCAAGGCGTGGCCGGGGCGGCGCAGGCGGCAGGTCTGTCAAGCAGCGCGGGCGGCGGAGCCGGCACTGGGACCAATACCGTGATTTCGCAAGTCGGGCCCATCGCGCCGAATCTCGATCCGGTGTTCCAGAACACCACCGTCTTTTCGCATACGACTTCTCTGTTTCCGGACACGATTCTGAGCGAGGCCCCGTCTCTGATCGACACCCACAATCAAGTCAATTCGTTTGTGCAGCAAGGACTCTTGACGGGCGGCTTCGTGCAAGCCACGGCGAATTACTCATACTTGAAAGAGAATTCGCCGGCCGATCTGATCAATCCGGATGTGTCGCCCGTGGTTCAGCTTTTCATCAAGCACAATTTTCTGCAAGGCTTCGGCAAGGCGGTGAATGCGCGCGATATTACGGTGCACGAAAAGGGTGTCACCGCTGCGCGGGAGACATTCCGATCGCAGTTGTTGAATCTGGTCGCCAACGTCCTGAACTTGTACTGGGATCTGGCGGCCAGCCAGGACGAGCTGAAGGTGCGGCGAAGGGCTCTCGAAGGAGCGCAGAAAACGCTCGAAGATACGAAGAAGCAAATCGAACTCGGTGCGGTAGCCAGGGTGGAATCGTATCGTGCAGAAGCCGGCGTCTCGACGCGGAGACAGGAGCTGGCGATTGCCCAAGCGAATTTGCGGCAGCAGGAATTGCTCGTTAAGAACGTGCTGAGCCGAGAAGGTCTGGCGGATCCGCTGATCGACGAAGTAAACATCACGCCTCTCGACCGGATGGAGGTTCCGGAAACCGACGACCTGCCCGCGTTGCGAGATCTGTTGGCGCGGGCCTTGGCGCATCGGCCCGATGTTGCAATCGCAAAAATCGGGGATGAGCAACAGGAGATTCGGGCGCTGGGGACCGTCAATGGCATACTGCCCACTCTGCAAGGCTTCGCGGCGGTTTCGGATATTGGCCAGGCCGGCAAACCCAACCCGGCGGCCGGGCCGACCTATCCGGCTTTCGCCGGCGGCGCAGGCACCGCTTTCGCGCAAATCTTTCGGCGCGATTACCCGACGGATCGAGCAGCCCTGTATTTCCAGATTCTAGAGGGCAACCATGTCGCGCAAGGCGATTATGGAATCGACCAGTTGCAGTTGAAGCAAGGCGATCTGATCGAGCGCAGAAATTTGAATCAGATCGTGGTGGACATTTCGAACCAAATGATCGCCCTGAGGCAGGCTCGCGCGCGCTACAGTCAATCGTCCGCCAGCCGGGAACTCCAGCGGGATTTGCTCGAGAAAGAGCAGCAAATGTTCTCGTTCGGGTCGGCGACTCTGAACGATGTAGTGGCGGCGCAGGGCAGTTTGCTGGCGGCGGAGTCGGCGGAAGTCACGGCGCTGTCCGCCTACAGTCATGCGCGGGTCTCGATCGACCAGGTATTGGGAGAAACGCTCGAAAGAAATCACGTTGCGGTGGATGACGCGCTACGCGGTGAGGTGCGCCGCCGGTCGAACTTGCCGCCGGCGATCTCGACGAGCAAGTGAAATGCAGCCAGATGCTCAGTTCCGCGTGCTGCTGGGAGCGCTGCTGGCGTGCACTGTCGTCGTGCGGGCGTACTACCAGGCGCGATCGTTCGGCGCGCGTGAGGCCCGGCGTTTGGAAGGGACACTCAACATCGCTCTGCGACTCACGGCCGGATTGCTCGGACTTGCGGCGCTGATCGTCGTCCTCGTACAGCCGGCCTGGATGTCGTGGGCGCTGGTTCCGTTGTGGAGTTGGTTGCGATGGGCGGGCGCGGTCTTAGGCTTCGGCGCTTTGATCTTGCTGGTTTGGTCGCATCACGAACTGGGGCGTAACTTCTCCGGAACATTGGAAGTGAGACCCGAGCAGTATTTGGTGACCACGGGGCCGTACAGCCGGATACGACATCCGATTTACACGGCGCTGTACGGAATTGTTCTGGCATTCTTTCTGCTCTCGGCCAACTGGTTGGTCGGCGTCTTTTTTGGTGGCGCACTGACTGCGGTCATGGTTACTCGCGTGCGGAAAGAGGATGCTCTGATGGAAGCAACCTTTGGGGGCGCATACCGCGCTTGGGCGCCGCGCACGGGCCGTTTCCTGCCGCCGCTTATTGGCTGAACGTCTGCTTGCACTCGTCGCACGGGCAGATCCTGCGCAAATGGTCGTAGGAGTAGATGCCGGTGCTATGGCCGTCGCTCCATGCGATCTGGAACGCGTAGTGACCCATTGGTTCCACCGACAGCATCTTCAACGTCGGTTGGAACAGCGGGAAGGGGCCTGCGAGCGGAGTCGAATAGTTGCTTTGCTGCGGCTCGGTTCCGTGAGCGCCGGTGCAGCTCGCGCAAGGACATTTGTCGCGCAAGTACGCCAGAGAATACTTGCTGTGATGGCCGCCTTTCCAATCGATCTGAATCCCCTTGGACTTGGAGATCGCGATGTGTTCGGGCTCGGCTTGCGTTTCCATCATTCCCAGGGAAGGATCGGCGGCGCTCATTGGATGCGCTCCACGTCGCGAACGCCCGAGATGCGGCGGATAGCGGCGGTCACGCGCTCGAGCTGCTTCTTATCGCGGATTTCGATGGTCATGTCGATCACCGCGCCGTCGCCTCCGCGCTTATTGTCCGAACTGGCCTCCAGGCTTCGAATATTGCTTTGCTCGGCGAATAACACCGAAGTCAGTTGATTGAGCATGCCGGGGCGATCGTCGGTATAAACCATGACCTTGACCGGGAAGGTTTCGGTGGCCGCGCGCGCCCACTCGACGTCGATCTTGCGTTCCACTTCGTACATCAGGTTCTGCACGTTCGGGCAATTGGTGGAGTGCACCGCGATGCCCTTGCCGCGGGTCACGTATCCAACGATCCCCTCGCCGCGAATCGGATTGCAGCACTTGGCGCGGTACACCAGCAAATCGTCGACGCCTTTTACCTTGATGATCAGATCGCCTGTGTCCGCTCCGCCGGCGGCCGGAGTGGCAGCCGTCGGCGAGGGTTTCGGAGGCTCGGGCGGAAGCAACGGTTCCACCAGATCCGGAACCAGCTTTTGCAGCACCTGGCGCGCGGAGAATTTGCCGTAACCCAAGGCGGCGTGCAGGTCTTCGATCTTGCCGTAGCCATACTCGCCCGCCACCCGCTCCAACTCGGCTTTGGTAATCCGCCCGAGTTGCGCGTTCAGCCGCCGGGCCTCGCGTTCCAGGTACTTTTGGCCGATCTCCACCGCCTTGGCGCGCTCGGTGGTGTTGATCACGTGCTTGATTTTGTTGCGGGCTTTCGACGTCTTGGCCAGCGACAACCAATCCTTGCTCGGCAGATGACCGGATTGCGTCAGGATCTCCACCACGTCGCCGTTCTTCAGGTTGTATTTGAGCGGAACGATGCGCCCATTCACCTTCGCCCCGACGCACGTGTTTCCGACGTCGCTGTGAATGGAGTAGGCAAAATCGATGGGCGTGGCTTCGCGCGGGAGCACAATCACTTTGCCCATGGGCGTGAATGTGTAGACCTCCTCCGGGTAGAGATCCACCTTGAGCGTCGAGATGAATTCTCCGGGATCGTGCATCTCCTGCTGCCACTCGACCAACTGCCGAAGCCAAACGACGCGCTGATCGTCGGCGCCGGGCCCCTTTTTGCCCTCTTTGTATTTCCAATGCGCGGCGATTCCCTCCTCGGCGAGCCGGTGCATCTCTTCGGTGCGGATCTGCACTTCGAACGATCGCCCGCCCTGCCCGATGACGGAGGTGTGCAGCGATTGATAGAGATTGGGGCGGGGAATCGCGATGAAGTCCTTGATGCGGCCGGGAATCGGGTGCCACTCGTTGTGAATGACGCCGAGGGCGGCGTAGCAGTTCTTCACCGAATCGGTGATGATTCGCAGGGCGAGCAAATCGTACACCTGATCGAGCGCGATCTTCTGCCGCTTCATCTTCTGGAAAACGGAGTAGGGGCGCTTGATGCGGGCTTCGACGCGAGCCGGAATGTTTTCGCGCCGGAGATTCACTTCGACGTCGTGGCGCATTTTCTTCAGGAACTCTTCGTTCTGCTGAAGCTGGGATTCGATTTCCCGGAGCAACTCGGCGGAGGCTTCCGGTTCCAGATATTGGAACGCGAGATCTTCGAGCTCGCCGCGGATCTTGCCCATCCCGAGGCGGTGGGCGATGGGCGCGTAAATGTCGCTGGTTTCCTGCGCGATGCGAAGCTGGCGCTCGCGCGACAGGAAGCTCAGTGTTCGCATGTTGTGGAGCCGGTCGGCGAGCTTCACGATGACGACGCGAATATCGTTCACCATGGCGAGCAGCATCTTGCGGACGCTCTCGGCTTGCCGTTCCTCGCGCGAATAAAAATGGAGCTTGCCGAGTTTGGTGACGCCGTCCACGCAGCGCGCGACATCGTCGCCGAACTCCTTGCGGATCTGGTCGAGGCTGAGCTTGGTGTCTTCGACGGTGTCGTGCAGCAGTCCGGTGACCAGGCACACCATGTCCATCTGCATGTCGGCCAGAATCAAGGTGACGTTCAGCGGGTGAACCAGGTAAGGCTCCCCGGATTCGCGCGTCTGCCCTTGATGGGCTTCGGAGGCGAGCCGGTAGGCCTTTTCGAGCTGCGACAGGTCGTCCTTGGGCCGGAGCGCGCGGACCTTGTCCTCGAGCTTGGTGTATAGCTCTTCGACCAGGCCGGAGGCGGGAACAACGTCGGTTGACACTCTATTCACTAGGTTACTTGGTTTTGGGGGATTCTCCAATGTGGGCCCTGGTATTCTCAAAGAAGGAGCCGAAGCAATGGAAGTGCATTTCAAACCCGATGTGCAAGCGAAGCTTGACCAGATGGCGCGGGAGAGTGGCCGCCCGAGCGAGGAGCTGGTCGAAGATGCGGTGATCGGTTACTTTGATGAGCTGGGGCAAACGCGCGAAATGCTCGACCGGCGCTTTGACGATCTGGAAAGCGGCAGGGTGAAGCCAATTGACGGCGAGGAAGCTTATCGGCGCTTGATGGAGAAGACCGAGGCCCATCGCCGGCGCTAAGCCACTCCATGCGTGGATTTGCACTCCACCCCGAAACGTTTGGCGACCTTGACCAAATCCGCGAACACATAGCAGAGGACAGCCCGGAAGCAGCCGATCGAGTGATAACAGAAATATTCGACGGGATAGGCGCCCTGGTGCCTTTTCCTAATCAGGGCTACCAGCGCCCCAACCTCACCAGGCGCCATTTGCGGTTCAAGCTAATGCGGGATTATGTGATCGCGTACGCACCGGAGAAAAAACCGCTGTGGGTTGTAGCGGTATTTCACGGACGGCGCAGCCTGCGCGTGATGGCCGCGATTCTCAAAGGTCGAGAGGCGCGCTCGTAAGTCAGAGCGTCCGCCTACTACTTCGCCGGCAACGCCTTCTGATAAAAATCCGCCATGTCCTTGTGCAGGCTGTCCAGGCAGCTTTGCTTCGTGTACAGCATGTGGCCGGCGTCGCAGTACGCCAAGCTAACGTGGCTTGAGAGCTCCGGCCCTAGGCCCAGGTGGCTGACCGTATATTCGGTGGCGAAGAACGGCGTGGCCATATCGTAATATCCGTTGACGATCATCACCTTCAGATTCGGGTTTTGCGTCATGGCTTCGCGCAGCATTTCGGCAACATTCACATACCGGTTTTCGAAGCGCTTATAGTCCCAGGGCTGGACCTTACTCGTCAGGACTTCGTACGGCAGATCGGTCTCGAATTTCAAATCCTGACGGATGTATTGGTTGAAGACGGCCGTGAAGACGCCTTGCACGGAAGCGTAGCTGGGATCGTACTCGGGTCTATCGCCGGCCGCGTCGAGATCGGCGCCCTCCAGACGTCCATCGTAGCGGCCGATGGTGCGGCGTTCCTTGCGCAGTAGTTCCTTGGCGAAGCGCTGCATTGTAATCCGCAAATTCGACTCGTCTACGTACTGCTCGGAGAGTCCGGTGAGGCGCGCGATTTGTTTGACGACGCCTGAGTGCTCGGCGACGGTCAGCTTGTCACCCTTCATCAAGGCCGCCACGTATTCGTTCGCGGCGTACCGGCGCGATTCGCCGATGGCCTTTTCGAGGCTGGCCTGCAAATCCGGCGGCAGCTTCTTGTGATACCACGCAGTCGCGGTGTAGCTCGGTAAGAATAGCGCGTAGGGGAGATCGTTGCCGGGCGAAAACGAGATCGTCTCGAAATTGAGCACCGAGGAAATCAGAGTGATACCGTTCAAATAAATGCCGTCGTGGTCCAGCAGGTATTGCGAGAGGCCGGAGGCGCGGGTGGTGCCGTAACTTTCGGCCGCCAGGAACTTAGGCGAAAGCCAACGGTCGGAGCGTTCCAGATACAAGCGAATGAAAGCCGCCACCGATTCGAGATCGCCATCGAACCCGTGGAACTGCGCGGGATTCTCGCCCGGCGCCTCGCGGCTATAGCCAGTGGTCACCGGATCGATGAAGACCAGATCGGTGAACTCCAAAGCGGTGTCCTGATTGTCCAAAACATGATAGGGAGGTTTTGGTTGGTCTCCTTCGGGACCCATTTCGATGCGCTTCGGACCGAGGGCGCCCATGTGCAGCCAGACCGACGCCGCGCCCGGACCGCCGTTGAACGAGAATGTGATGGGACGCGTGTTTGCGTCCTGAACGTCGTCGCGTGTATAGGCGACGTAAAACATATTTGCCCAGGGTTTGGCATCGTCTTTTTTGAGGACGAGCGTTCCGGCGGTTGCGGTGTAAGCAATATTTCGGCCGCCGATCGTGATCTCGTGCTTGGTCTTCGAGGTAGTTTCGACGGCGGGCGGCGCCGGGAAGCGCTCTGCAGCGGGCGTTTCCGTGGTATTAGCTTCCGTCGATCCATGCGCGGCGCCCGCCCGGCCGCCACGCCCGGGTCCTTGCGCTTTCATCGACGCGGCAAGCAGCAATGAAGCCGCCAGAAACGAAACCTGAATCCGGCGCGCTGATATTTGTCTCATCGTCGTCCATATTAGCGTGAGTGCGAGTGCCGCATGA